>JAANMY010001707.1_pt1 | contig 23470 bp, 21 predicted proteins | sample 7279691 | NCBI WGS metagenome assembly JAANMY01 (sample SAMN14094543, study PRJNA606508) | bioreactor metagenome | isolation source: A lab-scale SPAN reactor treating ammonium-rich wastewater day 388 | place: Ireland: Galway | collected 2018-02-07
ACTCTTTCAGGAATGCATCGACTTCGACTCTTGACTCCTCAATCAGCCAAGGATAACTCTGCTCCAACTGTTTGAAGTACCATGACCGTCGCAACAGTTCTTTGTCAACAACGGCGATATCCGGACGCTGGTGCTTCACAAATTGATAGTAATACGACGCCGACACCCAATAGTCCCATTGGTACGATAACACAAGCGCGTTTGGCTCCATTGACGCAAACATGTTCTTCGTGTAGTCCTCGACAAGATAATTCTCCGATTCATCGATCCGTTCATAGTGAAAGAATACCGGCATCAAACACAGGACAACAACCAGAGTATTGAGGATAGCCGAATTCACCCGCTCATGCAACAGGCTGTAGAAACCAAGAATGCCGGCTCCGCCAAGCAACGCAACACAAACATATGCGAGCAGAAAATATGAATCGATATCATGAATGTCATAGTTGATGGAATAGAACAAACATCCAAAGAACAACAGAAGAACCGAGATTGCAATCTTTCTGCTTCCTCTGAAAAGGAATACAATACCTATGCAGGCAAGAATCAATCCAATATATGCGAACTCAACCGGCAGCGCATCGGCAAAATATTTTAACTGCCTTCCTGCTGCCTCGGTGGACGAGAAAATCCAGACGCGATACTGTTTGCCCGTCCAGTGCCAGAGGAATTTCTCAAGCGTCGCCGGATTTCCCCAATTCAAGATGGGAGATTGGGCGGCACGGACGGGGAGATACAGATATACCGAGAGCCCCGCCAGAAACGGAATTGCCATCCGACTAATTCGTCTCCACGAAGTTGCATCAAACCCTTGTGTCGAGAAATAGAGATATAACAACCCCGGTGCAAGCAAGATTGTCGTCATATGGTTTGTAAAGGCGAGACCGAGTGTAAATGCAAAAATGTACCACCAGTGAGCGGACGAACGTTCTTCCCCTGCTACATTCCACTCATTGTTGTACACCGCTTTGAGAAATGAGAATATCACAACGGAAAGAAAGAACACATGCAACGAATACACCTCAATGGCGACAGCCTGCGACCAATATGTTTCGGAAAAAGCCAACAACAGCGAAGCGCCTGTACTTGATAGTGAAACAGCAACGGGAAGATTCTCTTTCTTTCTGAACTTGATTGCAGAGCTACGAGAAAACACACCGGTCAGAACGGAATGTATGAGATGATAAAAGACAAACACACCGGTTGCGCAGAGAAAAGCAGACATTAGATTAAGGCGTACAATTTCTTCGGCGGCAACAGGAAGTTTTGAGAAGAACCAACCTAACAACGTAAACAGCGGGTATCCGGTAGGGTGGGCAATACCGAGCGTACACGCAACTGCTGCAAGCTCTCCGCTATCAATAAATGAGACTGTTGGCGCCAGCGTTCTCAAATACACAACAAAGGCAACAAGCGAAACAAGGAGCGCATTCCCATGTGTTGACAGCATTAGTTTCTTCAGCAAATCCATTGCAGTACTTAGGTTGTTGAAAGGTGTTTCATGGTTGATAGAAATATTTTCCGTACACTTTTCATCATATCAGCCAGTCGCATATAAAGATCAGTTCCGGCAGGAAATCCAAGCACTCTTGCCAACACATCCAGTTTTTCATCTTCCGGAAGAATACTGCCGCGTTCCTCAAGCGTTATGCGCAACTGCGCCTCGACTCTTCGATAGAAACCGTATGCTACGACGAGTTCTTCAGCTTCGATTTTCCGAAATGCTGATTCATGTTCAAGCGTCAACGTCGTGTTCAAATGCCGGATTGCAGCATATGTACCGCCGTGCTTCAACTGAATTGCCTGCGCAAGAAATTCTATATCAGCCATGCCGCCAGCGCCGAGCTTAATATCAAGAAATGCAGAGTCGTGAACAAGGCTTCGGGATTCCGTTTTTTTTCGCATTGCGATTGTCTCGTCAACCCAGTCGGACGGAAGGGGCGATTCGAACACGTACTTCTCAACATCTCTCAAGATTTCTTTCCCAAGCTCTTCATCTCCTGCAACAAACCGGAGACGCGTCAACGATTGTCTCTCCCACAACGATGCACGATTGTCAAGATATGCGAGATAAGCCTCACGTTCAACAACTAACGGGGCACTGCGACCTTCAGGGCGAAGGCGGGCATCGACATCGTACAGCTTTCCTTCAACGTTCACTGCTGAAAGATGATTGACGAGCGCTGTAGAAATTCGTTCCAGCTTATCCTTTGCCGCAGCTCTCTTCTCATCAGCGACAAAAAGCAAATCCAAATCCGAATCAAAATTGATTTCACGCGTACCGAATTTCCCCAATGCAAGAACAGCAAGGGGAACAGACTTGCGCCTTGCCTTCTTCAACTCCTCGTTGAACGCCGATACCACGATGATATCCGCCAACCGCGAAAGTTCGTTTGCCATCTCCGAAAACGTTGTAACGCCCAGAACGTACCTGATACCCGCCCGGAGTTCTTCCTGATTCTTCAATTCGACGAGACTTTTTGCGGGAAGCGGAGAAACAAGTCCGGGGCCCGCGAGTAACAGCGGATCGGTAGCAAGCGTTTCGAGCAACAACGGGTGGCGCGCCAGCCCCTTTGGAAAGCGGGGGCTTGCCGCACAAATGGCAAGCAGCAATTTCCGGAAGTTGCTTTCCCGCAACTGTGTGTAGAGATGTTCGGGAAATTTCTGTGCAGCCGCAATCAGGGCCAGGTTATGCAACGTCAGATCGGGACTTGCCGTCTTCACGATTTCCCCCAATAGAGTCTCCGCTATTTCGCGAAACGCATCCCGGGCGCGTGCATCCAGCTCCCTCGTTTCCAGCAATGCACTCCCAGACATCATGCTGGCAATGTTCTTCGCAGCTTTCCTCGTCTCGCGGAATCCGTGAGCAGCAAGAGCCTGCGCCATGGCCTCGGGGCCCAGACTTCCGTCAACCAGCATCCCGAACGTCGAGCCTGGTTTCGCATCGTCAATCGCCAACACGTTGTTGAAAATCCTGCGGACGTTCGAGAGATGTGTGGAATAGGACGAACGCAAATCATCTGCCGACCGTATTCCGACTTTTCTTGCCAGCACAAGAAGCGATTGTTCATTATCCGGCATCTCGTGCGTCTGAGTGTTGAGCATCGTTTGAAGCCGGTGTTCGATTGTCCGGAAGAAAACGTACGCGTCTGTCAACACACGTTGCTCCGCCTCGGAAAGAAGCCGTGCTGTGGCGAGCTGCGTAATCGCATTGAGTGTGCTGCGCAAGCGGATGTCTTTGTTCTTTCCCCCATTCAACAACTGCAGCGCTTGCACAATAAACTCAATATCACGAATCCCGCCCGCGCGCAGTTTCACATTCTCCTCTCCCGCAATCGCCGCCTCAATCCGTGCTTTGATGCGCGCAATGTTCTCAAGCGGATTGTGAAAGAACGTACGGGGATACACAAACGGTTCAAGTTCGGAGAGAACCCTCTCACCAAATTCACGGTCGCCTGCAATCGGACGCGCTTTGATAAGCATTTGTCGTTCCCACAATTCTCCACGGCTTTCATAGTACGCGAGATAGCTTTGCAGAGATCGCGCCAGAGGCCCCGCGCCGCTTTCGGGCCGCAGCCGCGTGTCAACGCGATACAAATGTCCCTCCGCCGAGCTTAGTGAGAGATTCTGCACCATCTTCTCAACAAAAGCATTGAAGTATTCGTGATACGTCCGTGCCCGCCCGAAAGCATCGGTCAACTCACCCTCTTTTTCGTACACGAATATGATATCAATGTCGGAACTGTAGTTCAGTTCGGCGCCGCCGAGTTTGCCCAAACCAATGACGGCATAGGGCGTGGCGGGAGCCGAAGGAAACTGTCCCGCAAGCTGTTGATGCGCGATGCTGCACGATGCATCAACAAGGACATCGGCGAGATGGGAAAGCTCTTCGGTAAGAGTTTGCAGATCCGCTTCGCCGAGAATATCGCGGGCGCCGATGCGGAGGATTTCCCTCCGGTACATTCTTCGCAGACTGTCAAGTTTGCGCTCGGGTTTCTGGAAGATTCTCATCGCCCTCTCCGTTTCTTCGCGCAGGAATTCCCGCGTTCTCGGTTTGATAAGAGAATCCGAAGCTGTGAGCCAGCGGAAGAGTTCCGGGTCGCGCACGAGAATATCGGCAAAGTACCGTGAGTACGAGAGTAGTTTGATCAACACATCTGCCAGCACAGCATGCCTGATGAAATCATTGAACAGCGACGCGGTACTCATTGTTGCTTCGGCAAACCGAAGCAGATTCGTCACAGCAAGATCAGGATCGGGGGATGAACGGAGGGCTTCGGCAAGTTTCTGTGAGAATTCGTCAACGTGATATGTTGAACCCGAAGCAAGAAAAAATTCGTGAAGCTTGACAACGGCGCGTGAGGCACGCTCAGAATCAGAAAAGATGTCGAAAGGGAAATCTGTCGTTGTCATGCTTTTGAGGGAATGATACGGTTAATTGTAGCCAAAAACCGAGGGAAATTCTACAAAGGGGGGGATCAAGACTTTGGAAGAAAAACCCATTAGGGTGTCATGAATGAAACCCCGACGAATCTCAATCAATAAATCTCTCTTTCAACTCAGGTGTCGGCAGCCAACATTCGGCGTTCTTCCCGAACCATCTGTATCTGTTTCGGGCAATCCAATCATAAATTGTGTCGCGAACAGTACGCGGCACGATCACAAAGATATAGAGCATCGGCCATAGGCCCCGCAGATTCTTCGCAACGCGCAACGCTGCCGTTGAACGGTGATACGCACGCCCGTTCTCAATCAATACAAAAGAATTAAACACATCAGCGGAGAGATCGAAGTGGTGAAGCATTTCCTGCCCCGCCCGGCTTTGCATCGAAGCGAACAGAAAGTGGTTCCGTGTGTCACGCTTCGACACAAACTGCACGCTCCCGACACACAAATTACATACGCCGTCGAACAGAATGATGTTCTTCCCTCGAAATCCGGTCACCGTACGGAACTCTGCGTCACGGTCTGAGGTTGAACTCATCGTACACTACAGTGGAAATTTCTTTCACGTTACCTGCAGGTTTTGCAATGCTTAAGTCTCTTAACGCATACACCGACTTCGGACTGCTCATCCTCCGCTCCGGAATCGGTATCATGTTCATGGTCGCACACGGGTGGCCGAAACTTATCGAAGGACCTGAACGCTGGGCGCGTGTCGGCGGGGCAATGAAGAATCTCGGCATCGACTTCGCTCCGCAAGTCTGGGGTTTGCTGGCAGGATGCGTTGAATTTTTCGGCGGGCTGCTTTTGATTCTTGGCCTGTTTGTCAGGCCCGCAAGCATCGCCCTTGCGTTGGTGATGGTTGTTGCTTCGCTAAGCGTTTTCGCGAGGGCGGGCTCGTTCATGGGAAACAACGCGCATCCGGTTGAGGTGGGTATCGCCGTTCTTGCTCTCGTCTTTCTCGGTGCGGGACGCTTCAGTCTGGACAGGAAGTTCAATCTCTCGTAGCGCTACAAACCGAGACTATCAGGGTATATCTCCTCAAGAGCCTTGCGCTGGGCATTCACCCACGCAATGAGTCGTTCCCGTTTTCCTGCCGAGAGCTTGGCATCCCAATGCAGTAGTGTGTACGAGGGAAGCGGCATCTCCCCTGCTTCCACCTGATCAACAATCTCCTCCAATTTGTGGTGTTGCAGGCGAACGCGGTACTTGTCGAATTGCGAAAAGTTCAGGTGACGCTTTGCGTCCACAATGTGCTGGTTGAGAAACCACCCCGCCGGTTGAATTTCTGCATACCACGGATAGCGCGTTGTGTTGCTGTGGCAGTCGAAACAGGAAGTCCGCAGGATATCTTCGACATCTGCCGGCACGGCAAACTTCGCGAGAAATCCCGAGTGGCTGTCCCCGCCTTCATTTTTAGGCGGACGAAAGAATTGCGCCCCGATAAATGCAACCGCAAGAAGTATCAATACAATTTTCAGAATTTTCATAGTTGACAAGAACTGTTGTGGTGAAATAGGTTATCTGCCGCCGGGAGGACAATGCTGACGGAGGAAGTTCGTGAACAGTGTTGAAATGTGCTTTCGTGTCCCCTCTCCCTCTCCAATGCCGTGCGAGCGGTTCGGATACGGCATGAACTGAAACTGCTTGTTGTGTTTCACCATTTCGTTGATGAGCAGTTCGGCATTCTGGTAGTGAACATTATCATCTCCCGTGCCGTGAATGTACAGGAGGTTGCCCTGAAAATTCTTCGCATAGGTAACGGGTGAACCGTTGATGAAATCTTCGCGGTTTTCCTGCGGGATTCCCATAAAACGTTCCTGATAGATATTATCATACGTCAACTGATTCGTAACGGCTGCCATCGAAATTCCCGTCTTGTACATATCGGGATACTGGAAGAGCAGATTCAATGTGGCAGAGCCGCCTCCGCTATGACCCCACACGGCAACGCGGCTCGTGTCAATGAACGGCCACTCGAATACTTTCTTTGCCGCCATCGCCTGATCGCGTATGTTGACAATGCCAATCTTCCGGTAAATAGCCTTGCGCCACGCCTTTCCCTTCGGAGCGGGGGTTCCGCGATTATCGAGCGACATGTAAATGTAACCGTCTTCTGCCAAATCACCCGAATAGTGCGGCAGTCGCCCCATTCCCCATCGGTTCACAACAGTTTGTCCGGCGGGCTCCGTGTACACGAGAAACAAGACAGGATACTTTTTAGTTCGATCAAAATTCTGCGGCTTCGCCATCCAGCCATCAACTTCAACTCCATCATCTGTGGTAATTCTGAAGAATTCGATATTCGAGTTCTTCTTTGCTTCCGCGGAGATTTTGCGGGAAATGGCGGAATCCGGTTCAAGCGGTTTGTGCGAGGGAAGCGAAATCCACTCCCGGGCTGTCGGCGTGTAATAGTTTGAGAATGAATGAAGCGCAAACTTTCCGTTTGGCGAGATGTCGTAACTGTGCGTTCCTTCCTGATCGGGAGGCGACAGCCTTTGCGCTGATTGCTTGCCGTTCAGCGGAACACGATAGAGATAGCGCTGGGTTGCATTATTAGGCGAGGCGATGAAATACACAAAACCCGTCGACTCATCAACATGAGTAAGCGAGATGAGATCGAACGGATCCGGCGTGACGAGTCTTTCGGTTTTGCCATCCCGCCCGATTCTATAGAGCTGTCGCCAGCCATTCTTCTCGCTTCCCCACAAAAACTCCTTCCCGCCGTTAAACCAATCCCACGAAGTTGTTTCGCCGCCGTTCCAATTGGATTTCGTGTCAATCCAGGCCGTGTCTGCCTCCGAATAGAACGCGGAACAAACTCCTGTTGTGGCATCGGCATACATCAGTGTTGTCGCGTTTTGCTTTCGATTCAGAATCTGCAGAACAAGCTCGTTCGTGCCGGCCCACTCCATGCGCGGAATGTACTGTTGATGCGGATCGCCCGGCACGTTCATCCACCTTGTTGCCCCGCCTGCAGCATCAACAACGCCAATCCTGACCGGCGAAGGAGTCTCCCCCACTTTCGGATACTCCACCGGAATCACAAAAGAATAAATCGAGTCAGTCGTGTTGATCATCAAAAAGTCGCGAACGGAATTGGCATCCACCTGCCAGTAGGCGATGCGCTTGCCGTCGGGGCTCCATCGGAATCCGTCACGACAATCCAATTCTTCTTCGTAGGCCCAATCGAACGTTCCGTTGATGAGTTTTTTCGAGCCGTCGGTTTGCGTCAGTTGCCTCCGCTCATCGGTTGCAACATTCTCAACAAAAACATTCCTCTCGGAAACGTATGCAACGCTGTTTCCGTCGGGCGAAAACTTGGCAAACATCAATGACGACGGGGGAAGCCCCTCCCCCAATTGCCGGAGCTTTCCCGCCCGGATATCGAGAACCCAATAGTCGCCCCGTGTTTCGTAGCGCCACACACGTTTTGTGTTGGTGTAGATGAGAAGACGCCTGTTGTCGTCAGAGAAGAAGTAGTTGCGTAATGCAAGGGGCTTGTCCTTCCCTGCGGGCACAAGGGCATTCTGCGGAACAACAACACTTCGCTTCTGAGAAGGCAAGCTGTTAAGCACAATCCCCGTGCTGTCATTCGTGTAATATCCGTTGCCGTCCTTCGACCAGCGAACAGACGCACCGCGTTGAGCGTGCAACATCGGTACTATCAACAACAGAACAAGAGGCACAGCGCCCCAGCGATGGTATTTCATCGGAAAGCCCTTTACAAGTTGATATACTGCGACCAGTGACCGGTGTGGGTGATTCGAAGATCGGAAATTCCGGAGAGAAACGAAAGTCGAAACGACCGACTCTCAGCGACTATCCGTTCACGGGAGGGAATGCGCTGCTTGTCGATAGTAAGAAACGAGGTCCGTGACAAGCTCGAGCAGTATTTGTCGCGACTGCTCTTTCGGTACTACTTCCGACGGTTTGCCTTCAACTGCTTTGGTGTGAAGATCAAGAACATCCCGCACACCGGCCTTCAGATCCCCCAAGTCTGAAGCGAGGAATTGAAGTTTCAGTGATACGCTATGCCCGCTGAACGTTCCCCGTGTGTTTGCGGAGCGGGTTGTTGCAAGTTCAAGAACATTACCATAGTTTTTCACCAACTCGAGAAACTTGTACGGCATCGTTTCGCTAAGCGGTTTCAGGCCAAGCCGCCCGGGTGAAATCGCTGTCTGTTCAGGAATGTGATTACTTTGCAGCATTCGCGCTACTCGCTCAAAGTTGTCTTGTGGTCCGACAGTTGCATCCATCTGTCTCATGGTTCTGCTTTTCCCTGTTGCAGAAACAGTGTCATGCGCCATTGATGCGTTCAGCAAAGCCTCTCGAACACCTTGCCGTAACGCGCATGAGCGGACTTCTTCAGGATCTTTCTCATGAAGCACAACGGTCGGAACGTCCGGGTATAGTTCACGTATCCGCCCAAGCGAAGAAAGATCCATGCTGTTCCGGCTTGACACATCGAACACCATCAGGTTGAATGTGAAATCTGACGAAAGGGAAAGCAATTTCGCGGGTTGCTGCACATGAAACAACCAGGAACAGGCTGAGTCCCCTGCAGCAAGAAGAGTTCGCAGAACGTTGATTCTCGCCTCATTCCCCACCACCACTATCCGCATGTGTTGCATGTGAAGTGGCATGCAGTTTCGGTTGCCTTTCAAGTTTGGGAATTCTCAACCAAAACAGATGCCAACACAGGTGACAAACGCCCGACCTCATGCAGGTATTGTAGCATAGAGAGTTGTACCAACCATATAAAATTTGAGATGAAGACTGCCGGCGCGACACTGCGCGATAGTAGCCAGATGGTTGGAGATTTTAGCCATCTGCCATTTCAACAAACTGCGTTGCTTCTGCGCGGACGCTTGGGTATATTTCCCGCAGCCACTCCAACAAAATCAAGGAATGTTCATGACCAAACTGATTGCCCTCTACCGCAAGCCGGCCGATGTAGCGGAATTCGACAAGCATTATGCAGAGGTACATACCCCGCTCGTACAACAGTATCCGGGATTGCGCAAGCTGGAAATCACCCGCATCACCGGCGCGCCTATCGGCGAGACGAAGTTCCATCTGATGTGTGAGATGTATTTCGACAACAAAGAAGCGATGGATGCGGCACTTGTTTCCAAGGAAGGGAAAGCGGTTGCGCGGGATCTGATGAGCTTCGCGGCTGATATTGTGATTGTGTTTATCGGGGAAGAACAGTCGTAAATGCATGTTATCACGCGCAAACGACTGAACGATTTCGCCGAGAAACATCCGGAGGCACGTTCAGGACTGAGTCAGTGGTATCGTTGCATGAAAGCCAATAACTTTACATCGTTTAACGAGTTGCGCGAGTTGTTTCCACATGCTGATATTGTTGGAAAGCTTACGATTTTTAACATCGCCGGCAACAAAGTGCGGCTCATTGCCGCAATTCACTATAATCGCAGAAAGATTTACATTAGAGCCGTGCTAACTCACGAGGAATACGACAAAGGTAAACGGAAGGAATGACAGATGAGCAATGCAGTTCGAGAGACTTTGACCCGCTGGCCCGCCGTTTCTGAATTCGTGTTTGTGCCTCAAAACGAGGCACAATATAATCGATTGGTTCAACTGCTTGATGAACTCGTTGATGAAGTGGGTGAGGATGAATCTCATCCGTTGGCATCATTGATGGAAGTGATCGGGGTGCTAATCGAAAAATATGAAGATGAGCATATCCCTGAACTTTCACAATAGACCTATCCGACCACATTTGCCCTTTAGCTTTCACCTATGACACCTTACACAGGAAAAGAACCAAGCAGCTTTGATTTCAAGAACATCCTCTACGCCAAAGGCAACTGGCGCGCCACCATCACCATCAATCGCCCTGAAGTCTACAACTGCCTGAACCTTGAAACGCTACAGGAGTTGCAGGCGGCATTTCAGGATGCAGCGTGGGATGATGAGGTTGCAGTTCTCATCATCACGGGCGCCGGTGACAAGGCCTTCTGCACAGGCGCCGACATGAAGGAGTGGAAGGGAGAATTCCTCGAAACGCCGAACGATTTCTACAAATGGATGGGTGTGTTCATGGAAACCTTCGAGCGGCTGCGTAACATCGGCAAGCCGACGATAGCTCGGCTCAATGGTATGGTTGTCGGCGGGGGTAACGAGCTGCAAATGTCGTGCGACCTCGCGGTTGCCGCCGACGACATCTATATCGGGCATGCGGGCACGTCACGCGGAAGCGTTGCAGCAGCAGGCGCGACCCAATGGCTGCCGCTGATAATCGGCGACAGGCGGGCGCGGGAAGTCCTTTTGCTGAACGAAAAGATTCCTATCAAGAAAGCGCTGGAATGGGGCCTCGTAAATCAGGTTGTCCCACGAAAGAAGCTCGATAAGGCAGTCGACGAGATGGCGGAGAAACTGGTCAACAAACTGCCCGAGTGTACGCGCTACACAAAACAGCAACTCAACTTCTGGCGGGACTTTTCGTGGTCGTTGACAATCGGGCATTTGCGTGACTGGCTGACGGTTCATACTTCTGCTGAAGAGATCAAAGAAGGTATCAATGCTTTTAACGAAAAGCGGGAGATAGATTACAAGGCTTTGCGCAAGAGATTGGCAAACACAAGCCGTCTTGAGTAGCAGAACCCGGCGCTACATTATGCCCGCCTTCAGATGGGGGCTGCGACGCCGGGCAGATGTACATCTGTTCCTTTCGACACAAATTCTTCCCCAATTGAATTTCCTAACTATCAGGATTCATCAACGATGAGAAACGTACGTTTTGTATTCATTTTTCCCCTCCTTGTTATTGCCGTGTGTGTGGCGCTGGGATTCTCGCTGCGCGGAAACAGCAACCCGCGGTTGGCCAGCATCTTCCTCCCCGGAACTCAACCCGGCGTTGTGCAGACGTTTGAGGTATACACGATGTGCCAGAATTGCCATCAAACACAAACAACCGGATTCCCTGTTTCAATCACAGCGGATTGGCATGGAAGTCCGATGGGACAGGCGGCACGCGATCCGTTGTTCTATGCAACGATGGCAGTAGCAAACAAATACGTGAGCGGTGTTGGCGAGTATTGCATTCGCTGCCACTCGCCAACAGGCTGGCTTGAGGGGCGATCCAATCCCCCGACTGGCGAAGGCTTGATAGGAAACGATCTCAACGGCGTGCAATGCGATTTCTGTCACCGGATGAAAGATCCGTTGCTGCCGGATTCCACGGCGAACCCGCCCGTTCCCGGTTACGGAAACGGAATGTTCGTGATTCAAGTGCCGCGCAATCCAAAGCGCGGCCCGTTTGCAGATGCCATCGCGACATTCCACACAAATCAGGTTGATACATTCTATCGGACTTCCGAATTTTGCGGCGTCTGTCATAACGTAAGCAACCCGCTTTACGCGCAGAACTCGACGACACAATCACCTCACGAATACGGCCCGATTGAAAGAACATACAGCGAATGGAAGCTGAGTTGGTATGCACAGCAAGGACAAGCGGGCAACTGCCAATCGTGCCACATGCCACACCAGCCGGGTTACGGATCGAATTTGCCGATGGCGCCGTTCCGGCCTGACATTCCGAAACATGATATGACGGGCGGGAACACATTCTTGCAAGATATTCTCCCCGACTTCTGGACGACGGGATTGGATACAGCACGGCTTTCTGCAAGCAAACAGCGGGCGATCCAAACTCTCCAAAGCGCTGCGACACTTGAAGCCAACGCCTATCGTCACAATGATACTGTTACTGCAACCGTCCGCATCACGAATCGTACCGGACACAAGCTGCCGACTGGCTATCCGGAAGGGCGACGCATGTGGTTGAATGTAGTAGGGAAGAATGCAAACGGAGACACCGTCTTTCAATCAGGCGCGTACAACTTTGAAACGGCCGAACTAACGCACGATTCACAAGCAAAGATTTATGAGACGAAACCCGGACTCACTGTTGCGCGGGCAATTCAGTACGGATTGACGCCGGGTCCCTCGTTCCACTTCGTGCTGAACGATACGATCTACTTCGACAACCGCATTCCTCCCCGCGGCTTCACCAATGCTGCGTTTGCTTCGCATCATGCACAACCGGTTGCATACACATACGCGGACGGACAGTATTGGGACGTCACCACCTATACGATGCCTGCAAGTGTCACAAACATAACGGCCACCCTCTACTATCAGACATCGAGCAAGGAGTACATTACGTTCTTGAGGGATGAGAACATCGGCAACCCGCAAGATTGGCGGCGATGGGGCGACAGCCTGTACGCCTCGTGGAGCCGTCGCGGCAAATCAAGGCCTGTGGTGATGAACACGCAGACGGTTGCCGTGACGGGCGTGAAGCCGGATGAAGCAACCCTTCCCGCGACGATTACTCTTCATCAAAATTATCCGAACCCGTTCAACCCATCGACTACCATTGCGTTCACTTTGAATCGGGAAATGCATATTATTCTGCGGGTTTATGACATGCTCGGGCAGGAAGTCGCCACACTTGTCAAAGGCAAAATGCAAGCCGGTGAGCACAACGCTCATTTCAACGCAGAGAATCTGCCGAGCGGCGTATATCTCTATACGCTAACTGCCGACAACAAACACATTAGTACAAGAAAACTCATCTACATCAGATGAAACGAATGCAACACACCGCCCTGATTGTTGCTGCTCTTCTGTTAAGCTGTCCGGGATATCCGCAGATCGGGGGATATCCCGACTTCGAGCTTGTTGAAAGCATCCCGATCGAAACAACGCTCGACAATCCCGACATCCGCAACACGCAGGAAGTCTGGCTGGAGATGATTAACGGGGCGAAGAAGACGCTGGACATCGAGCAGTTTTACATCTCTAACAAACCTAATGAGCCGCTGGAGGATGTGATTCAAGCAATTGAACGTGCCGCTGACCGGGGAGTACAGGTACGCATCATCGGCGATGCGCGGTTCTACAAAACGTATCCCGAAACCATTGATCGTCTTGCAGCAAGAAAGCACATTCAAATGCGCATCATCGACTTCGGCAAACTCGCCCGTCACGGCGGGCAGGCCGGCGGCGTGCAACATGCGAAGTTCTTTCTTGTTGATGGAGAGACGGCTTTTGTCGGCAGCCAGAATTTCGACTGGCGGGCGTTGAAACATATTCATGAGTTGGGATTGAAGCTCAAGCACAAAGAGACTGTCGAATTCTATAAGGATGTGTTCAATCTCGATTGGAACCTGGCGGAATCAACTGACAAGGCCAATCTCCAACAATTCCTGCCGCTCAAAACATATCACGCACCTTTCACAGTCGTTGTTGAAGGCGACACCCTGCTGATTTCTCCAACTGCCAGTCCTATAGGCTTCATCCCCGACACAAGTCTGTGGGATGAGCCTCACATGGTGGGAATCATCGATGAGGCGAGGGAAGAAGTTTCGCTGCAGTTTCTCGGTTACGATACGCGGGGCAGGGACGGCAGTGAATACCTTGCTCTCGACAATGCGCTGCGTCGTGCGGCGGCACGAGGCCTCAACGTACGGTTACTTGTGTCGGATTGGGAGAAAGGGACAAGCGCGGAGAAATCATTGAAAGCGTTAACACAAATCCCCAACATTGAAGTCAAATTCATGGTCATTCCGGAATGGACCGGCGGGTACGTTTCCTTTGCACGGGTGCAGCATTGTAAGTTCATCGTCGCGGATGCGTCAACGTTCTGGCTGGGAACAAGCAATGCAGAGAAAGGGTACTTCTATAACACTCGCGGCGTAGGCGTTGTGGTCAAGAACACTAAGCTTGCGGGGCTTGTTCATCGCATCTTCACGAAAAGTTGGGACGGTAAGTACAGCGAAGCCGTCAAGCCGGACGTGAAGTACGAACGCCGCAAGCATGATGGGGAGTAATCAACAGGCGAAGTGACAAACAGCTATTTCACTTCCTCTTGCCCGTAAAGGAACTTCACCTCCTCACCGCGAACAGACAACACTACCGTCAGGAATCTCGCCTCTTCTTGCACAGGAAAGTATATGCTTCCGCGGAGCGTCTCGTCGGGATGTAACGTGTGCTTCCGCAAGGCATATCGTTCCCATTCCGTTCGCTCGTCGGTCAACCGCCGCATCGCTGCGTCATAACGCATTTCACGATTGAAGCGTTCGCTTTCCTCTTCCCTTTCTCTTCTGGCTTTCTTCTCCAGTTCCTGCTTGGATTTCGGATCACCAATACCCGCGATATCCGTCACAATCTTTCCCGTTGCAAGGGTAAGGTCGGCAAGCGCTGCATTCGCGGCGGAGGCATTCTCGCGTGAAATGCTCTTTTCAATCTGTTCGATCATAGGCTCGGGATTGATGGCAAATACCCGACCGCCGTCCGCGTTGTGAGCAGCGGTTTTGTCTTTGAGCGGGACAGAGTAGAAAGTAGCAGGATCAACAAGCAGATCGCTATCGGACATGTTCACGATATCAACATCAAAAACCAGCAGACGGCCTCGCATGTAGGAATACCTCAGTCCCACTTCGTGGCTCGATACACGCTTCACGACATATTCCCTTCCATGAATCCACGTCGGGTCGGCGTCGAAAGAAGTCAGCCTGTACACGGGCGCGGGACTGACACATGCGTTGAACAACAAGCTCACTGAAATACAACACAGCAAGGCAAAGGAATGTGATTTCGCATTCATTGCAGTCTCTTGAAATTGTCACTTCTTACGGTGAAGAACAACCGCAGGCGGCTGTTGCAGAGACAATGCCAGAGGATAATTGCAATGTTTGCCGGAATGGCAATCAGCTGTCTGTTCAGAAAAACAGAATAGTTGAATAGAATTGCCTACATTGTTCCCGTCTGATGTTCAAAACGTGATGCTGATATTCTTGTTGCTGTAGTAATACGAATAATACTCGATCCTCTCTGTGACATCAAGGCCTGTTGAACATCCGGCACACCCCGTTGCCGTGCCTGACGTGTACGTTCGCCGGTGTGGAGTTCCCAGCGCCTTGTCAACAAAGAAACGTTCCCCCAACTCCAACGGCCTGTCCGGCACGACCACGGCAACCGCGAGTGAATCAACCTCATAACTGCTGACGCGGAGAGAGAAAGCGCCGCTGGAATCCGTCAGAGCGATGGGGCGATCGTTGGTAGAATAGCCCAAGCCGCGCAAGATGTGAAAAGATGAATCACCGAAGAATCCCGATTTCCCGCAAAGGACAACGGTAAATCCTTCCTTGCTTCCGCCGGCAGGACGTTCCAGCATTCCGCTGACTGTAAAGTCTTGGTATGGCGGCAACGATGGCTCAGTCCCGAGCAGGAGCGGGGCAAGAGCCACTATGATGATGCAAAGGTTCAATAGTTGACGTGTCATGGCATCTACTGATTCAAAATCGAACGGTTGAAATCAATCGTGGAAACGGCCGCTAATCACCGAATGAGTGTCAAGGCGCTCAATCTCCGTTTTGAGGTATCGCATTTCTATATGTATAGAAAATTGTCATGACAATTTTCCGGTAATATAGAAATGCCTCGTCGAAAGCAACGTCACGGCAGCAAATTCACCGAAATCCACCACTGCAAATCCGACAACTCAACGCCTCCGCCGTAATACGAATCAACGAAGTTGGGAACCATGAGAAACCGGATGTTGAAAACATTCGAGGGCGCAACAGTGAACCCCGCGAGCAGCGTCGTGCGGGTGTCGCTCACTTTTTCCTGCGGCTGTGTGTAGCGCTCGCCGAAACGTTCTCTTCGATCCGTGCTATCGCGATTTGCCCTCACTCTAAAGTCGAAAATCGCGAGCGTCACATCATCCACCTGCCAGTTTGAGACGCTTCGGTTCAGCCCGAAGATCAACTCCACTTTGTCGGACGTTTTGATGGTAAAGAAAACGGGAATCGTGAAGCGCGTGAGCTTTGTCCGGAAATTCCATTCCAGCATTTTCGATTCGGCAGTAGAGTCGAAGTAGTTGTAGGAATACGAACCGGTGGACGATGAGCGTGAGAAGCGGTTGGCGACGACAGCCTCGTTCGTATTCGTCTCGACGATGCGGCTTTCATACTGTACCCCAAGCGAAAGCCGCACTCGCTCGCTGATATCCCACTGCAGGGATGCAACAGCTTTATGCAAGTTGCCGGTCGAAGTTCCGGTTCCGCTTCTCTCATCGAATAATTTATGGGTGGAAGAGTAGTTGTGAACAGTGGTATCCCATTGATAACGCGACCTGCCAAACGACGTATCGTTAATTATTCCACCAAGGGTGATATCGGTATTCTGACGGGCGTATTGATAATGGAATTGGAGAAGTTGATTCCCGCTGACCTGTGCCTTGAAATCGAGACCGCCGAGTGCCGTTTTGCCGTCATGCTTCCAATTTTGCCGCTGATTGCCGGAGTGTCCCCAGTAGTTCCAGTTCTGTGTTGTCGAACCGATGGTGCCGTAGCCGTAGTACGATGAATCGTTTCGCGTCAGCGTTTGATTCGCATCGCCCCACAGCAAGCCGCCGTTGACACCAATATTGAATTTAGAAGCAAACGAATAGTTCGCGCCTCCTATCAGTTCCCAGTGGCCGTACGATTGCGCCCGTGCTTCCCCGTTGCGCCAGAGCGATGAGCTACTGCTTCCGTAGTAGTACTCCCACACGTTTTGCGAGCCGAATGAACCGTCACGATCAAAATTCACCCGCGCAAGCTTGGCACCAACCTGCAAGTCCGGATTGATTTCGCATCCTGCAAAGAAAGAAGCGAAGTGGCCGGTTTGATGAATGTTATCCGTACCGCTGTACTTGTCGGTTATCGGGATGTTTGCCGCGGCCTCCGACGCCATTCCTCTGTAGTCGGAGCCGGGAACGGTCTTGTAGATGTCCTGCGGAATAGGATAGTACTTGTCATCCTGCGACAGCATCTGGTACGTGAGGCCGAGTGAGAGATTCTTCAATGCTCCTTCTGTCGGGCGAAAGAGATATGCGGCGGAAATAACCGGCTCAAGCTCTCGCCGTGTGTTGATGAAGAAGCGCGGGTAGGGCAGGAAGCTTGCTACATCAATTGTGCGCATAGCGAGAATGGGATAAGGGTAGTACGCGTTGCGCCAATCGCGAATTTCCTTTGCTGTTCGGAAATCAAAGTAGAGGTAGCTTGCCTGCACGCTGTCGTAATGGAGATACGACGGATTGACATCAAGATTAACCAGCGGGTCATCCAACACGCCGCCGACGGAGTTCTTGAATGTCCCGATGCCGAAGGGAACGAACCTGTAGGGCGTGAAGAAGAAATCCGTTTGCTCGAACGACTTCTCCATCACCTGCTCGCCGAAGTATTGAGCGCGAGTTGAGGTGAATGTGGTTAACAGGAGAAAAAGGGTAAGTTGGGTTTTGAGTTTATAGCTCATTTGTTTATCTCCTCTGGTAATGAAGACCAAGAAAAAAAAGAAAAGGGTAAGAATATCGCTACTTTACGATTATCCGTATTCAGAAAATCCGTATCCTCACGCTGACGCGAGGCGCGGAGCGAAACAGCAGAGCCGAATCCAAACGGTAGTAACCTGATGCGATGAACAGCCCGCTTTCATTCCTAAAGTCGCACAAGAATGAGAATCTCTTTCTCGCGTTTGGAGCTAATGTAAACTCACTTGTCGCAGGCTGAACAATTCTTGGCTCATATACCATCACCGCTCCGTTGGTGTCTCTTAACTCATAGCCGCACTGATGTATGTTCGGAAACAAGAATTGCCGCGCTGACTGTGACAAATTGCGCACCTCAAAACAGAATTTGAGCGTGTCTCCAAACGAAAACAACGTCTCAGACACTGTAAGCGTGTAGAGAATTCCATTCTCCAACACTTGGGCCTCGTTGTCCGTGCTGACAATCTGAGCCGAGTCTACCAGACCGTCACATCGAAGGCAACAGAGACTCAATACCAGACAGAACAACGTTTTCCACTTCATGGCCTTCTCTTTTCAGGCGATCATTGGATTCTCTGGTAGGATTGACCATAGCAATCAATATATATGTCCGTCAACTTCACCGTGTCGTTCTCAACGCGAAACGCCTGCGGAGCGAATCGTAGCGAATCCTGATAATGCATGGTGGCGCGAAGCACGAATCGCCCGCCACCTCGAGTGAGAAGTATGAGATGTTTGCGATTCCTGAGAACCTCCGGCAATGAGAATGCTCTCGTCTCCTCAAAGTACGCTTCACACATTTGATCTGAAGTTGTTTTCGTCAGCCACATTTCAGCCGTTGCCAGATCCACAACCCTGTGGTGCAAGGCAAACGAATGCCCGCCGCTGCATCCGCTATAGGCAACCCGAACCAGGAGTGAATCCGATGTTATCCTTGGTAGCGTTTCCGTTCGGATGATACCGTACGTCGCTCCGAAGGACATTGGTTCCTCGCCATAATCGCTTACACAACCAGTGAAAATGCCGAAGATGCCTATCATGACAAACATTGAGTGTTTCATCCTGTCATCTCCATTTCCATCTTGCTTCCCCTTGAAAGGTAAATCAGAATCTCACGCCTATGCTAAGAACGGGGTACAGCGGCAACAACTCAGGCGGATCAAATCTTGTACTCCATTTCTGCCTGGTATCGGAACTTTCGCGCAACGTCCACGCAAACGGGTCAAGCAAGCCGTAGCCGTTCATCAATCGCAACGTTACCTGACACGGCACTCGCCACGATGAAAATGTGTGCGTTACTCTGAACTCCAGCCGCTGAAACCCGGGAAACCGTCCGCCGTTGACATCGAACGGAGCCTGAGTAAACTCTCCCCTGATCGGGCCAGGTTCGATGTTCGCCGCCGTCGCAATACCACGAGAGATATCGGATTGTTTCGATGCGATAACACATAACGCTCCGAACATCCAATTCTCATTCAATGAATAGGAAAGAGTGGCGAACAATTCATGGCGTCTATCGAAGCGGGGTGTGTAGGGTGCCCCGCTGTTTAATTCTGCGAACCGGTTCGTTGCATGCGAGTAGCTGTATCGAACCATACCGGTGAAATCGCCAGCGCGTTTGTTGAGCGTGACTTCCGCGCCGTAGATTGTTCCTTCTCCAAAAAGAATCCCGTCGGCAAACGCAACGGACGATGAATCGGACAGAAACTCATGCAGTTTCTGCGTGACTCTGTAATACGACTCAACAGCAAGCGTGTATTCCCCTTCCCGAAATATCTTCTCCATTCCCACAGAAATCTGTATTGATGTTGAAGGGCGAATCGCTTCTGTCGAAGGATAGATGAATGGTGTTGGATAAAACAGAAATACTCCGCTGCTCCGGTACGGATGAACAAATTGATTAACGGAAGAAAGAGATGCAGACAAGCGCATCTCGTTGCTCAATCTGACAAGAATTGAGAAGCGCGGATCAACCGCCGAGAACGTTCCTTGCTTGCCGATGAAGGCGGTTGCCCTCGCACCCAACTCCGCCGAAACCGCCGGACTCAGTCGCCATTGATCCTGGAAGTACACGGCCAGCTCCCACGATGACAATCCGTTCAGCGATGCCGGTGCGCCGAGCATCGAAAACTCACTGATTGTTCCACCGAATCTGTGACGGATCAACTCAACGCCACCGCGCATTGTATGGTATTCATCGTAGAAATGCTCGGCATTTGCGCGCAAAGCAACATCCTCAATGAAATAGTTGGAGGAGAAGGCATCCGATGCCTGAAAGAACCCTGCCGCTGTCAAGCGATGCTGCATGTCGAACCCGTAGCGCGAGTAGGCTGCCGAAGCATGAACGAACAATGAAGGCGAGATGATGCCGATCCAGCGAAGGTTTGCGGCTGCATTCCCCCAGCGAAGCGAGTTGAAGAGTTCTCTCCCGATCGCATTACGCGCAGAATTGTCGTACGCGTCGCGGCCAAAATAGCCGTTGAGGAATATCCGGCTGTTCCCTGCAAAGACATGACTCATCTTCGCCATCACTTCCGTCGTGCCGACTTCACTGCGCGCCGTACTGTGTTCCATCAACACATTCGGATACCCTCTTCTTCCCGAAAGAAGAAATGTGGTTTGTTCGGCTACCGGGCCTTCGAGCATGAGATGTGAGCCGAGGGTACCGATTCCCGCAGCACCGGAGAGTTCCTCGCGCCCAGTACGCAGTGTAACATCGAGAATACCGCCGATGCGTCCGCCGTAGTAGGGGGGAACGCCTCCTGCAACGGCTTGCACATCGCGCAGCGCGTCTCCGTTGAATGTCGTCAGCACGCCGCCGAAGTGTGAGGGATTGTAGATTCTCATTCCTTCGAGGAAGTATTGGTTATGGTCGGAAGGTGTTGCTCGAATGTACACACCACGCGAAATACCTTCGGAGGCAGTGAAGGCCGAACGTTGCCCCTCGACTGTTACCTCCTGCATCACAACATCACGCGGAAGCATCGCGAGATTCATCGTTGTTTGTGAACCCGATTCGACGGTGACGGGAAGGCTCAAGATCTCGTAGCCGATGGTTCTGACGACAAGCATGTAGGTTCCGGGACGGATGTTTTGCAGCGAATAAAAACCGAATGGGTTTGTGAAGCAGATACGATGAATCTCTTCTCCTGTCTGCGTATCATGCCGCAGGAGAACAGTCGCGTCAGCAAGCCATTCTCCCGTCAACGAATCGGTAATCGTTCCGGAGATTGTTGACGGTGGAATCTTGCGCTCGACCGGTTGCGCTTGCAAAACCACCTGAGAGCCGGCAGCACGCGCAACAAGCGATTGATTTTCTATCACTTTCTTGATCGCTTCCTCGAAGTTGCAGTCGTCGCATTCGGCCGTCACCCTCTTTCCCGCGACATCCTTTTCGAGATACATGAAGGGAACGGCATACCAACGCAGCAGCGAATCGAGGGCTAAGCGAAGTTCTACCTCCCGAAAGCGGAACGTGCGGGTCTCCTCGCGGGTCTGGGCAGTGATTGTTTCACCGCAGAGTACGCAGAGTGCGCAAAGATAGAGAATGTGTGCCCGGACTCTCTTCACGACTAATAGATGAAATATTCGTTCCCGTTCTGTTTGAATGTTCTTCCCGTGAGTCCGCACAACGCGCTGATTGCCGATTCGGGATCTCCGGCGCTGAGAACGCCCGTCACCACTTCGCTTTTCACATTTCCCTCTTCAATCGAGATTGAAATATCATACCGCATTTCAAGCTCGCGGCACGCAGCTGCAAATGATGTACGATTGAAGAACAACTTCCCTTCCATCCAGCCCGGATATTCCGGCGAGGGAATGTTGCCTGTCTTCCACGGAAACGCGTTGTGCATACAAACGGCCATTTCGTTTTGCGTGAGCGTCAGCGAACTATCTTTGCCGTCTCGTGATGCCGTCACCCTGACGATTCCCTTCGTCACGGCAACTTCCAGGAGTCCGTCGCGGGAGCGGAGATTGAATTCTGTTCCGACAACTTGAACGTCGGCAACATCCGTCGAGACAATGAAGGGCGTTTGATTGTGGCGGACGCGGAAGTACGCCTCGCCTTTCAGCGCAAGCAGACGCGGTTTTTCCGGCGGAAGTTTCTGCACAACAAGTTCAGTCTCATAATTGAGAGTAACTTCCGAACTGTCCTGCAGAACCAACCGCGTTTGCTGCCCCCGTTCCGTGACAAATATATCGCGAGCCGGTGAATCCGAAATAAAGTAGAGGTACACACCTGCAAGTGCAACCGCTATTATTGCAGCCCCGAATGCAAGTCGCGGCAACAATCGTGATTGCGCACGGCTTGGCGCCGCTTGCTGCTCAAGCGCCCGTTGCAGACGAAGCCACTGAGCTTTGGTTTCCGGTTCCGTCATTCGAATACGGCCGAATTCCGCCTCAATCGTTGTGTCGGTTGAGGGGATTTCCGGACGGCGCCTGCCAAAGAGGATCTCTATCAATTTCATCATCATTCTTTCTTGAAATTATTCACGTATTGCAGAGAATGTCCCCTCCGCCATAACACCCGGAACCCCAACCTGCGCCCATCTGCCGCGATACGCTGTCCCCGCGATCGTGCCATTGAGGAACAAGTTGTTGTCAACAAAACGGGGATTCAGGTTGAGCGAGAGAGTGTCATGACTCAGCCATCCCTCCAACTCTCCCGACCTGCCGTCGTCGAAGCGCCATTTGCCGGTAACTGCTGCACTGTCAAAATCAAGCCAAAGTGTGCCGCGGGTTACTGTGTTGCCCCGGGCATCAAAGGCCGTGTACGAGTATGCCGTGGCGGCACTATTGTCATCGGAAATCCCGACATCTTCGCAAGAAGATGCCAACGCAAAGATAATCAGGGCAAAAGCGGGGATGTGGATTTTCATATGTTTCATCCTTTGGTGATGACATCTGCTCTGTAAACGACCATGTCCCGGATTCCCCCCATGCCGAGCTAAAGATTTATGTTTCGTGGAGGCATTGCACCTGTCAACCGCTGTTTCTACTTTTGAGTGATCCTCAACCGCACACCAAAATCATGCACGAAGATGACAGGCAGTTGCTTGAGCGTGTAAAGTCCTCCGACACGGAGGCATTCCGGCTTTTGTTTGAAAAGTACCAGCCTGTTTTGTTCCGTTACGTGCTGGCCAGTGTGCGTGACGCGGACGCTGCTCATGATATCGTTCAAGAGACTTTCCTGCGCGTGTGGAATCATCGGGCTTCGCTTCAGCCGGACCTGTCATTTACCGCATACGTGCTTCGCGTCGGCGGAAATCTTTTGCGCGATCATGCAAAGCATCGGGAGGTAAGAACACGGCTGGAGGCGAGCATTCCGTTGCCCGTCCCTCCTTCTCATGACGACCCCGAAGCCGCTTCCCATTCCAACCTGCTTCAAGAAAGAATTACTGAGGTGATTCGGACAAAGCTGCCGCAGAGATGCCGGGAGGTTTTTATTTTGAGTAGAATGGAAGGAATGTCCAACGCGGAAATCGGCGCTGCGTTAAACATCAGCGTGAAGACTGTCGAAAATCAGATTACGCGGGCACAGAAGATCCTGCGAAAACACCTGCAGCAATATGTCTGACCATTGGTTGTGACTTTGCCCGCGCCTCCGTATCTTGCTTCACGAACTCTTTACCCCCGCTTCGACAAATCCTGAAAGGAATCCAATGTACGTCA
>JAANMY010001710.1_pt1 | contig 23435 bp, 20 predicted proteins | sample 7279691 | NCBI WGS metagenome assembly JAANMY01 (sample SAMN14094543, study PRJNA606508) | bioreactor metagenome | isolation source: A lab-scale SPAN reactor treating ammonium-rich wastewater day 388 | place: Ireland: Galway | collected 2018-02-07
TCGGCCTCGCCACCTTGCTCGCCGGCAGCGCGCGTGAGGACGAAGCCGAGCGCGTGCTGCGCGAAGGCCTCGCGCACTCGGCGCAGCCGGGCGAGCTGCACTTCGCCCTCGGGCTGCTGGCCGGTCAGCGCAAGGACTGGGCAAAGGCCGCACACGAGCTGCGCGCCGCCGCCGCACTGATGCCCGACCACCCGCGCGTGCGCCGCAACCTCGACGCCGTCGAGCGCTACCTGCAGCAGCGCCGCTGACCCGCCGCGCGCCGGCGCTCAACGCGCCTGCGCGGCGTCGAAGGCCTGGCCGATCGCCTCGGCGGTGGCGATCAATTCCCGCAGGTTGGCCTCGACCACCTTGGCGCGCAGGTCATAGCGCCGCGGCCACACCAGGTTGATCGCCGCATGCACGCCGGTGGCCGTCGGCACCGGCACGGCGATCGCGTCGAGACCGTCGTCGAACACGCTCATCGCCTCGTCGGAGCCGCCGAAGATCGCGTCGCGCACCCCATAGCCCTGGCGCCGGGTCTGCTCCAGGATGGAACCGATCTCGTGCCGGAACACCGCCGCACTGCGCGGATTGGCGGGTGCCTGGGCACGAAAGTGCGCCATCACCGCCTCGCGCTCGGCCTCGCTGCAAAAGGCCAGCCAGGCGCGCCCCGGCGCGGACAGGAACAGGTCGACCCGGTAACCGACGTGGTAGCGCGGGTTCATCGCCAGGCCGGACAGGCGGCGCGAGCTCTCCGCCAGCACCATCGCGAAGTCCCGATACACGAGCAGGTCCGAAGGCCACAGCACGCGGCGCTGCAAGGCCACCAGCTTCGGCGCGGCAATCTCGGCCAGCTGCTGGTCGGCGACGGTCGTGGTGTGTGGCGGCGCCCATACCGCCGCACGCCGCCATTGGCCGTCGAACATCGACCGCCGCGCGAGGCCGCCGCGCTCGAGCGTGTGCAGGATGCGCAGCAGCGTGGGCTTGGGCAACCCGGTGGCGGCGTGCAGCGCACGCAGCTCGGTGCCCTCGTGGGTACGCAGCAGCCGCAGCACCTCGATGCCGCGCTCGAGCGCCCGGATCGACGGGCTGCCATCGCTGCTCATGTTCTCGCTCGCCCCCTGTCCCGTTTCACCGCCCGCGAGCGCACCACCGTCGGTGGTCGCCCGCTCCGTTAGAATGCCGGCCTTGCGCGCTCGCCCCGAGCGCCTCCATCACGCCGTATCGCATGCCTGCCTCCACTTCGCCCCGCCGCCCCGAACTGCTCGCCCCCGCCGGCACCCTCGACATGATGCGCACCGCCTTCGCCTTTGGCGCGGACGCAGTGTACGCCGGCCAGCCGCGCTATTCGCTGCGCGTGCGCAACAACAGCTTCGGTCAGCTCGACACGCTCGCCGCCGGCATGGCCGAGGCCCGCGCCGCCGGCAAGCTCTTCTACCTGGTCGCCAACATCACCCCGCACAACGCCAAGCTGCGCACCTTCGAGGACGACATGGCGCCGGTGATCGCGATGAAGCCCGACGCGCTGATCATGGCCGACCCCGGCCTGATCATGATGGTGCGCGAGCGCTGGCCGGAGGTGGACATCCACCTCTCGGTGCAGGCCAACACCACCAACTACGCCTCGGTGCGCTTCTGGCAGTCGGTGGGGGTCAAGCGCATCATCCTGTCGCGCGAGCTGTCGCTCGACGAGGTGGCCGAGATCCGCGACGCCTGCCCGGACATGGAGCTGGAAGTCTTCGTGCACGGCGCCTTGTGCATCGCCTACTCCGGACGCTGCCTGCTGTCGGGCTACTTCAACCACCGCGACCCCAACCAGGGCAGCTGCACAAACTCCTGCCGCTGGGACTACAAGCTGCACGAGGCCGCCGACAACGCCGCCGGCGACGTCCAGGCCTGCGGCGCCACGCCGATCGGCAACCCGAAGGACGCCGGCGCGGTCGGCACCGCCACGCGCAGCACGCTCGACACCGTGCACGGCCTCGCGCTCGGCGGCGGGCCGCGCCACATCGGCGGCAGCAAGGTGTGGCTGCTCGAAGAAGGCACCCGCCCCGGCGAGCTGATGCCGATCGAGGAAGACGAGCACGGCACCTACATCCTCAACTCCCGCGACCTGCGCGCGATCGAGCACGTGCAGCGCCTGGTGGACATCGGCGTCGATTCGCTGAAGATCGAGGGCCGCACCAAGAGCCCCTACTACGTCGCCCGCGCCGCCCAGGGCTACCGGCGCGCGATCGACGACGCCGTCGCCGGCCGGCCGTTCGACACCCGCCTGCTCGGCGAGCTCGAAGGCCTCGCCAGCCGCGGCTACACCGACGGCTTCTACCAGCGCCATTCCACCCCCGATCACCAGAACTATCTGCGCGGCCACTCCGAATCCGGCCGCAGCCTGCTGGTGGGCGAGGTGGTCGGCTTCGATACCGAACGCGGCCTGGCCGAGGTCGAGGTCAAGAACGGCTTCGGCGTCGGCGACCGCCTGGAATTCGTGCAGCCGGTCGGGAACATCGAGCTGCGCCTCGATCGCCTCTTCGCTGCCGACGGCAGCGCGCTGGAACGCGTCCCCGGCAGCGGCCGACGCGTGTGGCTGGCGCTGCCGGCAGGCGCCAACCCAAGCCAACCCTGCTTCATCGCCCGTTTCCTGTGAACACCTGGTCCATTCTCGGCTTGGCCGAGCTGACCAGGAAGTTGCGCGAGGGAAAGTATCCAGATTAAACCTGCCTTTAATCTGGACACCTCGTATTAAAGAGCGCTTTAATTTGACTCGGACACATTAAAGCGGCCTTGACCATGAAGCGCGCCACGGGCACGTATCAGACGACCACCACGCTGGGCGAGCCGGTCCGGGCCTTCGTTCCCGATCCGCTGCCGCCACGAAATCCCGCCCTGGCAACCGATTCGTACACCGGACTCAATCGCCAGGCCGAACTGGCACTCGCGCGCTTGTCGGGCGTATCCGGCCTCGTCCCCTCGATCGACTGGCTGCTTTACGCCGCCATTCGCAAGGAGGCGCTGCTCACCTCCCAGATCGAGGGCACCCAGGCCACCCTGACCGATCTACTCGATGGTGAAGCCGGGCTCGCCGTCAGCAACACCGATGACGTCGAGGAGGTCACCAATTACCTGCGCGCCTTCCGCTACGTTCAGCACACGCTCCGCGACCCTGCCGGGTTGCCACTGTGCGTGCGCCTGCTGTGCGAGGCGCATCGCCTGCTGCTCGACGGCGCCCGCGGCGCGGGCCGGCAGCCGGGCGAGCTGCGCCAGTCACAGAACTGGATCGGCGGCACACGCCCGGGAAACGCCGCCTTCGTACCGCCACCTGCTGAACGGGTCGCCCCCTTGCTCGGGGAACTCGAACGCTTCATCCATGACGACGCCGGCACGTTGCCAGCGCTGGTGAAGGTCGCCCTGGTCCATGCGCAATTCGAAACCATTCACCCTTTCCTCGACGGCAATGGACGAATCGGGCGCTTGCTGATCGCTGCGCTGCTCGAGCACTGGAAGCTGCTGCCCGAACCGCTGATGTACCTGAGCGGCTACCTCAAGACGCATCAGGCTGAGTACTACCGCCGCTTGTCCGCCGTACGCAGCGAGGGAGACTGGGAGTCGTGGGTCGGCTTTTTTCTCGAAGGCGTCGTCGCAGCCGCGGCGGACGCCGAGCACGCCATCATCGCGCTCGCCACACAGGTCAATGCCGATCGCCGTCGCCTGCTCGCATCACCCCGGTCGACGCCGGCCAGTTACCGCCTGTTCGAGCTGCTGCCGACGATGCCGCGCTTCACCGTCGACCAGGCCCGCCAACGCCTCGAGACCAGCTTTCCGACCGCCAACGCCGCGGTCAGCGCGCTCGCAGCGCTCGGGATCGTTACCGAACTGACCGGACAGAAGAAGAACCGCGTCTACAGCTACGCTGCGTACATCGACCTTTTGACACGCTGATCTGCAGCGACGTCTCCACCTGTGATCCATCCGCTCCGGATCCGGGCACCGCATGAACACCCCGGCTAAACTGCCGCTTTTACAGAAAGACTCGCACGCCCATGATCCTCAACATCGACCTCGTTTCCGACTTCGTCTGCCCGTGGTGCTTCCTCGGCAAAGTGCGCCTGGACCGCGCGCTCGCCGAGCTCAAGGCCTCGCGCCCCGATCTCGACGTGCGCGTGAACTGGCTGCCCTTCTTCCTCAATCCGGACACGCCCGCCGCCGGCGAGCCCTATCGCGCCTTCCTCGAGGCCAAGTTCGGCGGGCCGATCAAGGCCGAGGCGGTGCTCGACAAGGTGCGTGACGCCGCTGCCGACGACGGCCTGGTCTACGCCTTCGAGCGCATCCAGACCCGGCCCAACACCCTCGCCGCCCACCGCCTGATGTACCGCGCCCAGGCGAACGGCCAGAAACCCGAGCGCATCCAGGCCCTGGCGCAGGCCTTGTTTGCCGCGCATTTCCAGGAAGGCCGCGACATCGGCGACCTCGACACGCTGGCCGACATCGCCGCCGCCGGCGGTGAACGCCGCGAAGCGGTGCGCGAATGGCTCGCGGGCCGCGGCGAGGTGGACAAGGTCAAGCGCATGGCCGAGGGCGTGCGCCGCCAGGGCATCGAAGGCGTGCCCTTCTTCATCCTCAACCGCAAGATGGCGCTGTCGGGCGCGCAGTCGACGGCGGTGCTGGGCGCGGCGATCCTGCAGTCGCTGGAAACCGGCAAGCCCTCCTGAGCGCGCGCCGCCCTGCGGGAGCGGCGCGCCCGCGAATGGCGCATGCCCGATTGCCGCTTGCGCGGGCAAGCCCGCCCCCACGAAACCCTTGGGAACGCCCGGCGCCCCCGTAACGTCTTAACGGGCGTGACCCACGATACCGAGCGGAGCCTTACCACCATGACCCAGCCGATCTTCCTCGCCGACACCGACCTGCGCGCGCTGGCCGAGGCGCGGGCGCTGCTCGAGCGCCCCAGCCTCGCTGCCCGGCTGTCGAGCTTCATCGGCAGCCCGCTCGAGAAAGGGATGGCCCGCCTGCCGGCGAGCTGGCGCGGCAAGGTCGGCACGCTGGCGCATGATGCGCTGCTCAAGGCCATGGACACCGCAGCCAAGACCTTGCAGACGGCGCCGCGCGAGGCCTCGCCGCGGCTGCACAAGGTGCTCGGCTCGGTCAGCGGCGCGGGCGGGGGCGCCTTCGGGCTGGTGGGGCTGACGGTGGAGGTACCGCTGTCGACCGTGCTGATCATGCGCTCCATCCTCGACATCGCGCGCGGCGAGGGCGAAGACATCTCGTACGCGCAGACGCGGCTCGCAGCGCTCGAGGTGTTCGCGCTCGGCGGCAACGCCAGGAGCGACGACGCCACCGAATCGGGCTACTACGCGGTGCGCGCGGCGCTGGCGAGCACGGTGTCGGAGGCCGCGCGCCACTTCGCGCAGAAGGGTCTCTCCGGCGAAGGGGCACCGGCGCTGGCGCGGCTGATCACGATGGTGGCGGCGCGCTACAAGGTGCAGCTCACGCAGAAGGCCGCCGGCATGCTGGTGCCCGGCATCGGCGCCGCGGCGGGCGCGACCATCAACCTGATGTTCATGAGCCACTTCCAGGACGTGAGCCGCGGCCACTTCACCGTGCGCCGGCTCGAGCGCGAGTACGGCCAGGACGTGGTACGCGCGGCATGGCAGCGCCTGGAGGCCGGTGACGCGAACGTGCGCGAGGCGACCCGCGCCTTCCACACCGACGCCACACGCTGAACGCAGGCGCTCTCAGGCCGCCGGCCCGTAGCCCTCGACGAAGCGCTCCCACGCCAGCGGCCGGCTGAAGTGGAAGCCCTGCGCCAGGTCGCAACCTTCGCTCTGCAGCACCTTGAGATGGCCCGGCGTCTCCACGCCCTCGGCCACCACGCGCAGGCCGAGGCTGTGGCCGAGCGAGATGATCGCCGCCACCAGCGCGGCGTCGCGCGTGTTGCGGTCGATGCCGCGCACGAACAGGCGGTCGATCTTGAGCTCGTCGATCGGGAAGCGCTTGAGGTAGGCGAGCGATGAATAGCCGGTGCCGAAGTCGTCGATCGCCAGGGCGATGCCGAGCGCACGCAATTGCTCGAGGCGGGAGATGGCGCGATCGGTGTTGTCCATCAGCATGCTCTCGGTGAGTTCCAGGGTCAGGCACTCGGGCGGCATCGCGGTCTCGGCGAGCACGCTGCCGACCATGGCCACGAAGCCCTCGTCGCGGAACTGGCGCGCCGAGATGTTCACCATCATGCGCAGCGCCGCGCCGCCCGCCTCGCGCCAGGCGCGGTGGCGCTCGCAGGCGGTGCGCAGCACCCATTCGCCGATCGGCACGATCAGCCCGGTGTCCTCGGCGAGCGGGATGAAGTCGGCCGGCGACACCAGGTCGAGGTCGGGATGCTGCCAGCGCAGCAGCGCCTCGGCGGCCACCAGGCTGCCATCGGCGGCATTCACCAGCGGCTGGAAGTGCAGCAGCAGCTCGTTGCGCGGCAGCGCGCGGTGGAGCGCGGTCTCCAGCGCCAGGTGCTCCAGGCTGCGCGCGTTCATCGCCGGCTCGAAGAGCTGGAAGCTGTTGCGACCTTCGTCCTTGGCGCGGTACATGGCCACGTCGGCGTGCTTGATGAGGGTGTTGGCGTCCTGCGAATCGTCGGGGTAGATGCTGATGCCCAGGCTGGTCGTCACCACCAGCTCGCGGCCCTCGATCTGCACCGGGCGACGCAGCGCGCCCACCAGCCGGCGCGCCATGGCCGCGGCCTCGTCGGGCCCGGCCAGGTTGTTGAGGATGACGAGGAACTCGTCGCCGCCCATGCGCGCCACGGTGTCGTCCTCGCGCAGGGTCGCGCGCAGGCGGTGGGCGATCTCGACCAGCAGCTTGTCGCCGACCTCGTGGCCGAGGCTGTCGTTGATGCGCTTGAAGCGGTCGAGATCGACGAACATCACCGCCAGCCGGCAGCGCAGGCGCGCGGCGTGGGCGAGCTCGACCTGCAGGCGGTCCTCGAGCAGGCGGCGGTTGGGCAGGCCGGTGAGCGGGTCGTAGTAGGCGAGGTCGCGAATGCGCGCCTCGGTCTCCTTGAGCCGGCTGATGTCGGTAAACAGCGCCGCGTAGTGGGTGAGCGCGCCGTCGCGGTCGCGGATCGCGGTGATGTGCAGCAGTTGCGGATATACCTCGCCGGTCTTGCGCCGGTTCCACACCTCGCCCTGCCACTGGCCGTCCTGCACCAGGCTTTCCCACATGCGGGTGTAGAAGGCCGGGCTCTGGCGGCCGGAATTGAGCAGCGAGGGGTTGAGGCCGAGCACCTCTTCGGCCGCATAGCCGGTCATGCGCGTGAAGGCGGGGTTCACCGACACGATGCGGGCGTGCGCATCGGTGACCATGATGCCCTCGAGCGAACTCTCGATGACCTTCTCGGCGAGGTACAGGCTGCGCTGCGAGGAGTTCAGCGCCCGGTCGCGCACGAGCAGCGCGTGCTGCAGCTCATGCACGTACGCCAGCTCCATGCCGGTGAGGATGTCCTTGAAGCTGATCAGGTCGATCAGCTCGCCGTCGCCACCGAGCACGCCGATATGACGAATGCGGCGTTCGGTGAGCCGCGCGCGCACGCGGTAAAGGCTGTCGTGCTCGGCACACACGATCAGCGGGCGGGTGGCGAGCTCGCCCAGCGGACGCTCGCCCGTGCGGCGCGCCACCAGGCGGGTGATGTCGCGCTCGGTGAGGATGCCGTAGCGGCCGGCGGCGGTCGTGGCCGCCTCGGCGCCGTAGTCCACCACCACCGCGTCGAGCCCGCCCTCGCGCATGCGACGCGCGGCCTCGCCCACGCCCGCCGCAGCCGGCAGCGCATGCAGGCCGTCCTTGACCAGCGAGTCGACTCTGCGCAGCTTGAGGTAATGCTCGATACCCTGGTTCAGCACCACGTCGGATTGCGACACGATGCCGATGCGCCGCCCGGCCTCATCGACCACCAGGTAGTGGCGCAGGTGCTCCTCGCGAAAGCGCACCGCCAGGTCGTGCAGCGGCGTCGCCGCCTGCACCGTGCGCACCGGCGCGCTCATCGCCGCGCGCACCGCCAGCGTGAAGGTGGCGGGGTCGTCGAAGTCCACTGCGAGCGCGTCGCGCTCGGTCCAGATGCCCAGCACCGCATCGTCCTCGACCACCAGGATGGAACTGACGCGACGCTCGCTCATGCGCCGTGCGGCCTCGTGCAGCGGCACGTCCGGCCCGCATTCGAGCAGGTCGCGACCGATGATCTCGCCGACGCACGCCTCGTCTGCATGCGGAAAAGGCAAGGACCCGTCGACGAGCGGAGCGAAGGATTCAGGACGGTTCATAAGTGTGGGCAGCAACTTGCGGCAAGGCATGTTCGACATCGCCGATAACGGCCCGAACCCACCATAACCTGAGTGATAAACGCTCGCATTGTCGCATCGATACTCCCCAGGCTGGGTCGAACTCGTCACGCCGGCATCACTTCACCGCCCGGTAACACGCGACGCGCATGCTCGGGCCATGATCCGGGTGCTGATGATTTCCGACGTCTTCTTTCCGCGCGTGAATGGCGTCTCCACGTCGATCGCCACCTTCCGCCGCGCCCTGTCCGCGTTCGATGTGGAGGTGCGCCTGCTCGCACCGCGCTATGGCGACGAGGCCGATGCGCCCGGCATCGTGCGCATCCCCGGCCGCCGCCTGCCCTTCGACCCCGAGGACCGCCTGGTGCGCCTGCGCGCGATGAACGCGGCGGCCCGGCGCGAAGCCGGCGAGTGCGACCTGGTGCACATCCAGACCCCCTTCGCCGCCCACCGCAGCGGGCTGCACGCCGCGCGCGCATGCGGCCGGCCCGCGCTGCTGACCTACCACACCTTCTTCGAGGAATACCTGCACCACTACGCGCCCTTCCTGCCCGCCACCGCGCTGCGCGGGCTGGCGCGGCGGGTGTCGCGTGCGCAGTGCAACGCGGTCGACAGGGTGGTCGTGCCTTCCACCGCGATGCGCGACCGGCTGGCCGGCTACGGCGTGAGCACGCCAATGGAGATCCTGCCCACCGGCATCCCGGTGCAGGACTTCGCCGGCGGCGACGGGCTGCACTTTCGCCGCCTGTACGACATTCCCCAGCACGCGCCGATGGCGCTCTACATCGGCCGCGTCGCCCACGAGAAGAACATCGGCTTCCTGCTCGAAGTCGCCGCGCGGCTCAAGGCGCAGCGGCCCGGTTTCGTGCTCGTCATCGCCGGCGAAGGCCCGGCCACGCCCAGCCTGCAGCGCCAGGTACTGCGCGACGGCCTCGCCGGCAGCGTGCGCTTCGTCGGCTACCTGGAACGCCGCAAGCGCCTGCCCGACTGCTACGCCGCAGCCGACGTGTTCGTGTTCGCCTCGCGCACCGAGACCCAGGGCCTGGTGCTGCTCGAGGCCATGGCCGCCGGGCTGCCGGTGGTCGCGCTGGCGGCGATGGGCACCACCGACATCCTCGGGCCCGAGCGCGGCGCGCGCATCGCCCCCGACTCGCCGGCGGGCTTCGCCGAGGTGGTCGAAGACGTGATCGCCAACGGCCGCCTGCGCAAGCAGCTCGCCGCCGAGGCACGCGGCTATGCGCGCGAATGGGCCGACACCCTGATGGCGGAACGCCTCGCCGCCCTCTACCGCCGCCAGCTCGAAGGCCGTGCCTGAGGCGCCTGGCCCAACGGGTCGCACCGCCACGCCTGACGAGACCAGGACGGCCTGAAGTCGACCGCCCTCGGTTTCAGCCGCTGGTCCGCCCGCCGCCTTGCAGCCGGACCGCACTGCCGCCAAGATGCGGGCATCCCCTTCCGGAGCACCCGATGAACACCACCACCCTCACCATCACGGGCATGCGCGACGAGCACTGCCTGCGCCTGGTCACCAACGCCATCCAGGACCTGCCCGGCATCGGTCACCTGGAGATCGCGCTCGACACCGGCGCGGCGACCATCGAGCACGGCAGCTTCGTCTCCGAGGCCGACATCCACCACGCGATCGAGGAAGCCGGCTTCGGCGTGCGCTGAAGCCGTTCCCGGGGGCTGCGGCCCCGGGAACCCGCGCGCCGCGCCCACGCTCGAAACGCGCACCGCATCCGGCCGCCCCCAATCTTGACCCCTTCCCTCCGCTACCTCCCCGGCGGCCTCGCCTTCGTCGACATCGAGACCACCGGCGGCCCCGCCCAGCGCGAATCGATCACCGAAATCGGCATCGTCCAGGTCGACGAGGACGGCGTGCGCGAATGGACGACGCTGGTGCGCCCCGAATCGCGCATCCCCGACTACATCCAGCGCCTCACCGGCATCGACGACGACATGGTGGGCGACGCGCCGCGCTTCGCCGACATCGCCGACGAGGTCTTCGACCGCCTCGACGGCCGCCTCTTCGTCGCCCACAACGCGCGTTTCGACCACGGCCACCTGCGCGCCGCCCTGCGCCGCGCCGGGCTCGACATGCGGCCGCAGGTGCTGTGCACCGTCAAGCTGTCGCGCCGGCTGTTCCCCGACCACCGCCGCCACAGCCTCGACCACCTCATCGAGCGCCACGGCCTGGTGGTCGCCGACCGCCACCGCGCGCTCGGCGACGCCCAACTGCTGTGGCAGTTCTGGCAGAAGCTCCACGAGCGCTTCCCCCCCGGCCACCTCGAGGCGATGGTGCGCGAACTCACCGGCCACCCCAGCCTGCCGCCGCACCTCGACACGGAGGAGATCGCCGACCTGCCCGATACGCCGGGGGTGTATCTGTTCTACGGCGAGCGCGGCGGCGAGCGCACCCAGCCCGGGGGCACCGATGAAGCCGACGCGGACGCCGAGGCCGGCGCGCTCGTCATCGGCCGGGGACACGCCGGCACGCGCGACAGCAAGCGCCGCGCGCCACCTCAGGATCTGCCGCTCTACATCGGCAAGAGCACCCGCCTGCGCAGCCGGGTGCTGTCGCACTTCGCCGCCGACCACCAGAGCGACCGCGAGCTGAGCCTCTCGCAGCAGGTGCGCCACATCGAGTGGATCGAAACCGCGGGCGAGATCGGCGCGCTGCTCAAGGAGGCCGAGCTCGTCAAGCGCCTGCAGCCCACCCACAACCGCCAGCTGCGCCGCAGCCGCGAGCTGTGCACCTGGCGGCTCGTCACCGACATCGTCGGCGACTGGCGGCTGGAACTCGTGCACGCCGCCGACCTCGACTTCGGCCGCCGCGACGACCTCTACGGCTTCTTCCGCACCCGGCGCGAGGCCACCAACCGCCTGCGCGCCCTCGCCCGCGACCACGCCCTGTGCCCGCCGCTGCTAGGTCTGGACAAGGCCCCGCAGGGCACGCGCTGCTTCGACTTCCAGTTGAAGCGCTGCCGCGGCGCCTGCCACGGCGGCGAATCCCCCCAGGCCCACGCCCTGCGCCTGATCGAGGCCCTGCACGCGCTGAAGGTCGAGCACTGGACCTGGCCCGGCCCGATCGGCCTGCGCGAGGGCGATGCGATCCACGTCGTCGACGGCTGGCGCTGGCTCGGCACCGCCACCGACGAGACCATGCTCGCCGACATCCTGGAGTCCGGCCGCCCGGCCTTCGACCTCGACATCTACAAGATTCTGGTCAAGGCGGTGAAAAGGCTGGCGGTGGTAAGGCTTTAGGCGGCGCGGAGCGGGAAGTCGGCGCGCGATCGTGGCGGAGGATCGCGACTTGCCTCGCTCCCGCAACCGCAACGCAGCCGCGCCTACGCTCCGGCAACCACCCCCCAACGCCCAAGCCCCCGCCGACTCTGCGACAATCCCGCCCGACGCGCCCGCCTCGAGACGCAAATCACCCCCGCGCCCCAGATGGAACAACAGACCACCTACGACAAGATCGGCGGCGAGCCCACCGTCGCCCGCCTCTGCGACCGCTTCTACGGCCTGATGGCCGAAACCCCGCAGTTCGCCGAACTGCGTGCCATGCACCCTGAAGACCTGCAAGGCTCGCGCGACAAGCTGTTCATGTTCCTGTCCGGCTGGCTGGGCGGGCCGGACCTGTTCGTGCAGCAGTTCGGCCACCCCCGCCTGCGCGCCCGCCACATGCCGTTCGCGATCGGCACCAAGGAGCGCGACCAGTGGGTCGCCTGCATGCTGCTGGCGATGGAAGAGGTCGGCATCGAGGAAGGCGTGCGCGAGCGCCTGCTGCAGAACTTCTTCAACACCGCGGACTTCATGCGCAACCAGGCGGGATGAACCCATTCCCGGGCGGCCCGCGTCGACCGGGTCACCGCGACCGGCCGCGTTGGCCCAAGCGCGCGCAACCGGTTACAGTCGCGCACCCGAACCCACCCCGGACCCGAATTGACCACTCAACACGCCACCTCAGCCGACGCCACCCGCGGCCTGCTCGCCGCCCTCGCCGTGGTGATCTTCTGGTCGGGCTTCAACATCGTGTCGCGCTTCGGTGCCACCGCCACGTTCACGCCCTTCGACATCGCCGCGCTGCGCTTCGGGGTGTCGGGCGCGATCGCGCTGCCGCTCTACCTGCACTTCGTATCGCCCCGCGACTGGCCGCGCCATATGGTGCTCGCGGCGGTGGGCGGGCTGGGCTACGGCATCCTGGTGTACATCGGCTTCGCCTTCGCGCCGAGCGCGCACGCCGGCGTGTTCGTCAACGGCGGCATCCCGTTCTGGACCATCGTGATCATGGCGGTGATGAGCGGCTTTCGCATCGCTCGCCCGACCGTGATCGCGCTGCTGCTGTCGACCGCCGGTCTGCTGCTGATCGGCTTCGAGAGCCTGTTCGCCGCCAACGCGGGCGCCAACGAATGGATCGGCGACCTGCTCTTCCTCGCCGCCGCGCTGTGCTGGGCGATCTTCGGCCTGCTGATGCGGCGCTGGCAGGTCAAGCCGCAGTTCGGCATCCTCGGCATCGCCTGCTTCTCGGCGCTCGTCTACCTGCCGGTGTATCTGCTGTGGCTGCCGGGCAACCTGGCGGCCGCAAGCTGGGGCGCGATCGCGCTGCAGGGCGGCTACCAGGGCATCGTCGCCGCCCTGCTCGCCGGCGGCTTCTACAGCTACGCGGTGCAGAAGGTGGGCGCGAGCGAGGCCTCGATGATGCTGGCGCTGGTGCCGGCCTTCACCGCGATCGGCGCCTTCCTGATCCTCGACGAGGCGCTCGGCCTGACCACCATCATCGGCATCGTGGTGGTGTCGGTCGGCGCCCTGCTCGGCGCGCTGCCGCCGGCGGCGCTGGCCCGCCTGCGGGGCGCCGGGCCGCGCGCCTGAACCGCGGCGCGGGGCGCGTCAGGCGCCCCACAGCGCACGGTAGCGGCCGTCCGCGTCGTGCATCGCCGCCTGCCGGTCCGGATCGAAGCGCCGCCCGCCGCGCGGGTCGGTGCCACGGCCGGCGATGTACAACCAGTTGCCCTGGTTGCTGTACACGTCGTAATCCACCAGGTGCGCCTCGAACCACGCCGCCCCCGCGCGCCAGTCGCAGCCGAGGTCGTGGATGAGGTAGCTGGCGACGACCTGGCGCATTCGGTTCGACAGCCAGCCGGTGGCGGCGAGCTCGCGCATGCCGGCGTCGATGAAGGCGTGACCAGTGCGGCCGGCGCACCAGCGCGCGAACGCCTCGGGGTCATGGGCGGGGGGCGAGGCGCGCTCGTCGAGCCCGCGCGCGCGGTACAGCCGGCGACCGTGCTGCAGGTGCAGGAAGCGGAAGTAGTCGCGCCACAGCAGCTCGAACCACAGCCAGTAAGTGCTCTCGTTCGCGCCGCGCGCGGCCTCGTGGCGGCGCAAGGCGGCAACGGCGACCCGCGCCGACAACGCCCCCTGCGCCAGCCAGGGCGAGAACTTGCTGGAGGAGTCGATGCCGGCGAGACCATTGCGCGTCACCTTGTAGCGCTGCGCCGCGTCGCCGGCGAAGTAGCGCGCCAGATGGGCGAGCGCCGTGCGCTCGCCACCGGCGAACTCGGGCTGCCACCACGGGAAGGAGGCGTGGGCGTGGGCACGATCGCCAATCGGCAGCGGCTCAAACGCGCCCGGCGCCCTGCACGGACGGCGCAAGCCGTGCCCGTCGGCCGGCGAGAACGCGCACGCGGTTGATGTCTGCGCCACCGGATCGCCGCTTGCGCCGCGCCTGCCGGGGGCGACGTGCGCCGGCTCGAACAAGGAATGCGGCGGCAGGATGATGGGGTCCGGCAGTGGCGGCAGAACCGCCGGCGCGGCAAGCGGTGCGGGTGGCTGCTGGCCAGCGGCCTCGACCGCGCGCCGGAAATCCGTGAACACCTTCGGCAAGCGCTCGACCGCGAACGGCAGCGCCGCCGGATCGAGCAGGCTGGACTGCCACACCGTGTGCACCGTCAGCCCGGCGGCGCGCAACGCGGCGACCGCGCCTTGCTCGTCAGGCGCCGCGATCTCCTCACACACGACGCTGTCCGCTCGAATCGCGCGCGCCAGCGCCGGCAACACCTCGGCAGGTGCGCCGCGAAGCTGCAGCAGGCGACTGCCGCGCGCACGCAATTGCGCATCCAGATCGTCCAGCGCGGCAGCGAGGAAGGCGCGCCGATGCGGCCCGCGGCGCACGAAGCCCCAGCGCGTGGCCGCGTCGTCGGCCGGGTCGTGGCAATACACCGGCAACAAGCACCCGGCGGCCGCAGCCGCCTCCCTCAGCGCCAGGTTATCGCCCACCCGCAGATCGTTGCGGAACCAATGGATCACGATCCCGGAAGTCATCCCGACACCCCCATCCTCATGGCTTCTGCCTTTGCATCGAGACACCCCGCACGCATCCCGGATGCGTGCGGGGTGTCCCTGAAGGGGGGAGGACTGTCCGAGCCCGAAGGGCGCTCATTTGCGTACTCTCCGCAAAGCACCGCGCAGCGGTGCAGCCCCGGAAGGAATACCCCGTGCGCGTCCCCGGCACGACCGCCAAGCAGAAAGGGTGTTCATCACCAATCACCGCGCCCCCTCAACCCGAATGGCCCAACTCGCCGCGGCTGCGCCGGCAGCGCTCCGAGCAATAGCGCACCTCGTCCCACACCCGCGCCCACTTCTTCCGCCAGGCAAACGTCCGCCCGCAGGCGGCGCACACCTTGGTCGGCAGATCCCCCTTGCGCCGCATCCCCATCCGTCGCCCTCCTTCAAAACCCAAGGTCAAGCTGCGCCGCCGCCTGCGCAGCATCGGCCTGCGCGCGCGCACGCCGCCCTTCCGGCCGCTTGCGCGACCCATGACGCTCGACGATCGCCGCCTTCGCCGCGCGCACCTCGGGCTGCGCGCGCAGCGCATGCACGCGGGCCTTGGCGGCGCGGGTGGCCGCCTCAAGATCGACCAGCGGCAGCGCGATGTCCTCGCCGACGCGCAAGCCGCAGCGCGCCTGCACCGACTCCGGCATGCGCCAGGGCTCGAACAGCCAGGTATCCGGCACCCGGCGCAGCGCCGGTAGCCAGCGCCGTACGAACACCCCCTGCGGGTCGTGGTCGCGCGCCTGCTTGATCGGGTTGTACACGCGCGTGGTGTTGATGCCGGTGGTGCCGGACTGCATCTGCATCTGGCTCCAGTGGATGCCCGGCTCGTAGTCGAGGAAGGCGCGCGCCAGCCACAGGCCCACCTCGCGCCAGTGCAGCCAGAGCGCATAGGCGGCCACCGACACCAGCATCGCGCGCATGCGAAAGTTGATCCAGCCGGTCTCGCGCAGCATGGCCACGCAGGCATCGACCAGCGGCCAGCCGGTCCGTCCCGCGACCAGCGCGTCGAAATGCGCCGGGTTCCATTGCGGTTCGCGCAGGCCGTCGTAGCCGCGGTGCAGGTTGCGAAACTCCAGCGCCGGCTCGCTCTCCAGCTTCTGGATGAAATGGCAGTGCCAGTACAGCCGGCTGACGAAGGCGCTCAGTCCGGCGCGGCGGCGGTCGCCCGCGGGCAGCGCGGCGATGCGCGCGCGGGTGGCCTGCACCAGCTCGCGCAGGCTCAGGCAGCCCCAGGCGAGATAGGGCGACAGCCGCGAGCAGGCGGTGGGCGCCTTGAGCGGCGAGGAGATGCCGCCGCGGTACTGGCCGCTGCGCGCATCGAGAAAAGTCGCCAGCACGTCGAGCGCCGCACGACGGCCGCCACGCTGGCGGGCCGGCGGCTGAAAGGGGTCGAGGCCGAGCGCGACCGCTTCGGGGGCGTGCGCGGCGACGATCACGCCCGGCGCCGGCCACGCAGTCCCATCGGCCGGCAGCAAGGCCGCGGGCAGCGGCGCAAAGCTCAGTGCGGTCGGTAGCACGGCCTGCGGCGTGGCGACCTGCGCCTCCCACGCCGCCTGCCAGCGATCGCGATCGTCCAGCCGGCGTACCACCCCGAACTGCGGCACTTCATGCCAGCGCACGCCGCGTGCCCGGCACCACGCCGCAACCGCGCGGTCGCGCGCGTAGCTCGCGCCGTTGCCGGTCTCTTCATGCGAATACAGCGCGGCGAAGGGCGCAGCGGCATGCAGGCGGTCGAGCACCTCGACCGCCGCGCCCACCATCAGGTGCAGGCGGCCGCCCAGGCGGCGCAGTTCGGCGTGCAGCTCGCGCGCGCTCTCGAGCATGAACTCGTAGTGCTGGCGCGCGGCGTCCGCCTGCGCCCACAGCGCAGGCTCGACGATCGCCACGCACAGCACCGGGCCGCGCCGCGCCGCCGCGGCAAGCGCGCCGTGGTCGGCGAGGCGGAAGTCACGCTTGAACCAGACCAGCCCGTAGCTCATCGCGCACACTCGCCAGCACACGCTGCGCCAGCGCGTGGCCGCTCAACCAGGCGCCCTCGACCCGGCCGCCGTTCACCCAGTCGCCGCACAGGCCGACCCCGTGGCCCGCATCCCAGGCACAGCCGCCCGCCTGCGCCGAATCGGTGATCGCGTAGCGCCAGCGCTGCGCCGACCACACCAGCGGCGCGGCGCCGCCGAGTTCGCAGAAAGCGGCGATCAGCGCCGCGGCCACGCTTTCGGGGCTGTCCTCGACATGGGCTTCGCTCCACTCGGCGCTCGCATGAAGCGTCCATGTCTCCGAGCCCTCGCGCCCCGGCTTGCTGGTGTCGCGTGCGATCCAGCGCAAGGGCCCGTGATTGACGAAGGCGGCATCGAAATCCAGCTCCAGCGGTGCCACGAAGCGCAGCATCAGCGCCCAGCACGCCTGCATGCGCGCACCGCCCGCCAGCGCCGCCAGTTCGGCCGACACCGTCTGCAGCAGGGGCACCGCCTGCGGCGCCGGCACCGCGAGCAGCACGCCGTCGAAGGCCTCGGGCAGCAGGCCGCGCTCGGCGGTGGCGAGTTCCCAGCCGTGGTCGTAGCGCTGCAGCGCGGTCACCGTGGTCTGCAGGCGCAGGTCGAGTCCTTCGGCGAGCAGACGCGCCGGCGCGGTCATGCGCGGCGTGCCGACATGGCGGGCCGGTTCGTCACCCCCGGCGTCACCCCCGCCCCCGCCGGCCGCATCACCCCCCGCGCCACCCGTCGTGCGCAGACCGTCCGCACCAAACACCACCAGCCGCGGCTGCCAGCGCGCCGCCACCCCGGCGGCCTGCCAGCGCGCGAGTTCGGCCTGGAACAGCGGATCGCGCGCGGTGAAGTACTGCGCGCCGTGATCGCACGCCCAACCCTCGCCGCGGCGCGTGCTCATGCGCCCGCCGGGGCCGCGGCTCTTGTCGAAGACAGTGACGTGCACGCCGGAGGCGGCGAGCGCGCGCGCGCAACTCAGGCCGGCGATGCCGGCACCGATCACGGCGTAATGGAGCGGAGGGTTCATGTTGGCATCCACAGAGGACAGGCAGACAAGCGCCGACAGCGCGGGGTCGAATCAACAGACGCAAATATACTCTTTTTGTCCTGGACAAACGAGAGTTGAATTACTAGCATCAGCTCAGACACCCCTCAGGTAACACTGGGAAGTACCCGAATCGCGGCACAGCTTCGTCCAGGACATATAGCCATTCCGCACCCGAATCCAGCATCGCGCCGCCACCGTCCAACAACCGCCGCCTTACAGGCACCAAGATGACCCCAGCACTCCCCGACTCCCTCCGCCGCACCGCCCGCTGGCTCGGCTACGGCGGCCTGATCCCCTTCCTCGTGCTGGCACCGGTCAGCCTGCTCGACAGCCATCACGGCTTCACCTGGAGCGACGCGCTGTTCGCCTACGGGGCGGTGATCCTGAGCTTCGTGTGTGCCCTGCACTGGGGCTTCGCGATGGCGCTGCCCGGCCTCGACGACGCGCGCCGGGTGCGCACCATGCTGTGGAGCGTGGTGCCCTCGCTGCTCGCCTGGCCGGCGCTGCTGCTGGTGCCGATGGAAGCGGCCGTGCTGCTGGTGACCGGCTTCGTGCTGCATTACATACAGGACCGCCGCCTCGCCCGCCACGCCGCGCTGCCCGACTGGTACCTGCCGCTGCGCCTGCAGCTCACCGTGGTCGCCTGCCTGAGCCTGATCGCCGGCGCCTTCGTCCAGTTGCCCTATTGATTTGGCGGCCCACGGGCACGCCAGGGAGACACCCCGCATGAACACCGAAGCCCGCGCCACCGCCGTCCCCGACGGCCGTCTGTCCCGCCTCGCCCGTCTCGGCTCGCTCGCCACCGGGGTGGCCGGCGGCATGCTCGCCGAGGGTGCGCGCCAGCTTGCCGCCGGCAAGCGCCCGAAGGTGAGCGAGCTGGTGCTGACCCCCGCCAACGCCCGCCGCGTCGCCGACCAGCTCGCGCAACTGCGCGGTGCGGCGATGAAGGTCGGCCAGTTGATGTCGATGGACGCCGGCAACCTGCTGCCGCCCGAGCTTGCCGAGATCCTCGCCCGCCTGCGCGAGGACGCGCGCACGATGCCGATGAGCCAGGTGGTGCAGGTGCTGGAGACGCACTGGGGCAAGGGCTGGGAGCAGGGCTTCGAGCGCTTTTCCTTCACCCCGTGCGCGGCGGCCTCGATCGGCCAGGTGCACCGCGCGCGCACCCACGACGGCCAGGAGCTGGCGATCAAGCTGCAGTATCCGGGCGTACGCCGCAGCATCGACAGCGACGTGGACAATGTCGCCACCCTGCTGCGTGTGTCCGGCCTGCTGCCCAAATCGCTCGACGTCGCCCCGCTGCTCGAGGAGGCCAAGCGCCAGCTCCACGAAGAGGCCGACTACCGGCGCGAAGCCGACAACCTGCAGCGCTTCGGCAGCCTGCTCGCTGACACCCCCGAGTTCATGCTGCCGCAGGCGGTGGCTGAACTCACCCGCAGCGACATCCTCGCGATGAGCTGGGTGGAAGGCGTGGCGGTGGAGTCGCTCACCGAAGCGCCGCAGGCGCTGCGCGACCGCATCGCCAGCGCGCTCATCGAGCTGCTGTTCCGCGAGCTGTTCGAGTTCCGCCTGATCCAGACCGACCCCAACTTCGCCAACTACCGCTTCGACACCGCGAGCGAACGCCTGGTGCTGCTCGACTTCGGCGCCACCCGGCCGTATTCCGGCACCGTGGTCGAGTCCTACCGCCGGCTGATGGCAGGCGCGATCCGCGGCGACCGCGCGGCGATGAGTACCGCCGCGCAGGAAATCGGCTACTTCCAGGACACCATCCACGCCCACCAGCGCGACGCGGTGATCGACCTCTTCGCCACCGCCTGCGAGCCGCTGTGCCACGCCGGCGCCTACGACTTCGGCGCCAGCGACCTCGCCGTGCGCCTGCGCGATGCCGGGCTCAAGCTCAGCCTGGATCGCGACTTCTGGCACACGCCGCCGGCCGACGCGCTCTTCCTGCACCGCAAGCTGGGCGGGCTGTACCTGCTCGCGGCGCGGCTCGGCGCCCGCGTCGAGGTCGGCACGCTGTCCGAACCCTGGCTCGGCTGAATCGATACCGGACAGGTCCGGCCAAACCTCGGGGCAGCTCGGGCCTGCCCGCGCAGATTGCGGGTCTGACGGCCGCGTTCGCGGCCAATCCAGCCCCCTCGACCGCCGTGCGCCCATGGGCAGGCGGCACCCCGCCGACGGCGCGGCGGGCTGCGCAGCGGCAGGTCAGCGCGCAGCCGTAAACACCGTCAGCACGCCGGTGTAGCCGTACAGCCGGTTGTGCGCGATCTCGCCGCCGGCGAAGAAGCCCACCAGCGGCACGTCGCCGATCACATCGCGGATCGCCGCGAGCTCGGCCGCCGGCGTGCCGAAATGCGGACCGCCGCGGCCCGAGCAGCTCACATAAAGGGCGCCGAGCGCCACGCGCCCGCTGCCCGCCAGCTCGTCGCGGATCTCGCGCGCGATGCGGCGCAGGTCGGCGAGCGCGGCGGCGGGGTCGCGCCGGCAGAAGATCAGCCACGCACCCTTTGCCACCGCATCACCGATCGCCACCACCCCGGCGCGCGGGTCGAGGCCGATGATGCTGCGCACCAGCATGTCTGCGCCGAAGGCCGCGGGCGCGATGATCTCGGCGTCCTCGGCCGGATGCAGCCCGACCAGGGTGTTCGACAGCGCCTCGGCCACCGGCTCGAGCGCTATGCCCGGCGGCAGGCCGAGGTCTTCGAGCGCGCAATCGAGCGCGGCGCGGCCGTCGAGCGTGATCACGATGTTGTCCTGCGCGCGGCTGACGATGCGCCGCGGCCCGATCGGCTGGCAGCCCTGGGTGACGCGCGAGACGACGCCGACCTCGGCCGAGAATGCCACCCCCGACAGCCCGCCGCCGTCGAACACCGCATCGGCGATCTGCACGCTGCGCCCGCGCGAGGCGGACAGGCCACCGAACAGGTAGCCGCTGGCGGTGCGCTCGGCCAGCTCGGGCAGCAGCTCCTGCAGGTCGGGCATGCGGCCGTCGGCGTGCACCAACGCGGTGTAGGGATGGAAATCCGCACCCTCGGCACGCAGCGGCTGCACCCCCGAGAACACGCGGAAGGCGCTGCGCGGCAGGGGTGCGAGCATCAGCGCGAGCGCAGGCACATCGAAGTGTTCGGCGCCGGTGGCGGCCACGCCCACGCCTACGGTGCCCACCCAATGCACGCCGGGCAGGCGCAGCTTGAGCTCGGCGAGGATCGCCTCGGCGTCGCCGGCAAGGGCGTCGGTGAGGTAGCAGAAGCCAAGCGTGTATTCCGCCGGCAGCTCGCCGCCACCGGCCGCGTGCGCGGTGGCGACGCGGGCGTCGTGCACCATGTCGTCGAGTGCGCGGGCGAGCGCAACCCGCCAGTCACGATGGGCGGCATGGCCGGCAGCGAAGGGGATCGGCTTCATGAAGCACCTCCGCACAGAAAGTCCTCGAGCACGGCGGCCACCTGCTCGGGCTGGTCGTGCTGCAGGTTGTGGCCCGCATCGGCGATGGTGAGCACGCGCACGTCGGCAAAGCAGTCGAGCCGGCGCTGCAGCTCGTCGGGATCCTCGGCAAGGCGATCATTCACGTAGCCGTGCTCGGCGAACAGCATCAGCGTGGGCGCGCGCACCTGCCGCCAGCACGCCATCACGTCCTCGATGCGATACACGAAGGGCGAGGACACCTTGTGCCAGGGGTCGCAGGCCATCTCCACCCGACCATCCGCCGCCGCGCGACCGACGTGGCGGGCGAGGAAGTCGGCGCGCTCCGCGTCGAGCCGGGGATTGACCGCGCGCAGCCGGCGCGCGAACGCGGCGTGGTCGGCGTGCGTGGGCAGCCGCGGCGCGGCGGCCTGGGCGTCCAGCCACTTGCGCAACTGGAAGGGAGAATCCGCCTCGGGCGGCGGCTTGAGGCCGAGGAAATCGAGCATCGCCAGCCGGCTCACGCGCTCGGGGCGCAGCCCGGCGTATACCCCGGCCACCGCCGCGCCCATGCTGTGCCCGACCAGACGCACCGGCCCTTCGGGCGCATAGTGCGCGAGCAGCACCTCGAGGTCGGCGTAGTAGTCAGGGAACCAGTAGCTGTGACCGAGCCAGGTGCTGCCACCGAAGCCGCGCCAGTCGGGGGCGATCACCTGCCAGTCGCGGCGCAGCGCATCGACCACGAACTGGAAGGTGGGCGAGGAATCCATCCACCCATGAAGCAGAAAGACCTGCGGCGCATCGGCCGGCCCCCACCGGCGCACGGTGTAGGTCAGGCCGCGCACCGCCACCTGCTCGGTAGTGGAGGGCTTGTGGGCGGACATCGCGGCCGGGGCGGCACAGGCGGGCTGGGCAGGCATGCGGGAGGCGACGTTTTCCGGGACAATCGGGACCGTGTTCATGGTTTGATTCTAGCTGCCCGATGGCACGATGGCTGTGTGTCGCGCACGCGCGCTGCGTGCCGTCGATGCCGCGCAGCGTGCGTCCGGGCTGTCCGGCTGCGTTCCTTCAACCGCTCGTCGCCGCCTGCCTCCGTTTTCGTGCCCCCTGCCTGCGACCCGTGCCTGCGATCCCTTCCCGCCCCCATGACGGCCCCCGCCCTCCTGCGCCAGCGCTTTCTCGCCGAGCCCCACACCCTGCGCAATGAGCGCCGCGACTTTCACGACTGGCACCGCGGCCGCCCGCACTACCTGCTGTGGGCGCTCGACGTGGACGCGCCACCGCTGCGCGCACGCGTGGCCGCCGCGCAGCGCGCGCTCGATGGCCTGCTGCTCGACGGCTATGTGCGCCAGCCGCACATCACGCTGGCGCTGTGCGGATTCCCGGCCGCCGGGCCAGTGCGGGCGGAGGACGAGTTCGACGACGGCCTGATCGCCGCCCAGCTCGCGGCGCTGCAGGCGACCGCGCCGCCGGCCTTCGAGCTCGACATCGGCGGGCTCGAGAGCTTCTCCTCGGCCCCCTTCCTCAGCGTGCATGACTCGACCGCCGCGCTCGCCACGCTCAGGCGCTGCCTGCACGCCGACGGCCAGCACCCCCAGGGCGGCTACGTGGCGCACGTCACCGTCGGCCTGTACGCCGACGCCTGGCCCACCACCGTGGTGGCGCGGCGCTTCCGGGCGTTCGACGACGCCCCTCACCTGCCCTGCCGCATCACCCGCCTGAGCCTGATGGGCTACGTGGCCGCCGACATCGGCGGCGAGCTGTTCACGCTCGCCGACTACCACCTCGCCGAGCGCCGGCTGCAGTGGCGGGGAGCGCAAGCTGAGCCTGCAGGCGACCTGGTCCGCCACGACGGCGTCCGCGCTTGCAGCCTCACCGTGACGCTCGGCGCCGAAACGGGAGGACAAACGCCATGAGTGCCCCGTCCCCCGCCCTCGAAACCGCCGCACCGCGCGCGCGCCCCGCCTCGCCGCGCGCGCTCTTCATCGCCTTCACCCTGCTCGCGCTGCAGGGTTTCGGCGGCGTGCTCGCGGTCGCCCAGCGCGAGCTGGTCGACCGTCGCGGCTGGCTGACCCGGCTCGAATTCGTCGAGCTGTACGCGGTGGCGCAACTGCTGCCCGGGCCCAACGTGGTGAACCTGTCGCTGATGATCGGCGACCGCTATTTCGGCCTGCGCGGCGCGCTCGCGGCGATCTCCGGCATGTTGCTGGCGCCGCTGCTCGTGGTGCTGGCCCTGGCCGCGAGCTATCAGCAGCTCGCGCAATATCCGGCGGTGGCCGGCGCGCTGCGCGGCATGGGCTCAGTCGCGGCCGGGCTGATCCTGGCGATGGCGCTGAAGATGCTCGGCACCCTGCGCGGCAACGTGCTCGGGCCGGC
>JAANMY010001712.1_pt1 | contig 23388 bp, 18 predicted proteins | sample 7279691 | NCBI WGS metagenome assembly JAANMY01 (sample SAMN14094543, study PRJNA606508) | bioreactor metagenome | isolation source: A lab-scale SPAN reactor treating ammonium-rich wastewater day 388 | place: Ireland: Galway | collected 2018-02-07
AGGCTCTTGATGTAATCGACCGGGTGGTAGTAGCTGATGTACTGCAGCGCGTCGGCGACGGACTGGGTCAGGTCTTCCTGCTTGATGATGGTCACGGCGATCCGGTGGTCATGCGTGTGGGAGTCTTGGGGGTATTTTACGGCCAGCCGCCACCTTCGCCTGAACGCCCCTCGATGCCAACCCCACCGCCACAGCCTCGGCTCGACCTGCGCCAGCGCTTCGACGCGATGCGCAACCTGCGGCCGTTCCTGCGCGAAATCTGGCAGACCAGCCGGCCGCTGACCCTGGCGGCCATCGGCCTGCGCCTGCTGCGGGCGTTCCTGCCGATCGCCACGCTGTACGTCGGCAAGCTGATCATCGACGAAGCCATCCGTATTGTTTTATTTTTGAACTTAATGTTATTGAGAACTGATAGTAATTTTTTGGTCCAAGCAAATGAATTAAAGTTTTTTTGTCTATCGATTGTTCCAAATTGTCACTCCTATCGAATTCATTTAGTGAGGAGGGAAATTCATTTAAATACATTACTTCAATCTTTCAACTATTTTTTCTTACTAAAGAATTGTTTTTATCAATTTAAAATTAGCATCGCTTTCAGATTAATCAGAGTGCTTTTTCACAGGTCATAAGATAGTCGAGTGTGATCAGTCTGGTTATGCATATTAAGCCCATATAGCGCAAAAATAACCAGAGAAGTACAAAGTAATTCTTAATGCTCGGGGTTCTCAGGTACGCTACCCAAACGCTGCGGATGCCTGCGTTGACGTAACGATCAGTCTTTCAGGAGTGATCTTGAAGAGACAGCCATCGTGTGAGACGGACCGGCGAACGAGTGCAATGGGCCATTTGCTGGCCGACGTGAACGCCCCCTGACGGGGAGTTCAGACTTTTGAATTTTGGCTTTGGCATAGAGAATCTGGAGCCCGGGAACGACCACTTGCGTCGGCAGCAGACATTAGGCGCCAATGCACGAACGACAGCAATGGGTCGATAACGGTCATAACCCCGCTGTCCGATTTGACCGTTTACCCATCTCCACCACCCCCACTACTTCACCGGCGGCACCAAAATCGTCGAGGCCGCCGGGGCGGCCAGGTCGGGCCAGTCGCGGCTGAAGTGCAGGCCGCGGCTTTCGTGGCGCATTTGGGCGCTGCGCACGATCAGCTCGGCCACTTGCACCAGGTTGCGCAGCTCCAGCAGGTCGCGCGTGACGTGGAAGTTGGCGTAGAACTCTTGGATTTCGCTTTGCAGCAGGGCGATGCGGTGGGCGGCCCGCTCCAGCCGTTTGTTGGTGCGCACTATGCCCACGTAGTCCCACATGAAGCGGCGCAGTTCGTCCCAGTTGTGCGAGATGACCACGGCCTCGTCGGCATCGGTGACGCGGCTGTCGTCCCACATGGGCAGCGCGGGGCGGTCGGCAAGGGGGGTGGCTTGAATGTGCTTGGCAGCGGCACGGGCAAACACCATGCATTCCAGCAGTGAGTTGCTGGCCAGGCGGTTGGCCCCGTGCAGGCCGGTGCAGGCGGTTTCGCCAATGGCGTAGAGGTTGGCAATGTCGGTACGCCCGCCCAGGTCGGTCAGTACGCCGCCGCAGGTGTAGTGGGCAGCGGGGACGACGGGGATGGGCTCTTGGGTGATGTCGATGCCCAGCTCGGCGCACCGCGCCAAGATGTTAGGAAAGTGCTCTTGCAAAAATTGCGGGCTTTGGTGCGAGATGTCCAGGTGCACGCAATCGAGGCCGTGCTTTTTCATCTCAAAGTCAATGGCGCGGGCCACGATGTCGCGCGGGGCCAGTTCTTCGCGTGCGTCGTGCTGGGGCATGAAACGCGTGCCGTCGGGCAACTTGAGTTGTCCGCCCTCGCCGCGCACGGCTTCGCTGATTAAAAAAGATTTTTCATTGGGGTGGTACAGGCAGGTGGGGTGAAACTGGATGAATTCCAAATTGGCCACCCGGCACCCGGCCCGCCACGCGGCGGCGATGCCATCGCCGGTGGCGGTGTCGGGGTTGGTGGTGTAGAGGTACACCTTGCCCGCTCCGCCGGTGGCCAAGATGGTGTGCGGGGCGCGGAAGGTGATGACTTCGTCGGTGGCCCCGTCCAGCGCATACAGGCCCAGGCAGCGCTGCGGGCCGGGCAAGCCCAGTTTGCGGCTGGTGATCAGATCGACCAAGGTGTGCTGCTCCAGCAGGGTGATGTTGGGCATTTGGCGCACATGGGCAATCAGTGTTTGCTGCACGGCCGCGCCGGTGGCATCGGTGGCATGCACGATGCGCCGGGCGCTGTGGCCGCCTTCGCGCGTCAGGTGCAAGCAGCCGTCTTCCTGAGAAAAAGGCACGCCTAATTGTTGCAGCCAGGCAATGGTGTCGGGGGCGTTTTCGACCACATAGCGGGTGGAGGCCAGGTCGCACAGGCCAGCGCCTGCGGTCAGGGTGTCTTGCACGTGGGCATCAAAGCTGTCGTCCTCGGCCAGTACGGCGGCAATGCCGCCCTGGGCCCAGCCGCTGGAGCCGTCTTGCAACTGGCGCTTGGTAATCACTGCCACGCGGTGTGTGGGGGCCAGCTGCAGGGCGGCGGTCAAGCCGGCCAAACCGCTGCCGACAATCAGAACGTCAAAGTCTTGGGTGGTGGTATGTGTCATGGCTACTTTCAGTGGCTCGCCATGACCCGCGTGGGTCTGGCGGGGGGTGTTAGTTTGCTTCGACCGTTTTAAGCGCCTGCACAGGCAGGGCCGAGGAATAGGTCAAACGCAGGTAAATGGGGGCAAAGGCTTCGGCCTGGGTAATTTCCAACAAACTTTCTTTGGCCAGCTCCAGCAGGGCGATAAAGGTGACGACCAGGACGGCGCTGCCTTGCTCTGGCGCAAAAACGGCTTCAAACGGGACAAAGCGCTGGCCTTGCAGTTGTTTGAGCACGCGGCTCATGTACTCGCGCACCGACAGCGCCTCGCGCGAGATGTGGTGGTGCTGCACCAGCTTGGCGCGGCGCACGATGTCGCGCCAGGCGGCTTGCAGCTCGGCAACGTCCACGTCAGGAAAGCGCTGCGGCAAGCTTTGCTCAATCAGCACCTGGGCCTGCACAAAATCGCGGCCATGGTGGGGCAAGGCGTTGATTTGCTGGGCGGCCAGTTTCATCTTTTCGTATTCGAGCAGGCGGCGCACCAGCTCGGCGCGGGGGTCGGCGGCTTCGTCCTCCCCCTCTTTGGCCTTGGGCGGCAGCAGCATGCGCGATTTGATCTCAATCAGCATGGCGGCCATGAGCAGGTATTCGGCGGCCAGCTCCAGATTGCGGCTGCGGATTTCTTCCACATAGCCCAGGTACTGGTCGGTCACCTGCACCAGCGGGATATCCAAGATGTTGAAGTTTTGCTTGCGGATCAAATACAGCAGCAAATCCAACGGCCCCTCAAAGGCTTCCAAAAACACTTCCAGCGCATCGGGCGGGATGTACAGGTCGTGTGGAATCTTGAACAGCGGCTGCCCGTACAGACGCGCCAAAGCCACCTGGTCGGTCAGAGCAGGTGGCGCGGTGTCGGCTAAGGGAGCAATATCAGCCGCAAGTGGGCTGACGGCATCCATCACGGTCGGCAGAGGCGATGGGCAAAGGCGGCGGCGGCAAGGCCCGTTTTACATGGGGGTGGTGCGCTTGCCATCTGGGGTGTAGGAGTAGTACACGTAGGCCTTTTGCGCCACTTTGCCGGCGCGGTAGTCTTGCCAAACGTCGGCATCCACCTCTTTGTCCCACAGCAGGCTGCGGCCTTGCTGTTGCTGGGCATCGAGCTGGGGCTTGTCTTTTTTCAGCTGTTCAATGAAGTTGGTCGCTTCCGACGTGTAGTGGGGGCGGGCAAAAATAGACATGGCGAGGGCTTTCGCGGCAGTTGGACAAAAGGGCCGATTCTAAGGCGCAATCTTGCATTGGACGGCCTGGGCCAGCGCCTGCAGCCCCAACGCGCCGCCCGCGCTCACCGATTGCGCCAGAACATGAATTTGAGCAACTGGTAGGCCCGCTTGCCATACGGCGGCATGAGCAGGTTCACCGTGCGCCAGCGGCTTTGCTGGAACACGGGGCGCAGTTTGGAAAACGTTAAAAAACCTTCATAGCCGTGGTAGTGGCCCATGCCGCTGTGGCCCACGCCACCAAACGGCAGATTGTGCAGGCCCGTGTGGATCAAGCTGTCGTTGATGCTGACACCGCCCGAGAGGGTGTGCTGCAGGTAAAAGTCCTGCACCGCCTTGTCATGGCTGTAGATGTACAGCGCAAGCGGGTGCTGGCGGGCGTTGATGTACTGCACAACCTCCTCGTGGCTGCGGTAGGTCAGGATGGGCAGGATGGGGCCAAAAATTTCACGCTGCAGCACCTGCATGGCGGGGGTGGCGTTCAGCACCAGAACGGGCGGCAAAATGCGCCGTGCAGCATCGCCCGCTTGGCCCGGCAGCAGGGGGATCAGGGTTGCGCCCTGCGCTTGTGCGTCTTGCAGCATGGCCTGCAGCCGGTCGTACTGGCGCTGGTCGATGATGGCGGTGTAGTCGCCATTGAGCAGGTTGGGAAAACGCGCTGCAGCAATGCGCCGGGCGTGCTCGATAAAGGCTTGCTCGCGCCCCTCGGGCAGCAGCAGGTAGTCCACATTGGTGCAAATCTGCCCGGCATTGAGCAGCTTGGCCCACAGCAGGCGCTCGGCGGCTTGGTCCAGCGCAAAGTCCGGAGCCACGATGGCGGGGGACTTGCCCCCCAGCTCCAGCGTGACCGGGGTGAGGTTCATGGCGGCATTGGCCATCACGGCTTGGCCGGTCTGTGGCGAGCCGGTAAAAAACAAATGGTCGAAAGGCAGTTGCGTAAACAGCGGGCCCAGCGACTGCCCTGGCCCGGCATCGTCATCGGCAAAAAAGCACAGCTTGTCCGCCGGGAAATACTGCGGGCTGATGCGCTGCAGCAGCCGCGCCAGATGGCCAGAGTTTTCTGACATTTTCACCATCGCCCGGTTGCCTGCGGCAAAGGCACCAATCAGCGGCTGAAAGGCCATCGCTACAGGAAAATTCCACGGCACCACGATGCCCACCACACCCAGCGGCTGGGCAAAGGTGTACGCCCGCGCCAGCGGGTATTGCAGTATGTCCAAGCGGCGTTGTTGCGGGCGCATCCACCGCTTAAGGTGGCGCACCGCAGCCAGCGCAGCCTCTTGGCCTTGCAGCAATTCTGTGAGCAGCGTCTCAAAGCGGCTGCGGCAACCATAGTCCTGCTGCACGGCATCGACGATGGCTGCGCGGTGCTCCACCAGCAAGCGGTGCAGCTGGCGCAGATCGGCACGGCGCTGGTCCACGCTGGGATTGCGCTGCTGCTGAAAGGCCGCGCGTTGCAAGGCAAAGCTGTCGCGCAAAAGCGCAGGCAAATGCGCTGGTGCCGGGGATAAAAAAGGGAGCATGGCAGTGGCTTTCAGGCTGGGCAGGCTCTGTGCGCGCCACAGTGTGCTGGTGCGGATTACTCCGCAACCGTGGTGGGCGCAGCAGTCAGCTGCACCCCCCGCAAACTGCGGCTAAAAGAGGTGGCGCTGGGATTGTCCACAAACACGCATTGCTTGCCCATGCGTTTGCAAAAATCTTTCACCCGCCAATAGGCGTTGTGGCTGATGCAGCCGGTTTGGCAGATCACCAAATCGGCCGCCGCCAGCACGGCATCCAGGGCGCTGTGCTTATCGTCAATGCCGCCATCGTGGTGGGCAAACTGGCCACCGGCCTGCTCAATCACCGCGCGGTAGTTGGCCACATTGGTGTGGCGGCCCCCAACGCACACCACTTTTTTGGCGTGCAGCTGCAAGACCGGCTCAGGCACCGGCTCAGCCGCAGCCGGGGCGGGCTGCAGGGCTTCAAGCGCTTGCTGGCGCACCAAGCGCTCGGCCTGGGCCAGGGCGTGGCGCAGTTCGGCATTTTGGGTTTGCAGCTGGTGTTGGTGCTCGGTCAGCAGGGCCAGTTTTTTCTGCAACTTGGCGACTTGGTCGTGCGCGGGCTGGGCATTTTTCAGCTGCTCAATGTCTTGCTGCAAAAACCGAATTTGCGTGGCCTGGCCAATATTGCTGGCACGCACATGGACCAGCTCGGCATGCAGTTGCTCGATTTCGGTGGATTTTTCGTTGATCACCCGCGTGCAACGCTCTTGCACCTTGCCCAGTTCCTGGGTCAGCACCGCGTTTTCTTTGCTCAAGGCCTGGAACTGGTGCAGATCCACCCGCACCGCCGCCCCGGCCTGGTGCTGCAGCATGTGCATGTCGCGCAGCAGCACTTCTTGCAAGGCTTCGTCACAGCGTGGATGGGTCAGCGCAGCCCAAAAAGCACCGGAAACATCGCCCAAGCGCACCGCCTGCGCCCACAGCTGGGCGACGGCTTTGGCCTCTTTGGCCTGCCGAAAAGCGCGAATATGGGGGGCAAACCGCGCTTCAACATCTTTGTGCAGCAGCTCGGTCAGCCGGCTGCGCTTTGCGCATTCAGCCACCGCCCCCAGGTGAATGTCGTAGTCATCGGCCACGGGCGGATTGCCCAAGGCTTTGTGTACCAACTGGCGCAGCCGTGCCAAAGGAAAGCACACGCCAATCACCGGGCAATGGCATTGCTGGGGCAAATCCCACAAACGACGGCGGCGTGAGCCAGTGGAAGCGGTGGGCGAAGGGCTGCAAGCGGCGCACATAAACAAGCTCCAGGAAAGTTAAACAAGAACGATTCTTATTTTAAATAAGAATTACTCTCATTCAAGAAGTTTTTGCCTTGCGCCCTCCCCCGCGTGCAGCGCGGCTGTTAATCTTGCTGTTTTTTATGCAAAGGACGCGCATGTTCAACCGCTTATGGCTGGCCGCCGGGGCCATGGGGGCCGGTGTACTGGGCCTGCTGGGCTGCGACCAGCAACGCATTGATGCGCTGCACGAAGGCCTGTCCACCGAAGCCGATGTTCGCGCCCAGTTTGGCGAGCCCGTCACCATCTGGCCCGAGGCCGATGGCAGCCGCACCCTGGAATACAACCGCCAGCCCATGGGGCACCAAAACTACATGATCACCATTGGCACCGATGGCACGATGAGTGCCCTGCGCCAAGTGCTCACGCCCAGCGTTTTTGCCCAGGTGCAGGTGGGCATGGGCCAAGAGCAGGTGCGCCGCCTGCTGGGGCAACCGGCCAAACGCATGAGCTTTGCCCTCAAGCAGGAAACCGATTGGGATTGGCGCTGGATCGACCCGCCCGCGCGCGAGATGGTGTTTACCGTCACCTTTGGCCCCGATGGCCGGGTGCTGCGCTCAGGCAGCAGCGAAAAACTACCGGAAGGACGCTGACCATGGCCTCTGCAATGACTGCGGCTTACACCTACCTGGGCATCGCAATCGTGGCCGAAGTGGTGGCCACCTCGGCCCTCAAGGCCTCGGAGGGCTTTACCCGGCCCATGCCCAGCCTGATCACGGCGGTCGGTTACGCGCTGGCGTTTTATTGCCTGTCGCACACGCTCAAAAGCATTCCCACCGGCGTGGCTTACGCCCTGTGGTCGGGCGTGGGCATTGTGCTGATTTCAGCGGTGGGCTGGCTGTGGCTGGGCCAGCGGCTGGATGCCCCGGCGCTGCTGGGCTTGGGCCTGATCATTGCCGGGGTGGTGGTGATCAATGTGTTTTCCAAAAGCATAACACATTAAACAAGAGCTGCATGCACTTTATTTATAGCGTTTTTAGCTACTATTTACCAAATATCTTTGTTAAATAAAGCGCAAAACGCTATTATTTTTATGTCACTGCCACACATAAAAAAACAGCTGCGGTGCCCCCACCCTGCTGGCGCTGGGCCATGGAATCCGCCGAACCGGTTTGCAGCGTTGGCAGCTTTAGCAGCGCTTACAGCGTTTTGAACACTGCCCGCGCCGCTTCCAGCGTGCGGTCGATATCGTCCTGGCTGTGCGCAGCGCTCATAAAGCCGGCCTCGTACAGCGCCGGGGCAAAGTACTCGCCCTGCTGCAGCATGCCGTGGAAAAACTTGTTGAAACGCGCCTGGTCGGTGGTCATCACCTGCGGGTAGTGGGTAGGCAGCTCGGGCAGGAAGAAAAAGCCAAACAAACCGCCTTGCCAATCCACGCTAAAGGGGATGCCGGCTGCGTCGGCCTCTGCCTTCAAGCCTTGCATGAGCTGGCCGGTTTTCAGGTGCAACTCAGCGTGAAAGCCGGGGACGCTGATCAGCTCCAGCGTTTTGATGCCGCAGGCGGTGGCAATTGGGTTGCCCGAGAGCGTGCCGGCCTGGTACACCCCGCCGAGGGGCGAGAGTTTTTCCATGATCTCGCGCCGTCCGCCAAAGGCCGCCAGCGGCATCCCGCCGCCAATGACCTTGCCCATGACGGTGATGTCGGGCTGAAAGCCCTCGATCTGCTGCGCGTACAGGCTTTGGGCGCTGCCCAGGGCGACGCGAAAGCCGGTCATCACCTCGTCGTAAATCATCAGCGCCCCGTGCTCTTGCGTCAGCTCGCGGATGCGGCGGGTGAACTCCACGCTGGCGCGCACAAAGTTCATGTTGCCGGCAATGGGCTCCATGATCACGCAAGCGATTTCGCTGCCCATCTTGGCAAAGGCTTCTTCCAGCTGGGCCACATCGTTGTATTCAAGGACGATGGTGTCTTTCACCACATCGGCGGGCACCCCAGCGGACGAAGAGCTGCCAAAGGTGGCCAGCCCCGAGCCGGCCTTGACCAGCAACGCATCGGCATGGCCGTGGTAGCAGCCATTGAATTTGACGATCTTGTTGCGCCCGGTAAAGCCCCGGGCCAGCCGCAGGGCGCTCATGCCCGCCTCGGTGCCAGAGCTGACCAGGCGCACCATGTCCATGCTGGGCATCAGGGCGAGGATTTTTTCGGCCAGAGCCACTTCACGCTCGGTCGGGGCACCGTAGCTAAAGCCTTCATCAACAGCGGCATGCACGGTGGCGACCACCTCCGGGTGGCCGTGGCCCAAAATCATCGGCCCCCAGCTACCGATGTAGTCGGTAAAGCGTTGGCCGTTTTTGTCCCAAAAATACGCCCCCTGGGCGCGTTCAACAAAGCGCGGCACGCCGCCAACGGCGTTGAAAGCGCGCACGGGAGAATTCACGCCGCCAGGAATGACGCGCTTGGCGCGGGCGAGCAGGTCTTGGTTCAGGTCAGTGGTATGGGTCATAGTCATGCAAGAAAAGGCCCCGCAAGGGGCAAAAAATCAACAATCTAAAAATTAAGCAGAAGGGCTTGCCGGGGCCACCGGGGCCGCTGCCGGGGCACCACTGCGGCCCGCAGGCCCTTCTTGCTCATCATCGTCGGGTTGCGCCCAAAACATGCGGTCAGGAATCAGTCGGCCCATGCCGGGGCGAAAAGCGCTGCCCAGGCATTGGTCCATGTATTCCAGGGCCTCCTGGGCCGCTTGGCCAAGGTCATCGCCCACCGCCAACAGGGCCGCCAAGGCGGCAGAAAGGGTTTCCCCAGCCCCCATGAATTCAGCATCAAAGCGCTCAAATTTGCTATTGCCAATCACGGTTTCAGTGCTGGCCAGGGCATTGTCAAAAAACTCTCCCGCTTGCACCATGCCGGTGACCAACACATAGGCCACACCGCGCACTTCGGCCGCTTTGGCAATGTCACGGGGCGTGGGCATGCGCTCGCTTTCCCAATCCGGCAGCAGCCAACGCGCCAAGGTGCCGTGGTTGCCCACCAGCACCGACACCTGCGGGAGCAACAACTCTTCAAAAGCATCCAAATACTCTTCCAGGGCATCGCCTTCTTGCCACCAGGAAAGGTCGGGCATGTAGCCAATGACGGGAATGTCGGGGTAATCGCTGCACATCCCGGCAATGGCACTGACATTGGCGGTAGAACCCACAAAGCCCACCTTGATCGCTTGCACCACCATGTCTTCAAGCACCGTGCGGGCTTGGTCCATCACCAGCTCATCCTCCAGCGCAATGTGGCTGAAGATACGATTGGTATCACTGATTTGTATACAGCACGCCACACTCACAGGATAAGCTCCTACGCTGGCAATGGTGAGGCTGTCGGCCGTCAGGCCCAAGGCACCAGTGGCATCTAAGGCATTGAAACTCATGATGCAAATCGCATCGTTGGTTTGATTTTCAGGGGGGTTGGGGGCGGTGGGGAGCACTGCGGGGGAAAGGTCTGCCATGGATCTGCTATGCCTCCCTTGTAAACAAGAGTCAGGGTAAAAGTCTATATAGAATCGTTGCATTCTATGTGAAGCCGTTTTAAGCTGCGCCGGGTACAGAATCTGCCTCTTTTTGAAAAAAGCCAGCAGGCAGAAAAACGATTTTTTGCATGGCCTAGTGATCCAACACCAACAAAGCTTGGAAAAGTTATAACCAAAAGGAACGATCCACTTGAGTACCTCCGGTTCAACATTCAAAGTGCTGGTCATTGATGACAGCAATACGATTCGGCGCAGTGCTGAAATTTTTCTAAAGCAAGGAGGGCACGAGGTCTTGCTCGCAGAAGATGGATTTGATGCTTTAGCCAAAGTCAATGACTTTGATCCGCATCTGATTTTTTGCGACATTCTGATGCCTCGCCTGGATGGTTACCAAACCAGTGCCATTATTAAGCGCAACGCTCGATTTTCCAGCACACCTATTATTATGCTTTCTTCAAAAGATGGTGTATTTGATAAGGCGCGCGGCCGAATGGTGGGATGCGAAGAATACCTTACCAAACCTTTCACCAAAGACCAATTATTGCAAGCCGTAAAAACGTTTGGCAAAAAAACTGGTTGATTTTTTTATTTCAGGGGTAAAAAATGGCTATTAAAAATGTTTTAGTCGTGGATGATTCAAAAACAGAATTAATGTTTCTTTCCGATTTATTACAAAAGCGTGGCTTTACTGCACGAACCGCAGAAAACGCTGAACAAGCGATGAAAGCCTTGGCGGAAAGCAAACCCGACTTGATCCTGATGGATGTCGTAATGCCGGGCCAAAACGGTTTTCAGCTTACCCGCGCTATTGTGCGAAATCCTGATTACGCAGATATTCCAATTATTATTTGCACCAGTAAAAATCAAGAAACCGATCGCGTCTGGGGCCTGCGCCAAGGTGCCCGCGACTACATTACCAAGCCTGTCGATCCAGCCGAATTATTTGCAAAAATAACGGCCCTGAATTGATATGGCGCTGAGAGAATCAAAGCAGTCCCTGCAAGATTTGCAGAAGCGTTTAGCGCAACGCTTGCTGGCGGCGCAAACGGATAACTCTCAAGCGGCACAATGGCTGGCCATTCAAGTTGGCCAGGTGTATTACCTGATCCCGCTGGCAGAAGCTGGTGAAATTTACCCTTGGCAGGATGTGCAGGCTGTTCCGTATGCCCAGCCATGGTTTTTAGGGGTGGCCAACGTTCGCGGAAGCTTGCTCGGGGTGATTGACTTGGCTGCGCTGCTGGGTCATGCCGTTGAACGAACACAGCAATCTTTGCGCGATACCAGCCTGCTGGTGATTAACCCCGCCTTGCAAGTGAATGCGACTTTGGTGGTCGATAAATTGCTGGGTTTACGCAATGCCGATCATTTGCAGCTGACTGCTAATACTGAAAATCAAAGACGTTGCTTCCAAGATGCCCAGGGCCAAATTTGGCAAGAATTAAGTTTGCAGGCATTGGTTCAATCGGTAGCATTTTTGCACGTCTCTCAGTAATTTATTCGAATACACGAGGTTCTAATGTCTTTCCTCCAGAAAATGGGTGTGAAGTTTGGCAAAAATAATATACCAGACAAAAAATCTGGCATGGTAGCTGCCGATACCCTGCTGCAGCAAACTTTACAAAGCGTACAAAATTCCGATTTTCTGGACGGTCATGCTCTACTGGAGCAAGATAATATTACCTTGCCTATTTTCGGAACCGGGTCTGTAAACAGTCACCAGCGTAAATTATTGGTAATTTTGGCCATCAGTGGCATGGCTTTAGTTGGTTCATTCGGCTGGGTGCTGCGCGAAAATGACCGTGCTGCACAGCAGGTGGCCGCAACCGGCCAGGCTTTGATGCAGGCCCAACGGGTTGCCAAATCAGGCACGCAAGCGCTGCTGGGGGTGCCCCATGCTTTTATTGAATTAAAAGACAGTGTGCAGGTGTTTGCCAGCAACGCGCGCGGCTTGGCGCAAGGAGATGCGGCATTGAATTTGGTGCCCGTCAAAGAGTCTTACCAAGCCGACGTGCAGGCCATGCTAAAGCAAGCCGAAACCACCGAGAAAAATGCCAAAGCAGTTTTAAAACAAGAAGATGTGCTGATTAAAGTGGCCCAAGCCCTGCGCAATGTGAATCAGCAATCGAGTGCCTTGCTTGATCTTTCTGAAACCGTTGGCCCCTTGCTCATGCAGGACAAAATCATTCGGGAAGAAATTGATGCCATCACCCAGATGGGCATGCTGACGCAGCGCATTGGTAAATCTGCCAATGAATTCCAGTCCATTGAAGGTGTGAACCCCGAGGCAGTTTTTTTGCTGGGTAAAGACTTGAACACCTTCCAGGAGATTGTCAAAGGCTTGCTCACTGGCAACGAAGAATTGGGCCTGCCCGGTACCGCCAATCCGCAAGCACGCCAGCAATTGGCCACTTTGTTGGCGCAGTACGAGGCCACACGTACCGATGCGGAAACCATTTTGAGCAACCTGCAGGGCCTGGTCTCAGCCCGTGAGGCCCAAAGTGCGGTGGTCAGCGACAGTGAACCCCTGCGCGAAAAACTCGAAGCCCTGCAACAGCGCTTGTCGGCCGATGCCGGTGTGGGGCTGGTGCAGCTGGCCGTCCTGGGTGGTCTGGCGCTGATTGTGCTGCTGTCGGGTATTGGGATTGCGCGGGTGGCACTGCTCGATAGCCGCCAGCGCCAGCAACAGGCCGAGCAGCAGCAGCGCGAAGCACGCCTGCAAGAGCAAGAGGCCAAGCGCATTAACGATGCCAACCAAGCCGCTATTTTGCGCTTGATGAACGAGTTGCAAAACCTGGCTGATGGGGACTTGACCCAGGAGGCGACCGTGACCGAAGACATCACGGGGGCCATTGCCGACTCGGTCAATTACACGGTGGAGGAGCTGCGCCTGCTGGTCGGCAGCGTGCAAAAAACGGCTTCGCAGGTGGTCGATACCACCACCCAGGTGGACAACACATCCGCCCAGCTGTTGGCGATCTCTACCGAGCAGCTGCGCGAGATTCGTGCCACAGGCCAAGCAATTTTGGACATGGCCCAGCGCATTACCGAGGTTTCCGCGCAAGCCCAATCCTCGGCCGAGGTGGCCAACCAATCCCTGCTCTCGGCGGAGCAAGGGCAAAAAGCCGTGCAGGACACGATTGGCGGTATGAATGCCATTCGTGACCAGATGCAGGAAACGTCCAAGCGGATTAAACGCCTGGGTGAGTCGTCCCAAGAGATTGGTGAAATTACCGAGCTGATTTCGGACATTACGGAGCAAACCAACGTGTTGGCGCTGAACGCTGCCATCCAAGCCGCCTCGGCAGGCGAGGCCGGACGGGGCTTCTCGGTGGTGGCCGAAGAGGTGCAACGCCTGGCGGAACGCTCTGGCGAAGCAACGCGCCAAATTGCCACCTTGGTGCGCACCATTCAAACCGATACCCAAGACACCGTGGCCGCAATGGAGCGCGCCACTTTGGGGGTGGTCGAAGGGGCTCGACTGTCTGACTCGGCGGGTGCCGCTTTGGCCGAGATTCACAGCGTTTCGCGCCGCCTGGCGCAGCTGATTGACGAGATTTCCAAAACCACGCAGCACGAAGCCAGTCTGGCCAACGAGGTGGCCGACGACATTCAACATATTTTTGTGGTGACAGAGCAAACCGGAGAGGGCACGCGCAGCACTGCCGAGCAAGTGCGCGAACTGGCCCGCATGGCGCAAGAGCTGCGCCAGTCGGTGACACGTTTCCGAATTGCATAACAACTGCGAGCGCTTGGCTACCGCTGGGCAGACTCGTCAAGGATGAAGCATGTCATTGCATCAAGACACTTCTATGCAAACCCCACGCACAGGCTTGGTGGAGCAAGATTTAGGCCCGCTGGCGTGGGTTCAAGAAGAGCTGCGCAAGTCGCTCGAAAGTGCCATTCGGCTGACTCGGCGTTTCGTCCTAGAAGCGCAAGAGTCGGGCGACTCCGATTTGGCGGCCCTGGACACCAGTCCACTGCGCATGGCCAAACAACAGCTGCACCAATCTTCCGGTGCGCTGGACATGGTCGATCAGCCCCAGGTGGGGCTGGTACTGCGCGCCATGGAAGCGGCCGTGCAGCACTACATCCGGCAACCACAAGACTTCACCCTCGCGGCCGTGCAAACCCTGGAAAAAACCAGCTTTGCATTGCTGGAATACCTGGATGTGGTGCTGGCTGGCAAAGCCGTGCTGCCCGTCGCGTTGTTTACCCAGTACCGCAATGTGCAGGCCTTGTCCGGCCAAGATGCCAAAGTCCACCCGGCCGATTTATGGCCGGCTGAGCGCCGACTGCGCGAGCCCCAATGGCCCGCCAAAGTGCCCCCCCTGGCCTATGGGCAAGAGGCCCGCAGTGTCTTGGATACGGCGGTTTTACAAATCGTCAAATCGGCCGATAAGCCGGCTGCACTGCGACTGCGGCAATTGAGTCTGGGCTTGGCCGAAGGCCAGTCCACGCCAGGATGGCGAACATTTTGGAAAATTGCAGCCGGCTTTTTTGATGCCTTTGCGCACGGTTTACTCAAAGACGACAACTACACCAAGCGCGTGGCTTCCCGCGTGTTGATGGTGTATGCCAGCGCAGCAAAAAATCAAGAAGCTGCTATCGACCGCCTGCTGCAGGATATGTTGTTCTTTTGCAGTCAAGCTGGCGATCCAGCAGCGGGAAAAGCTCCTGTTTTGCAAGCAGTGCGCAACGCCTTTGGCCTGCAACGGCACCAGAGTGTGGATTATGAACAAACCCACTTTGGCCGTTTTGACCCCGCCGTTTTAGCCCAAGCCCGCAAGCGTCTGGCTGCCGTGACCGAGCTGTGGTCCGCGTTGGTGGGTGGAGACAGGCAAAAAATCAAACCCGTGGCCGATCAGTTTTCTTTGGTCACCGATTCGCTATTGCATCTGCACCCTGGCAGCCGCCCGCTCGAGCAAGCCCTGACCCAACTGACCCAGCGCCTGGAACAAACCGGGCAGTTGCCCAGCACAGAAATCGCCATGGAAGTGGCCACCGCCGTGCTCTACCTGCAAGCGGCTTTTAATTCACTGGATATCAGTGAAGCCGACATGACGGCGCACACCCAAATTCTGGCGCAACGGCTGCAGCGCGTGATGGATGGCCACCCCCCAGCGCCCTTAGAGGCGTGGATGGAGCAGCTCTACCACCAGGTCAGCGACCAGCAGACCATGGGCAGCGTTGTCGGTGAGCTGCGACAAACCTTGAGCGAAGCTGAAAAACACCTGGACCAGTACTTTCGCACCCCGGAGGACATCAAGGTTTTGCAGCCGGTGGGCAGTTTGTTGGCCCAGATTCGCGGTGTGCTCTCGGTGCTGGGGCTGGACCCCGCAGCGCAAGCCATGGGGCAAATGCGCCGCTATGTCGAAGGTTTGCAAACAGGCACGATTGCCAGCGAAGAGCGGCAAGCCGTCTTTGACAAATTGGGCAACAGCTTAGGGGTGCTGGGCTTCTTGATTGATATGTTGAGCTACCAGCCCAACATGGCCCGCAAACTCTACCGCTACGACGAAGCCGCTGGTGAACTCAAACTCACCATGGGCCGTGCCCGCCAGCGACAAACCGACGAAGCAGCATCTGCGCCCGCCGCCCCCGTGCTGGCAGAGCGGGCAGAGCAAGCCATCTCCACGCTCGTGCCCAACGTGCAGCTAGAGCCAGCGGCCGCGCCCCACCCGGCCCCCAGCCCGGCAGAGACGGCCGCCCCAGCAGCCAGCGCCCCTGCGCCAGCGCCGACACCAACCCCAGTGCCTGAACTGACTCCAGTACCGGCGCCAGAACTGACCCCAGTACCAGTACCAGCCCCAACCCCAGCGCCCCCTGCCATCGCTCTGGCCAGCCAAGAAGACGAAGACTCCGACACCGAGCTGCGGGAGATCTTTCTCGAAGAGGCCGAAGAAGTGCTTGCCAACGGCCAAGCGGCCCTGCAAACCTTGGCACGCAATGCTGCCGATTTGAGTGAACAAACCGTTTTGCGCCGGGCTTTTCACACCCTCAAAGGCAGCTCCCGCATGGTGCAGCTCGATGAGTTTGGCGAAGCTGCTTGGGCCATGGAACAAATGCTCAACGCCTGGTTGGCCGAGCAAAAGCCCATGCCCGCCCCCATGCAAGCCTTGGCCAGCCAGGCCATGCACGGCTTTGCCCAGTGGGTACAGGCAATTCGCAATGGGCACGATGCGCCATGGCAAGCCACGCCCTTCAGGGCCAGTGCCGATGCCATGCGTTTGCACACGCAACTGGTGGACATTGATTTAGCCGCCGCCAGCGGGGCAGCCGCCCCGGTGCCCCAGCGAGAAGCCATCCAACCCGCGCAACAAGCCCAAGCCGACGCGCTGGAATTGGCACCAGAAGCCCCTGCGGCAGACCCTGCCCCCCCCCTGGAACCAGCACCAGCACCTGCCGACAACCAGACAGAACTCAGCCTAGAGCTAGCGCTGGAACCAGCACCAGCACCAGCCGACAGCCAGACAGAACCCACCCTGGAGCTGGAACCAGAGCCAGAGCCTGCTGACAGCCAGACAGAACCCACCCTGGAGCCAGAGCCAGAACTCCCGCTCATGGAGCCAGTGCCCACCGCACTGCCGACGCAGCAGGCCATCCCGACGCTGGATGAAAGTTTTGAATTTAACTTTGATCTGCCAGCACCCGAGAGTGCTGAAGTAGCTGAAGTAGCTGAAGTAGCTGAAGTAGCGGAAGTGGCCGAGATTGCCGAGCCAGAAGCCGCCGCAGCACCCGCTTTACCGCCGCAAGAAGTCACAGCGCCTGCGCCTGCTGTTGAAGCCCCCCCTGGTTTCAGCGAAACGCTGGAAGCGGCCCCCTTCCCCTTCTCGCTGGAAGAACAAGCGCCGCAGGCTTTCGATACCCTCGAACTGGCACCACCAGCCGCCGAGATTGCCGAGCCAGAAGCCGCCGCAGCGCCCGCTTTACCGCCAGAAGAAGTCACAGCGCCTGCGCCCGCTGCTGAAGCAGCCCCTGGTTTCAGCGAAACGCTGGAAGCGGCCCCCCTTGCCTTCTCGCTGCCGGAAGAAGCGCCCACCAAGAAAATTGGTGACCTGCAAATTTCCCTGCCCCTGTACAACGTGTACTTGACCGAGGCAGAAGAATGGTCGCAAAAACTGTCCGACAGCCTGCGTGCCTGGCAAGCCAATCTGGAACAACCCCAGCCGGAAGGCGTTTTCGCCTGGGCCCACTCGCTGGCCGGCAGCTCGGCGACGGTTGGTTTTGCGACACTGTCCCACCTGGCGCGCCGCTTAGAACATGTGTTGCTGCATTTGCAGCCGCTGCCCAATGGAGAGCGGGCGCAAGTGCCCGTGCTGGTGGCGGCCGCCGATGAAATTCGGCGTTTGTTGCACCAGTTTGCAGCCGGATTCTTGCCCAAGGCCCAAGAGGCCATCGAGGCGCAATTGAGCTTGCTGTTGGACCTCCCCGTCCTGGAAGAAAAGCTGCCCGAGGCCGTGGAAACCACCGCCACCACCGCTGCTGCCCCCGTCCTCTCTGAGCAAATCGCCCAGGCCTTGCAAGCCCAGCACGAGCTGGATGCGGCCATGGTGCAGGCGATGGCGCTGGAGGACGACGACGATGACGACATCGACGTGCTCGATATGGTCGATCCTGACCTGTTCCCCATTTTTGAGGAAGAGGCCCAGGAGCTGCTCCCCACCCTGAACGCCGCTTTGCGTGAATGGAGTGCCCACCCGCAACAGCCCCAGCCACGTGCGGCCCTGTTGCGGGCGTTGCACACCTTGAAAGGCAGTGCCCGCCTGGCAGGGGCCATGCGCTTGGGTGAAATGGCCCACCGCTTGGAGTCCACGCTGGAGCAGTTCGACACCGAAACGGTCACCAGCGAAGATTTAGAGCCGCTGTTTACCCGGCTCGACGCCATGGATGCCACCTTCCACCTGCTGCGCACCGTCGGCGAACAGCAAGAAGAGATCATGGCCACGGCCGCCGCCCCTGCAACCGCTGCGGCGCCGCTGCTGGCTGACACCCCTGCCCCGGCCCCCACGGAGCCAGCCAGCGCACCCGCCCTGGCCACCGCACCTGTCCTGGCCACCGCCCCCCTGGCCGCGCCAACGGCGGTGCGTGCAGGCCCCCAATCGGTGGTGCGCGTGCGCACCCAGCTGCTGGACCGCTTGGTCAATGATGCGGGCGAGGTGATGATTACCCGCTCACGCTTGGATGCGCGGGTCGGGCAGCTCAGAAACCTGTTGGGCGAACTGTCCGGCAACTTGGAGCGCTTGCGCTACCAGCTGCGCGATATGGAAGTGCAGGCCGAATCGCAGATGCAATCGCGCCAGCAGCTGACCAAAGACAGCGGCAGCGATTTCGACCCCTTGGAATTCGACCGTTTTACCCGCGTGCAGGAACTCACCCGCATGCTGGCCGAGTCGGTCAATGACGTGGCCACCGTGCAGCGCAACCTGCAGCGCGAAGTCACCGGCGCGGAAGATGAGCTGCTCATTCAAGCCCGCTTGTCGCGTGAATTGCAGCGCGACCTGCTGCGCACCCGCATGGTGGAATTTGACTCGATCGCCGAGCGCTTGTACGCCGTGGTGCGCCAGGCCGCCAAAGACACCGGCAAGCAAGTCAAGCTGGAAGTGCTGGGCGGCACCATTGAGATGGACCGGGGGATTTTGGAGCGCATGACCCCCGCCTTTGAGCACTTGCTGCGCAACTGCGTGGCCCACGGCATTGAAGCGCCCGCGCAGCGCCAAGCCCTGGGCAAGCCCTCGGCAGGCAACATCAGCATTCGCATGCAGCAATCGGGCAACGAAGTCTCGGTGCGCTTTAGCGACGACGGGGCGGGCCTGAACCTTGAGCGCATTCGCGCCAAAGCCATCGAAAACGGCTTGATCGATGCCACCACCGAAGTGAACGCCGCCCGCGCCGCGCAGCTGATTTTCATGCCCGGTTTTAGTACCGCAGAGCAGGTCTCGGGCATCTCTGGGCGCGGGGTTGGGATGGACGTGGTGCGCTCCGAAGTGCTGGCCCTGGGGGGGCGGATTGAGACCTCCACCGAACCGGGCCAAGGCTCGGTGTTTGAGCTGGTGCTGCCACTGACCACCGCCATGACCCAGGTGGTCATGCTGCGCATGGGCGATTTTGTCGTGGGCGTACCCGCCAGCTTGGTGGAAGTGGTGCGCCGTCTACCCCTGCCGGAACTGGAGGCGGCCTACCAAAGCGGCACGCTGGTGCAGGCCGATGGCAGCCAGCTGCCCTTCCTGTGGGCCGGTGCGGTGTGGAGCCAATCGCCACGCAGCACCGACAGCACCGGCGGCAAAACCCGCCCGGTCATCATCATCAACAGCGCCTCGCAGCGCCTGGCGCTGCACGTCGATGAAGTCTTGGGCAGCCAAGAGGTGGTGGTGAAAAACCTGGGCGTGCAGCTGGCCCGCCTGCCCGGCTTGGCAGGGATGTCGCTTCTGCCCTCGGGGGCGGTGGTCCTGATCTACAACCCGGTCGCCCTGGTGGCGGTGCATGGCGAAAAAATTCGCGCTCTGGGCCAAGGCCTGCCGGCCATTTTGGACGATGCCCAGGCCAAGCTGCTGCGCCAGCAGTCGGCCGCCGAGGATGTGCAAGCCGGTCGCCCCGTGGTGCAAGCGCCCCTCATCATGGTGGTGGACGATTCGATCACCGTGCGCCGCGTCACCCAGCGTTTGCTGCAGCGCGAGGGCTTTCGCGTCAGCACCGCCGTCGATGGTTTGCAGGCGCTGGAAAAACTGCAGGACGAGCTGCCCGATGTCATCCTCTCGGACATCGAAATGCCGCGCATGGACGGCTTTGACCTGCTGCGCAACATCCGCTCCAGCGAACGCCTGAAAGACCTGCCGGTGATCATGATCACCTCGCGCATGGCCACCAAGCACCGCGACCTGGCCATGGCGCTGGGGGCCAACCACTACCTGGGCAAACCGTATGGGGATGAGCAATTGCTCGGCATCATTCACAGCTATACCGATGCGTAGCTAATGCATAAAAGATAGCTGTTAGCGCTGATTTATCAATGATTTCTAGTTTAAAAACCAAAAATTCGTTGTCTATCAAGCGGTAACAGCTATTTTTTTCATGATCGTACCCACCACCATGCCTGTGCCCGGCCCCAACCACAGCAGGATCGGCGGGCTTGGCGGCTGGGGGGCATAAAATCGCCGCCTATGTCTGAATCTGTGCTCAACCTTGCCAACCACTTTCTGATTGCCATGCCGCAGTTGGAAGACGAGTTTTTCGCCCGCAGTGTGGTGTATGTGTGCGAACACAACGAACGCGGCGCCCTGGGGCTGGTGATCAACAAGCCCGGCAGCTTGAGCTTCAAGGCCCTGCTGGAAAAGATCGAACTGCCCATGGGCCGCGCCGACTTGGCGGACCACCCCATCTTTCGCGGCGGCCCGGTGCAAACCGATCGGGGTTTTGTGCTGCACGATCCGGTGGTGCTCGATCCCCCGCATGCCGAAGAGGCGGTGTACGCCTCGACGCTCACCATTCCCGGCGGGCTGGAGATGACCACCTCCAAAGATATTCTGGAGGCCGTCGCCCATGGGGCCGGCCCCCGGCGCGTGCTGGTCACCCTGGGCTATGCCGCCTGGGGCGAGGGCCAGCTGGAGTCCGAGCTGCGCGAAAACGCCTGGATAACGGTGGCCGCCAAAAGCGACATTATTTTTAACATCGCGCCAGAAGACCGCTACGCTGCCGCTTTGCAAGAGCTGGGGCTACAGCCTTGGATGCTGCACACCGAGGCAGGCAACGCATGAGTGGCGCTGCCCCCACTGAGGCCGCCAGCGCGGGGCGCTTGGCCATACCGGCGCAGCAACAACAGTTTTTGGCGTTTGACTTTGGCAGCAAACGCACGGGCGTGGCCAGTGGCAACCGCCTGCTGGGGCAGGCCAGCCCTGTCACCACCATCCAAGCTGAAGGGGCTGAGGCCCGCTTTGCCGCCGTGCAACAGTTGCTTGCCCAATGGCAGCCGCAGGCGCTGGTCATTGGCGTGCCCTACCACCCCGATGGGGCCGCGCACGAGAACACCGCCCGGGCGCTGAAATTTGGCCGCCAGCTGCGTGGCCGCTTTGGCCTGCCGGTCTATGAGGTCGATGAGCGCTATACCACCACCGAAGCCCTGGCCCTGGGCGCAAAAGATGCCGACGCGGCGGCCGCCTGCATCATCTTGGACCAATTTTTAAGGAGTCTTGCATGAATTCCCCCCCCACCGCGCCCCTCACCCCCAGCACCACCAGCCTGGTTCTGGATGCCGAAGCCCTCTACCGCGAACTGCTGCGCGGCGTGCGCAGCCTGATGGGGCCGCAAACGCAGCTGGCGGGCATCACCTCGGGCGGTGCCTGGCTGGCCGAGCGCTTGCACCAGGATTTAGGCTTGGCCCAGCCGGTCAGCGTGCTGTCTTCGGCGCTGCACCGTGACGATTTTGCCCAGCGCGGCATGGCCATGAGTGCGCAAACCCAGCTGCATTTTGATGTGAATGGCGCCGATATTGTGGTGCTGGACGATGTGCTGTACACCGGCCGCACCGTGCGCGCGGTCATCAACGAGCTGTACGACTATGGCCGCCCCGGCAGCGTGCGCCTGGCCGTGCTGGTCGATCGCGGTGGGCGCCAGCTGCCGTATGCCGCCGACTTTGCTGCGGCCCGCATCAGCTTGCCCTCCAGCCAAGTCCTGGCGCTGGCGCGTGCCGACGATGGGCGTTTTCACTTTGCCATTAAAGAAGCTTGAACCGAGGTAAACCGTGCTCGATAAGCGCAACCCCCAACTCAATAAAAACGGTGAACTGATTCACCTGCTGTCGCCCGAAGGCCTGTCGCGCGACATCCTTACGCACATCCTGGACACGGCCAGCAACTTTGTCAGCGTCAATGACCGCGAGGTCAAAAAGCTGCCCCTGCTGCGCGGCAAAAGCGTGTTCAACCTGTTTTTTGAGAACAGCACGCGCACCCGCACCACGTTTGACATTGCCGCCAAGCGCCTGTCGGCCGACGTGTTCACGCTGGATATTGGCCGCAGCTCCACCGCCAAGGGCGAGACGCTGCTGGACACCATCGACAACCTCTCGGCCATGGCCGCCGACATCTTCGTCGTGCGCCACAGCGAATCGGGCGCGCCCTACCTGATTGCCAAGCACGTGGCACCGCATGTCCACGTGGTCAATGCGGGCGATGGCCGCCACGCCCACCCCACCCAGGGGCTGCTGGATGCCTACACCATCCGCCACTACAAAAAAGACTTCACCAACCTGCGCGTGGCCATCGTTGGCGATGTGCTGCACTCGCGCGTGGCGCGCTCGGACATCCACGCCCTGCTGGCCTTGGGCTGCCCCGAAGTGCGCGTGGTCGGCCCGCGCACGCTGGTGCCGTCCGATCTGGCGCAGATGGGCGTGCGCGTGTTTCACAACCTGGAAGAAGGCATTCGCGACTGCGACGTGATCATCATGCTGCGCCTGCAAAACGAGCGCATGAGCGGGGCGCTGCTGCCCTCCAGCCAGGAGTATTTCAAAAGCTTTGGCCTCACGCCCGAGCGCCTGCAACTGGCCAAGCCCGATGCCATCGTCATGCACCCCGGGCCAATCAACCGGGGGGTGGAAATTGCCTCCTCGGTGGCCGATGGGCCGCAGTCGGTCATCCTCTCGCAAGTGACGTTTGGCATCGCCGTGCGCATGGCGGTAATGTCCATCGTGGCCGGGAATGAAGCGTAAAACATAAAAAACAATAGCTATTAGCGCTTTACTGGTAAGCGTTAAAGCCATTAAATGGTGAAAACAATGCACATATTGATTCGCAATGGCCGCGTCATCGACCCGGCCTCGGGCCTGGACCAAGTGGGGGATGTGGCGATTACCGACGGCAAGATCGTCGCCGTCGGCACGGCCCCGACCCATTTCACCCCCACACAAACCATCGATGCCAGCGGCTGCTGGGTGCTGCCCGGCTTGGTCGATCTGGCCGTGCGCCTGCGCGAGCCGGGGCACGAGCACGCCGGCATGCTGCACAGCGAAATGCAGGCGGCCGTGGCCGGTGGGGTGACCAGCTTGGTGTGCCCGCCCGATACCGACCCCGTCTTGGACGAGCAGGGCTTGGTGGAGATGCTGAAATTTCGCGCTGAAAAACAACACAAAGCCCGCCTGTTCCCTATGGGGGCGCTCACCCAGGGCTTGCAAGGCGACACCCTGACCGAAATGGCCGAGCTGACCGAGTCGGGCTGCGTCGCCTTTGGCC
>JAANMY010001714.1_pt1 | contig 23384 bp, 20 predicted proteins | sample 7279691 | NCBI WGS metagenome assembly JAANMY01 (sample SAMN14094543, study PRJNA606508) | bioreactor metagenome | isolation source: A lab-scale SPAN reactor treating ammonium-rich wastewater day 388 | place: Ireland: Galway | collected 2018-02-07
GCCGCGAAGTTCCGCAAGGCCGGCTTCCGCGCGGTGCCGGGCACGGTGGTGCGGCGCTCAGCCTATATCGCGCCGGGCGTCATCCTGATGCCGTCCTTCGTCAATCTCGGTGCTCATGTCGATTCCGGCACCATGGTCGACACCTGGGCGACCGTCGGCTCGTGCGCGCAGATCGGCAAGAACGTGCACCTGTCGGGCGGCGTCGGCATCGGCGGCGTGCTCGAGCCGCTGCAGGCGGGTCCGGTGGTGATCGAGGACAATTGCTTCATCGGCGCGCGCTCGGAAGTGGTCGAAGGCGTCATCGTGCGCGAGGGTTCGGTGCTCGGCATGGGCGTCTATATCGGCATGTCGACCAAGATCGTCGATCGCGAGACCGGCAAGATCCATGTCGGCGAAGTGCCGCCCTATTCGGTGGTGGTCTCCGGCACGCTGCCGGGCAAGCCGCTGCCCGACGGGCAGCCCGGGCCGAACCTCTATTGCGCGGTAATCGTCAAGCGCGTGGACGAGCGCACGCGCTCCAAGACCTCGATCAACGAACTTTTGCGGGACTGATGGGACCGCGGCATTGTCTCACCTTCGTCGCAAGGCGGACGCCGCGCGCCCGCGCCGCGCGATGACGGCGAAAGGCCAGACCAGACCATGATCGCCGATCCGGTTGCGCTTGCGCGCGAACTCATCCGCTGCCCCTCCGTCACGCCCGACGAAGGCGGCGCGCTGTCGGTGCTGGAACGCGTGCTGGGCGCGGCCGGCTTTGCCGTCCACCGCATGGTGTTTTCCGACGAAGGCACGCCGGACGTGGAGAATTTCTACGCCCGCATCGGCACCGGCGCGCCGCACCTGACGTTCGCCGGCCATACCGACGTCGTGCCGCCCGGCAACGTCTCGGCCTGGTCGCATCCGCCGTTCGCCGGCGAGATCGCCAACGGTACGCTCTATGGCCGCGGTGCCGTCGACATGAAGGGCGGCATCGCCGCCGCGCTCGCCGCGACGCTCGACCATCTGGGCGCGCATGGCGGCAAGCCGAAAGGCTCGGTCTCCTTCCTGATCACCGGCGACGAGGAGAGCGTCGCCGTCAACGGCACGGTCAAGCTGCTGCAATGGGCGGCCGCGCGCGGCGAGAAGTTCGACCATTGCATCCTCGCCGAACCGAGCAATGTCGATGCCCTCGGCGACACGATCAAGATCGGCCGCCGCGGCTCGCTCAACGGCACGCTCGTGGTCACCGGCAAGCAGGGCCATGTCGCCTATCCGCACCGCGCCGACAATCCGGTGCGCGGGATCGTGACGCTGATCTCGGCCCTCAATGCGCAGCCGCTCGACGCCGGCAGCGATTTCTTCGATCCCTCGAACCTCGAATTCACTTCGGTCGATGTCGGCAACCGCACCGTCAACCTCATTCCGGGCGAGGCGCGCGCGCGCTTCAACATCCGCTTCAACGACCGCCATACGAAAAATTCGCTGAAAACGCTGATGCAGGAACGCGCGGCGGCCGTCGCGGGCGACCGCATCCGCTTCCATTTCGAGTGGGAGCCCTCGAACGCCGACGTGTTCATCACCCGGCCGGGGCCGTTCACCGATCTCGTCGCCGGCGCTATCGAGACGGTGACCGGCCGCAAGCCGCTCCTGTCGTCGTCCGGCGGCACTTCCGACGCGCGCTTCATCAAGGATTATTGCGCGGTGGTCGAGTTCGGCCTCGTCGGCCAGTCGATGCACGCGGTCGACGAGCATGTGCCGGTCGGCGACCTCGTCGCGCTGACCGCGATCTACAAGCGCATCCTAGAACGCTATTTCGCCTGACCGGCGTCGCCTCTCTGCTGCGCCCCGCTCAGTAGTCCACCCGCATGAGGTAAAGCCCCTGCGGCGGCGCCACCTGTCCGCAGGCCGTGCGGTCGCGCGCGGCGAGCACCGCGGCGAGATCGTCGGCGCTCCATTTGCGGTCGCCGACCAGCGCGAGCGAGCCGACCATGGAACGCACCTGATTGTGCAGGAAGGAGCGCGCGCAGGTGACGACGCGCACCTCCTCGCCCTCGCACACCACGTCGAGCCGATCGAGCGTCTTCATCGGCGACTTCGCCTGACATTCGGTCGAGCGGAAGGTCGTGAAGTCGTGATGGCCGACGAGGCGCTGGGCGGCCGCGTGCATCGCCGGCACGTCGAGCGGGCGCGGCAGCCGCCAGGCACGGTTGCGGTCGAGCGTGAGGTCGGACCGCCGGTTGACGATACGGTAGAGATAATGCCGGCGCGTCGCCGACAGCCGCGCGTTGAAGCTCTCCGGCACCCGCTCGGCCGCAAGCACCGCAATCGGATGCGGGCGTAGATGCGCGTTCAGCCCGTCACGGATCGTGTCGGTTGCGACCTCGCGGGCCAGGTCGAAATGGGCGACCTGGCCGAACGCATGCACGCCGGCATCGGTGCGGCCGGCGCCCTGGATGACCACGCGTTCGCCGGTCAGCGCGGCGATGGCATCCTCGATCGCCCCCTGCACGGAGGGAGCATCGGCCTGGAACTGCCAGCCGGAGAACGGCGTCCCGTCATATTCGATGCTGATGCGGTAGCGCGGCAAGTTTGATGCACCTCAAAGTTCCGGCGGCAGCCTCCGCTAGGCTTTCGCCGATTTCGTCAGGGAGCCGTCGCGTGAAACCCAAATTCCGGCAGAAAATTATCGATTTGCTGAACGAGCACAGGATTTTGACCGTTGCAACCTTGCGCCCGGACGGCTGGCCGCAAGCGACCATCGTCGGCTATGCCAATGATGGCCTCATCATTTACAGCTTCATCGCCCGCGACGGGCAGAAATTCTCCAATATCTCGCGCGACCCGCGCGTGTCGCTTGCCATCGGCAAGGACTATCCGCAGCCCCTGATGATCAAGGGCCTGTCGATGTCGGCGCGCGCCACCGTGGTGCAGGACAAGGGCGAGATCGATCACGCCTACGCCCTGCAGCTCAAGCGCTATCCCGAATACAAGATCATGCCGCAGCCTTCGCCCGCGGCGGTGCCGCTGATCCGCATGACACCCGAGGTGGTCTCGATCCTCGATTACGAGAAAGGATTCGGCCACACCGATCTCGTGCGCGTCAACGAGGAAGACCTTGCCGAGTTCCTGGAATCGCGCCGCCATCATTGGGCGAGCCATCCGGTCGAACGTTATCAGCGCGAGGACCGCGCGAGCGACTGAAGGTTACTGCGCCGGTCACGTCCCCAGTGCCGCAAACGCTGCTGGATACCGCACACGTCCCGCTCCGATGCCGCCAGTTGCCAGACGACGCAACTGGAAGAACGGTCCGGCATAATCGGATTCGAAAGCGGCAGCCGCTTCGACGCTGAAGCCGAAGCGCACGTAATAGCGCAGATCGCCGAGTACGAAGACCAGGGTCTCGTCCCGCGCAGCCAGCATATCGAGGCCCTGCCGGGTCAGGCGGCTGCCAAATCCCTTTCCCTGCCCGGCACCACCGCGACCGGAGCAAGCGCGATCGCGGGCCGCGATGCCGCGCCGGTCTCGACGACAAGCCGGAAGAAAGCGACATGGCCGATCAGCGTGCCGTCGTCGGCGACGGCGACGAGAGACAGAACGAGATCGCCGTCCGCGCGCAGTAACTCGACGAGCCTCGATTCCGCGGGCGTCGGAAACGCAAGACGATGGACTTCGGTAATGGCAGCCGCGTCGCCGGCTCGTTCCGGCCGAACCGTCATACTCATGCCAGCATGGCGCCGCGCGCGAGCGGCGTGCCGCGCAGGAATGCGTCCGCTTTCATCGGCTGCTTGCCGGCGCGCTGCAATTCCAGGATGCGCACCGCGCCTTCGCCGCAGGCGATCGTCAGCGCCTCGTCGAGCACCGTGCCGGGCGCACCCGAACCTTCGCCGCGCGTCGTGCGCAGCACCTTCACGCGCACCGGCGCGCCTTCCCCCGCCATCTCGAACCAGGCGCCGGGAAACGGCGACAATCCGCGGATATGGTTGTGCACGGCCTGCCAGGGCTGCCGCCAGTCGATGCGCGTTTCCGCCTTGTCGATCTTGCTCGCATAGGTCACGCCGTCGTCGGATTGCGGGGTGAGCGTGAGCGAACCGCGCTCGAGCGCGGCCAGCGCGCGCACCATCAGGTCGCCGCCGAGCGGCGCCAGGGCGTCGTGCAGATCGCCTGCCGTCATGTCCGACCCGATCGGCGTGCGTTCGACCATCGCCACCGGTCCGGTATCGAGCCCTTCCTCCATGCGCATCACCATCACGCCGGACGCAGCATCCCCGGCCATGACCGCGCGGTTGATCGGGGCCGCCCCGCGCCAGCGCGGCAGGAGCGAGGCATGCAGGTTGAAGCAGCCGAGCGGCACGCCCTCGAGGATGGCCTTCGGCAGGATGAGGCCATAGGCCACCACCACCGCGGCGTCGGCGCCGTGGGCACGGAATTCCTCCTGCGCCCGCGGATTGCGCAAGGTCGCCGGCGTCAGCACGGGGATGCCGAAGCGCCGCGCCTGCAGCGCGACCGGCGTCTCCTGCGCGGCCATCCCGCGGCCGGCCGCTTTGGGCGCGCGCGTATAGACCGCGAGTACGGTATGACCCGCGCCGACGATCTCGGTCAGCGTCGGCACGGCGAAATCCGGCGTGCCCATGAAGATGAGACGAAGGGGCATGCGATGACTTACTTGCCGCGCAAATCGAATGGATTGATCAGTTCAAGACCGAGACCGGAAAAACCGTCAATGTCCCGCGTCGCAACGATTGCTCCGTGCGCGAGCGCGATGGCGGCAATCAGACCGTCCATTTGTTCCAGTCGCCTTCCGGCCTTTTCGCGTTTCGCTGCAACCTGCGCGTAGAATCTGGTCGCAGACCGATCGAACGGCAATATGCGCTCACCGAAAGCGGATTCGATAGTATTAATGACAGTCGACAGCGCCTCTTTGCGGCGCCCTTCCGCGAGGCGCTCGACGCCAAATCTCAATTCGGCAAGCACCGGCGCGCAGATGAAAACCGACGGCTGATCCTGCTCGTCCAGCCATGCCATCACCGCGGGCGTCGGACGCGGCTTCATCGCTTCCGACACGACATTCGTGTCGAGCACGATCATTCGAACTCCGGCGGCTTGCTGATTTCGCCCCTGATCTCGAATACGAGGTCGTCACCGCGAAATTCGTCCGGCAGAAGCGACGCCATCCAGGTCCCGAGCCTTTTCGGCGGTTCGGGAATGTCGAGTCTCTCGCGCAGCAGCTTTTTGGCCTCCTCGGACAGACTCTTTCCGTCGGCCGTCGCGCGTTGCTCGATGGCGCGTTTCAACTCCGGTTCAAGATCGCGGATCAACAGGTTACCCATTTGATATCAATGATATCAAATGGGGCGTACATTGACAAGATTGATCGCAGTCCTATTCCGCCGCGCGCCTGGCCACCTTGCTGTACTTCTTCACCACCCGGTCGCGCTTGAGCTTGGAGAGGTGATCGATGAACAGGACGCCGTTGAGGTGGTCGATCTCGTGCTGGATGCAGGTGGCGAGCAGGCCGCTGGCATGGACCTCGAGCGGCTGTCCTTCGAGATCGAGATAGCGGACCTTCACCTCGGCCGGGCGCTCGACCTCCTCGTAATATTCGGGGATCGACAGGCAGCCTTCCTCGTGGACGTTGAGCGTTTCCGAGGACCAGGTGATTTCCGGGTTGATGAAGACCTGCGGCTGCCTGGGCTCGTCCTTCCTGGCGAGGTCCATGGTCACGACGCGGCGCGGCTCGCCGACCTGGATCGCGGCAAGCCCGATGCCGGGCGCCTCGTACATGGTCTCGAACATGTCGGCGACAAGCGCGCGCACGGACGCATCGATCCCGGCCACGGGCTCGGAGACGAGCCGCAGCTTCTTTTCGGGGATGACGAGGATGGAACGAAGAGCCATGGCCGCGATGTAAGGATTGCGCCGGGCAGCGTCAAATCGGCAAAAAGCGATGCTTTTTCCATGACCTGAAGGGCGGCGGACGGCGCCTTGCGTTCGCTCTTCGTTCGCCTGCGCTCCCGAATCGGGCTAGAAAGGCCGGATGGACCTGACCGCCCTTGCCGGCCGGCTGAACGCCGATCCGGTGCTTGTCATCGGCAGCCTCAGCCTGCTTGCCGCAGCGTTCGCGGGCGGGATGATCGCGCTTGTGGTGCTGGCGGTCCTGCGCGCCCGCCGCCGGCGCGCGGAGGCGGCCGCGGCCGCACAGGCCGCCGAGGAAGCCGCCGCTGCGCGTCTTGCTGAATTGCAGCGCCTGCAGGCGGAGACTGCCGGGCAGGTGCGCGCCATGGGCCAGATGCTGCACGCCCAGCACGCCGAGCTGCAACGCGCGGTGCATGCGAGGCTCGATTCGGTCACCGAGCGGCTCGGCCAGTCGATGCAGTCGACCACCAAGCAGACCACCGACAACCTGCAGAAGCTGAACGAGCGTCTGGCGGTGATCGACAGCGCGCAGAAGAACATCACCGACCTCGCCTCGCAGGTGACCTCGCTCACCTCCGTGCTCGCCAACAAGCAGCAGCGCGGCGCGTTCGGCCAGGGCCGCATGGAGGTCATCATCCAGGACGGCCTGCCCAAGACCTGCTACGCTTTCCAGTACACGCTCTCCAACCGCAGCCGCCCCGACTGCGCGATCTTCCTGCCCGACCAGCGCCCGCTCGTCATCGACGCCAAGTTTCCGCTCGAGGCGGTCACCGCCTATCGCGAGGCGGCAAACGACGAGCAGCGTGCGGCCGCCGCGCGGCTGCTGCGCCAGCATGTCGGCACCCATGTCGCCGACATTGCCAAGAAATACCTCATCGCCGGCGAGACGCAGGAGCTGGCCCTGATGTTCGTGCCCTCCGAGTCGGTCTATGCCGAGCTGCACGACAGTTTCGACGACATCGTGCAGAAGGCCTATCGCGCCAAGGTCGTCATCGTGTCGCCCTCGCTGCTGATGCTGGCGATCCAGGTGATCCAGCAGATCCAGCGCGACGCGCGCATGCGCGAAGCCGCCGACAAGATCCACAAGGAGGTCGGCCTCCTGATGGACGACATGCGCCGGCTGAACGAGCGCGTGCTCAAGCTGCAGCAGCACTTCGGACAGGCCAACGAGGATATGCAGCAGATTCTCGTCTCGGCGGAGAAGGTGCGAAAGCGCGGCGCGCGCATCCACGACGTCGAGTTCGAGGAGGACGACGCCCCGCTCCTGACCGCGCCGTTCCCGGCGCGGCGGTTGGAAGCCGGCGAATAACCGCATGTCGCCCCGTGTTCCGGGACGCGGGCCGCACCCGCTTTCCCGGACGAGGGTTTAAGGGACCGCAATGACCACGACACCACAGGAACAGACCGCGCGGCCCGGCGTCCTCGACGCGGTCGCGGTCTATTTCAAGCCGCGCGTATTGATCGTGCTGCTGCTCGGCTTCTCGTCGGGCCTGCCGCTCGCGCTGTCGGGAACGACGCTCGCGGTCTGGATGACCGAACGCGGCGTCGATCTCAAAACGATCGGCCTCTATGCGCTGGTCGGCCTGCCCTACACGATCAAGTTCCTGTGGGCGCCGCTGGTCGATGCGCTCGACGTGCCGCTCCTGTCGCGCGCGCTCGGGCGGCGGCGCGGCTGGCTCGTCTTCACGCAATTGCTGCTGATCACCGCCATTCTCTTTCTCGCCTTCCAGAACCCGGCGCTCGCGCTGTGGCCGGTCGCGCTCGGCGCGCTCATGGTCGCGGCCGCCTCGGCGACGCAGGACATCGTGATCGATGCCTTCCGGGTCGAGAGCCTCGACACCAGCGAGCAGGCGGCCGGCATGGCCGGCTATGTCGCCGCCTATCGCGTCGGCATGCTGGTGTCGGGTGCCGGCGTGATCGCGATCGTCGCCCTGCTTGAGCAGGCGGGCGTCGCCCGCGAGGCGACCTGGATGTGGGGCTATGTTGCCGCCGCCGGCCTGATGGCGGTCGGCATTGCGGCCACCCTGCTCGCGACCGAGCCGCCGCCGCCCGAGCGCAGCGCCATGTCGAGCAATCCGCTCACGCGCGTGCTGACGACGGCGTTCGAAGCCTTCCGCGAGTTCCTCACCCGCAATATGGCCGTCGCCGTGCTGGTGTTCGTCGTCCTCTACAAGTTCTGCGATGCGTTCGCGGGCGTTCTCACGGCGCCGTTCGTGATCGCGATCGGCTTCGACAAGCTAACCTATGCCGGCGTGGTCAAGGGCGTGGGCTTTGCCGCAGCCCTTGCCGGCGGCTTCGCCGGCGGCATGGTGGCGCGCGCGCTGCCGCTGTCGACGAGCCTGTGGATCGGCGGCGTGCTGCAGCTTCTCTCCAACCTTTCCTTCAGCGCGCTGGCGCTGATCGGCCCGAACGTGCCGGCGCTGACGGCGACCATCGTGGTGGAGAATTTCACCGGCTCGATCGGCACGGTGATTTTCGTCGCCTATCTGTCCGCGCTCTGCGGCGTGCGTCTGCATACCGCGACGCAGTTCGCACTCCTCACCGCGCTCGCCGCCGTCGGCCGCACGACGCTTGCCTCCGGCGGCGGCTATGTCGCGGAGGCGAGCGGCTGGGCGCTGTTCTTCTTCATCACCGCGCTGTCGGCGATCCCCAGCCTCGCGCTGCTCGCTTTCCTGCAGATGCGCGGACATTTCGCGCCGCTGGAAGCGGCACGCAAATCCTAAAGCGGGATGCGTTTTCCCTGAATCGTCATCCCGCTTTAGCGCTTTGTTTGAGCATAATCTTTTCCGAAAATCGCTTCGCACTTTTCGGGATCATGCTTTAGATCGGCGTGCGCTGGCGGATCGCTGCCGACAGCGTGCCCTCGTCGAGATAATCAAGCTCGCCACCGACCGGCACGCCGTGCGCGAGCCGCGTCACGCGCACGCCCGCGTCCTGCAAAAGATCGGTGATGTAGTGCGCGGTGGTCTGGCCGTCGACGGTAGCGTTTAGCGCCAGGATCACCTCCTTGACGTCCTCGCCATGCGCGCGCGAGACCAGTGCGTCGATGGTGAGATCCTGCGGCCCGACGCCGTCGAGCGGGGAAAGCGTGCCGCCGAGCACGTGATAGCGCGCATTGAGCGCGCCCGCGCGCTCCAACGCCCACAGGTCGGCGACGTCGGCCACCACCACGATCACCGAGAGGTCGCGCCGCGGATCGGTGCAGACGGTGCAGGGATTTTGCGTGTCGATATTGCCGCAGCTCGAACACACTACGATCTTCTGGCGCGCAATCTCGAGCGCGTCGGCAAGCGGCGTCATGAGCTGCTCGCGCTTCTTGATCAGGTGCAGCGCCGCGCGCCGCGCCGAGCGCGGGCCGAGCCCCGGCAGGCGCGCCAGCAACTGGATCAGGCGTTCGATTTCGGGGCCGGCGACCGCTTTGGGCATGGCACTCGTGAACCGGATTGGCGATGGTGCCGATTACATATCGTTCTCCCCGGCAGCGCGAAAGCATAATCGGGACGTTCCGGCGCGCCATCAAATCGACCGATCCGCCGGCTTTTGTGCATCCCGCCTACATCGCCCTGCTAGACTTGAGACGCTGCAGGAAAGCCCGTCGTCAAAAAACCCGTTGGCAGCGACCCCGTTCCCATGACCGATCCCCTGTCACGCATGGCCACCCGCATCGCCTACGGCGCGCTCCAGTTGCCGCGCATCGCCTGGTATGTCGGGCACGGCTATGCCCTGCAGCATTTGTCGAAGGAGGCGCGCCGTCGCGACGGCCTTGAGCCGCGCCGCCCGGCAACAACCGTGCTGCCCGTGCCCGACCAGCGCCAGCTCTATGCCGACCTGTTCCGCCTGCTGCGCGCCGATCTCGACAATGTCGAAGCCGGCATCTACCCGCTGCCGGCCGATCGCGACGGCCCGCTGCCGCTGCTGCTGCGGCGCTCGCAATCCTTCTTCCAGGACCTGCCGGACATCCATCGCCGGCGCGAACGCAACGGACACGACGACGTGCGGCTGGAAGCAGGTGAAGGCAGGCGGCCGGATTATTATCTGCAGAACTTCCACTTCCAGTCCGGCGGCTGGATGACCGAGGAATCTGCGCAGCGCTACGACACCCAGGTCGAAGTCCTGTTCAAGGGCACCGCCAACGCCATGCGGCGGCAGGCGCTGCCCGCCCTGCACGAGATATTCGCCGGCCGCGACCAGCGCACGCTGCGGCTTCTCGACATCGGCTGCGGCACCGGACGCTTCCTCGATGCCGTCAAGCAGGCCTGGCCGCGATTGCCTGCGCTCGGCATCGACATGTCGGAAGCCTATGTCCGCCATGCGCGGCGGCACCTCAAACGACGCGCGTGGCTGGATGTATTCGTCGGCAAGGCCGAAGCGCTGCCGCTGCCGGACGCGAGCCTCGATGCCGTGACCAGCATTTTCATGTTTCACGAATTGCCGCCGGACGTCCGCCGGGCCGTCATGGTCGAGGCCGCGCGCGTGCTGCGGCCGAGCGGACGTTTCATCGTCATCGATTCGCTTCAGCGCGGCGATGCGCCCGACTATGACGGCCTGCTCGATCTCTTTCCGCAGAATTATCACGAGCCCTATTATGCGGGCTATCTCGGCGAGGATTTCGCGGCCATGGCGCACGACGCCGGTCTGGGGCATGTGCGCGACGTCAACGCTTTCGTGTCGAAAGTGATGGTGTTCGACAAGCCCGCCTGACGCGCGGACTTATACCCGGCTACCCGGCGTCCTGCCCCCGTCCCGCCCTTTGCATTGCGCATTGGATTGAATGCGCGCGGCTGATAAAACGCCGGGTGGCACAGGCGTCTCCTGCAGACAACCCACCTTCGCCTGTCGCTTTCCGCTGCCAGCCCGCGGGCCGAACCGCCATGGACGCCACCGTGCATTCGACCGTTCTTGCGATCGCGTTCGCGGTGATTGCGGTCCTCTATGCCTCGGTCGGCCAGGCCGGCGGCACCGGCTACATCGCCGCGATAGCGCTGGCCGGCCTTGGCCCCGATGTGATCAAGCCGACCGCGCTGTCGCTCAATATTCTCGTCGCCACGATCGCGGTCGCGCGGTTTGCGCATGCCGGCTACCTGACCTGGCGGACCTGTTACCCGTTCGCCGTGCTGGGCGTGCCGTTTTCCGCACTCGGCGGCGCCACGAACCTGCCCGCCTCGGTCTATCACCCGGTCGTCGGCGCGCTGCTGCTGATTGCCGCCTGGCAGGTTTTCCGTTCGGCGGAGGCAGCCGCGCGGCATGACGGAAATTCGCCCGCCTCCCCGCCCTTTCTCTCGGCGCTTGCGGCCGGCGCGCTCACGGGCTTTGTCTCCGGCGTCACCGGTGTGGGTGGGGGGATTTTTCTCGCGCCCGTCATTCTCGCATTCGGCTGGGCCGGCCCGCGGCAGACTGCGGCCGTCTCGGCGGTCTTCAATCTCATGAACTCGGCCGCCGCCCTCGCCGCGACCTATGCCACGATTTCGGCTCTGCCGGCAGAATTGCCATGGTGGCTGCTGGCCGTCGGATGCGGCGGAACGGTCGGATCGTGGCTCGGCCTGCGGCATTTTCCGGAAACCTGGCTGCGCTACATCCTCTCGGCACTCCTGCTTGTCGCCGGGTTGCGGATGCTGCTTGCCTGACTGCCGCCGGCCCATCTGCGCCCGATCTGCCGGCGCGGCCGCATCCGTCCGGGTGCCGACCGGCGCACTTCTTCGGTGCTCGATTGCAGCAAAGAGAGGACCGAGTGGCTCAAGACGCACAGGCGCGTCGCACGCGTCTTTACATCTTTACATTAAGAGGCGTGCGCCTTAAGTGCTTGCCCGCAGGGAGAGATGGCCGAGTGGCTTAAGGCGCACGCTTGGAAAGCGTGTATACGGGAAACCGTATCGAGGGTTCGAATCCCTCTCTCTCCGCCAGTCCTATCGTGCCGAACGTTCTCCGCGGCTCCCGGACGCGCGTAAGCCCAATAACCACGGTCTTCGTGCGCAAACCTCCGCACTCCGACCCGATGATTGTGGCCCGAAATTCTCTCTCTCGGTCCATTTCTCTCCGAACCTCCCGACTTCGGAATTTCGGTGCGGAATTCTAAGCGACTGATTTTGAATCAGTTTTAGAAATGGCCAAACCGCACTTTGCAGAGAAATCGCGGAGTTGCGGCAGGGACTGAGTACGAACCGAAATGCGGAGGTCCAGCCAGCCCGCCGAGCAGGTTCGGTAATTGGAAATTGGGTAAGACCTGGTAGCCTGGCCACTGATTCGGATAACGAATTTGCGGGGGCAGCGATTTGCGAGGGATTGATCTCTTTTCGGGTGCCGGTTGCGGAAGCGCGGGAACACGCCACGCTGGGATCACAATGGTGGGTGCTGTGGATGCCTGGGACATCGCCGCCAAAACCTATGCCGACAATTTCCCGACCGCGAAGGTCGTGACCAAGCGCCTGAAGAAAGGCACGGGCAGCGAAATCTTCGGTGATCTTCGCAAGATCGATATTCTGATTGCTTCACCGGAATGTACCAACCACTCCATCGCGAGAGGCAACAAACCCGTCGATGAGGAAAGCAGGAGATCGGGCTGGTACGTCATGGAGTTCATCCGTGATTGGGACCCGAGATGGGTCGTGCTTGAGAACGTCACGCCCATGCGTCATTGGCCCGGGTTCGACGAACTGATCACCGAGCTGAAGCGCCGCTACAAGCTCAGGATTGAACCGCTCGACGCGGCAGACTTCGGTACCCCCCAAAACCGGAGACGTCTGTTCATCGTCGGAGACAAGCTGAAGGAACCGGTGATTCCCAGGCCAACCGTACGCGTTGAAAGAACGGCCGCATCGATCCTATCTCCGATCGGAGCGTATGGTGCGCGCCCGGTATTCGGAGAAGGCCGCGCACGGGCGACGTTGGCACGAGTGAAGCGGGGTATCGCAGAACTCGGTAAAGGGCGGGATTTTCTGATCGTGTATTACGGCTCAGATCGCGCCGGAGGTTGGCAACCGCTCGATCGCCCTCTTAGGACTTTAACGACGCTCGACCGGTTCGGTCTCGTTCAGTGGATTGGAGGCGAGTCGACACTTCGCATGCTCCAGGTTCCCGAGCTCAAACGTGCTATGGGCATGCAGGGGCTGAATGATGAGCATGGCCGGAACGTCAAGTTCGTCCTTCCACACGGGACGCGTAGAGATCAAATAAAACTCCTTGGGAATGGGGTTTGCGCCCCGGTCATGCGCGCGGTCGTCGGGTCTCTCGTCGGAGGTGGATTATCGGACATCCTGCCGCGCTCGTCGCGTTCGAATAATCGCAGTGCATCGCCATCGCGCGCACACGTAGTTCGACGTAAGACGTGACCAAACGGTGCTGACATCAGCGAGCTGACTGTGGAATCTGCGAGCGCGCCCCAACAGCTACCGCGATTCGGTCGGCACACCGCGCAGCATCCTTTTCTATCTGATGCTCCCAAAGGCGGATTACCTTCCAACCGGCACGTCGCAACTTGCGAAAATTCCTTTCGTCTCGTTTGATGTTTCCGGCGATCTTCTGCTCCCAATGTTCTGACAGCTTCAAACGCCAGCGCGAAAATCGCCAACCGTGCCAAAAATCGCCGTCTACGAAAATGACAAGCTTGCAGTCTCGAACAACGAAATCGGGCCGGCCGGGCAATTCTCTGACATGCTCATCGAAACGAAGACCGGCCGTCCTTAGAAGCTGCGCGACCACGAGCTCGCACTTTGTGCCTTTGCCCTTGATCTTCGCCATGAGCACGCTTCGCTTTTGCGGGCTCATGATGTCGCCTCGATGGAGGCGCTTAGGGGCTAGTGACGAACGAGGCTTCATCCGAGGGGCACGTCACAGAAGAATCCTGTGGTCGCCTCGGCCAGCGTGCCGCCTAGCAGACCCCGGTCCAGGAGGCGGTTGCCTTCCTCGCAGCTGGTTTCGGGCAGGAGCACACAGCCGTGGCACGCCGCGAGATTGAAGGAGCCCGCGCCTTGTCCCGGACTCTCGATGCATACTGGATCGTTAGAGCACCACTGGGATCGCCGCAGAGCGTCCTCGAAGAGGCGCTCGAACTGGCCCGGCCGCGCCTGGGCGACAAGGCCGCCGAGCGTGCCCTCGGAATCGCCGGATGCCGTATAGATGAGGACGCCATTCATCGGCGACTTGGGATCTTCGAGATTGCAGTACAGCCGCTCGCGGAGCGAGGCCGAGCCGTAACCGCAGGTGAACGTGAGCTCTTTGATCAGTGCATGGGCGATCGTGTGGATCATCATGAACCGGGCATCTATGCGCCGCTCGGACAGTTTTCTGCCCGCTCGGTTGGCCTGATAGGCCTGGATAAGTCCGGCGGTGCGGCTAACGGGAGGTCCCTTCGCGGCCCAGGTGCGTAGCGCCTCTTCCACAAACTCGATGAAGATTCCCTCGCCCCGGATCTCTATCGCCGGCAGCCATCCGACTGCCTCCGCGGAGAGAGGCTGGACGGCGGGGTCTCCGCGATCTGTCTTTGGGACCAGACGCGAGAACCCAGTGAGAACGCGAGTTTCGCGAAGCTTGCGAACCAATCCGATCCGGCGCACGTATTTGGACAACCAGCCGTAGCTTTGGCCATCGATTCGTTCCACGAACAATTCATCCGTGGGATCGCCGGCGCCGGTGCACAGAACCTCATATTCTTGACGACGAAAGTCTTCTTCAGATTTGGCGACGATTAGTTGTCCCGCACCATCGAGCCTGGCTTGTGCGGCCGCGATAAGAGCGTCCTTGTCGACGTTGGCGAGCATCGCAAGGGCGCCAGCCGCAACTGGATTGACTTTCCCGTTTACTAGTTGCGACGAGATCGCGGTCCAGTACTGCGGATTGTCGAGAACAGCCTTGATCTCCTCGCCTTCCATGAGATGCGCGGGCGGGATGTAGATCGCGCTTTGCACGGCGGGAAAGTACACGTTCGAGCCGCCGCGCTGCACGGTCTGCAGCTTGCAGGGGCACGATTGCGCACCCGTGTCCCGCCCCAGCCATGGCTGTGCGCCGGAACACGACACGACCCCCACCAGCGCGTCTTTGTCGAACGCTCCCGCCAGCGTTCGACCCTTTCCGCAGGTCTCGCAATCGATCCTGATGCCCGCAAGGCTCGCGGAACTTCGTCCCGCCTTGAATTGCAACTTGGCGGCGTACTCGTCCGCGCAGGTGCAACGTATCCAGTTGCGAAATGGAAAATCCTCGATGTGCCCGTTTTCACACACCGCTACGATCCGGATCGGGATCATTCTCCGGCCTTCGCGAATGCAGTTCGTGTTGTCGCAAACGGGATGGCCGCCGAAGAGCGTGCCCTTCCTCATCCTGAAGCAGTTCGGCTGCGGACAGTAATGCCAAAGTGGAAAGCGGACATGGGGGATCATCTGCTTCGGTCCACCCTCCGCATCCGAGAACTCGGGTGGCTTGACGAAGAATTCGCAGCCGAGACGGGCCGAGAGCCGCTCCTCCTGAATCCTCAATGAAGCCTCTGGCGGGCTTCGGAACCAGTTATCGAGGCCAGCGCACATCAAGGCCTCGTCGTTTCGGAAGTCGTTCATCGAACCGACACCGAATGGCGATATCAGCTGCCCGCGTCGCACTGGACGGGGCTTGAACGTGGTTTTCCGTTTTCCTGGAGCGCGTCGCTTGCCACGGGGTTTCTTCATGGCCCTGCCCCAACCGGATAGTTCGGTATCGGGACCGCCTCGCATTCTGCATCGACGTTCCGAAGCGATGAGGGAGTCGAGCGGATGACGTTCGCCAGATATGCCACATCGGGTCGAAGCGGTTTTCCTGCAGGCCACAGGAGAGGGTCGGGCCTGCTGCCGCTCATGTCGCCATAGAATTGAGGTTTGCGGTTCTCCCAATCATCGAGGAAGCGGTCGAGCGTTTGTTTGGCGCGTGTGACCTCGTCTGGAGAGACAAGCGATACGCGATCCATCACAATTTTTGTTATTTCTGCTCTTCGGGCTGCAATGCCTCTCTCGGGTTTCTCCCGCAATTCCTCGAAGCGGAATCGGGCTACCGCCACCGCGAGCGCATGAATTGCCCGCTCGCAAACCGGGATCGCGAAAGGGGTCACACTTGTTGGTTCGACGTGTCGATAGGCATTTTCGTGAAACGAGCGGAAGTTCTCGAAATGGGAGCGGTCTCGGGGCTTGAAGGGATTGTAGTTGGTAATAACGAGGCCGGGCTTGTTCGCGTCGCGGCCCACCCGGCTCGACGCCTGGATATACTCCGATGCTCCTTTCGGCTGGCCAACGATCGACATGAGGCTCAGCCGGCTCACGTCAAGGCCGACCTGGATCATGTTGGTGGCGTAGCAGAGGTCTACCGTCTGCTTCGAAGGTCGTGCCGTAAACAACTTCTGCAGAACAGCGGGGATGTCTCCGCTACGAAGCCGGCTGGTTAGTTCGTCGAAGTTGTTGATGAAGCGACGCATCCTGTTTGCCTTCCCCGGCAACAGCGATTCCATCAACCCAATTCGGCTCCAAAGCGAATTCAAATATTCGCGTATGTCGGCTTGCACCAGCGTTGATGCTCTTCCGAGCTCACGCAGACTGTTGAAGTAGCACATCAGCGTCCAATAGGGATCGACCGCGTCATCTGGACCATCGATCAACGCCGGTGCCTGCAGCAGCACCGCGAGAGTGACGACTTGCGCCATTACATGAGACGGCAGTGCGCTTGCGAGAACTCCCACGTAGGTGCGGCCAGAAGACGTGCCCTCTCGTGCAAAGAAGGATTCGCCCGCCCTGAGCCCCTGCGGCGGGAAGAGCATCGATGGTCTGCCATAAATGGCGCGGATCTGATCCGCTGCGCGCGCGATCGTAGCGGTCGAGGCTACGATTTTGGCCGGAGTGCCGTCCCCGGCGGTGCAGAATTCGTCGACAACCGTTTCATAATGGCCCACCATCGACCCGAGTGGACCTGAGATCAGATGTAACTCGTCCTGGATGATCAGGGTTGGTGGCGACACACCAGGATTGTCGATTCCAAATAGAACTCGTGAGCGAGGCTCCCAGGGCATGGTGGCGAACTTGTCGACAGTTCCGATGACCAAAGTAGGCGGACGCTCGTAGATCCCGTCGTCCACGACCTCCAACGGAAGTCCTTCCTCGTCCGAGAATTTGCAGCTGGTGTCCTCGCAGCGGAATCGGATGCAATCGTCCTGCCCCTGTCGTGATTGTTTCCTGTACCCGAACACCCGGAAGCTCGGCTCGTAGGGCTGAGCGCCCATTGCAGCTCCGCACCAGGGACACGACAGCACCACGAACGGATTGACCCCGCCTTCCCGCTGCAATCGTCCGTATTCGTGGAGCGCCGCGGCATGGCGATTCGGAGTGACGGCACCGCCCAGCCACAGCCCGATTGAGATCGGAGAGTGGCCGAAGTCTTGAGGTGCTTCTCGCCGGGCGAGTTCCAGAGCGCAGATGAGAGATGCCGCCCGTTGGAATTGCTGCGTCGTCAGGAGGCGGAGGGTGTATCGCATAAGTACGGTGGTGCCCCCGTCCTCCGGATTTTGAAGTCGTCTGAGCAGGATCGCGAATGCGGCCAAGCCGAGGTACGCCTCTGTTTTGCCACCGCCGGTAGGAAACCAGATCACGTCAACCAGCTTCCGGTCGGGATGCGTCCTGTCGACGAACGCTCCGACATTCATCAGAATGAAAGCCAGCTGGAATGGTCGCCAGCGCGTTTGTTCGTCGTATGTCGGAGGCGCGTATGGACGAGAGAGTACCGGCTCACCGTCGCTACCCTTGGTCCAGTTCCGGACATCAACCGAAAGCGCATAGTGCAAGCGTTGCTCCAGCATCGCTCGGTTCATGAGCCGGAATGCCCTCATGGCATCCCCGCTCGACTGCAGCAGTGTGATTCCCTCTTCGATCCTTCGCAGGCAGTCCCGACAGTTGGCCAGATGTTGCGCGCCGGCCGATTTCAGTTCGGGTGTCAGCGATGAGTCGCCGTCGAGCTCGGCTTTCCGCTCCTGGATCCAATTTCCGTAGGCGTCAGCGAGGGATTTGCAGGCCTTTATGACCTCTTTTTCGGGATCGTCTGCAAGTCGCTTCATCGCGAGCTCAGCGCCATCGATCGAATCCCGTGGAAGGATCGGCGGCTGCTCGAAGGTGGGCAACACCTCGCTCATCACCGCGACAATCCTGCCTTCGGCTGCTTGCCAATCAGCGGCACATCCGTGTCCGACCGCATAATTGGGCCGATGGCGATAGAGCAGGCTGAGCGAAAGCTCCTCCTTGTCCTGCTTCGACTCGGGTCTGCCTGGATACGGATACAGGACGGACTGTGCCTGTGGCCGCACAGTCAGACCGCATTGAAAGAGACACTTCTCATTGATCGGGGTGCTGTCAGGCGTACCGTTCAGCAGCGTGACCGTTACCAGCCGCTTGTTGCCCTGCCATGGCCTGCTCACTACGTCGAGCATGAGGACGGCTTCAGAATCCAGCGGCGATATCTGCCAGCGATCGTGCTTCCTTTGCAGTTCAGCGGGCGTCAAAACTTTTGAAGCGGTCTTCGGGAATCGAAACCACACCTTTGTGCTGTCGTCTCCCTGAGTACTCGGCTTTTTTCCGTTCTCGTCCCGCTTCTCGTAGACGGCCCAACCCACATCGATGTCTATCCCGCCCGAAACGTCGGCGAGAAAGCTGATTCCCATCGAGCTCGGCAGAAAGTTGGACGCGGTATTTACCTCGGTGTCGACCTCCGGCGAGTTGTCAGACCCGACATCCTGGTCGGAGCCATCGATCTCCTCTTCCGATGGACCCTCTTCATCCGATGCTTGGTCATCCTGCGCTTCTGTCGGTTTCTCCAGGTCCTCCTCTTCCTCCCGCGCGTCGAGAGCGCCCGAATAGGTCACACCTTGCGGAAATAGAATTCCGCAGGCGTAGCGATAGCGGGGTGGATCCTGGGCGCGCAGTATCTCCTCGCGGTTAATTTGCACCGCGGGATAACCTGGGGATGGACCCACAAGTTCGCGACGAAGCATCTCCAGGATGGCATCGCGAGCCTCTCTCGCATCCTTTGCTTGCTTACCGATGATCATTTCTCGCCTGCCATCGCAAGAATGCCGTCCATGACACGCTTGTCGATGACGGGCTTCACGCTTTCGGGACAAATAACGAAGAGTCGGACCCTGGCTCGCGACATACCGACGTAGAGAAGAGAATCAGTCTCGATCGTGTCCGTCGATCCAGCATCAACAAGGATCGCCACGGCGCGTTCGAGACCTTTGAAACTATGTACGGTCGAGTAGGCAAGATCGCCCTCGGTAGCAACGCCAAGTTCAGCGACACGCCAGCCACCCAGCTTGTTGATGCCGGCCAGCGACGAGTTCTCGCGGCGCCGCGAGCCAAGCACAACAACCTCGCCTGCGTGGTAGCCGGCGGTCCGAAGCGAAGTAACGATCTGGTTTGCTCGGGCAGCCGTCTCTTCCGCGGTTTGCGCATAAAAGACTTCCACAGGCTCGCCCTCGGGTTGCCTATCGCTCAGGCGGACTTCCGCAAAGCCGGTCATCAGCTCCATTTGTGCCGCAATACGTCGAGTGTTCCGGCAGTTCAGGCTTACGTTGAATACGGGCGCGTTCCCCATGAGAGCGCATACTTGCTGGTGGCCGCTTTGCGAGCAGCCATACAAGGCTTGTCTGGTGAAATCGCCGAAAAGGATGATACGCGGAACGCAGATGCCGTCCGTCCATTCGCGCGTGACGTCTGCAATACGTGCAGCATCGAAATCTTGCGCCTCGTCCACCAGCACCACGTCGAACCGCTCGTTCAGATCTGCTATTGCGAGCGCACCGAGTTCAAAGTAACGGCTTCCATACAGTTCTTCGCTGTTCAGGTCGCTGGCCGAAGGGAGCTCGCCCGCCAGCGAAGAGCTCGCGATGCGTTCCCGTAGCAGCCCGTGTAGATGCCCGGCGACTACCCGGCCTGGGCCGAAGCCGTCGATCTTCTGTCGCAGCCAGCCTCCCAGCTGCCGATTGAAGCATGCCAGAAGAACACTCTTGCCGGCTGACGAGAAGCGTCGCGCGCACTCCAGGGCTATGTTTGTCTTGCCCGTACCGGCCGGGCCCTTGACCAGACAGACGGCGTTGTCCGCGATCGCATCAAGCACGCCGTACTGCTCTTCGGTCAGGCTCTGAAGCCTGCGCTCGGTGTCCCACAGGTCGGTTCGTGCCATCGGCACCAGGTCGAAATCCGGCCGAAGAAATCCCAAAATTCGTTTGCACGCCGCCGGCGCTGGAGGATGAAGGTCGGTGCGCTCTTTCAGTCTCTCGATCGAAGGCGTTCGCGCAATACGGGGCGCGATATCCTGGTCGAGATCACTTTGGTCGATGACTTCGTCGCGAACGAATTCGGTGGTTATGGGCGGGCACGGGACGTCCGGCAGCACCACGATCCATCCGATGGGACACCTTGCCTCGGAGGAACCTGCTCCGAACTTCGACTCGATCGCATGCTTCAGCTTCCACATCCCCTCTTGTGCCTGCCTGAAGGGGCTGCGCTTCAAAACCTCGGGTTCGGCCGCACCACGCGCCTGCGTGTACCAGACGCCTTCCCTGTGCGTGACCCGGCCACCTTTCACCTCGACGCAGATCATCCCGAGCCCAGGAATAAGCACAAGGAAATCGATCTCGCCGAACTGACCGGTCCTCGCACTCGAAAAGCCGAGCGAATGCAGGACAGTCCAGTTCTCGCTGCCTTTACAGACACGCAGCGCTTCGAATACGCGTCGCTCCGATGACGGCGTCTCCCGCGAGACGGCGGGCGGAATCATCCTGGCCATGTCTCACCCGCCTCTGATCCGCTCCTCGAACAAGCGATCTCTCCATTTGGGATCGATCCATTGGACGCGATTTATGATGGAGAGAGGGCAAGCCTTCGGGTCCGGTTCGACGGCGGCGACTGTAAGAATCCACACCACACCAAGATCGAACTCGACCGCGATCTCGGAGTCTGCTTCTTCAAGAAGCATTGATCCGCATCGGCTGAACAGCTGATCGGTCAGCTTCGCGCCAGCAGAAAGATGGAGCCCCCTCAACTCGGAAATTGCGTCGCAGCAGCTCTTCCAGTCTCTTGGGCCCTTTCCGGGGAGCGGGAAGGTCGCGGCTATCGCATTGACATCATCGTCGCTGCGCGGACCGATGCGGGCATCGTCCATCAGCCAGCCTCTGACGGTTGCCGTATGTTTGCGGACCCCCGCCTGCGCGAGCGCCTTGGCGATGTTCCTTGGGTCAAGGTTGGAACACAGCAAGGCATTGCGCCACAGACCGGCGTGTGCTCGCAGAAACTCGTATTTGTCCTCGCCGCATAACTGTCGCGCGATGGTTCGGATGACATCCTTCTCGCCGCCTTCGCGAGCCAAGATACGAGTTCCTATCCCTATGTCCTCCAGAAGCAGTTGCTCCACGCCGGGCACATTCTTGCTTGGCGACACACGCAGGCAAAGCAACCGGTGGTCGTCCGTCGCCGGCATCCAGGATCGTCCCGCAAAACGAACGACTCTCGCCTCCAGCGTAGATTCACCTGCGGAAGGTCTTGGTATGTGGAGTCGGCGTGACCAATCCCACCTGCCAGCCTCGACCACGGCATCCAGCGCTTTCACAGGGTCGCTACTCGGATTTTCGTATTCTGGCTGCTCCTCGACCGGTGACATAGGAGCAGCCGATGACCAGCAGGTGACCCTTCGTCGTTCCTCATCGCTCAAACGAAGATTGCGTTTCTGAACAGAGCGCAGCTTGAGCCGACGGCGATAGATGTCGTTCTCGAATTCGTAGCCCGCAAAAAGCACGTTCTGTGAGGGCCACGGATCAACCAACCTTGCGAACTTCTCGCGGCCCATGATCGAAAATACGGTCACACTGTGAACCTCGTTTCCCTCGGCCAAATCTGCGGGCTGCACGCATCGGATCGGCAAGCCGGCGGTTTCGAAGAACGTGGCCGCGCGGTCCTTGCTGTGGCTGCTCCCCGTTACGAAGACGGAGTCGGGGCGTGCACGAGCCTGCTCGATCAGTGTCTTGCCCTTCGGCGTCATGCCGTTGGTTGCCGCCTCTTTCAGAAAAGCTTGTAGATTCGCGGCGAGCTCGCTGATCGCGTCTGCACTGGGCGCGCCGAAATACCGTCCGATGTAGTCTGATTCCCGCCGCAATTGATCAAGGGAGGCTTGGTATTCATCGGCGTTGCTAACTGCGAGTGCCGAGAGTTCGTTCGACGCGCAAAAAAACAGTGTTGTCGCGAGCTCAAGGCTTTCCTGAACCCGTTCATCGAATGCGGCCGCCTCTGTGGTTCTGATCCGGTCGCCGACTTCCCTCAGCGACGCGAAGGCAGCGGTTAAACTTGGCGAACTGCCGTCGGCAAAGAGAGTGATCGAATCTCGCTCGGCCTTCGCGCATCTGAGCGTCTGGTCGAGACCGACTACGCCAGTCCGAATTTCTGCCGCCTGCGAGTGAACCGGAAGTAGTTCCTGCGGCTGCGGCTCCCACAAATGCCATCCGTGTCTCCGAAGTGGAATGATATCTTGCCGGCGCCGAGCATCGACAAGCAGCACAACGCGTTGACGTTCAGCAATCCGGTTGACGAGATCCAGAGACCGAAGGACCAGATCCAGCCGACTACTGATCACGACTTGCGAGCCAGCCGGAGTTTGTCGGCCAAGCGCTGCTTTTTGCAGATCATCAAAGTCGGCTGCTATCGCAACGAGGGGGGCGCCTTCGGCGCCGGTCGGATGAAGAACGTAGGACGCGCCCGATTCATCAAAGGCACCCCACGCGAAGCTATGCTGCAGTTCGCCACGGGAAGTGCGGGTGCCGTGCGCCGCCAAGTCGACCGCACTCAACATCCGATCAAAGTCTGTGCGTGTTCCCACCAGGGCTACGCGCGTTTGATACAGTGCCGTGTTTCCGAAGGCTTGGACACCCGCCAATTCATCGATCAGCGAAGGCCGAGGCCTGCTCAATTTTGTTGAACTTCTACTGATCGGGATTTTTCGAGAGGTCGGCTCGTATCGAAGTACCTCTTGAATCCGGATCCAATGACGCCCATTAGATTCCAGAGAGTCCTTCTCCGTGTAGTGCAGGTAAATCCCGTCCTGACCGAACTCGACTTTGCGGTCACCACAAAGGAACACATTGCCGTCTGGCAGAGCACGAAGTCTCGTTCCTGGTGTGAGCTGATCCAGGAACGCAGCCTTCCGGCCGTGGTAATCGACCGCCAAACATTCGAGGGCGGCGAAAGCAGCAATAAATTCCGCAAGGGATTCGGTCGAAGGAAGCAGAACGCAAACCGGCTTTCCATCTTCTGACTGAAGGAGAATCCGGAGGATGGTCGCAGCAACGTGAGGGATCGGCTGGGGAGCCGCCCCGTGCCGTACGATCCCTATTTTGTCCAGTCCCTTTGGTTCAAGCCTGAAGCGCCGGCTGCCGGGCGGCTCGATTGCTGACGCTGAACCTGTATCGACCGAACAGCCGTTTGCTTTGGCCGGCGGCACGTGATTACCGGCCGAAC
>JAANMY010001715.1_pt1 | contig 23355 bp, 19 predicted proteins | sample 7279691 | NCBI WGS metagenome assembly JAANMY01 (sample SAMN14094543, study PRJNA606508) | bioreactor metagenome | isolation source: A lab-scale SPAN reactor treating ammonium-rich wastewater day 388 | place: Ireland: Galway | collected 2018-02-07
CATACTGATATACTTATCCTACAAAATAATTTATGGTACTCTTTCCCTTATTCTCTTAGTATATCAGATATTTATCCGGCTTTGTGCAACAAAGCCATAATAAACTATAAGGTATCGAATTACCGGTAATTTTAAAATCGTTTCTTATCAGAAATATACTGGTAACTCAGGAAGTGGAATAGTTTCAGGCATTCTCTTTGGTTTGAGATTTTATTGTATTTTGGTAGAAAAAAAGAATATTATGACAGAAAAGTATCGTAAATAAGAATTACAAATCGGAAATTCCAAAACTGAACTTTTGTGATACATGAGAACTTCATGAAGGGAGGTTTGAAAAATGTCTGACAGAAAGAAATGTATTTTTATAAGCGATATGCATATTGGAGCGAAAAGGGTTCCGAGAGAGAGCCGTTACGCTTACGATTGGCTTAGCCCGTCAAGAACGAAGATGCTTGAGGATTTTTTAAGATATTTAGCAACAGTTAAGGATATTGAAGAGATAGTTCTCTTAGGTGATATTATGGATAATTGGGTTTATCCTGTTTATGAAATTCCTCCTACATTTGAGGAGATTATCGAATCTCCGGATAATAAACATGTTTTTGCTGCTCTTAAAGATCTTGCTGCCCGTAAAAAGGTTATCTATATGCCCGGTAATCATGATATGTTAATTACGAAAGAATGTGTAGACGAAAAATTTCCGGGTATTACTTTTGATGGAAATATAACACATAGAAATATCTTGTAACCCTGTAGTTTTTTAAAAAATAACCCCATAGGGGGGAAATGTTTATGGAAACTATTCTATTCCAGGTTTCTTTAACTTCAAATAATCTTCATTCGTAAAATACAAAGGAGGTTCCTATGCGCACAAAATATTTCATTCTTGTTGTAGCAATCATTTCTGTACTTTGGGTTGATAGCGCCATTGCCGATAAGAAGTGGAGTATGCAAGGTGTCTTTGTTGAAGGATGTAGTTGCAAGGCTCCATGTCCCTGTGAGCTGATTGGCTTAAATGAGGGGTGTAATGCTGTTGGCGTGGTATCTTTGAGTGAAGGGAATTATATGGGCGCTGACCTGGCAGGAACGAAAATCGCCTATGCAGTTGCCCCAGGTGAATGGGTTCGTATCTATGTAGATGGGAAGAATGACGGGCAGAGAGAAGCAGCCATTGGGTTAGCAAAAGGTATGTTTAGCACTTTTGGAAAGATTGAATCAACAAGTTCTGCGAACATTGACATATCAGGTATGGATGGCAGTTATACCGTAAAGGTAAATAATGGAAAGCTCATGCAACTTACCACTGAGCCTGTGCTTGGCGGAGATAATAAAACTCCAATTACTCACACAAATATCAAAAATAGATTCATTTTAGTATTCATGCAAGGCAGAACCATTTTTGGCAGCTTTCATGATGGAGAAAGGAAATTCGAATTGAAGGGCGGCAATTCATATTTTAACAATCGTGTGGGAAGTGAAGGTACATTTAAATAATCATACAGTTTTATTTTTACTAATAATCCTTTCAGCTACAATAAACACGTTCCATGGTTAGATAATTCCTGTATTACAGAAGAGTAAACAGAGGAAAATTTTACTGCACCGATCAGAGGATAAAGCAATGGAAATGAAAAACACTCTTGGCAACTACCTCATTGAGCAACTCTATAATTGTGGAGCCCGTCATGTCTTCGGTGTTGCAGGCGATTATGTGCTTCGCTTTTTCGATGACCTCGTTCATAGCAAGCTTAACGTAATCTGCACCTGTGATGAGCAGGGGGCAGGATATGCGGCAGATGCTTATGCCCGCTTGAATGGACTAGGGGTTGTATGTATTACCTACTGCGTTGGCGGGTTAAAGGTAGTTAATCCGGTAGCTCAGGCGTATGCTGAAAAATCCCCCGTCGTTGTTATAAGCGGAGCGCCCGGGATCAAAGAACGCAAAAAAAATCCGATGCTTCATCATAAAGTGCGCGACTTTGATACACAAAAGAAGATATTTGATGAAGTCACGGTTGCTTCTACCGTATTAAGTGATCCAGGAACCGCTCCTCGCGAGATTGATCGTGTTCTGAATGCAGCTCAACGCTATAAACGCCCGGTCTATATCGAACTGCCCCGGGATATGACCTCTGAGCAAGTTACCCATCAGTATGAATTCCGCGAGATGCAAGAAAAAAGTGATCCTGTTGCTCTTCAGGAAGCAGTTACAGAAGCTATAACTATGATACATGCAGCGAAAAAACCGGTTATCATCGCTGGTGTTGAATTGCAGAGGTTCGGGTTACAAAGTGAACTCGTAAAATTCATAGAAAAAACAAATATACCTGTTACATCGTTGCTTCTCAGTAAATCGGTGATCAGTGAACGACATCCTCTGTATCTGGGGTTATATGAAGGCGCAATTGGGCATGATTTTGTCCGCGAATATGTTGAATCCTCAGATTGTCTGGTATTGCTGGGAGCTCTTTTGACAGATATTAATCTTGGTGCCTTTACGGCACATCTTGATCAGGGGAGAATGATTTATGTCACGAGTGAAAAAACCGCTATTCGTCACCACAATTATGAGAATATCTATCTGCAAGATTTCATGTATGAGTTGATGAGAGCCAATATTAAACGTCAGGAGCTGAAAGGTATTCAGCATCAGGAGGTTCAGCCGTTTTCACCGGTAAAAGGGCAAAAGGTTACCGTTCAGCGATTATTCCAGTGCTTGAACTCATTCCTGACCGATGATACGGTTGTTATAGCAGACGTTGGCGATGCCTTGGTTGGCGGTTCTGATCTTGTTGTTCACCGCCGCACCGAATTTATATCTCCGGCATACTATCTTTCGCTTGGTTTTGCAGTGCCTGCAAGTATAGGAGCCCAATTAGCCAGTCCCTCTCTGCGTCCCTTAGTGTTGGTCGGCGATGGCGCATTTCAAATGACGGGTATGGAGCTTTCAACCATAGTGAGGTACCATCTTAATCCAATTGTTGTTGTCTTTAATAATTATGGATACGGGATAGAACGTCCTATGATGGACGGTCCGTTTAATGATTTGCAATTGTGGCAATATAGTCGTATCCCTGAAATAATTGGTGGTGGTAGAGGCTTTATTGTTAAGACTGAAGAACAACTGAGTGAGGCGCTCGAAGCTGCCGAAAAATATAAGGATGGTTTCTGTATCCTGGATGTCCATCTGGATAAGTATGATATGTCGCCTGCTTTACAGCGACTAACAAGCCTGTCTGCGAAGAGAGCACGATAGACCCTGCGTACTTACGTGAAGGTAAAACCGGAGAATTGAGTTTAAGGGATTGATTGAAAAAGTTGTTAGTAAGAAAAAGAAATTGTTTCTCAACTTTGATATTCATACTTCATGACAAGAGTTCCAAAACCCATATTCATGATTACAGCATTATGAGGTATCAAAATGTATTTCCAGGGTTTTCCTTCATGTTTGGTAGTGTATTCAGTTGCATACTTACAATATTGAAAGGCAGCTTGCGCTTTTTCTTTACTATCCGTTAATTCGATGTCATCTTCTTTTTTTGTTTCCACTATACAAATAGTATCAACAGTTTCCACAACAAAATCAGGAATATATTGTTTCGAATTGTGCTTCCAATATATCATGAATTGATCCGGAGCTGGTCTCATCCATTTAAGAACGGATTTATCTTGCTCTAAGATAGCAGCAAGGTCCTTCTCTGATTTAGAATCAAACTTATACAGGTTATGACAAGCCTTTCTAAAACCGCTAAATATTTTATTTAGAATGGCGCTTGTTGGAGTAATTGTTTCTGTAAAATGATGAATGCTATCTTTTGTGTACTTTGAAAAGTTATGTTCTTCAATCCTTGTAAATGGCTTTACAACGGGTTTTTCATAGCCCGGTGCCTCATAATAAAAGTGTTGCATTAACTGTGAATGAATATACTTTCCAATTTCTTTTTTATGATATTGGACAACGTTCGTACACATATCATTATCAAGATACGTTTTGAATTTTCCAACAGCTTGTTGTGCCAATGTAAATAACAAATCCGCTTGTGTATCATAATCTATTTCCGGATAATTCATAAGCTCGTTAACTATAAGATTCTCAGGCTTATCAATAATAATTCTCCCTTTATCTATACCATTTAAGATATCAATGCTATTCTCCTGCTCGCGAAGTTTCCTTATTAATATTTCCTCTGATACTGGCTGGTAATTAAGACTTTTCGTATCCAGATCAAAATCCCTGAAACCAGACTTTGTTTCATTGCTTTGTTGGATGGTAATCCGTGGAATTTCTATGATATTTCTGACGAATTCATGTACTACTGTCTCATATGCAGCTTCAACTTCCTTTATCATTTCTAGGGCAAACAAGTTTTTTTGTGGAGAACTATACATCTTTTGTTTTATCTTCTCTAATGCGATTTGTTTAATTTCAGGCTTCGTTAGTTCATGAACATTTTTAACTGCATTGTTCATTTCCGGAAGGGTTGAAAGGATTGTCTTTTGAAGCTCCAGGTTAATCAGTGCTTTTTGTTTGCTTTCCGGTTCAGTAAGATTATATATCCTTTTTTGTTCCTCTTCAAACTTCTGTTCAATGCTTGAAACAGAGGTAATAACTTCTTTTTGTTCATTCAATTCTTGTGCATCAATTACAATAATATTTTGCCGCTTAATGATAGAATCGGGTTTATTTGCTTCATCTATTATTTCCTGGAATTTATCATGAGCTACAATTGTTAATTTATCTACTTTGTCATTTCCCGTCTTTTTCCTGTAAGGCAATCGTAATCCTCTACCAATAGTTTGTTCTCGTAAAGTCAATGATGTTGCTGTCCGCAGGGGGATGATTGTGTAAAGGTTTGTTACGTCCCAGCCCTCTTTTAACATGTTAACGTGGATTACAATTTCTATTTTATTCTCAGGGTTTTCCAGAGAAATTAACTTCTCGATATTTTCATCTTTTTCTTCTCCGGACTGATTCGAATGAATCTCCATTACCTTATCTGCATAATCACCATGAAAGAATGAATTTGAGGTTATTAACTTTTTCAGGTCACTTGCATGTTCTGTATGCTGAGCAACAACTAATACGAATGGCTTGACCCGTTTTTCCTTATTATTCCTTGTGTAAATATCCAATGCTACTTTCGTGTCTTCATGAATTCGTATGCCATCTTCCAGTTTTATCCTATCCAATTCTTCATTGGAGTACTGTGCAGGATTGAAATCCTTTCTGGTGGCCACTGCGGGTTCCTTTACAAATCCATCCTGAATAGCTTTAGCTAATGAGTATTCGTAGACGACATTTTTAAATTTGATAGCACCTCCGCTTCGTTCTATCTGTGGAGTAGCTGTAACCTCTAGTCCTAAAACCGGGTTTAATTCATTAATAACCTGCATTCCTCTGTCTGCACGATAATGATGAGATTCATCCATCAACAGAACCAGATCATCAAGATTAGAAAGGTAGTTGAAATAAGAAACACCTAAATATTCCGAAAGCCTTTTAATGCGTGGAAGTTTACCGCCCTTTGTTTCGGCGTTTATCTTGGAAACATTAAATACGTTAATATGTACGTCTGATTCAAGAAAGGAAGTTTGTGGGAGGGTGTTGTAATTATCTCCTGTAATAATACGTGGTTGTTTGTGAACAAACTCACCGATACCCTGAAATACATATTTTGGGCTGGTGGGATTGGAGAAATCTTCGATCAATTTGTTATAAATGGTGATATTGGGAGCCAAAACAAAAAAGTTTCTCATGCCTTTTGACAAATACAGGTAAACTACAAATGCCCCCATAAGCCGGGTCTTACCAACCCCGGTAGCCAACGAAAAACAGATCGACGGGAAATTTCTCTCAAAATCAGTACAAGTAGGATAGGCGCTTCTTACTATCTCCAGTGCAGTAGATAAATCGCCATTTTTCTGAAGAGTCAATTTATCCATTAACTCTGCCAGTATGTTCAGGCTATCTGCCTGTGGTAGGCGAAGGCTTAAGCGATTTTTAATTGACATGGCTATGCGGTTCATTTTTTGTCCTCTCATTTTCTTTATGCATCTATTACTACCCTTTAGTAAAGAGAGGATGGGAGGTTGATTGCTCAAGTTCTTCTTCATTCTCCTCCTTGGAAAGATTCTTCTTTAAGTTCCCCTCTTTGAAAGATCACCTTCTTCGCATTCCTCTCTTGGGAGATGTCCTCTTAAAATTCCCCTCTTGGGAGGGGTTAGGGGTGGGTTCATTCGCCCTTATCCATTCCCCAATTGCAGTAATAACCCCTTGTATATTTCCCTTAACATCTGAATCATAAAATCTTAGAAACCTTACTCCAAGAGATTCCAATTTTGATTGTCTTATTCTATCTTCTTCACTCTTATTTTCATGACTGATACCATCAATCTCAATTGCTAACATCAACTCATTACAGAAGAAATCTACAATATAATTATCAATAGGTTTTTGACGATCAAAATCATGTCCCAGCAATTGCTTCCCTTTTAAATATCTCCACAAAGTACCTCTGATAAAGTACCGCTTTTTCTCAAACATCGTGCAACTTCTTTTAACTTTGGATTATATGGTAAAATAACTTTTCGTTTCATTCGAATAGTTTTCTCTGTTTATTATAGCTTTTAGAGTTATTATCTTTTTCAGACTTTTTCCTTTTGTCTGATTTACCCACCCCTAAATCCCCTCCCAAGAGGGGACTTTTATGTTTTCCATCCGAGAGGGGACTTTCTGCATTCCCCGCCTGGGATGAGTTCTTCAAATTCCCCTCCTGGGAGGGGCCAGGGGTGGGTTCAGGCAAATTAACAATATTTAAACTATAATCCTCTTTCCCAAATTTACATCTACCGAGCAACATCTTGGGGATCTTTTTTATGGTAATACTAGCGTAACGATTTGCGCAAGCTTCTTGAAAAGATTTACAACAGATCAGAAGGCTTTCATCCGGTTTCATTTCTTCGTGAATCTTATCTAAAAACTGTACCGTAATAAACTGAGTAGTGGTAAATATGTAATCCTGTTCAGTTGAACGGCCATGTTTCCAGTAAATATCCTCGTCCGGGCAGTATCTAAAACCTTCATGCTTTGCCATAGCCGCGGCAAGCATATCGGCATTGTAACGTTCATCAATAATCCAGGTGTCATGTTTATCCTTTTTTAGCAGACTTGGGGCTAAGTAGTAATACTTGAAACCACCACCACCCTGCCAACCCACCCCTATTTCCCCTCCCAGGAGGGGACTTTCTTTATTCCCCTCTTGGGAGGGGTTAGGGGTGGGTTCATTCCTTTTTCGAGGGGGGCCAGGGGTGTGTACAATTCTTGATATTCCGCCCTGATCCGTGCCGTCAATGACCTTCTTCAGTCGTAGCAAGCAGTGCGTATGGCAATGCTCGCCCAGTTCTATCCCTATCCACCTGCGGTTCATCTTATGGGCAACAGCGGCAGTCGTTCCGGAACCAAGGAAGGAATCGAGAACCCAATCACCTTCGTTCGTGGCTAATGTGAGAATGCGTTGAATTAAGCGTTCGGGCTTGGGAGTAGTAAAAACATCTTCACTATTAAAGGCTTTGATTTCTTTCTTTGCTTCCTGATTATCACCAACCTCGGTTCTAAACCAAATGGTTTTAGATACAGTGCCTTCTTGAACTTCAGATAAGAATCTTTTTAACCTTGGCATATTATTCCCTGATTCTCCGAACCAAATTCGATTGTCTTCAACCAATTCTAGAAATTTTTCTTTTGATACAGCCCAACATCGAGATTCAGTTGGATTTACTACTCTTCCAGAAGGAAGTGTTATGGGATAATCAGTATTAGGAGTGTACGTCTTAACAGACAAATCTGATGATGTCCACAATCCTCTTGGGTCATTATCAGGATTCTTATATCGGGAATCCATTTCTGCTGTTCTTGGCAACAGATTTGGTCTCCACAAATCTTTATTTTTGGCATAGACCAGGATATGGTCGTGACTGTCAGAAAGCCATTTTGCATCATTTTGAGGAGAATACTTCTTTTCCCAGATAACAGTATTTACAAAATTCTTTCTTCCAAAAATCTCATCACACAATACCTTCAGATAATGGCATTCATCATCGTCAATAGAAATCCAGAGCGTTCCGTCTGATCGTAAAAGTCGATGCAATATTTCTATTCTGGGTTTCATTAAACTCAACCAGATAGAATGCTCTAGTCCATCATCATAATGTTCAAAGGCATTGCCTGTGTTATAGGGCGGATCAATATAGATGCATTTGATTTTCCCGGCAAAATCCTGTTCAAGGGCTTTCAGGGCAAGGAGATTGTCGCCACAGATAAGCATGTTACCCACCCCTAAATCCCCTCCCAGGAGGGGACTTTTCTTATTCCCATCTTGAGAGGGGCGAGGGGTGTGCCCGTAAGACTTTCCCGGGTCTTCTATCAATATGCGCGGCTCCAGTTTCGGCTGGTTATCTTTGCCTATCCAGGTGAGCTCAAGTTTTTGAGTCTTGTTGTTGGACATTACTCTATTATTTAGCCTTCCAGTTGTTTTTTCAATTCTTCCTTACAATTTCATTTCATCTGCGCTATTACCTGGAGATTCCAATGCTTGTAAGCCCAACCCTTCAATCTCCTGTAGCGTTTTCCCCGCAATCCCCTGCAAGTCGCCATACATACCGACAGTCGCCTGCATGACACGATCAATTTGTTCCTCACGTTTGGCCCATTGCTTTGTTATTACCTTCTTCTCCTTGTCGAGGTCTTCCTGCATTGATGAGAAAGCCTCAACAATAGCCTGAACTCGTTGGCGGAATCTTGGACCGGTAAGATACTGATAGACCATCTCCATCTTGGTCTGCTGACCATCGGTAGCCTGGCGAGCTGAAGCAACCTCAATCAACGTATGGCGTAGCGTAACGGCGACGGGGAGCGCCGCTCTCGGATGTGTCACCCAAACACCGTCTATCAATTCGAATGTTTCAACACCCTTTGGGAGGGTCTGACTGACAATTACGGCAATTTCTGCCTTGGCTGCACGTTGGTCTTCTCTGAGTTTTGACAACCAGCCATCGCTCCAGTTCTTTGTTCGTTTTGATTCCCACAAGATTGTTCCACAGCATTGACCCGGTATACTTGTAACGCGATGCAATACGTCGCCTCCATGCTCTCCCTTCGGGACAGGTTCGATTATGTCATGGGAAAATTTCGCGCTCAACAGCGCTTCAATTTCAAGCGCCTGAACTTCTCCCTGGAGTTGCTGTGATCCTTGCTCAGCTTTGCGCTTAAGTTCCTCTATCTGCTTCTGCATTGCGGCGATAGTATGCTCCTTCTCCAACACTTTGAGTTTCAGTTGCTCTCCTGCTTCTTTATGCGCTTGTTCACGGACGGCGGCAAGCCCTTCCTGAATCCGCTTCTCAACCGTCAAGTCAAACTCGCGCTTTGCATCATCAAGTTCTCGCTGTTTTTTCATAACTTCAGCTTGGGTTTTTTGAGCTTCGGCAAGCTTTCCATCCCTCTGCTTGAGAATTTCCTGAAGGCTGGCAATCTCCCTGGTCTTTTGCTCAAGATCGGTCGTCAGAGCAAGTTTAGCCTTTCTGGATTCTTCGGCAGCGATCCTGGCGCGCTCCTGTCGCAGTTTCTCTGCTACTTGATTGTCTATGGCCTCTTTTTCCTTAGAAAGAGCCTCTTCTTGCTTACGAAGCAACAATTCACGCCTGGCGATATCTGCGTCTTTCTGGGCCAATCGCCGTTCATATTCGCGCCGTGCTGATTCGATCATAGGCGCTGCAAGCGATTCGGTCAGTTTAATATCAGTTTGGCATTTCGGACAGGTAATCATTGGTTCTGTCATAGGTCTCTCCTTGAAGATATCAACAAATCGGTTTTTGTAACAGCAATATTATCCATAGAAAGTTCCCTTGCCCTATCCATGTAAATTCATGTTGTCAGGGTTTGGGTATCAATACAATGCCATTAAGTTAAGAATCTGCCGTGAAACTCTCTATCACCAAAGGAAAAACAACCCCCTGAATCCCCCTTTAGTAAGGGGGAACAAACCATCAAATCCCCCTTAACAAAGGGGGACATTGGGGGTTGTTTAGCTAAAATAATCCTTAACTTAATGACATTGGGTATCAATAATCTCCCAATATCCTCCTTTGTCGGGACCGATACGGCGCAGACGTCCCTGCTGTTTAAGTGTTCGGATAGATTTTTCAACACCGGCAAGGCTCATCCCAAGTATTTCTGCAATCTCCTGTATCGTAATTGCCGAAGTCGCTCCTTTTTGCGCCGGGGAATACACCGGGATTGACTATTTCAACCCGATCATCATAAACCTCCACCATCAGACTTGTGCCTCTCATGCTGTAATCACGGTGGATTATTGCATTTGCAACAGCCTCTCGCAATGCCTCAAATGGTATCTTCTCATAGATGTCTTTGCGGTTCACGCCTTTTATCTCGCTACGGCGGTTTAAATGTTTCATAAGGAAAAGCGCCGCTGTATTGAACTGAATAAGAAGGTCATCCTGCACGTCCTGCCTGTCATAGATGTGCACACGATCTCTTCCCTTAAAGGCAATCAGTGTCATTTGCGACTGAAGGATAAACTTGCGGGGATTTTTAGCAAAGAAAAGTACGCCTGCATTGGTAATCTTGTTGTCCCGCGCTATGCTTAAGCTTGTCAGGATGTCACGTGGAACTATTTTCCTGATATTGACACCCGCTTCTTTCAGGAAATTCTGTATCTTTTCCTTTGATATGTCATCCCATGTAACATCTTTGTTGACATCCATTATTTAAGCAATATTCCATCGAATAGTAAAAAGTTCTGTTTGTTGAATTTTCTGTTTCAGCCGTGTCTCAATTTCTTCAATTCATTATTCTGTTTTATTGTCTATGTCATCCTGCTGTGTATTGTTACCTTTTCTTCAGGATCCGGCATATTTTTTGCCCCAGTTTTTCGGTATTTTATCTCTTTATTTCATTCTTTCAATTCAATTTTGTTTTTATTCGTTGTAGTTAGATTAAAGTGTATATAAAATAATACTTATGCAGATGAATGCTTTTCATGAAAAATGTATGAGGCTTGCTATACACAAGGCAAGGGAGGGTATTGAGAAAGGACAAACACCTTTTGGGGCGTGTATCGTGAAGAATGAAGAGGTTATCAGTTGTACTCATAATATCGTCTGGCAAACTATGGATATAACCGCCCATGCTGAAATGAATGCGATCAGAGAAGCATGTAAGAAATTGAATACGGTTGACTTGTCGGGTTGTGTAATTTATTCTACCTGTGAGCCGTGTCCTATGTGTTTTAGTGCTTGCCATTGGGCGAAGATCACAAAAATCATGTATGGTACACGGGTTGACGATGCAAAAAAGATAGGATTTAATGAGCTTACTATTTTAAATAAGGAGATGAAACGGTTTGGTAATAGTCCGGTTGAAATTGCCGGCGACCTTCTCCGGGAAGAGAATTTAGAACTTTTTAAAATCTGGTATAATCGAACGGATAAAAGGGTATACTGATATTTATGGCATGGATTTATCTTTTGACCGCTGGTTTTTTTGAAATTGGATGGGCAATTGGCCTGAAATATACGGAAGGTTTTACCCGGTTTTGGCCAAGTGTTTGGACGGTGTTTGCCATGATAGCGAGCTTTTTTTTCCTGTTAAAGGCCGTTACTATCATTCCAATAGGGATGGCGTATGCAATTTGGACGGGTATCGGCGCGGTCGGTACTGTAATTCTCGGTATAGTGTTATTTGGTGAACCTTCTGACCCATTCCGTATTGTTTTTATCGGTCTGATTATAGCAGGGATTGTTGGACTTAAGTTTTCTTAAGATTCTGTGTCAAATGTGCTGAATATTTCTGTGCTTTCGTGATTTGAGAGGTAATATTTCCGGATGTTTTATTATTATGTGTAGACTTTTTCTCATCATTCCATTCTTACTCATAGTCGCGCCTTTTTGCTACGGACATGAGGCTGATTCTCAAGGCCAGTTATTAATCCGCAAATACCTCGAGAGTACTCATGCAGATGAAATGGAGAATATCCTGCATGAACTGAATGGGTTACATATCAGTTTAAATACGGGTAAGGAATGGATTAAAACTTCAGCAAGCTATACATCTCAACCGTTGGGTTTACAAAGGAAATTGGTACCTATTGGGGAAAAACATGGCGAGTACTTTGTATATACCCCATCTCATTATGTGCCTGATAAATCATGGCCGATGATTCTGATACTCCATGGGGTTGGCAGCAGAGGTTACGATCCGGTGATGGCATGGTTAAGGTCATCGGCACATAACGATGAATTTATCCTTGTAGCCCCTACATACGGTCATGGGTTATGGTGGAAGGATGAGGCGGAGAGGCTTATACTTTCGGTATTTGATAAGATGAAACAGGAATACAACATTGATACCGACAGGGTTTACCTTACCGGATTTTCAAGTGGCGGTCATGGCGCATGGTATATGGCGCTTCGTTATCCCCATTTCTTTGCGGCTATAAGCCCTATTGCGGGTGAGTGTCCCATACCTTCTTTTCTGGTAAATCTGATGCATGTGCCGGTCTATATCGTACATGGCGCTCAAGATACTGTCATTCCGGCAGAAGCGGCAAGGGATGCTCTTTCAAGACTGGAGAAGCTTAACTATCGTGTTGCTTATAAGGAACTGCCTGAAATGAAACATCGGTTTCCTCTTGACGAGACCGGAGAAATTCTTGATTGGTTCCGTGCGAATGGAAGATTGCTCTATCCGAAGAAGCTGCGATTTTCCACAGAATCTATAAAATATTCTGTATCTTATTGGGTCGAAATTTTAGAATTTTCCGAGATAGTAGGTCGGGTTTCCGGAGTTCAAAAGGACATTTCAGGGCATTTAATGAGGTCTGAAGCATTGCCGGTAACGGCATCCGTTGAGGCTGACATAAAGGATGAAAATAATGAAATCTTCCTGGTAACTCAGGGTATTAAGGCTATACGCCTGTATCTTGAAAATAGACTTATAGATATGGAAAGACCCTTGAGGGTATACATTAACGGTAAGATGGTATATTCTGAAAAAGTAAATGAGAATGTACGGGTGATTCTTGATACCGTGAAGAAGAGGAACGACCGGAAAGCATTATTTTCTGCATATCTCGATTTGAAAGTTCCCTTTGAATAATTCCTTAACATCCTTTTATTCTCACTCATGACAATTAGATTTGACAAAATATCTCTGAACCATTACGATACATTTGCTTATTATTTGAATAATTATAAAAATCTAAGAGGCTCGTGACTTGTTGAATGGAGAAAATACCGGTAAAAACACAGGGAAGAACAGAGTTTGTTGATATAACGGTTGATGTAAACAGAATTGTTCAAAAATCAGGAGCTCAAGAAGGGGTATGTTATGTTTATGTGCCTCATACAACAGCCGCCGTTACTGTTAATGAGAATGCCGACCCTTCTGTCCAAAGGGATATAATAAGTGAACTTAATAAGATAGTACCCTGGGATGGCCGCTATAGTCACACGGAAGGGAACTCCGCTGCTCATATCAAATCTACCCTTGTAGGCTCATCTGTTTCTATTCCTATCTCAGATGGGAAATTAGCTCTGGGTACATGGCAGGGTATTTATTTCTGTGAATTTGATGGACCTAGAAACAGAGAAGTATTTGTCCAAGCCATGGGAAATGTATAACAAAGCATAAAGGTAAAGAAAACCCGGAAAACTTCTCCTTTCTCTATGGTAAAATCATTATATATACCAGGCTAAGTATAAACTTATTATTGCAGATATCGAAATAATCAAAGTGAATCATATACAGAGAAGGCAAAAAATTATGCCTGATGGTCGTTGGAACATAAAGGATGCTATAAAGGTTTTCCTTGCATATCTTATGCTCATGTTTATTGGTATGCCTGTAATTGTGCAGATTATCCAGGTAATTTTTGGTTATGACGCCCTGAACAACATTGGAAATCGTATCGTAGTTCTCTTCTTTTCCTTTTTTATTAATGTATCAGTTTGTTTCTATATATTTTATATTGTGGGCGTGGAACATCATCAACCGATTACAGCTCTGGGTTTATCTTCGGTACATTTATCGGACAACATAAAACAAGGCATTAAATATTATCTGATTGCGCTTCCTTTTATTATGTTTGCAGGTTTTATCGTCAACCTGATTTCCCGTTATTACAATACGGCTCCGGATGCGCAAGATGTTGTTAAATGGGTGTTAGAAGAAAAATCACTCTTCGTTATAATTTGTCTTGTATTCTTTGGAGTTATTGTTGCCCCCATCCTTGAAGAAATCTTATTTCGCGGATTTCTTCAATCGGCATTGAAAAATACCTTTGGAAGCCGGTATGCCCTGGTGATAAGCGCATCTCTTTTTGCTGCTGTACATATGGATGTATTTGCTTTTTTACAGATATTCATCTTGGGTATACTCCTGGGTTATTTATACGAAAAGACTCAAACTCTTGCGGCTTCCATCTTCGTACATATCTTACACAATTCGTTAACTCTTGTTTTTTTATTATATTTTAAATATTTCTTAAAAGGAAAGGTTCCGGTATTTTAGCGGATGTCACGTTGTATTCGTAATAGAGTGCCTTGAGTGGGATATATTTGAATGCAACTTGTAACAGAATTGGACCATGGAGGTAGTATGTTTAAGGATGCGGATGAACAATTAGAGACTATATTGCGTGGAACTGTAGACGTTGTTACAAAAGAGGAATTCATAAAAAAACTGGCAAGGTCCGTAAAAGAGAATAAGCCGCTTCGCATAAAATTAGGACTGGATCCAACCGCTCCCGATATTCATATCGGAAATGCCATCCCGATACATAAACTGCGTGCATTCCAGTCGCTTGGCCATACTGCTATTCTCATTATCGGGGATTATACTGCAACGGTAGGTGATCCTTCGGGGGTTAATAAAACACGCCCCATGATTACCTATGAAAAAGTTTTAGAAAATGCAAAAACATATCTTACACAGGCCAGCAAGATACTTGATTTGAATAAGACAGAAGTGGTGTATAACAGTCAATGGTTCAAGAAAATGACCTTTCATGATGTTATTCAGCTTACGTCAAAAATGACTGTAGCCCGAATGATGGAACGGGATGATTTTACAAAACGTTATCATACGGGTATCCCCATTAGTGTGCATGAATTTATCTACCCTCTTATGCAGGGGTATGATTCCGTAATGGTAAAAAGTGATGTAGAACTGGGAGGAACAGACCAGTTATTTAGCTTGCTTGTGGGGAGGGACCTGCAAAAGGATGCAGGTATGGAACCGCAGATCGCATTGACTACAGCCCTCCTGGAAGGAATCGATGGAAATAAGAAAATGAGCAAGAGTCTGGGGAATTATATCGGTATAACCGAATCGCCTCAAGAGATATTTGGTAAGGCGATGTCTATTCAGGACGACTTGATGGGTAAGTATTTTGAACTTGCGACAGACTTGAGTACGGATGAGATTAAACAATTGATTGATCCTATTCGCACTCACCCGCGTACTGCAAAGGTAACTTTAGCCAGGGCTATTGTTCGGCGTTACCATGGTGATAAGGAAGCAGAAGCATCCGCTGCAGAGTTTGACCGTATTTTTAAGGAACATGCACTTCCGGATAAAATTCCTGATATCGTGCTATCACCCGATGAGCTAAAGGACGGTAAGATATGGATTGCTCAGCTTATCGTTCTCTGTGGTTTTGCAACTACGAACAGCGAAGCACGCCGGTTGATACAACAAGGTGGTGTAAGTGTTAATAGTGAGATCATTGATTGTCCCACCCTGAATGTTGAGATAAAATCTGGTATGATTCTTAAGGTAGGAAAGCGCAGATTTGCACGTATAGTATTACCGTAGATACTTACCATTACTTACCCCTGTTTTATTTGTCATTCCCGAATGCTTCCCCGTTTTCACGAGGACAAGTTTATCGGGAATCCAGTTTCTTTCCTGTTTTCTTCCCTATGCTGGATTCCCGAGACAGAAATTCGGGAATGACAGGAAGAGCCACCGTTGTCAGATATTACAGAAATAATAGCAAGGTTTTATCCTTTGAGACATAGGAGGTATAAGGAGAGAATTTTTCATACTCTGTAAGCCGGTACCTGGGGTGGCACTGACAAACTTTGTTTGTCAGTGTTTTGTAATCCATATCCATGTACGCAGGTAAATAAGCACGGACAAACGAGGTTTGTCCGTGCCACCCGGTCCGGGGAGTTATCTAAAAACCTTACTTTAGTATTTAGGATCATTTGAAGATAGAGAGGTTCCCGTTCAGAAATAGGTTTTGGGATAGCTTTTAGAAAAATAGCTGACCTATAACAATCCCGTCTTTTCATCAAATCCGCACATTATGTTCATATTTTGCACTGCCTGACCGGAAGCGCCTTTGATGAGGTTATCAATAGCAGAAAGGATAATAATGCGGTTATCGGTAACCTTTGTGGCAATATCGCAAAAATTTGTGTAGATTACGTCTTTTGTCTTAGGTATTTCACTTCCCTCTTTCAGACGGATAAAGGGTTCGTTGCTGTAAAATTCTTTGTAGAGGTTACGTACCTCCTCGTCACTAAGGATTATAGTGGTCTCTCTTAGCTTATGTTTTGGCTTGGCGTAGATCGTACACAAGATTCCACGGTTCATGGGAATGAGGTGTGGAACAAATTGGATAGATATTTTTTGACCTGTTTTAAGAGAGAGAATATGTTCAATTTCCGGGCTATGGCGGTGACCTCCTATGCTGTAAGCCTCAATATTCTCATTGCACTCACAGTAATGGGTATCCTCTCTTGGTTCACGTCCGCGTCCTGATACGCCCGATTTTGCATCCACGATAATATCGTCTGAACAGATAAGCCCTTTTGCAAGCAAGGGGGCTAATGCTAATATCGTTGAGGTAGTGTAACAGCCCGGGTTTCCTACGAGATTTGTTTTTTTAATCTCATTCCTGAAAAGTTCCGGAAGTCCATATACAGCTGTCTCTATGCCTTTATCATCGGTATGCTGCGCCTTGTACCATTTTTCGTAAAGCGATTTATCGCGGAAACGGTAATCGGCGCTAAGATCTATAACCTTGATTCCTTGTTTCGTAAATAGCGGGACGTATTGCATAGAAATGGTTGGCGGCAAGGTGATAAAAGCCAGGTCAAGAGTATCAGGGACTTCTTTCTGCTCAACAGTCTCGCACGGTAAATCAAGCATTGATTTCAATGATGGGAAGATATCTGATATCTTAGGCCGGTCTGTCCTGCGTACACCGAGATAGGTAATCTTTACTTCCGGATGGCGTAGGAGAATTTTTATGAGTTCCAGGCTGGTATAAGCTGTGGCACCGATTATCCCTATATTTATCATGTATTAAGCGTAATCCCGGATATGGTTAAATTTTTGCAGGTTCCCTTGTTCCAAAGACGATAGGCAACATCTCGTCAACCTTTTCTACAAATATGAAATTCATTTCTTTCCTGGCCTGTTCAGGCACATCCACGAGATCTTTTTCATTCAGTTTTGGTAAGATAACGGTGGTAATTCCCGCCCGTTTTGCTGCCAGGACCTTTTCTTTAATGCCGCCGACCGGCAGTATGTTTCCACGAAGGGTAATCTCGCCTGTCATAGCCACGTAAGGGACAATGGGTGTTTCTTTCAGTAACGAGATAAGCGCCATGGCTATTGTCACGCCGGCGGAAGGACCGTCCTTAGGGATTGCTCCGGCGGGGACATGAACATGAAAATCATATTTGGTAAAATCACTAAGGGTGATTCCTAATTTGTTTGCTCTTGCCCTGATATAGCTCATTGCAGCTTGAGCTGATTCCTTCATGATATCGCCAAGATGGCCTGTTAAGGTAAGTTTTCCGGTGCCTGGCATGGTCGTAGCCTCAATAAAAAGAATATCACCGCCACTCTGTGTCCAGGCAAGGCCTGTAGCTACACCTGCTTCGGTAGTCCGTTCGGCAACCTCTGAAAAGAATTTGATAGGTCCCAAAAAATTGTATAACTGATCGGCCGATACATGAACGGATTTTTTCTCATCAGAGGCAATAGCTTTTGCAGCTTTTCTACAAAGGGTTGCAATTTCGCGTTCCAGATTACGGATACCTGCCTCGCGTGTGTAATCGGTGATAACGGATCTGATCGCATCATCATCGATGGTTACCTGGTCTTTTGTAAGACCGTGTGCCTTGAGCTGCTTAGGTATACTGAACTGCTTAACAATAAATATTTTTTCCTCCGCAGTATATCCGGGAAGTTCCAGCACCTCCATGCGGTCTTTCAATGCAGGAGGTACGGGGTCCAGAATATTTGCTGTTGTAATAAACATTACCTTTGAAAGATCAAATGGTATGTCCAGATAATGATCCGAGAATGAATGATTTTGTTCCGGATCCAGAACTTCCAGTAGCGCTGCAGAAGGATCTCCCCTAAAATCGGCGCCTAGTTTATCAATCTCGTCAAGCATAAAGAGAGGATTATTCGTTCCTGCTTTTCGCAACCCCTGGATAATACGTCCTGGTAATGCACCGATATAGGTACGTCTGTGGCCTCTGATCTCAGCCTCATCTCGTACTCCTCCCAATGACATGCGGACAAATTTTCTGCCCAGAGCGCGCGCAATTGACATCCCCAATGAGGTTTTTCCTGTACCTGGCGGTCCGACAAAACATAAAATAGGCCCCTTCATATCTTGTTTTAGTTTTCTCACTGCCAGATATTCCAAAATTCTCTCTTTAACCTTATCGAGGTCGTAATGATCTTCGTTGAGTATTTTATGTGCTCCTTGAATATCAAGGTTATCGATTGTGCTGACTGACCAGGGAAGGTCGACCAGCAGGTCGAGATAAGTTCGGGCGACGGTATATTCTGCAGAGGCAGAAGGTATTTTCGAAAGCCGGTTCAGCTCCTGTTCAACCTCTTTTTTTGCTTCAGGGGGCATTTTAGCTTCTTCAATCTTCTTCTTTAACTCCTTAATCTCAACGGTGCGCTCATCTCCCTCGCCTAATTCATCCTGAATTGCCTTCAATTGCTGTCTCAGGTAATATTCTCTTTGTCCCTTCTCCATTTCATTTTTTACCTGTGATTGTATCTTTGTTGCCATTTCCATAACTTCCATCTCTCTGGTAAGAAAGGCAGTTATCTTCTGTAACCGGTCCTTAACATTCGTTGTCTCGAGCACCTGTTGTTTTTCGGCTATACTGAGATTCAAATGGGATGCAATCATGTCGGCCAAACGACCCGGACTATCAATGTTGACGATTGCTATTTTGAGTTCTTCCGGTAAAGTCGGTACCATATTTACCATGCGGATAAATTGATCACTGGCGTTTCTAAATAAGGCATCCATCTCCTTGTCAGACTCAACAGTATCTTCCAGAATAGTTACCTTAGCCTTAAAATAAGGTTCTATTTGCGTGTATTTATCAATCTTAACCCTTCTAATGCCTTGTACCAGCATCTTTGCGGAATTATCCGGCATACGAAGCATTTGGAGTACTACTGCTGCTGTAGCATAATCGTACAGGTCTGACTGTTTTACAACCTTAATATCTTTTTCTTTTTGAGCTACAAGCGCCAGAAACCGGTGACCGGCCAGGACATGATTCAGGAGTGTGAGGTCTCTTTCGGTAAAGATATTAATGGCAGCTACCATGCCAGGAAAAAGTACGGTGTCTTTGATAGGAAGTACATGGAGTTCATCCGGTATTTTTAATCTATCTGTTCTGTCATTTACTGCGTCAGATTCTGGGATTGGTGGGTTCATAATCTCCGGGGGATCTTTATCTTCTTTATTTGTCATACAATCTCACACAATCTTATAAGTTATTCCTGAAAATTAATTTTTATTAAAAGTGTTTTAGATAATTGTTGTTGTGCCTTGGGTAAAACCACTTCCAGGAACCCATCCTTATACACGGCCTGAATAGTATCGGTATTGACGGGTTTCGGAATATAGATACTTCTTTCAAAGTATCCGTAACGAATTTCTACCTGATAAAAGCAGGTCTTTTGGTGTGGCGAGCTATCAGTTCTAAATCCACTGATAGTGAGGATTTCATTTGAAAAGGTAAGTTGAATATCCTCTGGTTTCGTCCCTGATAGGGACATCTTTACTATTATTTCGTCTGGAGTTTCATATACATCAGTAGGAGGTTGCCATGGAGCTGAGGAACCGCCCTGAAAATCTTTACTAAAGGCAAAAAGGTCTTTAAAAAGATGTTCTAATTTATTCTGTTTTGCATCGGTTTGATATTTAATAATATGATAATCTATTGACATGTTCAGTTTTTATCAACCTCCCTACGTGAAATTGCTAAAACTAAAATTTACTATAGCAATTTATTCTTTCAAGTGCAAGGTGTTTAACGAATAGATTCTTAAAATTACGGAGGCATGTTGGAGGATTATAACGAAAAGACCCCGCGTATATACGGGGTCTTTTCTTTTTTTGTGAGAAAGTACGGTATCCAGACTTATTAATACATATCTCCATATCCGCCATATCCACCGCCCGGGGGCATGGGAGGCATCTTTTTCTTTTCTGGTATTTTTCCTACAATAGCATCTGTGGTAAGGAGTAAGGTTGATATGCTGGCAGCGTTTTGCAGCGCTGTTCTGACCACCTTTGTTGGATCAATAATGCCCTCAGCAACCATATCACAATACCGGTCTGCACTTGCATCGAAACCCTCATTTCCTTTTGCTGTTTCTACTTTTTGGACAACGATTGCGGCGTTTACGCCTGCATTTGCAGCAATTTGCCTTAGGGGTGCCCGTAACGCTCTTTGGGTAATATCAACACCTACAGCCTCATCACCGGTGAGTTTGAGTGAATTTAAGGCAGGAAGGGCCCTGAGAAGAGATACACCTCCTCCTGGAAGAATTCCCTCTTCGACTGCAGCACGGGTAGCATGAAGGGCATCTTCTACACGGGCTTTTTTTTCCTTCATTTCGCTTTCCGTTGTAGCGCCCACATTGATCTGAACAACTCCACCAGCCAACTTCGCTAACCTTTCCTGGAGTTTCTCACGGTCATAGTCTGATGTCGTTATCGAAATCTCCTTTTTGATTTGCTCAATACGGGCTTTTATCTTTTTGCCATCGCCCAATCCCTCGATAATAGTCGTATTTTCCTTATCAATTTCAATTTTCCTTGCACGACCAAGATCTTTAAGCTGGATAGATTCCAGATTAATACCAAGGTCTTCAAAAACTGCCTGACCGCCCGTAAGAACAGCAATATCATCCAGCATAGCCTTGCGCTTATCTCCAAATCCAGGGGCCTTTACGGCTGCACATTTTAAAGCGCCTCGGAGTTTATTTACCACCAGAAGCGCCAACGCCTCACCTTCTATTTCTTCTGCAATGATTAAAAGAGGTTTTCCTGCCTGTGAGATCTTTTCCAATATTGGAACCAGTACCTTGGCGGTAGCAATCTTTTTCTCATGGATTAAGATAAAGGGATCTTCCAGCACACATCGCATAGTGTTTGGATCCGTGATGAAATAAGGTGACAGATACCCTTTATCAAATTGCATACCCTCAATCCAGTTTGCCTCAGTTTGCAAACTCTTACCTTCTTCTACCGTTATGACTCCATCCTTTCCAACCTTTTCCATGGCATCTGCAATGATCTTCCCAATTTCAGCATCATAATTAGAGGCAACGGTAGCCACTTGTTCAATTTCTTTCCGGCCTTTAACAGGAATACTCATTTCCTTTAGTTTTTGTACTACGAGTTCGACAGCCTTGTCAATACCACGTTTCAGCGCCATGGCATTTGCGCCGGCTGTTACATTCTTCAACCCTTCAACGAATATAGCCTCGGCAAGTACCGTTGCCGTAGTTGTACCGTCACCCGCAACATCACTCGTTTTTGATGCAACCGATTTTACCATTTGTGCGCCAATATTCTGCATATGGTCTTCAAGCTCAATTTCTTTTGCAACGGTAACCCCGTCTTTTGTGATTGTTGGTGAGCCAAAGCTCTTCTGAATAACTACATTACGTCCCCGTGGTCCAAGGGTAACCTTTACTGCATCTGCCAGTTGCTTTACACCAGACTTAACGGTTTCCAGTGCATCGTGGTCAAATATAATCTTTTTTGCCGACATATCTTTAGTATCCTCCAAAATTTTTCAATACCTCTAACGAGAACCTATTATTGTATAAATATTGTTGAATTAGCAAACTAAATGCCGATAGAGTAATGTTATAATTTGTGTTTTGTATTATCTTTACTTATGTATAGAGCTAAGTTGTTATGTATCAAAATGCAATTAAATGTACCTATACGGTAATGAAAAAATATTGAAAGATTCCTTAATCGTTATAAACGTGTCATTTTGGCAGGGTTTTTGTTTAAATAATTATTGATAATGTGTCAATATGACAGTACCGTTACACCTTGAGCTATTGAGATAGTGTAGTTGATAATAAGGTTAATTCTGATAAAATATCAACAGTATGGCCGGCAAGAAATTTGGAGAAAGATGGTAAAATTATGAACATTACGAGGAATGGTGAGGTGTGTAGGTTATGGGAGAATTAAACGCATTTGGCAAAATTTTAATATTCTTTGGAATTATTATGATCATTGTGGGTGGATTCTTTCTGTTTGGTCACAAGATTCCTTTTATTGGAAGGCTTCCCGGGGATATTGCTATTCAAAAGAAAAATGTTAGTTTTTACTTTCCTGTTACAACCAGTATTATTATTAGCATAATCCTCTCTTTTATCATGTGGTTGTTAAGCAAAAGGTAAACAGATACACTAACCCAATAGTTTTTTACTCCAGGAAAGAATTTACCGCTAAAACTTATCCTGTAAATAAGTCTATTAGGGTTATACCCATTATGCCTATACTGATAATACCATTGATAGTGAAAAAGGCGGTGTTAATCTTAGAGAGATTTTTTGGCCGTACAAGTGAATGTTCATATAAGAGTAAAGCAGCTACACTGTATATGCCAATGGTATACATAATTCCCAAATCTGTATAATAGGGCAGTATGAGCAAAACGATCACCATGAGGAGATGTAATGTGCCGGAGAGTATTAATGCCCTTTTGAGTCCAAGTTTTTTGGGAATGGAATACAGGTTTAATTTTATATCATGTTCCAGATCTTGACATGCATAAATGATATCAAATCCTGCTGTCCATAAGACTACGGCAAGCGCCAGCAAAAAGGGCGTGACGGCCAGCGTCCCCTGTACCCCAATCCATGCGCCGATAGGTGAAAGCGCCAATGCAAAACCGAGTACAAAGTGAGATAAATGAGTAAACCGCTTTGTATATGAGTATCCCAAGATTACCATAATAGCTAAC
>JAANMY010001720.1_pt1 | contig 23299 bp, 20 predicted proteins | sample 7279691 | NCBI WGS metagenome assembly JAANMY01 (sample SAMN14094543, study PRJNA606508) | bioreactor metagenome | isolation source: A lab-scale SPAN reactor treating ammonium-rich wastewater day 388 | place: Ireland: Galway | collected 2018-02-07
TGGACTATTGCCGCAGATACCCAGACAGCAGCCGCTAAAGCGCTGCAACTGGACGTAGTAAAACAAGGCGGTAAAACCTTTAAACCGGTAAATAAAAGCCAGGCAGATGCCGCTCTGGCATTGCTGCAAGCTGTCCATTATCAAGTAACTGAGCGTGAAGATAAGCCCAGTAGCAGTAAGCCACAGGCGCCTTTTATCACCTCCACGCTGCAGCAGGCTGCCAGCACCCGGCTGGGGTATGGCGTAAAGAAAACCATGATGTTGGCACAAAGGCTGTATGAAGCTGGCCACATCACTTATATGCGTACCGATTCAACCAATTTAAGTGCTGATGCGGTGGCGGCTTGTCGTGACTATATCAGCAACCACTTCGGCGCTAAGTATTTACCCGAGCAGCCGCTTAGTTATGGTAGTAAAGCCAATGCGCAGGAAGCGCACGAAGCAATACGGCCGTCAGATGTCAATGTGCTGGCCAGTAGCCTGGCGGACATGGAAGCCGACGCCCGTAAACTTTATGAACTGATTTGGCGCCAATTTGTTGCCTGTCAGATGCCGCCTGCCTTGTATGATGTTACCAATATCAGCGTACAGGCCGGCGAGTTTGAACTTAAAGCCAAAGGTCGGGTATTGCGTTTTGACGGTTGGACCAAGGTGCAGCCGGCACAAAAACGTAAAGACGAAGAAGAAAACGAGTTACCAGACGTGAAACCCGGCGAAGCGTTAACGCTGGCACAACTGCACAGCGCACAGCATTTTACCAAGCCTCCGGCCCGTTTTAGTGAAGCCAGTTTAGTAAAAGAGCTGGAAAAGCGCGGTATCGGCCGGCCGTCTACTTATGCTGCCATTATTTCCACCATTCAGGAGCGCGGTTATGTGCGGGTGGAAAACAAACGCTTCTATGCTGAGAAAATGGGCGAGATTGTCACAGACCGTTTAGTCGAGAATTTTAACGATCTGATGAACTACGACTTTACCGCCAACATGGAGCTGAAGCTGGACGATATTGCCAATGGTCAGGCACAGTGGCGCAAAGAGCTGGACAGCTTCTACAGTGATTTTTCCCAGAAGCTGAAAACCGCAGAAAACGACCCGGAGCATGGCGGCATGCGGGTAAACCAAGTGGTGGTGACCGATATTGCCTGTCCCACCTGTGGCCGCCCTATGGGCATCAGAACCGCCTCTACCGGCGTATTTTTAGGCTGTACCGGTTACAACTTGCCACCAAAAGAGCGCTGCACCACCACAATGAACCTGGTGGCGGGTGATGTGGCAGTGAATGTCAGTGACGAAGACGAGCTGGAAACCGAAGCCCTGCGGCAGAAAAAGCGTTGTAGCAAGTGTGGTACAGCGATGGACAGCTACTTGATTGACGAGGGCCGTAAGTTGCATGTTTGCGGTAACAACCCGGCCTGTGATGGTTTTAGTGTCGAGCAGGGCACTTTTAAGATTAAAGGCTATGATGGCCCGCTGATCGAGTGTGACAAGTGCGGCAGTGACATGCAGTTAAAGTCGGGCCGTTTTGGTAAGTATTTTGGCTGCACTAATAGCGAGTGTAAAAACACGCGTAAATTACTGCGTAGCGGCGAAGCCGCACCGCCAAAAGAAGATCCGGTGCATTTGCCTGAGCTGAAATGCGAAAAATCAGAAGCGTATTTTGTATTGCGTGACGGTGCCGCTGGCCTGTTCTTAGCCGCTTCAACCTTTCCCAAATCACGTGAAACACGCGCGCCTTTCGTCGCCGAGCTGGCGAAATACCGCAGTCAGTTATCGCCGAAGTTTTACTATCTGGCTGATGCCCCGGTAAAAGATCCGGATGGTAACCCTACGATAGTGCGCTGGAGCCGTAAAACCAAGCAACAGTATGTCATGTCGGAAAAAGACGGCAAAGCTACGGGCTGGTCGGCCTGGTTTGAAAATGGTAAATGGGTTGTGGCGAAAGCCTGAACCAATAAAAAATTAAGGCCGCTGCTGCGGCCTTAATTTTCTGAAACAGGGGTGATTACCACTTACGCTTGGGCGCAAACAGCTCGTCCAGGTCTTTATTTTCTTTTTCTTCTTTTTTCTCTCTGTCGCGCAGGTTGCCTTCTTTTAGCAGGGTGGCAATATCCTGCAGTGCCTGCATCACTTCAGACTTACGGCTTAACGCATAATCGTCCTGGTGTGGCGTGTTTGACAATGCGGTTAACGCTTTTTCAAAGTATTGCCTGGCAGAACCCAGCATATTGTTACTTCTGGCCTGATTGCCACGTTTAATCTGGCTCTCTACGTTTATCCGCAGTTGTAGCACTTCCAGTCGCTTATCTTCCTGGATCACCATTTGGGTATCAACATTACCACGCGCGTGTTCGGCGCGCAGCACTGTGCGCAGGCGCTTAATACCTTTAATCATACCGATAAGCTGCTGATCATTATCCGGCAGGGTTACGCCGTCGTTAAAGCTACTGCTATCCGCATTGCCTTCGCTTAAGCGTTTTTCGGTTTCCTGCAGCCGCTGTTTAATATCTCTGGCGCCAGGCTCCAGCTCTACCATAGCCCGCAGCGCGAAGGCGATACGTTTTAACAGCATTTGGCTTAACGCTGGCGACAGCGGCACGTTGGCTGAGTTAACAATCAGCTCTTCGGTGTCTTCCAATATGGTTCTGAGCTTACTGAACTCAGCACGTTTTAAGGTGGCAAGCCGTTCTTTATGTTGCTGTATAGCATTGACAATGATGGCGATGACCACCAGTGCTACTACCAGCGTTATTATTAAGGTTAACAGCATTGAAACCTCGTTTTTGTGACTTACATCTGCATATTAATCATAAAACAGCTTAAATAACAGCTGCCTGTTGTGCTCAGGGCAGGCTTAGGCGAAATACACCGCCACCAAAGCGGCCACCATTTGCCAGTTCGACACTGCCATGTTTGCCTTTATTTTGATGTGCTGTGGCAATAAGCTTAGCAAAAAATATTCCAAGTCCTGTGTGATTATTCGCTAAATCGGGCGTATTCATGTTAAAAGGGGCCGCATTTAGCATAAAATCTGGGAAGCCTTTGCCATCGTCATGCACTTCAATAATCAATTGGTCCTGCTGTGCGCTTACAATAAGCGCAATGTTCTGCCGGCAATAGCGCAGCGCATTGGCAACGGCATCGTTAAGCAGATTGACGATAAGGTCATAGTCGAAATACCAATACACATCATCTGGTTGCTCTAAAGTGATCTGCAGTTTTTGCTGCTCACTGAAGAATTGGTTTTTCAATAACACTTCTTCAGTCATGTCAGCTACAACATGCTGGTCAATTTGCACCGGTAACTGATTACGCTCCAGCCGGTACAGCGATAATAACTGCAACAGGTTAGAGTTTAGCCGGTTTGCTTCGTAGTTAAGCCGCGCCAGTTCATCCTGCGCCGGGCCGGATAATTGCAGGCTCTCCTGCTGAATAAGTTCAGTGGCCTGGATCAGCATACATAGCGAATTCTTCATATCGTGTACGGTGGAGGCCAGCACCGAGGCAAAGTCTATCGCAGGAAGCTTAGGTCGCATAAATTCTCCGTTCACTGTACTGGCAGCAGCCTTACTTTTAGCTACGATTAGTTATAGCATTAACCAATTTAAAAATTAGTTGGAATATCCTGCTTAACAGGTATATTGAGCAGTGATAAGCCATTACCGGATCTGTGCCCATGAAATTGCAGCAGCTGCGTTATATAGTTGAAGTGCTGAACCATAACCTGAACGTCTCCTCAACGGCCGAAAGTCTTTATACCTCGCAACCGGGTATCAGTAAACAGGTGCGTATGCTGGAAGATGAGCTGGGCATTCAGGTTTTTGGCCGCAGTGGTAAGCATTTAACGCATGTGACACCTGCCGGGCGCGAGGTGATTGATATTGCCCAGCAAATTCTGGCAAAAGTGGAAAGCATTAAAGCCGTGGCCAAAGAGCATACTTTGCCGGATCAGGGTAAGCTTAATATCGCCACTACCCACACGCAGGCACGCTACGCACTGCCACCGGTCATCAGCGGCTTTATGCAGAAATACCCTAAGGTGTCATTGCATATGCATCAGGGCACGCCACAGCAAATTTCTGAGGCGGCCTCGCGCGGAGATGCTGACTTTGCCATCGCGACAGAAGCTTTGCACCTGTATAACGACTTGGTGATGCTGCCTTGTTATCACTGGAACCGCAGCGTTATTGTGCGTCAGGATCATCCGTTATTGCAGCTTGGCCGCAAGATTGCGGTAGAGGATGTGGCCCAGCATCCGATAGTGACCTATGTGTTTGGCTTTACCGGCCGCTCGGAGTTAGACCGTGCTTTTGCCGCCAAGGGCTTAGAGCCAAAAATCGTCTTTACCGCTACCGATGCTGATGTGATAAAAACCTATGTCCGGCTGGGGCTGGGCGTCGGTGTTATTGCCTCGATGGCGATGGATAAAGAGCTGGATAAAGATTTAGTCGCGATTGATGCCAGCCATTTATTTGACGCCTCAACCACCAAAATCGGCTTTCGTAAAGGGGCATTTTTGCGTACTTATATGTATGATTTTATTGAACGTTTTGCACCACACCTGACAAAAGACGTGGTTGAAAAAGCCAATATGTTACGCAATCAGGACGAAATTGACCGTATGTTTGCCCGCTTTGAGTTGCCGGTGCGCTAGCCGCCTACCTTATAAGATAATTGCGCTATGAAAATTTATGCTGATGAAAATATGCCGCTGGTACAGGCATTTTTTCAACATCTGGGCGAAGTAATTCTGTTCGATGGCCGCAAGGTGGCCGCAGCAGAGCTTGCCGACGCCGATATTCTGTTAGTCCGCTCTGTTACTGCGGTAAATGCCAGTTTGCTCGACACAAACGCCAGGCTGCGCTTTGTTGGCACTGCCACTATTGGCACTGAACATGTTGATCAGGCTTACCTTACCAGTCGCAATATTGCCTTTGCCAGTGCCCCTGGCTGCAACGCCCAGTCGGTGGTGGAATATGTGCTTAGCAGCTTGTGGTACCTGGCCGAGAAATATCAGTGGCAGTTAAGCGATAAAACTATTGGCGTTGTTGGGGTTGGCAATATTGGTAGCTTGCTGGTGCGCTGTTTAACAGCATTAGGGTTTAAGGTGCTGCAGTGTGATCCGCTGCGCTATGAAACGGATAGCCGCTTTGCCCATACAGATTTTGACAGCCTGTGTCAGCAGGCAGACATTATCAGTTTTCACACCCCGCTGACACAAGAGGGTAAATGGCCAAGCCAGCATTTGCTTAATGCTCGCTCATTAGCCAGGCTAAAGCCCAATTGTGCCATTATCAATGCCTCACGCGGTGGCGTCATTGACAACGCAGCACTGTTGAATGATTTAACTGCTGCCAAAGCACAGCGGCGTGCTGTGGTACTGGATGTATGGGAACATGAGCCCGACATCCTGAGCGCATTATTGCCTTATGTCGATATAGCCACAGCACATATTGCCGGCCACAGTGTCGAGGGTAAGGCGCGCGGTACGCAAATGCTGTATCAGCGCTGCTGCGAACTGCTCGGACAGCCGGTTCAGTGGCAGCTGCAGCAGCTGCTGGCACAGCCTGCGCTGGAAAAATTACAGATTAGTGCAAATTTTGGGCTTCCAGATGTCCAAAATTTGGCGAGACTGTTATATGATGTGCGCCGTGACGATGCTATTTTGCGCCATGCCCTTTCGGTTAAGGGGTTTGACTGGATCCGTAAAACCTATCCGCCCCGGCGTGAATTCAGCTCGTTGCAACTTAGTGGCAAAGTCATACCAGATTATTTGCTGCAATTAGGGTTTAGCCTCGCACAATAACAAGAGGAACTATCATGGCGTCGCAATACAATGTTGCTGTATTAGGAGCAACAGGTCTGGTTGGCCAACATTTAATTGAAATTCTGGAACAGCGTGATTTCCCGGTCGCGCAATTATTTCCGCTGGCCAGCAGCCGCTCAGCCGGTGGCACTGTGACGTTTAAGGGTAAGAAAGTTAAAGTTATCGATGCTGAAACGTTCGACTGGTCCCAAGCGCAAATCGGTTTGTTTTCGGCCGGTGGCAGCGTATCAGCTATTTATGCGCCTAAGGCAGCCGATGCCGGTTGTGTGGTGATTGATAACACTTCACATTATCGCTACGAACCCGACATTCCGTTGGTAGTACCAGAGGTGAATGCGCATGCGATTGCTGATTATCGCAACCGCAATATTATTGCTAACCCGAATTGCTCAACCATTCAGATGCTGGTGGCGCTCAAGCCTATTTATGACGCTGTCGGCATCAGCCGTATCAATGTGGCGACTTATCAGTCAGTAAGTGGTGCCGGCCAGGACGCGGTTGAAGCCCTGGCACACGAAGCCGCGCAGTTAATGAATGGCCGGCCTATTGAAAATAGTGGTAAATTTGCCCGTCAGATTGCTTTTAACGTCATCCCACAGATTGATGTGTTTATGGATAACGGCTACACCAAAGAAGAAATGAAAATGCACTGGGAGACGCAGAAGATCTTTGGCGATAGCAGTATTGCCGTTAATGCAACAGCGGTAAGGGTGCCGGTATTTTTTGGTCATGCTGAAGCGGTGCATATTGAAACCCGTATGCCGATTAGCGTAGAGCAGGCTAAAGCGCTGTTGGCGGATGCGCCAGGTGTGGTACTGCTGGAAAATAATGCTGATTTTCCAACCCAGGTTTGTTCAGCCGCCGGTAAAGATGAGGTGTTTGTCGGTCGCATCCGGCAGGATTTGTCACATGAAAATGGCCTGAACCTGTGGGTGGTGGCAGACAATATTCGCAAAGGTGCAGCCACCAACAGCATTCAAATCGCAGAGCATCTTATCCGCGATTATCTGTAACAAACAGGCCCCAACGGGGCCTGTTTCGTTTTTGCGTTTTACCTCAGTAATTTCAGCGTGTTGTGTTAATTTCTGGTGATAATTAGCACAGTGCTTTATATTATTACTTTCACTGCTACCAGAAAAACTGGAATATAGTTTGCAACGCGGCTAAAGACAGGCTGCATAACGGCCGACATCTTGATGTAATAGTACCTGAAGCTGGGTAGGGATCATTAATGCCTTTGTTATTCGCTGTAATTATTGTAATGCTCGTCAATTTCCCGTCGGCAGTGCTGGCGCAGGAAACCTCGACCCAGATCCGTGGCCCGCGCAGCACCGATGCACCACCTATGCCGCAGAGCATAGGGCCATTAAGCCCGGCGGATACATTGTGGCGTGTCGCTGAGCGCATCCGCCCGGATGCCAATATCAGTTTGTATCAGGTGATGTATGCGTTGTACCTGAAAAACCCCGATGCTTTTCTCGAAGACAACTTAAATCATTTACGCCCAGGCGCCGTGCTGATCGTACCCAGTGCGCAGGACATGCGTCAGGTCGATTTAGCCCAGGCCAGGGCTAAATCAGAGCAGGACGATAAAACCTGGGCCGAGCGGCAAAAAGCTGCCAGGGCAGTTACCAAGCCGGCAACAAAGCCAGTTGCAACTGCAACAGAAGATAACAAACAACTGCAAGCTGAGTTATCGAAATTATCTATTCAGCAACGTCAGGACTTGGATGTGCTGCGCAGTCAGTTTGCTGACTCTATGCAGTTGATTGATACCATGGTCGATGAGAACATGCAGCTTAAAACCAGTCTGGCAAAACTGCAGCAGGAACTGGAGCTGATTAAAGCCCAGCTCAGCGATGACGAGGCGATACAGCAGCAAATTGAATTACTGTTAAAGCAACAGGCAGAATTGTTAGCTGCAAAAGCGGCCGCCGACACTGAAGCTGCAAAAACTACTGATTGGCAGCACTGGTTAAAGCATCCGCTGGCCTGGGTGCTGGCGGCCTGTATTCCGGCCCTGCTTATTTTGTTCAGTATATTGCTGTGGGTTAAAAAACGTAGCCAACATACTGAGCAAGTAGTGAGTGCGGCGGTACAGGAGAGCGCAGCCAACCCCGGGTATCAGTCGCCATTGCCACCGCTGGATACCTCTGATATTGATGACAGCCTGTTTGAGATAGACGATGCGCTGCTGGAAGATGCCTTTAACGAACCTGAGGTTGCCGCTAAAAAAGCGTCCGACGATGATGACCTGCTGGCGTTTGACGATGATGCCTTGTCGTTTGAAGATGATAGCCTGTTACCGCCTGAAGTCCCCGCTGGCAATAAAACTTCCACTGATGATGCGTTAGATGAGTTTGACCCGGATAATATCTTATCGGACGATGACTTAAGTGCATTATTGGCTGCTGCCGACGATGATGATGATGCGATAGAGTTGGCCGATGAGTCTTTAGATGCCGCAGAGCAGTCTGCTGCCAGTGATACCGGCGGCGCATTAGCACCATCGGAGGCCCAGATAAGCGACGAGCCAGATCTTGATGCGTTTGATATCGATGAGTTAATCGAAGAAGTCGATCTGGATCAGCTGGAGCAGGAAGCGTCCATGCAGGCTGACTCCGCAGCCTTCAATGAAGCGGCACAGCTTGAAACAAGCCAGGCTGACAAGGCGTTTCCTGATGTGTCTTTAACCGACGATGCTTTACCGGATAACAGCCAGCCTGAACAGCAAGCTGACATGGCGTTTGATGAGCAGACCTTAACGCAGGAGCAACAGTTAAGCCGTGCTATGGCGAGCGCCGGGCTCGTTGACGACAGTGCGGTAGAACAAGTAGTCGCTGAGGAAGAATCGGCTTTTGACAGCTCGGAGTTAGATGCCTTTGCCGAAAGCCTGGCCAGTGAACAACAGAGCGCTCAGACAGCTGATGATGAGACGGCAGAAAATGTCGCAAAGACCGATATCGATGCGCTTAATGCCGAGTTGACCGAACTGTTGGACCAGGCACGGCAGGACAGCTCGCAAGAGGTGATAACCCCTGAGCTGATGCCGGAGGACACCGTTGCTGACGACCTTGCAGCGCTTAGTGATGACGATGCCGGCATTATCGACCTGACCGAAGAAGATACGGCGCTGCTGGATGACTTTGACCTGGCTGCTGAGTTACAGCCGGTACAAGCTAACGAGGCGGTCGCGTTTGATTTAACCACTCAGGATGATGAGTCTGTGGTAATGCCCACCGATGCGGCGTTATCGGTAGAAAACCCCAGCAAAATGCTGGAGCAATATCCCAAATTAGAACTCAGCGATGATGAGCAATCTGCAGTGCTTGACCCGGAACTGTTGCTGTCTGAACTGGAGCAGTTGGACCAACAAAGCGAGGTTGATGATACCGATGCCATTGAGCTAGAGCTAGATCCCATGCCAGATGCGCAGTTTGACTCTTTGATGTCAGAACTTGAAGCGATGGCAGATAATCTGGATGCGGCTGAGCAGGAGCTGGAGCAGCAGTCCGATGACAGTAGTGTGCAGCAGCCAGACGATGATAAAGGCAGCGTATTCGATTTTAGCGACGATGACTTTGTCGAAATTGATACATTGCTGGCCAACGCGGGACAGCCGGAGCAGGAGAGTGAGCGTTTTAATCAATTAAATGTCGATGTCGGGCTGGAGGATTACGCCGATATTATTGGCGAGCATCAGCGGCTGGATGTCGATGTTGAAGATAATGGTTACTCTGCCAAGTTAGATCTGGTGCGGGCGTACATTGAAATGGATGACAATGAAAGCGCCACTCAGCTGTTGGATGACATTATGGCCTCTGATGCACCCGAGCATGTTAAAGCCGAGGCGCAAAGCTTACGGCAATAACCGGCCGGCTGGCGCTGTATTCACGTCAGGCTTAGGCTATAATCGCCGCCGGTTCGACTGAGGGGGTGGCATGCGCATAGCATTAGGTATTGAATACGACGGTTCAGCTTTTTACGGCTGGCAGCGGCAACGGGAAGTGAACAGTGTGCAGCAGGAACTGGAAACGGCGCTGTCTGCTGTGGCCAACCAACCGGTTGAGCTATTTTGTGCCGGTCGCACTGATGCTGGCGTGCATGCTACCGGCCAGGTAGTGCACTTTGACACCGACGCCATTCGTGATGATAAAGCCTGGGTTATGGGCACCAACAGCCGCTTACCAGATGCTATAGCTGTGCGTTGGGCTAAAGTGGTGGCCGATGATTTTCATGCCCGTTTTAGCGCTACAGCACGTCGTTACCGCTATATTATTTATAACCATAAATACCGCCCGGCCATTTTACGCAGTGGCTTAAGCCACTATCACCAACAGTTAAATATTGAGCTGATGCAACAGGCCGCGCCCTATTTACTGGGCGAGCAGGATTTCAGTTCGTTTCGCGCTGTGCAGTGTCAATCGAAGACACCGTTTCGTAATGTGCATCATTTACAGATTGAACGCCGTGGTGATTACATTGTGCTGGATATAAAAGCCAATGCGTTTTTACACCATATGGTGCGTAACATTACCGGCAGTTTGCTGGAAGTGGGTATGCAAAACCGGCCGCCGCAGTGGATTGCCGAATTGTTAGCCGCAAAAGATCGCAATTTGGCGGCTGCCACAGCTAAACCTGGTGGCCTGTATTTAGTTGACGTGGAATACCCGGCGCATTATGCGTTACCCAAAGCGGCGCCCGGCCCGCTGTTTTTACCTGACTACTAAGACCAGTTTTCTGTATTCGTCACTGGGCGTTTTGTGCTTTAATAGCGCCGGTTTACTGAATTTCGGCGTTTTTTAACGTTTTTTCGACATGGCGGCGACGCGGTGTCGTTTGTAATAGGACTAATATATGAGTTGGTTAGAAAAGATCCTGCCCAGAACATCCTCTTCTTCCGCGCGTCGAAATATCCCGGAAGGTGTCTGGACTAAATGTACCGCGTGCGATGCGGTACTGTACAAAGCCGATTTAGATCGTAACCTTGGCGTTTGCCCCAAGTGTGACCATCATATGCGTATTTCTGCCCGTGCCCGTCTGACCAGCTTCTTAGATACGCAAGGCGTAAAAGAGTTGGCAGCAGAGCTGGAGCCGCAGGATTTACTCAAATTTAAAGACAGCAAACGCTATAAAGATCGTATCAGTGCGGCGCAAAAAGACACCAATGAAAAAGATGCGATGGTAGTGATGCACGGCAGTTTAAAAGGTATGCCGATTGTGGCCGCGTCGTTTGAATTTGAGTTTATGGGCGGTTCTATGGCCTCAGTGGTAGGGGCCAAATTTGTTGCCGGTGTTGAGTACGCCTTGGCGCACAAAGTGCCGTTTGTCTGTTTTTCCGCCAGTGGCGGTGCGCGCATGCAGGAAGCGCTGTTCTCTCTGATGCAAATGGCGAAAACCAGTGCGGCGCTGGCAAAAATGAGCGAAGCCGGATTGCCCTATATCTCTGTGCTGACTGACCCTACCATGGGCGGTGTGTCCGCCAGTCTGGCTATGCTGGGTGACGTCAACATTGGTGAGCCAAAAGCATTAATTGGTTTTGCCGGCCCGCGGGTCATTGAGCAAACGGTTCGGGAAAAGCTGCCGGAAGGCTTCCAGCGCAGTGAATTTTTACTGGAACACGGCGCTATCGATATGATTGTTGACCGGCGCAAAATGCGCGATACAATTGCGCGTCTCGTTGCTAAGTTTATGCAGCTGCCAGCTCCAGTGTCGGAGCACGACGCCGCTTAAGGGTTTCATGTCTACTGCGATATCTACCAGCCAATCGTGCCATAGCCTGGCCGATTGGCTTTGTTATATTGAACAAAGCCATCCTATTCATCAAATCGAACTGGGCCTGGAGCGGGTGCGGCAGGTTGCCGCACGTGCCAATTTGCAGTTACTGCCGGGTAAAGTGATTTTAATTGGTGGCACCAATGGCAAAGGCACTACCGCCAGAGCCATCGAGCAAATGCTGTTAGCTCAGGGGAAACGGGTTGGCGTGTATAGCTCACCACATTTGCTGGCATTTAATGAAAGGCTGCGCATTGATGGCAGCGATGTCGCAGACGCTGACTGGGTGACGGCTTTTGCTTTTGTCGAGCAGCTGCGTGAGCAGACGGCGTTAACCTACTTTGAGTTTACTACCCTGGTAGCCTTTCGTATTTTGCAGCAGCAACAGCCTGATTATTGCCTGATAGAAGTAGGCTTGGGCGGCCGCTTAGATGCCACCAACATTATTGCGCCGGATATCAGTGTCATTACCACCGTCGATTTAGATCACCAAGAATGGCTGGGTAATGACCGTAACAGCATCGGCTTTGAAAAGGCCGGTATTTTCCGCCCGGGTAAAATTGCTGTTATTGGCGATCTAGCCGCGCCGCCGTCTGTTTTGCAGCAGGCTGAACAGTTAGGCTGTCACAAAATACAGGTGTTACAACATTATCACTACCAAGAGCACAACCAGCATTGGCAGTGGCAAGGCCTTAAACAGCAGTACAGCGCTTTAGTAAAACCCGCTATTCCACTGCAAAATGCCGCCTGTGCCTTGGCGGTGCTGGAACAGCTGGATATGCTGCCAAATGAGGTGCAACTGCGGCAGGTGCTGGCCAACCTTACTTTAGCCGGACGCATGCAGTGGCTGCAGCGCCAGCCAGCCGTTATCGTTGATGTAGCACACAACCCGCAATCTACCGCCTATCTGGCGCAGCAGCTTAACCAATTAAAGCCGCGCTATAAAAGGTTGCTGGCACTTAGCGGTATGCTCAAAGACAAGGATATTGCCCAAAGTCTAGAGCCCTTGACGCCGCTGTTTGATCAATGGCATCTTGTCAGTCTGAGCGGACCTCGGGGGGCCACAGCCCAGCAACTGGCTCAGGTGCTGGCTGAGGTACCCACAGAGCTGCAACTGCATGATGACGTACAACAGGCGTATCAGCAGGTTGTCGCCGCTATGCAGCCTGATGAGCTGCTAGTCGTTTTTGGGTCTTTTTTTACTGTGTCAGCCGTGTTGGCAGGCCTGCAGGAGGCAAAGTGACACCCGCATTTAAGCATCGTTTACTGGGCACCGCCATATTGGTTATGGTTGGTATCATTTTTCTACCAGACTTGCTCGATGGGGAAAAACAGGTAGTAAAAGATGATTTTAAAGTGATCCCCAACCGGCCTGAGTTCAGTGGTGTACAGCAGCAACAGGTGCTGGACAGTACACAATTTACCCAGTTGGAACAGCAACTGGCAGCGCAGGCAGTGGATGAAAACGCACTGGATGCGGACAGCGAAACCGCTGCGGCGGCTGTTGGCAGAGACAATGACGCCCAGCTGCCTTCGCAGCAATATGCGCAGGTTACCGTAACGCCAGAGCAGAAACAGATAACACAAAAACCTGCGACACAAAGTGCTGGCGCGGGGCCTAACCAAACTACACTGGAGCAGGCTGCCTGGGTGGTGCGGGTGGGCAGTTTTAGCAAAGAGCAAAATGCTAACGCCTTGATGTTAAAGTTACGCCAGGCCGGCTTTGTTACCTTTACCCGGCAAATTACCAACACGCAAGGGCTGCAACTGACCAGCGTGCTGGTTGGGCCAGAGCTGCGTAAAGACAGGCTGGAGCAGCAGTTACCCAGGCTGCAGCAGCTTACCGGCATTGAGCGTTTATCGGTAATGAGCTATCAGCCGGCAGAAAATAATTAGCCAAGCCTGCGCTGGGTTTGATAGAATGCGCGCCGTCATCAAACAACCTTTGGTAGCAAATGGTCTGGGTTGATTTTGCCATCCTGGCAATCATAGCGTTATCGGCTGTTATCAGCCTGGTCCGCGGCTTTGTCAAAGAAGCCATTTCGCTGGCGGTGTGGATCCTGGCATTCTTTATTGCCAGCACTTACTATCCGCATCTGGCGGGCTTCTTTACCACTATGCAGGACGACACCCTGCGCAATGCTTCTGCCATCGCTATTCTGTTTATCTTAAGCCTGATCTTAGGCGCGCTGATTAATTATGTTGTTGGCAAACTGGTGCAATCTACCGGTTTGTCTGGCACGGATCGCTTACTTGGGCTTATTTTTGGTGCGCTGCGCGGCGTGTTAGTTGTCAGTGCCATACTATTTTTTATGGACGCCTTTACACCTGCGGCGAACGCCAGCTGGTGGCAAAGCTCAGTACTTATCCCCGAATTTGGTTTTATTATCGAATGGTTCTTCGACTATCTGCAGAATCATTCCAGTTTTATGCAAAAGCCTTAACGCTGGCGAGGAAGAAAATCCATGTGTGGTATTGTTGGAATTGTTGGGAAATATCCGGTAAATCAGGCACTGTATGATGGCTTAACAGTGCTACAGCATCGCGGTCAGGATGCCGCCGGTATTGTGACCGTTGATAACAACACCTTGCGTCTGCGTAAAGCGAACGGACTGGTTAAAGACGTGTTTGAAGTGCGCCATATGCAGCGTCTGGCCGGTAATATGGGTATTGGCCATGTGCGTTATCCAACTGCGGGCTCATCCAGTACCGCTGAAGCGCAACCGTTTTATGTTAACAGCCCCTTTGGCATCGCGCTGGCACATAATGGTAACCTGACCAATTCGCATACCTTAAAAGAAGAAATTTTCCGCATTGCCCGCCGCCATGTAAACACCACCTCAGATTCGGAAGTGCTGTTAAACGTACTGGCGCATGAGCTGCACAATACCGGTGTGATGGAATTGCAAGCTGAGCATATTTTCCGTGCTGTGGCGAATGTGCATCGTAAGGTGAAGGGGGGCTATGCCGTTGTTGCCCTGATCATCGGCCATGGTCTGCTGGCGTTTCGTGACCCTAATGGTATTCGTCCCTTAGTGATGGGTAAGCGCGAAACTGAGCGCGGCACTGAGTACATGGTCGCCTCTGAGAGCGTCGCCTTAGATGCAGATGGCTTTACCGTGCTGCGCGATGTATCGCCGGGTGAAGCGGTCTATATTACCGAACAGGGTGAGCTGCATAGCTTTCAGTGCGCCGAAAACCCAAGCTATACGCCTTGTATCTTTGAATATGTTTATTTTGCCCGGCCAGACTCGACCATCGACAACATTTCGGTGTATGCCTCACGCGTAGCGATGGGTACTATGCTGGGGCAGAAAATCAAGCGCGAATGGGGGCATTTAGATATTGATGTGGTTATTCCTATTCCGGAAACCAGTAACGATGCGGCGCTACAAATCGCGACTGTGTTGGGCTTGCCTTATCGTCAGGGCTATGTGAAAAACCGCTACATCGGCCGTACTTTTATTATGCCGGGTCAGGAAGCGCGGAAAAAATCAGTTAAACGTAAGCTCAATGCCATTAAGCAAGAATTTAAAGACAAAAACGTGCTGCTAGTCGATGACTCTATAGTACGAGGTACTACGTCTCAGCAAATTATTGATATGGCACGCGAAGCTGGTGCAAAGAAAGTATATTTTGCTTCGGCGGCACCAGAAATCCGCTTCCCCAATGTGTATGGTATTGATATGCCCTCAGCAAATGAGTTGATTGCACATGGCCATGACGTTGACAGCATTTGCGATACCATAGGCGCTGACGGCTTGATCTTTCAATCATTGCCCGATTTAATTGCTGCGGTACGTTCAGAAAACCCGGAAATTAAGCGGTTTGAGACCTCGGTGTTTGACGGTAATTACGTCACCAATGACATCGATCAGGATTACCTAAATCGTTTGGATCAGCAGCGCAGTGATGATGCCAAAGCCAAATCGGTAGCTGCTATGGCGACCAACCTGGAAACCTATAACGAAGGTTAGCAGTGTTTTTGCTTAACGCGTAAAACCATTTCGTAACGTTTAAAGCAAAGGGAGCCGTGGCTCCCTTTGTTGTTTTTTGTCTGTTAGCGGGCGCTAATGGGTAAAGGTAGGGCCAAAGCCCGAGCTCCATAAAATGGCGGTAGCTGTTAAAATGCACACCAGCAGCACCAGGCCACAAGTCACCACAGAGCTGGCATAAATGAAACCACGCTCTTCGGGTATGTGCATCAGAATAGGCACACCGACATAGAGTAAATACACCGAATAGGCCAGGCCCACTAAGCCTACTGTCATTACCACCCAAAGCTCAGGATATAAACCGGCAAAACCCACCATAAATAATGGGGTAGAGGTGTAAGCTGCCAGCTCTAAGGTTTGGGTGTAGGTGGGTTCAGCACCAAAGGTATGCGCCATCCAATGCGCCAGCAGTGCCAATGCGAACACGCCGCCGATTAATGCGATATACATCGCAATAGATAGCATCAGTGCACTGTCGTGGGTCAGCATAAGGCGATCGCCAACCCCAATGCTCCAGCCAATATGTACTGCCGAGTAATAAGCACATACTGAAGGTATCAGTGCTACCAGCAGTATATGAATTAAGCTGTAACGAAAACTTTCATGTCTTGCATCTATGGTATGCCATTCTTCTTTCGGATGAGCATACAGTCCCCATAAGTGATTCAATATCATAATTATTATCCTTGTCACTACTATGAACTACCGGGTTATAGCGTTATAACCGTTACATCAGTTATGGCCAATAGAATGCACTTCGTCAAGCTGGCTGAATAAAATTTGAACATGGCTTATTACACAGGCCAATACATGCGCGCTGCTGCGCAATTGGTTATAATGGCGGCCTTATTAGAGTGTTGAAGCTAAGCGATGTTAAAAGCCGAAATAAGCCAGTTAATTCACCCGGTAAAGCAATTTTTAGCCTGCGAGACACCCTCGTCTTGGCTGCGCAAAGCCGCGCAGCCCGACAGTCTGCCGGTGCTGCTGCTGGATCACTTAATTTGTGAGTTAAAAGCGGCGCAAAGTGCCATGTATTTGATCAGGCGTTATGCGGTGGATGAGCAAAGTGGTGAGGCCTTATTGCAGTGGCTTAAGCCCTATGAAGACTTTACCTACCGCGAGCAAGGCGAGTGGCAAGCGTTAGCCGGGCTTAGCCTGAAAAAATCGATGCTACCCAAAGCCGCTGATACCTATACGCAGGATCTTATCGATAAAATGGTACTGCTGATCAAAGAAGAGCTACACCACTTCTACCAGGTATTAGAAGTAATGCAGGCCAACGGTATTCACTATCAGAAAATTACCTCCAGTCGCTATGCCAAGGGGCTGTTGCGTCATGTGCGGACCTATGAGCCCGCGGCCATGGTCGACAAACTGATTTGCGGTGCGTTTATTGAAGCCCGCTCTTGTGAGCGTTTTGCCGGCCTGGCGCCACTATTGCCGCAGGCTATCGGCGAATTTTATATCTCGTTGTTGCGCTCTGAAGCTCGGCATTATCAGGATTATTTAACCTTGGCCACGCAGGTGGCCGGCGAAGATTTGAGCAGCCGTATTGCCTTCTTTGCTGCCATTGAAGCTGAGCTGATAACCAGCGCCGATACCGATTTTAAGTTTCATAGCGGTACGCCGGTTGCAGCCTGATCTCGTAGTTGGCGCCCTTACTGGGCTAAAGGGTTAAAAGATAACTGCCAGTTATCAGTACTGACGCGTAAGTAGCTACTCTGGCTGTACCAGTCGCCCAATACATAGCGCTGTGCTGATTGGCCATTTACGGTTAATTCGTGCACCGCCGGCCTGTGGGTGTGGCCATGTATAAGCTTTAGTACGCCGGCCTGCGTCATTACGCGCGGCACCTCTTCGGGCGTCACATCCATAATCTGTGGCTGTGCCTGGTTAAGGTATTGCTGTTTATGCCGGGCACTTTTATCGCGCGCTTTGCGCGCTAAGCGCTGACGATACCACAGCGGCAGGCGCAGCATCAGCCATTGCCACCAGGGTTGGTTCCACCATTGACGAAATTTTTGATAGGCAATATCCAGGGTACACAGGCTGTCGCCGTGCATAATTAAGGTGGCGGTGCCGTACAAATCAACGACCTGAGCTGGCGGCAGCAGTGTCATACCGCAGCGCTCGGCATAGGCCTGACGTAAAAAGAAGTCACGGTTGCCGTGAATAAAATACAGCGCCACACCACTGTCACTAAGCTGCTTTAGCGCGCTGGCTACCTGCTGCAGTAATGGCTCGGGGTTATCATCGCCAATCCAGACTTCGAATAAATCGCCCAGTATATAAAGCGCATCTGCCTCATTAGCAGTGTGCTGGATAAAGTGCAAAAAGGCAGCGGTGATATCGGGCCGATCGGCAGATAAATGCAGATCGGCGATAAACAGGGTATGAGCTTGAGTCATTAACAGGCTTAAGCGTGCAGCTCAGCTTTTTCGATAATAACCGGTTTTACCGGCACATCACTGTGGCCACCGCTGCGGCCAGTAGCGACTTTTTTAATTTCATCGACCACATCCATGCCTTCTGCCACTTCACCAAACACACAGTAACCCCAACCTGAGCTGGTTTCAGAGCTGAAGTTTAAAAAGTCGTTGTCAGCCACGTTGATAAAAAACTGGCAAGTGGCTGAATGCGGATCGCTGGTACGCGCCATAGCAATGGTGCCTTTTTTATTGGCCACTTTGTTATTCGCTTCGTTTTTAATTGGCGCTTTGGTGTCTTTTTGCTGCATATCCGGCGTAAAACCGCCGCCCTGGATCATAAAGCCGTTAATCACCCGGTGAAAAATGGTGTTATCAAAAAAGCCATCTTTCACATAGCTAATAAAGTTTTCTACTGTGGCCGGGGCTTTGTCGGCAAACAGGTTTAATTTAATTACGCCATAGTTAGTGTGTAAACTAATCATCATCAGGTGTCCTCAGTTCAAAGTGCTGCCATTCTACCGTACGCAGAGCAAATCATAAAGCAAGGATAGCCGCTTTGATCAGCCGGTGATACACTAACGCGCTTGTGTTACCGCAGGCCTGACATTCAGTTAACGCCGGCGTTTTCAGTCAAAGGACCCCGAGGAAAACATGCTACAGATCTACAATACCTTAAGCAGAAAAAAAGAACTGTTCACCCCTATAGTGCCTGGCAAAGCGGGGCTCTATGTCTGCGGTATTACTATTTATGATTACTGTCATGTTGGCCATGCCCGCACCTACGTTGCCTTTGACGTGATAAACCGTTATCTGCGATTTTTGGGTTACGATGTGACCTATGTGCGCAATATTACCGACGTTGACGACAAAATTATCAAACGCGCCGCGGAAAACAACGAAAGCTGCGATGCGCTGACTGCCCGTTTTACTAAAGCCATGCATGCTGATTTTGCTGCGCTGGGCCTGATGCCGGCCGACATCGAGCCGCGGGTCACCACCCATATGGCTGAAATTATTCAGATGATTGAGCAGCTCATCGCCAAAGGTTATGCCTATGTCGCTGCCGATGGTGATGTGCTGTTTGATGTCAGCAAGTATGAAGCCTATGGCGAGCTAAGTCAGCAAAACCTGGACATGCTACAGGCGGGTGCCCGGGTCAATGTGGCGGAGAATAAAGACGATCCGCTGGACTTTGTGCTGTGGAAAAGTGCCAAACCCGGCGAGCCATACTGGCAGTCGCCCTGGGGCAATGGCCGGCCAGGTTGGCATATTGAGTGTTCCGCCATGAGTGCCAAGCATTTAGGCGAGCATTTTGACATTCACGGTGGCGGCTCGGACTTACAGTTCCCGCATCATGAAAACGAAATTGCCCAGTCGACTTGTGCCCATGGCCATAAGTACGTCAATACCTGGATCCACACCGGTATGGTACAGGTAGATAAAGAGAAAATGTCTAAATCTTTAGGCAATTTCTTTACGGTAAAAGAGGTACTGGCACAGTATAACGCCGAAGCCGTGCGTTATTTCCTGTTATCCAGCCATTACCGCAGCCAGCTGAATTACTCGGCAGAAAACCTGGAGCAGGCGCACGCGGCGTTAGGGCGCTTATACACGGCGCTGCGCAATATTACACCGGCTGCTGAGGTTGACATGCAAAGCGACTACATTGCCCGTTTTAAAGCGGCAATGGATGACGACTTCAACACCCCGGAAGCCCTGCCGGTGTTGTTTGAACTGGCACGTGAAGTCAACCGCTTCAAAGAAAGTGAACCGGGCAAAGCCGCTGAGCTGGCGGGTTTATTAAAACTGTTGGCTGGTGTGCTTGGCATGTTACAAGGCGATGCCGAGCAGTTCTTGCAATCTGGCGCCTCTGATGATGAGGTTGCCGAAATAGAGGCATTAATTGCCAAGCGTAATACCGCCCGTGCTAACAAAGACTGGGCAGCGGCAGACGCCGCCCGCGATGCGTTAACGGCCAAGGGTATTATTGTCGAAGATAAAAACGGCGTAACCAGCTGGCGCAAAGACTGATTTAATACCGTTAATTAAAAAACCGCCTGCTGGCGGTTTTTTTGTATTATTGCAATTCATTGGCAAAACGGCCTACAGCCTGTACCACCTGTTTAGCTCCTTCCTGGATCTCTATAATCACGGTACCTGACTGGTTTGCTAATTCCAGGCCTTGCTCTGCTTTGTCCCGGGAGCTGAGCATTTGACGCATGACGTCATCTGACAGCCCTTGGTTTTTCTTCACTACGCCAACAATCTCTTCGGTAGCAGAACTGGTGCGAGCCGCCAATTTTCGTACTTCGTCGGCAACCACTGCAAATCCGCGACCCTGCTCACCGGCTCTTGCAGCCTCAATAGCGGCGTTTAGCGCCAGCAAGTTTGTCTGCTCTGCAATGCCTCCGATGGTTTGCACGATGGCATTAATTTGTTGGGACTGTTTGCCCAGTGCTTCAATGCTCTCAGTCGCAGCCTGCATTTGCGCGGCTATCTGCTGCATGGTGTCGACAGTCTTTTGCACTACTGTCGCGCCTTTTTTGGCGCTGACGTCTGTTTGTTGTGAAACGTCGTAGGCTACGCTGGCGCCTTCTCTTACCTGGGCTTCACGTGCTACTTGATCGGTGACAACGCTGGCAAACTTCACCACTTTACTAAGGTTGCCCTCGGCATCATAGACAGGGTTATAGGTCGCCTCCAGCCATACCTCGGTGCCTCTGCTATCTATCCGTTTGAAACGGCCCGCCACGTAAACGCCGTTGTTTAGCTTTTTCCAGAAGTCAGCGTATTCAGGCGAGGCTACTTCCTCTTTGGTGCAAAACATACGGTGATGCTGACCGACGAGTTGATCTAACCGGTATCCCATGGCCTGCTGAAACTGCTCGTTTGCTGTGATGACAGTGCCATCAAGATTGAACTGGATGACCGCAGTTGAACGAAGCAGCGCATTAATAAAAGACTCGCTTTCTTTTGCGTTCTCAATGTTTTTGGTTACGTCGCGACCATACCCCTTTACGAAGGCGAGCTTACCGTCTGCTCCTCTTATCGGGAGCCATTGAACATTTATCCACGCTAGGGTCCCATCAGCCCGAAAATAGCGATAGTCATCGCTAACAGGTTCAAACTTTGCCATTGCTTGATTAAAGTTGCGAAAACAGGGCAGTTTCGACACGTAAGACGGCACTATATCTGACAGTGCCTTGCCCACTAGCTGTTCTTGCCTGAAACCAAGTGCATCAGCAAAAGCCTGGTTGACGGCAGAGATACAGAAGCCTGCATTCAGGGTAATACACAACATGCCCCGATCCATCTGGTCAGCTAGCTGGCGAAGAACCGCCAATTCCTTAAGCTGTTCTGCGTGTTCTTTCTTGAGAAGGCGATTAAACATTAAAAAACTCCCATCAAACACAATAATAGGCAGACCAAGCCGGATATTGAGCCGTTATTAAAACATTTAAGGTGTATAAAAATACTTTCACTGTGTAAAGATATTTTTAAGTTAGGCGAAATAAAAAGTATGACATGAGGATAGCAAGAAAGCGGCATGTCAGTGTGACTGATTCAACGCTTGATCTTGAAATTAGAGATAAAATACCTACTGACAGTCAGTATTACCTATTAGCAAGTACTCGAATTTGTCGAAGAACAGGCAGCGGCATGCACCGCTGCCAATCGGCGTTAATATTTGTCGTGATAAAGCTCGCAGGCTTCCAGCGTGTTTTCTATTAAGCTGGCTACGGTCATCGGGCCTACGCCACCGGGTACCGGCGTAATATAACGTGCATGTTTTACTGCAGCGCCGTATTCCACATCACCTACCAGTTTGCCGCTATCCAGCCGGTTAATGCCGACATCTATAACCAAGGCGCCCGGTTTTACCCAGTCACCGGGAATAAACTCGGGCCGGCCTACGGCTACCACTAATAAATCGGCGCGGCGTACCTGGGCTTCGAGGTTCTTGGTAAATTTATGGCATACGGTAGTGGTGCAGCCGGCCAGTAACAGCTCGAGCGCCATTGGCCTGCCAACAATATTAGAGGCTCCCACCACTACAGCATCCATACCTTTAACATTAACGCCGGTACTTTGCAGCAGCGTCATAATGCCTTTCGGCGTGCAAGGACGCAGTGCTGGCATACGCTGGGCTAAGCGGCCAATGTTATAAGGGTGAAAACCATCAACATCTTTATGCGGGTGAATACGCTCTAAAATGGCGGATGCATCCAGCCCGGCCGGTAATGGCAGTTGTACCAATATGCCATCAACGCTATTGTCGTTGTTTAGCTTATCAATTAAGTCCAGCAGCTGCTGCTCGGTGGTATCAGAGGGCAAATCATAAGATACTGAGTGAAAGCCCACTTCTTCACAGGCTTTGCGTTTGCTGCCTACGTACACCTGTGATGCCGGGTCCAGCCCGACTAATACCACTGCCAAACCGGGCGCACGTTTGCCTGCGGCAACCCGGGCGCGAACCTGGGCGGCGACTTTATCTTTTGTTGCCTGTGCAACGGCTTTGCCATCAATAATTTGCGCTGTCATTTGCTTAGGTCTCTGCCATATTTTTACTGCGGCATATTTTCGCACAGACACCGGCGTAACGCCATCCTGCTATCGCCCAATGACGCGGGGTTCAAATATTAGACAATCAGTTGTTTTGTGCAAAAAAAGGTTTGACGCTATAGCGCCTCAGCTGTAATATTCCGCCCCGTTGCAGCAGTGCAGCAAAGTCGGTGATTGGCGCAGCTTGGTAGCGCACTTGGTTTGGGTCCAAGGGGTCGCAGGTTCAAATCCTGCATCACCGACCATCTTTCTGATGAAGATTAAATCGCCGTCAGAAAACAGCTTGGTAGGGCTTTCGATATTGCGCCCGTAGCTCAGTTGGATAGAGCAACGGCCTTCTAAGCCGTGGGTCATAGGTTCGAATCCTATCGGGCGCGCCATAACAAGCGCAAAACGTTTCAGTGGTGGTTGTAGCTCAGTTGGTAGAGCCCCGGATTGTGATTCCGGTTGTCGTGGGTTCGAGCCCCATCATCCACCCCATCTCTCTTGCTTTACAACAGTCGGTGATTGGCGCAGCTTGGTAGCGCACTTGGTTTGGGTCCAAGGGGTCGCAGGTTCAAATCCTGCATCACCGACCATTCTCCCTACGATAAAATAAGCGCACTTGGTTTGGGTGCTCCCGGTACTAGCGGTCGCAGGTTCAAATCCTGCATCACCGACCATTCTCCCTACGATAAAATAAGCGCACTTGTTTGGGTGCTCCCGGTACTAGCGGT
>JAANMY010001721.1_pt1 | contig 23296 bp, 24 predicted proteins | sample 7279691 | NCBI WGS metagenome assembly JAANMY01 (sample SAMN14094543, study PRJNA606508) | bioreactor metagenome | isolation source: A lab-scale SPAN reactor treating ammonium-rich wastewater day 388 | place: Ireland: Galway | collected 2018-02-07
GCAATCGTGCGCGGCCTTGCCCGGCCGCCGCGCTATATCCCCGCCATCGCCCCCAAGCCCGAGGCCCCCCATGCGCCGCCTGCGCCCCCTGATCGCCCTCGCCGCCGCCGCTGCCGGTATCGCCACCCTCGCCGCGCTCTCGCCCCGTCCGGCCGATCTGCCCTTCGCCGTGCAGACCGTCGCCCGCTTCCAGAGCCCCTGGGCGCTGGCCTTCCTGCCCGATGGCCGCCTCCTCGTCACCGAACACGCGGGCGCCCTGCATCTCGTCGCGCCCGATGGCCGCCGCAGCCCGGTTCCCGGCCTGCCGCCGGTGCTGCAATCGGGGCAACTGGGCCTGCATGACATCGCCCCCGCGCCGGATTTCGCCCGCTCGCGGCAGGTCTATCTCACCCATGTCGCGCCCACGCCGGGGGGCGGCCAACTGGTCCTTTCGCGCGCCACGCTCACCGAGGAACCGGCGCTGACCGGGCTCACCGAGCTCTGGCGCCAGCCGCAGGAGGGCGGCGGCGGCCATCCCGGCGGCATCATCGCCTTTGACCCGGACGGCGCCCATCTCTTCCTCACCCTCGGCGAGCGCACCATCGACGCCAGCGCCCAGAACCCGGACCATGCCCGCGGCAAGCTGCTGCGCCTCACCCTCGAGGGCGCGATTCCGGCCGACAACCCGCAGGCCGCGGCGGGCGGGGTGCGCGGCGCCACCTGGTCCACCGGCCACCGCAACCCTTACGGCCTCGCCTTCGCCCCCGATGGCCAGCTCTGGCTGCACGAGATGGGCCCGCGCGACGGCGACGAGCTGAACCGCATCGCGCCGGGCGCCAATTACGGCTGGCCCGAGGTTTCCGAGGGCGTCGATTACTCGGGCGACGAGATCCCCGACCACGCCACCCGGCCTGAGTTCACCGCCCCGGCGCTCGCCTGGCTGCCCGGCATCGCCCCCTCGGGCCTGGCCTTCTATCAGGGCGATCTGTTCGAGGGCTGGCAAGGCTCCGCCCTGATCGGCGCGCTGGCCGGCCAATCCCTGATCCGGGTGACGTTCGCGGACGGCACGCCGGTCGAGGCCGACCGCTGGCGCTTCGAGACCAGGCTCCGCGATGTCGCCATAGCGCCGGACGGCTCGGTCTGGCTGCTGGAGGACGGCGACCCGGGGAGATTGATGCGGGTGGTGCCGGGGTGAGGGGGATAAGCGAAACGTATCATAACCGGCGCAAACTGTCGAGCCAGTTTGGGCACCTGCCTAAGGGAGCGACCGTGGTAGCTGAGCTGAGAATGTTAATGATTCAATCTTCACGGAAATAGCTTTCAACCAGTCTCTCAACTTTCGTCTCTAGCACCTGAATTCCCAGCCCCCTCAGAGTCAGAAATCCAGTTCCAACAACTACTAGAAAAACGAGCAGATTAACAAACAATCCGAAGTGGTATCCAAACAGTGACAACCCTCCAATAATCAGTATCGTTACGCCAGCAACCGTAAGCAAATTGGTCAAAGTCTTTGCGACACCATTTGCTACTTCTCGGATCGCCAAGGAATGAGACTTTTCAGCTATTAGCTCTTTTTCGAACTTATCAACTTGTTGCCGAAGCGAAGTATTCTCTTCAATGTACCTCAGTTGGTCTTTGCGGTAGCTATCTTCGAGGCCCTTCTTTATGATGATTGCGGCATGCTTCGCAACTTGCTTTCGCTCTTGGAGCTTTGATTCTTTATCTTTCTTAATGATCTCAGTTAGAACCTGAGCGATCTGACCTTCAGTCACTTCGTCGTTTCGAGTGAATCTCACGGCTATCGCACGATCAAGCAGCCTAGATGCTCGCAGACGTATCGCCAACTCATCCGAAATGTGTTGATCTCTTACGAACCGGCTGATTGATTCAAGGAACCTCTCTTTTACGATTCTGTCGGGGACAAGGTTTGCGAGTGTGTAGGAAATGACCTGGCTTCGTGGCTTTTCGGCAAGCTTGCTGGGCAGTTTGGTCCAGAGCCTTGTGGCGATTACAGCCTCTGCAAAGCAAATTTGCACTGTATTGACAGGACTCTTGTCTTCGAAATAGGGTTTGAAGAACCTGTGAGAGGCACTCTGTAACGCCCAGTTGTGCGTAACATAGATGGCCTTGCAGCGCTCGAGGAAACGATGCGGTAGGCCTCTCCTCAGAATGTAGACAGATCGGAGTGACGCGATATCTCGTTTTCGCGCGGTGGGATTCTCTAGGCCCACATCTTGCAGTAAAACTCTGTCGAACTCTAACTCGTCAAGCCCCAACTCTTCTTCAACTTCAGGGCTATTAACAATTTCTATACCTAAGGCGGTGATGTCAATGTCTGTGGCGTCGATTTCTTCGGACAGCTCACTCAATGTTCTGGAGTTTTCCAGCATGTACGCTGGAAAAGGACCGTAGGCCTCTGAAGGGAAGTACTTGATCCTATTTAATGCTCCTTCCATCCCGCCTTTCAGTTCTTCTACAGTATGGCTAAATGTTTTCACCCCTGCGCCCAACGCTCGCGCCATATCGAGGAGCTCAATGCTGGCGGTCTTCATTTCGGAGCCATAGTGTCCCCGCAGTCGCGCAAGAACGCCGACATCTAAGAATAGGTCAACATCCGACATCCTCTTCGGAAACGCGTTGGCCGATTCGTCGTATGAAAGATCAGATTGCAATTGTGTTGTCTCATGGATTGCGAGATAGAGATGATCCCCAACCACAAGATCGGTTAAGTCGTCGATAAATGCGGAGTTCCTCTTTGAATCCAGACCCATCGCCTTGGCAATGATGCCGCTTGCCGTCTTCAGCTCTCTGTTGGCGCTGGAAACGGATGTTCCGTCAAGTACTCCGCTTGGATTGCTGTCAAGCCAAGTCGAAAGCAAGTCCTCGCTACTTGTCTCTATTCCCGCGTCGAGTCGTACGGCTTCGATCGCAGCTATCACTCGACCATACTTTTCATATGCAGCCAACTCATTGTCGTCGACACTCTTCTCGGCGGCAGGGTTGGCAATCACTGAGTATTTTTTTCTGCCAGAATTGCTATCTTTTATAATCTCGACGATACCAATATTCTTTAAAGCATACAGATGCTTTTCAAGAATAATTATTGGGACGAGGAACCCCCAATCGCGATAGACATGCGCCTGTACCACTGGCAGATGAAAGTACCCGGTAAAATTTCCCTTTATGAGGGATCGTTCTATTAAAGCGGCGAGTATCTCCAGAGGATCATGACCTCTGTCAAATTCGTTTGCAATAAACGCATAGGCTAGAAAGCTCTTCAAGTCTTTGTCCCTCACTTCGAAGACAAAAAAGCACTGCACAATGTCGGGGAAGCCAAGCACTTCAGGAGATCAACTAAGGCAGGTTGCAGTTGATACCGATTCTGGGTTTCGGCGTTTGTCCGTCTGAAACTTGCGTAATGTCGACCGAGGTTGTGCGCAACACGGTCGATGCTGGCCTAAAAATTGCGTGATAGCAAGCGCGCGCAAATAGCCTCCATCCGACCGTCTGGTCGCTCCGCGTTTCCTAGGGGACGCCCCCCTTAACAAATCCTTACCCCCGCCTCCCAACCCCTTGATATTCCTCACCCCGTCCCCCTGTCCCATCGTGGGACACCCGTCCGCTTGACCCGGCTCCCTGCAGGCCCTATACCGCGCCCGTCCGGGGGCGGAATCGCCCGCCGGGCCGTTTTCGTATGCGGCCCCGCCTTCTTCGGCGGACCCGGTCGCCGCGGAAGGCTCAGAAACGACGATCGACCCTCTGGCGGGCGGCACCCTCGCGGGCCCGGACCCGGTTGAAGACCAGAGCTCTCGGCCGCCCAGACCGTCACGGGATCAACCGTGCGCCATGATAGGAGAGGATCAGATGAACCTGATCGCACAACTCGAAGCCGAGCAGATCGCCGCGCTCGGCAAGGACATTCCCGATTTCAAGCCCGGCGATACCGTCCGCGTCGGCTATAAAGTGACCGAGGGCACCCGCTCGCGCGTCCAGATGTTCGAAGGCGTCTGCATCAGCCGCCGCGGCGGCGCCAACATCGCCGCCTCGTTCACCGTGCGCAAGATTTCCTTCGGTGAGGGCGTCGAGCGGATGTTCCCGCTCTATTCGACCAACATCGACAGCATCACCGTGGTCCGCCGCGGCAAGGTTCGCCGCGCCAAGCTGTATTACCTGCGCGATCGCCGCGGCAAATCGGCCCGGATCGTCGAAAAGACCAACTACCGCGCCCTGGGCGGCGCCGAGTAAGGAGCGGACCGATGCGTGACGCGATTCATCCCAACTACCACACCATCAACGTCAAGCTGGTCGACGGCACCCTGGTGCAGATGAAATCGACCTGGGGCAAGGAAGGCGACACCATGGCGCTGGACATCGACCCGTCGGTGCACCCGGCCTGGACCGGTGGCTCCTCGCGGCTGATGGACACCGGCGGCCGTGTGACCAAGTTCAAGAACAAATACTCGGGCCTCGGCTTCTGAGCCACCCGCCCCTGCGTTCGAAACGCCGCTGCCCCCGGGGTGGCGGCGTTTTCGTTTGCGACCGGATCGGCGGCTTTCCGCTTTCGCATTGCCGCGCCCCGGCCTATGGTCCGCGCGCGCCAGACGGGCGCAGGCAGAGCAGGGAAGAACCGTGGCGCATATCATCGTCACCGGCAACGAAAAGGGCGGGTCGGGGAAATCCACCACCGCCATGCATATTGCGACCGCGCTGGCGCGGATGGGGCACCGCGTCGGGGCGCTGGATCTGGATGTCCGCCAGCGCACCTTTGGCCGCTATGTCGAGAACCGCGCTGCCTATTGCGCGCGCGAGGGCATCACGCTGCCCAGCCCGCAGTACCGCGAATTGCCCGAGATCGACGCCGCGCGGCTGGGCCCGAACGAGAATGTCAACGATCACCGGCTGTCCGAGGCGATGGCGGGGCTGGATGAGGAAAGCGATTTCATCGTCATCGACTGCCCCGGCAGCCATACGCGGCTGAGCCAGGTTGCGCATTCGCTGGCCGATACGCTCATCACGCCGATGAACGACAGCTTCGTGGATTTCGACCTGCTGGCGCGGATCGACCCGGTGACGAACGCGGTTCAGGGGCCGTCGATCTATGCTGAAATGGTCTGGCAGGCGCGCCAGCTCAGGGCGCAGGCGGGGCTCAAGCCGATCGACTGGATCGTGCTGCGCAACCGTCTGGGCGCGCAGCAGATGCACAACAAGCGCAAGGTCGGCGAGGCGCTCGACGCGCTGTCGCGGCGGATCGGCTTTCGCGTCGCGCCGGGGTTTTCCGAGCGGGTCATCTTCCGCGAATTGTTCCCGCGCGGGTTGACGCTGATGGATCTGCGCGACACCGGGGTCGAGCAGATGAACATCTCGAACGTTGCTGCCAGACAGGAGCTGCGCGACCTGATGACCGCGCTGCGTCTGCCCGGTGTGGCGGTCAGTGTTTGAAAAAGCGTTTCGCCGGCAGCGTGTCCGGCAATTGCTTGTGCAGGTCGTCGAACCGCTCCATCACCCGTTTTTCGTCGTCTGCGAACAGGTGGAAGGGCAGTTTTACAGCCTGGCCGATAAATTCGAGGGCCGACAGCGGGGTTTTCATCGCGGATCCTTTCTGGCGCGTCACTTGGTTAATTCACCTGCTCACCGTGGCAAGAATGGGGCGGCGGCGGGGCGCTTTGTGGGAGGGGTTGCCGAGCGGCGGTTTGTGGGGGTAAACCATGAACATGCCGCCGAATCCCCGGACCCCAGCCATGCTTTCGCTCGTCTGGTTCAAGCGCGACCTGCGCGTTCATGACCATCCCGCCCTGGTGCAGGCGGCCGGGGCGGGGGCGGTGCTGCCGGTCTGGATCGCCGAGCCCGAGCAATGGGCGCAGCCCGATGCCTCGGCCCGGCACTGGGCGTTTCTCGACGAATCGCTGCGCAGCCTGCGGGCGGACCTGGCGGCGCTGGGCCAGCCGCTGATCCTGCGCACCGGCGAGGCGGTCGAGGTGCTGGCGCGGTTGCAGGCCAAGCACGGTTTCACCCGCATCGTCACCCATCCCGAGACCGGCAGCGCCTGGGCGCGGGCGCGGCAGGACCGGGTGGCCGACTGGGCGCGCGGCCGGGGGCTGGACTGGCAGGTCGTCGCCGAAGAGGGCGAGGGGCCGGTGCTGGCGCCGCCCGCGCTGGCGCCGGTGGCCGAGGCAACGGGCGCCCTGCCGGGGCTCAGGGCGCTGGGTCTGGCCGAGGATCGCTGCCCCTACCGTCAGCCCGGCGGGCGCGACGCGGCCCTGAGCGGGCTCGAAAGCTATCTCGCGGTGCGCGGGCAGGGCCATGCCGGGCGCGCCACCGCGCTGGGGGCCGAACGCGCCGGCTCGCGGCTGTCGCCCTATCTGGCTTACGGGGTGCTGTCCGCGCGCGAGGTGCGCGCCGCCATGGCCGAGGCCCGGGCGCGCTGGCGCGGCCAGCCGGACTGGGCGGCGGCGCTCAGGGCGCTGGGCGGGCAGTTGCGCGCGCGTGAGGCGGCGCGCGGCGCGCCGCTGGTCGCGCTGGGCGGGGCGGGCGAGGCGGGCGCCTGGGGGCGGGGCGAGACCGGGCTGCCCTATGTCGATGCCGCCATGCGCGCGCTGATGGCGACGGGCTGGCTGGATGCCCGCTCGCGCGCCCTGCTGGCGGCGGTGGGGCTGCATCACCTGCGGCTCGATCCGGCGGTGGTGGCGCAGCATCTGGCCCGGCTGTCGACCGACCATGACCCGGCGATCCAGCATCAGGCGCTGCGGCAGGTCGCGCTGGGGCGCATCCCCGATCCGGTCGCGATGGGCCGCGCGCTCGATCCGCAGGGGGCGTTCCTGCGCCGCTGGCTGCCGGAACTGGCGCGGGTGCCCGAGGCGCATCTGCAGGCGCCCTGGCTCTGGCCCGGCGCGCGCCGGGCGCTGGCCGGGCGCTATCCCGAGCCGGTGCTCGACCCGGCGACCGCCGCCCGTGCGGCGCGGGCGCTGCGGCTGCCGGTTGCGGCACGGGCGACAGCCCCGGTGCGACGGCGCGCGCCGGGGCCGCAGATGGCGCTGGATCTGTGATCCCTCAGGCGGCACCGACATGCCGGGCCAGCTTGCCCAGCGTCTGCAAGCCCAGCTCGACCGCGCCAAAACCCTTGGCGTTCTCGTATTCGGCCGGATCGGTGAAGGTCATGCGCAGCGTCACCCGCGTCTGCGCGCCCGCCGTTTCGAACCGGGCCGAGGCCTCGGCATGCAGCGGGCCGTTCTCGCCCCAATGCAGCGAATAATCGATCTGCGACGGGGGGGCATGGCGGGTATAGCGGTGATGGTTGGGAAAGACCGTGCCGTCGGGCGCGATCATGTCGAACACCCATTCGCCGCCCTCGCGCAGGTCGATGCGCTGCGTGCGGCAGGAAAACCCGTCCGGCCCCCACCACAGCGGCAGCGCCGCCGGGTCGGTCCAGGCCCGCCAGACCGTGGCGACCGGCGCGGCGATCAGCCGTTCCAGCACCATGGTGCGGGCCTCGCGCGCCTCGGCCTCGGCCACCAGATTGTCCAGCCCGGCGCCAAAGCCGTCGCGGTAGCCCTGCGCCATATCCTCGGCCAGCGAGGCCAGTTGCACCGTCAGGCGCAACCGGCTGCCCGCGCCCTGCGCCTCGATCTGCGCCGAGACCAGCGCGGCCGACAGCGTCGCGCCCTCGCGCAGGATCACCTCGGAGTTGACCGAATGCCGCGAGGCCTCCAGCGCCAGCCAGCCGATCTCGCAGCGGATGTCGGGCTGCCCGGCCACCTTGCACAGCGATACTTCGCGCCCGCCGATGCGGGTGTCGGCCTCCAGATACTCGACCGTCACCGCCGGATCGGGCGAGGACCACAGCGCGCGCACCCCGGGGCTGGTCCAGGCGTGCCACAGCACCGCCGGGGCCGCGGCCACATCGCGGGTGAATTCAAGCGTCTCGAACCGCAGGGTCATTGTGCCGCCAGCCCCTGCGCATAGGCCTCAAGCTGCGTCGCCACGGTGCCCCAGCCGTCGTGGAACCCCATGTCGGCGTGTTGCTTGGCGCTTTCCTTGCTGCGGTGGCGGGCGATGGCGGTATAGGTGGTCTTGCCGTCCCCGGCATCGGCAAAGGTGACGATGGCGGTCATGAAGGGCTCGGGCGCCGGTTTCCAGCCTTCGGTGTATGTGTCGGTGAACACCAGCTTTTCGCCCGGAATCACCTCCAGATAGACCCCCTCGTTGGCCATGATGTTGCCATCGACGTCGAAGGTGGTGTTGCACTTGCCGCCCGGCCGCACATCCAGCTCGCAGGCCGTCACCTTGTGCGGCCTGGGTACGAACCAATGCGGCAGATGCTCGGGCGAGGTCCAGCATTCCCACAACAGCGCGCGCGGCGCGTTCAGGGTGCGGGTCAGGATCAGGTCGGTTTCGGGATCAAGCATCATGGTCGCGCTCCTTCATCAGGGTCATCACGTAATCTTCCAGCCGGTCGAGCCGCCCTTCCCAAAGCGCGCGCTGCTCGTCGAGCCAGCTTCGCACCGGGATCAGCGCCTCGGGGATCAGCGCGCAGGTGCGCACCCGTCCATCCTTGCGGGTCTCGATCAGCCCGGCCTCTTCCAGCTTGCGCAGATGGGCCATCAGGCTGGGCAGCGCCATGTCAAAGGGCTGCGCCAGATCGCTGACCGAGGCCGGGCCGCGCGCCAGCCGCGCCAGCAGCGCGCGCCGGGTCGGATCGGCCAGCGCCTGAAACAGGCTGTCGAGGCGGGGTTCGAGGCTCATGGGCGGGCGGCGGGCGGCCTCACCTCAGGCCCCCGGGAAATGCGTCAGTTCCCAGATATGGCCATCGGGATCGGTGAACGCGCGGTAATACATGAAACCGTGGTCCATCGGCTCGCCATGCGCGCCGCCGCCCTGCGCCGCGGCGGTGCCGGCGATGCGGTCCACATCCTCGCGCGTATCGACCGACAGCGCCACCAGCACCTCGCGCGCCTTGGCGGTATCGGCCACCTCGGCCCCGGCAAAGCCGCGGAACTTGTCATGCGTCAGCAGCATGGCAAAGATCGTGTCCGACAGCACCAGGCAGGCGGCGGTCTCGTCGGTGTATTCGGCGTTGAAATCGAAACCGAGCGCACGCCAGAAAGCCATGGCGCGCGGCAGGTCGGCGACGGGCAGATTGACAAAGATCATGCGGGGCATGGGGCCTCTCCGATGTTGCTTAGGGATATGACTAACTGTTTGTGCAGCGCGACGCAAGGGAAAGTTAGGACCGTGCCTAACTAATTTTCCTTGAAAATCCTGTCGCGGATTCTGGCGGGATGGCTGTTGCCTATCGGAAACTTTCGTCGTTAGTGTCCTGCGCAATCGAAAACGGAGGGCAGGCATGGCGCAGCGCATGGACAAGGCTGGTCTGAAAGTTGACCGGCAACTGGCGGATTTCATCGAGGGGCAGGCGCTGCCGGGCACGGGAATTTCCGCCGCCGATTTCTGGGCCGGGTTCTCGGCGCTGGCGCATGATCTGGCGCCGCGCAACCGCGCCCTGCTGGAAAAACGCGATGTGCTGCAATCGCAGATCGACGACTGGCACCGCACCCATCGCGGCAAGCCGCACAATGCCGCCGCCTACAAGACCTTTCTCGAGGAAATCGGCTATCTGCTGCCCGAGGGCGAGGATTTCCAGATCGACACCGCGAATGTCGATCCCGAGATCGCCAGCATCGCCGGGCCGCAACTGGTGGTGCCGATCACCAATGCCCGCTACGCGCTGAACGCGGCCAACGCCCGCTGGGGCAGCCTCTATGACGCGCTCTATGGCACCGACGCCATGGGCTCGCAGCCGCCAAAGGGCGGCTATGAGCGCGGGCGCGGCGCGCGGGTGGTGGCGCGGGTGCGGGTGTTCCTCGATGACGCGGCGCCGCTGGACGGCGCTTCGTGGAGCGAAGTCACCGCGCTGGCGGTGCGTGACGGGCAATTGGTGGCGACGGCGCGCGGCGAGCGCGGGCTGAAAGACCCGGCGCAATTCGCGGGCTGGCTGGAGAACGATCTCTGCCCGCTGCAGGTACTGCTGCGCTCGAACGGGCTGCTCATCGAAATCCTGGTCGATCCCTCGACCGAGGTGGGCCGCACCGACCCGGCGGGGATTTCCGATGTCTGGCTGGAAAGCGCCCTGACCGCGATCATGGATTGCGAGGATTCGGTCGCCTGCGTCGATGCCGAGGACAAGGTGCAGGCCTATGCCAACTGGCTGGGCCTGATGAAGGGCGATCTGAGCGAAGAGGTCAGCAAGGGCGGCAAGACCTTCACCCGCAAACTGAACCCCGATGCCGAGTACAACGCCCCCGGCGGCGGCAGGCTGACGGTGAAATGCCGCGCCCTGTTGTGGGTGCGCAATGTCGGGCATCTGATGACCAACCCGGCGATCCTGCTCAAGGACGGCAGCGAAATCCCCGAGGGGATCATGGATGCGGCCATCACCACGCTGATCGCCCGGCACGATCTGCAAAAGACCAGCGGCCCGCGCAATTCGGCCACCGGCTCGGTCTATGTGGTGAAACCCAAGATGCACGGCCCCGAGGAAGTGGCCTTTGCCAGCGAAATCTTCGCCCGGGTCGAGGCGGCGCTGGGCCTGCCCGCCAATACCGTCAAACTGGGCATCATGGACGAGGAGCGCCGCACCTCGGCCAACCTCAAGGAATGTATCCGCGCGGCGCGGCACCGGGTGGCCTTTATCAACACCGGGTTTCTGGACCGCACCGGCGACGAAATCCACACCTCGATGGAGGCCGGGCCGTTCAGCCGCAAGGATTTCATCAAGCGCAAGAACTGGATCAAGGCCTATGAGGACCGCAACGTCGATATCGGCCTCGAATGCGGCCTGTCGGGCAAGGCGCAGATCGGCAAGGGGATGTGGGCGGCGCCCGACCTGATGGCGGCGATGCTGGACCAGAAGATCGACCACCCCCGCGCGGGGGCCAGCACCGCCTGGGTGCCCAGCCCCACCGCCGCCACGCTGCACGCGCTGCATTACCACAAGGTCGATGTCTTTGCCCTGCAGCGCAAGATGGCCGGGGGCGGGCGCCGCGCGCATCTGGAAACGCTGCTGGAAATCCCGCTGGCGAGCTATCGCAAATGGAGCGAGGCGCAGATCCTCGCCGAGGTGGAAAACAACGCCCAGGGGATTCTGGGCTATGTGGTGCGCTGGATCGACCAAGGGGTCGGCTGTTCCAAGGTGCCCGACATCCACGATGTCGGCCTGATGGAGGACCGCGCCACCTGCCGCATTTCCAGCCAGCATATCGCCAACTGGCTGCATCACGGTGTGGTCAGCGAGGCGCAGGTGATGGCGGCGATGAAACGCATGGCCGCGGTTGTGGACCGCCAGAACGCCGGCGATCCGCTCTATGCGCCGATGGCGCCGGGCTTTGACGGCGTGGCGTTCCAGGCGGCCTGCGATCTGGTGTTCAAGGGGCGGGTGCAGCCCTCGGGCTATACCGAGCCGGTGCTGCACGCGCGGCGGCTGGAACTGAAGGCGCTGCGCGGCTGAAGGGCAGGCGGGGGGCCAGCCCCCCGCACCCCCCGCCCAAGGGGGGCACGCCCCCCTTGGGAAACCCCGTGAGTATTTTTCGCAAGATGAAAAGGAGGCCGGGATGGCCCTGACACTGGAACAGGCGCGTACGATCATTGCCACGGCGCGGGCGCAGGGGCGCGAGCGCGGCTTCAAGCCGCTGTCGATCGTCGTGCTGGATGCGGGCGGCCATGTGCTGGCCTTCGAGCGCGAGGACGGCGCCCCGGTCGGCCGTTTCGCCCTGGCGCAGGGCAAGGCTTACGGCGCGATCATGGTCGGCGTGCCCAGCCGCGCGCTGGGCGCCATGGCCGAGGCCCGGCCGCATTTCGTCGCGGCGCTGGGCGGGCTCTATGACGGCAAGCTGGTGCCGGTGGCGGGCGGCGTGCTGCTGCGCGACGCCGGTGGCGCGATTGTCGGCGCCGTGGGCGTGACCGGCGATACCTCGGACAACGACGCGGCGGTGGCGGTGGCCGGGGCCGAAGCCGCCGGGCTGGTCGGCGAGGGCTGAGGCGCAGGGGGGCGGGCGCGGGGGCGCAGGCGTGGGGGGCCGTCCGACCCCCCTTTTCTTCGCGGGTGCAGCAGACTAGATTCCCCGGATCAACGCGATCTGCAGGAACCATCCATGCCGTGCAAGCGTCCCGTTGTCGGGGTTATCGGCAACACCGCCCTCTTGAACGAAAGCTACCAGGTCCACGCCGGGGGCACGATGAATTCGGCCGCCATCGCCGAGGTTTCAGGCGCGATTCCGCTGCTGATCCCGGCCGATCCGCGCTTTGTCCGCGTCGAGGATCTGCTCGAGGTCTGCGACGGTTTCCTGCTGACCGGCGGGCGCCCCAATGTCCACCCGCAGGAATACGGCGAGGATGAAACCCCGGCGCATGGCACCTTCGACCGCTGCCGCGATGCGATCACCCTGCCGCTGGTGCGCGCCTGCGTCGAGCGCGGGCAGCCGTTCCTGGGGGTCTGCCGCGGGTTTCAGGAGGTCAATGTGGCGATGGGCGGCTCGCTCTATCCCGAGATCCGCGATCTGCCGGGCCGCATGAACCACCGCATGCCGCCCGACGGCACGCTGGACGAGAAATTCGCGCTGCGCCACAGCGTCCGTTTCACCGAGGGCGGGCCATTCCACCGGCTGCTGGGCGCGACCGAGGTGATGACCAACACGCTGCACGGTCAGGGGATCAAGACGCCGGGCAACCGCATCGTCATCGACGGGCTGGCGCCGGACGGCACGCCCGAGGCGATCTATGTCAAGGATGCGCCGGGCTTCACCCTGTCGGTGCAATGGCATCCCGAATACAACGCCGCGGGCGATCCGGTCTCGCGCCCGCTGTTCGCCGCCTTTGGCGAGGCGCTGCGCGCCTGGGCCATGGCCAGCGCCTGACCCGGGCGAATTCTGCCGCGTTTTCTTTGAACCCGGCGCGCGTCTGGCGCGACTGATCCCTGAAGGCCCGCGTCGGGCCCCGTGGGAGAATGTCATGGACAAGTTTCTGGTGCTGATCGCTGCGCTGATGGGGGGCTTCTTTGCCCTGCTGCCCACCGTCGCGCCCGCCGTCGGCCTGTGACCCCTCACGCCCCTTGCCCCGGAGACACGCGATGATCCGCCCCCTTTTGCGCGCGCTGGCCGTGCTTGCCGCCCTTGCCGCGCCCGCCGCGGCCGAAATCGTCTCGATCGAGGCCGTCCAGCCCGAGGCCCGCGTCGGGCTCGACGGCGCCGGGATGCTGTCGATCCGCGGGCAGGGGGCGCTGCATCTGGAAATGATCCGCCTCAACGGCAACCGCGTCGCCTTCCGCGATCCGCAAAGCGGGATGTTCCTGCGCGCCGGGGTCGGTCAGGCGACGCAACTCAGCGTGGTGTCGCCGCATATCCGCGGCTGGGAAACCTTCGAACTGATCCCGACGGCGCGCGGCCATGCCCTGCGCTCGGTGCAAAACGGCCTCTATGTCGGCGCCGATCCGGCCGAGCCGCGGCTGGCGGCGGTCTGGGGTACGGCGGGGCTGGGGCAAACCTATCGCCTGCGGCCGGTGACACTGACCCGCCCGGCGCCCGATCTGCGGCCGGTGGTGACGCAGGCCCATGTCGGCCGCTGGCGGCTCGATACGCTCTATGGCGCCGGGGGCCAGCCGATGCCGCTGGACGCGCAGGCGGTGGCGCAGATGCATCTGGGCATCGACGCCCAGGGCGCCCTGTCGGGCAACGGCGGCTGCAACAGCTTCAACGCCCGGCTGGTGCGCGAAAACGGCGCGCTGGCGGTGCGCGACTTCCTGACCACCCGGCGCGGCTGCGCCAATCCGGCGCGTCAGGTCGAGATCCTGTTTCACGCGGCGCTGACCGGGGCGCGGCACTTCACCCTGCTGCAAGGCAGCCAATGGCTGGACCTGCGCGATGAAAACGGCAGCGTGCGGGCCCGGTTCCGCCGGATGTAAACCCCGCAGCCTGATGCGAAAGGGGGCCACCGGCCCCCTTTTTTTGTCAGACCGCCGGGGAATGGCCGGTCTTGGCCATGGCGTATTCGTCGAAATGGGTGGCGATCATCCGGGTCAGCGGCCGCCCGGCGGGCGGGATCGACAGGCCCTTGGCGTCATGCACCACGAAGGCGCCGAATTTCTCGGCCACCCGGGCGAACATCGCCTCCAGCGCGGCGCGGCTGGCGCCGAAATCGCCGGTCAGCTCGGCGGTGCGCACGGCGAAATCGCACATCAACGCCTCGATGATCCGGGCGCGCAGCCGGTCCTCGCCGCGGAAGGCATGGCCGCGGTGGGTGGCAAAGCGGCCGTCGCGCACATCCTTGGTCCAGGCGCCGGTGGCGGATTTCATCTGCGCATAGCCCTGGGGAAACCGCGAAATCGACGAGGCGCCAAGGCCGATCAGCACCTCGGACGTGTCATCCGTATAGCCCTGAAAATTGCGCCGCAGCGTGCCGGCCCGGGCGGCGCGGGCCAGCCCGTCGGCGGGGCGGGCGAAATGGTCGATGCCGATTTCGTCGTAGCCGTCCCAGGCAAAAAGCTGGCGCGCGGTTTCGAACAGCGCGAGGCGTTCCTCAGGGCGCGGCAGCGTGTCCGAGGGGATCAATTGCTGACGCCGCGCCATCCAGGGCACATGCGCATAGCCGTACAGCGCCACCCGGTCGGGCGACAGCGACAGCAGTTTCTGCACCGAATCGGCCACCCGGGCCTGGGTCTGCTTGGGCAGGCCATAGAGGATATCGGCGTTCAGACTGTGCACGCCGCGGGCGCGAATCGCCTCGACCGCGTCGCGGGTGATCTCATAGCTCTGGTCGCGGCCGATGATCGACTGGATCTCGGGGTCGAAATCCTGCACGCCGATCGAGGCGCGGTTCATCCCGGCCTCGGCCAGCGCGTCGAGCCGGGCCTCGTCGATCTCGCTCGGGTCGATCTCGACCGAGAATTCGGCCTCCTTGCCCAGCGGCACCGTCTCGAAAATCGCCCGGGCCAGCGCCCGCATCTGCGGCGCGGGCATCAGCGTTGGCGTGCCGCCGCCCCAATGCAGCCGCGACAGCGTGACGCCTTCGGGCAGGACGCGGCGCAGCAGCCGCAATTCGGCCTTCAGCGTCTCGACATAGGCGATGACCGGGTCGTCGTTGCTGGTGCCCTGGGTGCGGCAGGCGCAGAACCAGCACAGCCGCCGACAGAAGGGCACATGCAGATACAGCGAGATCGGACTGCCCGCCGGAATCGCGGCAATCCAGTCGGTAAACAGCCCCGGACCCACCTGATCCGAGAACTGCGGCGCAGTCGGATAGCTGGTGTAGCGCGGCACGCGCGCGTCAAAGAGCCCCAGTCGGGCGAGTTGCGATTCGGTATCCATTGGCATAGGTTGTACAAGGACCGCCCAAGGGCCTTGACCTAGATCAACTGATGCCAAGAACCACGCTCGCCCCCGTCAAGCTGACCCATGTGCAATGTGCCTCGTGCCCCATTCAGCACCGCGCCGTCTGTGCGCGCTGCGATGACACCGAATTGGCCCGGCTGGAAGAAACCAAATATTACCGCAGCTTCGAGGCCGGGCAGACGATTGCCTGGTCCGGCGACCGGATGGATTTTGTCGGTTCGGTGGTGTCCGGGATCGCCACGCTGACCCAGACGATGGAAGACGGGCGCCGCCAGATGGTCGGCCTGCTGCTGCCCAGCGATTTCGTCGGCCGCCCGGGCCGCGAGACGGCGGCCTATGACGTGGTGGCGACCACCGATCTGGTCATGTGCTGTTTTCGCAAGAAACCCTTCGAAGAGATCATGCTGACCACGCCGCATGTCGGCCAGCGCCTGCTCGAGATGACGCTCGATGAACTCGATGCGGCGCGCGAATGGATGCTGCTGCTGGGTCGCAAGACCGCGCGCGAAAAGATCGCCAGCCTGATCGCCATCATCGCCCGCCGCGATGCCTCGCTCAAGCTGGCCAAAAGCCAGGGCCGCGTCGTCGTCGATCTGCCGCTGACGCGTGAGGCGATGTCGGAATATCTGGGGCTGACGCTGGAAACCGTCAGCCGCCAGATCAGCGCCCTGCGCAAGGACGGCATCATCGAGATCGAAGGCAAGCGCCACATCATCATCCCCGATTTCGACCGGCTGGTCGAAGAGGCGGGCGATGACAGCGACGGTGGTTTCCTGGTCTGACCGCCGCAAGGCGCCGATTTCGCCCGGCCTTCGCCGCATTCCAGCCCCGATTCGCCGCCAGATTGTTCCCGAATCGGCGACAGAGCAGGGATCACCGACAATGTTCGACTGGGATGAAGATTATGAGAGCCTCGTGGCGCCGGTCGGTGTCACGGTTGCGGCCCTGGCGCCGCGCCGGTCGATGATCGACGCGCTGGGCGACGGGGCGCGGCGGCTGGCGCTGCCCGCGCTGGTGGCGCTGGCGCTGGGCGTGGCGGGGGCCGCGGCGCTGATCGGCCCGGCGGATATCCGGGCGCAGGTGGCGTCGCTGGGCTGGATGTGGGGTACGCAGGCGGCGATGCCCGCGGCGTTGCTGCATTACGAACAAAGCCAGTTCGACAATTTCCGCCGCGGCATCGCCGGGTTCAGCGATGCCGATCTGCTGGGCTATGCCAATTCCCTGCAACGCGATCTGCATTCTGCCGGTGGCCTGATGACCGGTTTCACCCGCGATGCGCTCTACCTCGCCCAGATGGAGATTGACCGCCGCGGCCTGCAGCGTCCGGTCGTTCTGCTGCGCAGCCCCGGCAGCGCGCTCTAATCCTGCCCCTTGGGCGGCAGGCTGGCGGTGAATTCCAGCGCCAGCCGCAGCAGCGCAAGGCGCGACGCCTCGTCGTCCATCGCCTCGTCGCTGACATCGACAAAACCCTTCATCGGCCGCCCGGTGAAATCCATCGGCCGCGTCCCCTCGATGGCGAGGGCGGCGGCGATATTCGCGGCGCCGACCCGGAACATGCCGCCGCCCTTGTGCACCCCGCCCAGCATATGCCCGTCGCGCAGAAAGCACAGGCCGCCGAACATCCGCCGCTCGGTCACGCCGGGCGTGTCGGCCAGGTCATGGCGCAGCAGATCGGCAAGCCCTTCGTCGTAAGTCATTGTAATCCCTCACTGTGCAAAAACGGCGGCCCTGATGCCGACCCGATTGCGTCCTCATTCCGCCACGATTGTCAGACAGTCTAAGACAAATTCTTGGAGAAAGGTGAAGAGGATGTTCTCTTCCGGCATTCTGAACTGGGCCCGCCAGCAGACACAGCCTGTCGCCGTCGATTGGGGCGTGCTGGCGGCTTCGGTGGCGCAGTTCGAGGAAACCTCGGTCGAGGCGCTGGCGGCGTTGGGTCTGGAACAAAAAGCCCCGCGCGCCGCGCTGGTGGCCAGCGAGGAATTGTTCGAAACCTGGCTGCAATCCATGGTCTATGACCCGGACACGATGCTGATCGAGCAATACAGCGTCTATGCCGAACAGGCCGACACGCTCATCACCCTCGGTCGCCCCGAACGGGCGCCGATGTATATCGATTATCTCGCCGCCGTCGCGCAGATGCTCGATGCGCGCGATCTGCCGATCCCGGTCGAAAGCCTGACCATCGACGAACTGGATCGCCGCTACGCGCTGGCCCGCAACTGAGGGGCCGCCGGCCGGAACCGACGGCCCGCCCCGGGGTCAGAGCGTGATGCGGTACAGCGCGAAGCCGTTCTCGCCCGCGCCCGCTTCCTCCATCTGCACGCCGCGCGCGCGCACGTCCTCGACATATTGCGCCGCTGCCGGGCCGGTTTCGAACAGCACCGTCGCCCCCTCGACCGGGGCAAAGCCCCAGTTGCCATCGGCCGCCGGGGCGATGGTGCCCAGTTCGACGATATAGCGCACGATGATGTCGCGGTTGGTATCGGGCGCGCGGAACACGATGGTCGATCCATCCGCCCCCGGGAACGATCCGCCGCCGCTGGCGCGGTAATTGTTGGTCGCCACGATGAATTCGGCGGCATCGTCGATCGGCGCGCCGTCGAACATCAGGTTGACGATCCGGTGCGCCTCGGGCGCCACGACCGCGCCGTCGTTGTCATAGCGCGAGGGTTGCGACAGGTCGATCTGATAGGTCACGCCGTCGATCACGTCGAAATTATACGATGGGAACGACGGGTTCAGCAGCACCTGATCGGCCATCCCGGGCTGGATCTGGTTGAACATGCCCGCGCTGCGCTCCAGCCATTCGCGCACCTGCGCGCCGGTGATCCGCACCGCCATCAGCGTGTTGGGATAGAGATACAGGTCGGCGACGTTCTTGATCGCCACCGGCCCCACCGGCACGTCGGTATAATACTCGGCACCGCCACGGCCCCCGGCCTTGAACGGCGCCGCGGCCGACAGCACCGGCAGCCCTTCGTGTTCGGTGCCCGCCAGAATGCCGGTGACATACCATTTCTGCGCCTCGGAAACGATCTGCACCGAGGGGTCATCGGCCACCAGCGCGAAATAGGAATACAGCGGCACCGAGGTCTGGCCGACTTCGGCGCGCACATACTCCAGCGTTGCGGCATGGGTTTCGGCGGTGGCCTCGACGACCGGCGCGTAATCCTCCACCAGCGCCGAGATCGAGCGATCCTCGTTGCGTTGCGAGATCGGGCGCGTCGTGCTTTCCGAGGTGTCGATCACCCAGCGCCCGCCGTCGCGGGTCAGCATCAGGTCCAGAATGCCCAGATGCGAGCCCCAGAACCCGGCCATCACCGCAGGCTTGCCCATCAGGGTGCCCGCCTCGGCATCGATCCCGGTGCCCGAGAAACTGGTCGAGGGGAACACCAGATGCTGGTGGCCGCAGACCAGCGCGTCGATGCCGTCGATCCCCGCCAGATGCAGCGAGGCGTTTTCCATGTAATCATCGGGCGCGCTGTCCGAGATGCCCGAATGTGACAGCGCCAGAATCAGGTCGCAGCCTTCTTCCTTCATCTGCGGCACCCAGGCGCGGGCGGCCTCCAGAATGCCGCGCACGGCGAAACTGCCCTCCAGATGCGCACGGTCCCATTGCATGATCTGCGGCGGCAGGAAGCCGATGATGCCGATCTTGATCGGATGCGATTCGCCGGCGCCGTCGGTCAGGGTCTTTTCCAGGATGACATAGGGCGGCAGGTGCAACTGGTCCTCGCGCGGGGTGGCCCCCAGCGAGCGGGCAAAGTTGGCGCAGACGATGGGGAAACCGGCGCGCGCGTTCACCAGATCGAGGAAGCCGACGCCATAGTTGAATTCGTGGTTGCCCAGCGTGCCCGCGTCATAGCCCAGCGCGTTCATCGCCGCCATGATCGGGTGCAGGTCGCCCTCGTGCATGCCGCGCGAATAGGCCATGAAATCGCCCATCGGGTTGCCCTGGAAATAATCGCCGTTGTCGACGGTCAGGGTATTGGTCGCCTCGGCGCGGATCTCGGCGACGATCGAGGCGGTGCGCGCCAGGCCCATCGTGTCGTTCGGACGGTCGGCGTAGTAATCATAGGCCTGGGCGTGGCAATGCAGGTCGGTGGTGGTCAGGATGCGCAGATGCGCCTGCCCGGCGGCTGCCCGGGCCGAGAACGGATGCAGCAGGATCAGGCCGGTGGCGGCGGTTGACGTGGCAAGGAATGCACGACGGCTGAGGCGGGTCATCAAGGGTACTCCCGGTTGTTGAGTCGCTCTGGCGGCGAAGGCGCCATGGTGAACCCGGCGCAGGATTGCGGCAAGGATTTTGACCATCGGTTCAATTTGTGAAACCGGGCCTGCGGCGGGCTGCCGCCGGTTTCATCGCGCCGCCGGGTGACAGGATGATGACGGGGCGCAACCGGGATCGGCCGGCGCGCCCCGCCTGCATCACAACCGCGCCGCCAGCGCGCGCAGCAGGGCCTTGGCCTCGGGCGGGGGGCGCTGGCCGAGGCGGCGGTAATCGCGCCCGCCCTCGGCGCGGCGCATCAGCCCCAGACCGATCATGTCGCGCCGCAGCAACGCCCGGTCGCCGAACAGATGCCAGCCGTCCAGCAGCGCGTTGATCTGCATCTCGCTCAGGCTGGCATCCTGCGGCAGCCGGGCCCACAGCGCCCACAGGCACAGGATCTGCACCTGCCGCCGCGCGGGCCAGCGCGCCAGCCGCCCGGCGGCATCGAAACAGGCCAGCGCCCTCTCGACCAGCCGGTAATCGGCGCCGGGTTCGGGCCCGGCGTCGAGCCGCTGGCGCGCGCTCTGGGCGGCGCGCAGATGCTGGTGATTGCGGAACCCGGCGGCGCGGGCCAGCATGTTCAGCAGCTCCAGATGCGAGGGGGCAGACCCCCGCGCCCCCAGTTGCTGGGCAAGCTGGCGGGCAAAGCCGGACAGGTCCGGGGTGGAAAGCGGGATCAGGTCGCGCGACATGGATACCTCTGGGGCCGCAACAAGGTCATGGTCGCTGACTTGTGACGCGCGGCGCTGAGGATCGGGCGCAGGCGGGGCGAACCGGAATCGCTGGGCAGGTTTAGCACCCCCTCGCGGGGACAGCGACGCCTCGGGAACTGCCGACCGGGGCGCAGTCTGCCACAGCGCCGTGGCCGGGGCAATTCCCCCGGATCGGCGATGCGGTTCGGCGGCGCGGGGCCGGGGCCCCGCGCGCAGGGGTCAATGCGCCAGCAGCACCGCCCGCTTGGCGTTTTCCAGCACGTTGCGGGTGGCACCGCCCAGAATCGCCTCGCGCAGGCGGGAATGGCCATAAGCGCCCATCACCAGCAGCGAGGCATCCACATCCTCCATATGACGCAGCAGCACGTCCGACACGCGCGGCAGGGTCTTGGCCAGCACCGAAACCTCGGCGCGCACCCCGTGGCGGGCCAGCATCTGCGTCAGCAGCCCGCCCGGGTCAGACCGTTCGGGGCTGTGCACCGGCGGGTTCACGATCACCACATCGACGATGTCCGCCGCCTGCAGCAGCGGCAGCGACCGGCGCACGGCCGACAGCGCCTCGTTCGACTGGTTCCAGGCGATCATCACCCGCTTGCCGAACTCGGCGCCCAGCCCGCTGGGCGGCAGGACAAGCACCGGGGCATGCCCCTCGAACAGCGCCGCCTCGATGGTGGCCTCCTGAATCGCCGAGGCATCGGGGCCATAGGGGCGCGACTGGATCACCAGATCGGAAAACCGCGCCTTCAGCCCCACCAGCGCCGGCAGGCCGCCAAACTGCACCACCGCCGATTCGGCGCCCCAGCGCAGCGATTCGCCCTCCAGCATGCGCCGGGCCCGCGCTTCCAGCGCCTCGGCCTCGGCCTGCGCGCGCTCCAGCGTTTCCTGCAGCAGGATCGGCGAGGCCCCCATATAGAATCCGCCCGCCGGGGTCATGTCGACGCCCAGCAGACAGGCCGAAAGATGCGCCTCGCGCGCGACGGCAAAGCGGACCGCCTGAGGCAGGGTGGCGGCCAGTTCAGGCTCGCTTCCCAGAAAGGTGAGAATTGACTTATAGGCCATGTCGCGTTCTCCTCATGCGTGCGGCAGATCGCCCGATACGCCCTGCGATGTTCTGCCGCGCCCGGCGACGGCGCCTTGATTTCGGTCAAATCAGAGGGTTCACCGCGACTTGACCTGAATCAAGGTTTTTCGACCGTCGAGGCCAGATAAGGGCCGAGGCGCAACAGGCCCCGGTCCTTACGGATGACGAGGGTACAGCCCAAGATTCGAACGAAGGGACGCAAACAATGTGGGATTACGTCAAGCTGATCGTGCTTGCCGTCGTCGCGGTGATCGCCGCGATCGCGGCCAGTCACGCGCGTGACCTCGCCTACCTGGTCCACATGATCATCTTCATGCTGGCCGCGGTGGCGTACTTCCTCTGGCAGATCCGCCATGTGGGAGAGGCCGAACACAATCAAAACGAATATCTGGACGGCGTGGTTCGCTACGGTGTCATCGCCACCGCCTTCTGGGGCGTGGTCGGGTTCCTGGTCGGCGTCGTCATCGCCTTCCAGCTTGCCTTTCCCACCCTGAACTTCGAGTTCCTGCAAGGCTTTGGCAACTTCGGTCGCCTGCGCCCGCTGCACACCTCGGCGGTGATCTTTGCCTTTGGCGGCAACGCCCTGCTCGCCTCGTCGTTCTATGTCGTGCAGCGCACGACGGCGGCGCGGCTGTTTGGCGGCAATCTGGCGTGGTTCGTGTTCTGGGGCTATCAGGTGTTCATCCTGCTCGCCGCGACCGGCTATGTGCTGGGCTCGACCCAGGGCCAGGAATACGCCGAACCCGAATGGCTGACCGACCTGTGGCTGACCGTCGTGTGGGTGATGTACCTGCTGGTGTTCCTTGGCACGCTCATCAAGCGCAAGGAACCGCATATCTACGTCGCCAACTGGTTCTATCTGTCCTTCATCGTCACCGTGGCGATGCTGCATGTGGTCAACAACCTGCAGATCCCGGTGTCGTTCCTGGGCTCGGATTCGGTGCCGGTCTGGTCGGGCGTGCAATCGGGCATGGTGCAATGGTGGTATGGCCACAACGCCGTGGGCTTCTTCCTGACCGCCGGCTTCCTGGGCATGATGTATTACTTCATCCCCAAACAGGCCGAACGCCCGGTCTACAGCTACAAACTGTCGATCATCCACTTCTGGGCGCTGATCTTCCTGTATATCTGGGCCGGTCCGCACCACCTGCATTATACCGCGCTGCCTGACTGGGCGCAGACGCTGGGCATGACCTTCTCGATCATGCTGTGGATGCCGTCCTGGGGTGGCATGATCAACGGCCTGATGACGCTCTCGGGCGCCTGGGACAAACTGCGCACCGATCCGGTGATCCGCATGATGGTGGTGGCCGTGGGCTTCTACGGCATGGCCACCTTCGAGGGGCCGATGATGTCGATCCGCGCGGTCAACAGCCTGTCGCATTATACCGACTGGACCATCGGTCACGTCCATTCCGGCGCTCTGGGCTGGAACGGCATGATCACCTTCGGCGCGCTTTACTATCTGGTGCCGAAACTGTGGAAGCGCGAACGCCTCTACAGCCTGTCGCTGGTGAGCTGGCACTTCTGGCTCGCCACGATCGGGATCGTGCTCTACGCCGCCTCGATGTGGGTGACGGGGATCATGGAAGGTCTGATGTGGCGTCAGGTCGATGCCCAGGGCTTCCTGGTCAACAGCTTCGCCGACACCGTCGCAGCCAAGTTCCCGATGTATGTGGTGCGCGGCCTTGGCGGAACGATGTTCCTGATCGGTGCCCTCATCATGTGCTACAACCTGTGGATGACCGTGCGGAAGGTGGGCGCAGCCAAGCCCGCCGCCGCCGCGGTCGCCGCTGAATAAGCGGAGGGTGAGATGGGTATTCTCAATCATCACAAGAAAATCGAGACGCACGCCACCCTTCTGCTGGTCCTCAGC
>JAANMY010001722.1_pt1 | contig 23295 bp, 20 predicted proteins | sample 7279691 | NCBI WGS metagenome assembly JAANMY01 (sample SAMN14094543, study PRJNA606508) | bioreactor metagenome | isolation source: A lab-scale SPAN reactor treating ammonium-rich wastewater day 388 | place: Ireland: Galway | collected 2018-02-07
CGCAGGTGATGATGGCCTTGTCGGTCAATCCAGCCTCCCCTTTCGGGCAGCCTAGTCCCGGGCGCAATACCAAGCAAGTGCTTGCTTGTTTTTCGCCACGTCACCGGCTAGACCGGGCCCATGCAGGCCCCGCTCTTCGATCCCGACAAGCCCCGCGACCGCCTGTTGGCGGCGGCGGCGCGGCTGTTCCAGCGGCGCGGCTATGCCGCCACCACCGTGCGCGAGATCGGCGCCGAGGTCGGTATCCTGTCGGGCAGCCTGTTCCATCATGTGCGCAGCAAGGAGGATCTGCTGTTCGCGGTGATGGAGCGGGTGATCGGCGCCATGCTGGCCGATCTGCGCCGCGCTCTCGATGCCGCGCCCGATCTGCGCGCCCGGCTGCGCGCGCTGATCGCGGTCGAACTGGCCTATCTGCACGGCCCCGCCGCCGAGGCGACGGCGGTGCTGTTCCACGACTGGCGCGCCCTGTCCGAGCCCCGGCAAGCGGTGCTGCTGGGCGGCCGCAGCGATTATTTCGCCCTCTGGCAAGGGGTGCTGACCGAGGCGCAGGCAGCGGGGCTGACCCGGCTGGACCCGGCGATCCTGCGCCAGTTCCTGCACGGCGCGCTGGCCTGGACGAGTTTCTGGTATCAACCCGACGGGGCGGTGGACCTCGACGGCCTGACGGATCAGGCGCTTGAGATGGTGGTGCGCTGAGCTTGCCGCCAGGCGGCGATTGAGGCAGCCTCGAACCGCGCCCGATACCCGCGAGGAATGCCGATGCTCACTCCCTTCGCCGAGAACCTCTGGATCGCCGACGGTGCTGTCGCCGAGGTGGCGGGCTTTCGCTATCCGACGCGCATGGCCGTGGTCCGGTTGGCGGATGGCGGTCTGTGGATCTGGTCGGCGGTCGGCCTGACACTTGAGTTGCAGGCCGAAGTGTCGGCGCTGGGCCCGGTGCGCCACATCGTCGTCCCCTGCGCCAACCACACGCTGCATGTTGCGGCCTGGCAGGCGGCCTTCGATCAGGCCCGCACCTATACCGCGCCGGGGGTCCGGCGCCGCGCGCCCGGGATCAGGGTGGATTGCGATCTTCAGGAGGGGGCGCCGACGGAATGGGCCGGACAGATCGACCAGAGCCTGATGCCCAACCGCATCGCCCCCGAGGTGGTATTTTTTCACCGGGCGAGCGGTACGCTGCTGTTCACTGACCTGCTGCAAGGCTTTGCGCCGGGCTGGTTCGCGGGCTGGCGCGGCGTCATCGCCTGGCTCGACGCGATGACCGGGCCCGAACCGGCCACTCCGCGCAAGTTCAGGCTGGCCACGACCGACCGGAACGCGGCCCGCGCCGCCCTGGCGCACCTGCGGCAATGGCCGGTCGAGCGTGTGTTGATGGCCCACGGCACCCCCGTGACCCGCGATGCGCCCGCCTATCTGGACCGGGCGTTTCGGTGGCTGACAGGGTAGGTGGTCTGGTAGCCGCTGTGGGACTCGAACCCACACGCCCGTCCGGGCAACGGATTTTAAGTCCGGTCTGTCTACCGTTCCAGCAAGCGGCCCCGGTTCCGTCATAGCAGCCATCCGCGCGCACTCAAGCCTGTTCGCACCGGGGCCGCCTGCGTGGCGCGTGACGCAGGGTTATCGCAGGGGCCGACGCGGCGTCGTGCGGCTTGACCGGAAAATCCCTTCGGCTAGGCATATGACAACAAGGGAGGACCGAACATGCTTGGTCAGATGATGAGCCAGCCGCTGCTGATTTCCAGCCTGCTGGTGCATGCCGAACGCCATCATGGCAACCGCGAGATCGTGACGCGCCGGATCGAGGGCGGCATCCACCGCACCACCTGGCGCGGGATCGCCCGCCGGTCGCGGCAGGTGGCGAATGCGCTGGAAACGCTGGGGCTGAAGCCCACGCAGCGCGTCGGCACGCTGGCGTGGAACACCGACCGGCACATGGAATTGTATTACGGCGCCTCGGGGGCCGGGATGGTGCTGCACACGCTGAACCCGCGGCTGCATCCCGATCAACTGGTCTGGATCGCCGACAATGCGGGCGATCAGGTGATCTTTTTCGATCTGACCTTCCTGCCGCTGATCGAGGCGACGGCGGCGCGCTATGCCACGGTCAAGCATTTCGTGCTGATGTCGGACCGCGCGCATATGCCGGAGGCGACGACGATCCCCGGCCTGCTGTGCTATGAGGATCTGCTGGCCGTGGCACCGGACGCCTATGTCTGGCCGCAGGTTGACGAGAACCTCGCCTCGTCGCTGTGCTATACCTCGGGCACCACGGGCAACCCCAAGGGCGTGCTCTATTCGCACCGCTCGACGGTGCTGCATGCCTTTGCCTCGGTGGCGCCGGATGCGCTGAACCTGTCGTCGCGCGATTCGATCCTGCCGGTGGTGCCGATGTTCCACGTCAACGCCTGGGGTCTGCCCTATGCGGCGGCGATGACCGGGGCCAAGATCGTGTTCCCGGGCGCGGCGCTGGATGGCAAGTCGCTGCACGATCTGTTCGAGGCCGAGGGGGTGACGGTTTCCGCCGGGGTGCCGACGGTCTGGCAGGGGCTGCTGGCCCATACCGAGGCGAACGGCCTGCGCTTCAGCACGATGCGGCGCACGGTGATCGGCGGCTCGGCCTGCCCGCCGGCCATGCTGCGCGCCTTTGGCGAGACCTACGGCGTGCAGGTGCTGCATGCCTGGGGAATGACGGAAATGTCGCCGCTGGGCACGGTCTGCACCATCAAGGGCGGACAGGAGGCCCTGACCCCGGCCGAGAGCTTTGCCGTGCTGTCGAAACAGGGGCGGGCCATTTTCGGCGTCGATATGAAGATCGTCGACGACGAGGGCGCGGAACTGGCCTGGGACGGCAAGACCTCGGGCGAGCTGCTGGTGCGGGGGCCCTGGATCGTGGACAGCTATTACAACCGCCACGGCGAGGATATCCTGCGTTTCGATGCCTCGGGGCACGGCTGGTTCCCGACCGGCGACGTGGCGGCGATCGACCCGGACGGCTTCATGCAGATCACCGACCGCACCAAGGATGTGATCAAGTCGGGCGGCGAATGGATCAGCTCGATCGACCTCGAGAACATCGCCATGGGCCACCCGGCGGTGGCGATGGCCGCCTGCATCGCCGCGAAACACCCGAAATGGGACGAGCGGCCGCTGCTGCTGGTGGTGCTCAAACCCGGCGCCAGCGCCACGCGCGACGAGATCACCGCGTTTTTCGACGGCAAGATCGCCAAATGGTGGCTGCCTGACGACGTGGTCTTTGTCGAGGCGATCCCGCTGGGGGCGACCGGCAAGATGCAGAAGAACAAGCTGCGCGAGCAGTTCAAGGATCACGTTCTGCCGACGGTGTGAGCGACCGGCGGGGCGGGGTTTCGCCCTCGACGCCCGCTGCCGCGGGCGCCTCGGGCGACCCGGGGCGCCGCCTTGCGGCGGCGCGAAGAAGGGGGGCGCTCGCGCCCCCCTCTTTGCGTGCCGCAAATTCACCCCCCTGAGGATATTTGCGGCGCAAAGTTGGGCCGGGCGCGCGCCGCGGCCCTGTCCGCCGCGCTCAGGCGGTCAGGGCCAGGTCGAACAGGCCCTGGATCACGCTGGCCGAGGTGCCGGCCACGGTGCGGCCCAGTTCCTGTTCGCCCTTCAGGGCGATGATGGTCGAGCGGCGCGGCACGGCGAAGCGGCGCACGAGGTCGCCGTTGCCATAGCTGTCCCAGTCGACATGGATCAGTGTCAGCCGCTGGTCATAGGCCGGGTTCTGCGCCCGCAACTGATCCATGATCCGTTGCTGGCGCGCGCAGGTCGAGCACCAGGTGGCGTAGAAATCGAGGATGATCCGGTCGCCGCGGGCCATGGCGTCCTCGGCCACGCCGGGGGTATAGGGCACGAAGCTGGCGCTGGCGGCCAGCGGGACGAGGGATACGGCGGCACTCAGCAGCAGGAAGTCGCGTCTCAGCATGGGTTTCTCCGTCAGATGAGGATGGACAGGTCGTTGAACCAGTCGGGCAGCGTTTCCAGCGCCCAGATTTCGAGCCGGTGGTGCAGGCCGAAGAACAGCCCCAGTCCGACCAGCAGGAACATGGCGCCCAGCAGCGGCTTGGCGCGCGGCGCGATCCGCCTGAGCCACAGGGCGCGGCGTTGCAGCGCGCCGCGGGCACCGTAAGCCAGCGCCAGCATCACCGCGCAGACCCCCAGCGCGAAGGCGACCATGATCGCCGCCGCCTGCGCCAGCCCGTCGCCGCTGGCGGCCAGCGCGATGGCGCCGCCAAGGGTGGGGCCGATGCAGGGCGACCAGACGGCCCCCAGCAGTACGCCGCCCAGCGCCATGCCCCGGGGGCTGGACTGGTCGAGGCGGTTCATGCCGCCATCGGCCCGGGCGGCCATTCCGGCGGTGGCAAGGGCAAAGCGGCTGCCCAGCGCCGGAACCAGCAGCACCAGCCCGAAGCCCGCCATTACCACGGCGGCGGCCGAGGCGACGGTTTCGGGTGTCACGCCCAGCGCCGGGCCGAGCCGGGCCAGCACCAGCCCGATGACGACAAAGCTGCTGCCCATCCCGGCCATCAGATACAGCGGGCCGCGCCGGTCGTCGGCGGTGGCCGAGGCCAGCACGATGGGCAGCACCGGCAGCACGCAGGGATTGAGCAGCGTCAGTGCACCAGCGAGAAAGGCGAGGAGGGGTTCCATGGGGGCCTGCGTCGGGAAAGCTTTCCCTATCCATACGGCGCGCAGGGGCCGTTCGTTGCCAGACGGCGATGACAAATCCGTGAACTCAGAGCTGCCTTTGCTGCGCCGCCAGCGCCGCGCCCACCAGCAGCACGCCCGAGGCCGCCAGCAGGCTGATGCCGATGCTGCCCGCCCGGTCGCCCAGCGCCCCCGCCGCATAGGGGCCAACCGTCTGCGCCACGGCAAAGACCAGCGTGAACAGGCTGATGGCGCTGCCCCAGCTTTCGGCGGGCAGGTTCTGGCGGGCGAAATTGGTGACGGCGCCGGGGGCCATGAACACGCATCCGCCGAACACCATGGCCGAGACGACCAGCCCCGGCAGTGTCGGCCAGAGGACCGGCAGCGCCGATCCCAGGGCGATCCCGGTCAGCACCAGCGCCAGCGGCAGCCCGGTCGCGTGGCGGGCGAACACGCCGCGCCAGAGCATCGGCGAGAGGGCGATGCAGGTGCCCAGCAGTACCCAGACCAGCGCGATCTGCGCCGGGCTCGCCGCCTGTTCGTGCATCCAGGCGGAGAGGAACGTGAGATAGACGATATATCCCAGCCCGAACCCGGCATAACCGGCGAATTCCGGCAGCATGCGCCGCAGCGGCAGCGGCGCGGCGGCCAGGTCGCGTTTGGGCACTTTGGGCGCCTTGGCCGCCGCCCACAGGCCCAGCGGCAGGCAGAGCACGCTCAACCCGCCGACGATCAGCCAGGCCCGGGGCCAGGCGCTGTCGCCCCAATGGCTGAGCATCGGCGGCAGCATGGCGCCCGCCAGCATGATCGCCATGCCCCCGCCCGAGCCGAACAGGATGGCGATCCCCAGCGCGTTGCGGCGCGCATCATGCGGCCAGAGCCGAGCCGCCAGCGCCCCGGCTGTCGAAAACGACAGCGCGCCGAACAGGCCGGTCAGGAACCGCCACAGGCTTTGCCACCAGAGCGCGGGCACCAGACCGGTGGCGACCAGCGCCAGCGCCGTCACCGCCAGCCCCAGCGCGAACAGACCCGCCGGGCCGCGGTGGCGCAGCGCCCACATCGTGCCTGCCGCGCCCAGGATATAGCCCAGCGCATTCGCCGTGTTCAGCCAGCCCGCCTGGGCATAGGTCCAGTCCAGATCGGCGCGCATGGCGGGCAGGATCAGCCCATAGGCAAAGCGCCCGAAGCCGTTCGTCACCAGAACGCCCAGCGCCAGCCCGGTCAGCAGCAGCCAGGGATTGGCCTCGTTGTCGCGCATCGGCTTCCTCCCCGGGGGCTTTCGCCCTTTGATGCCGCGTCGGCGCGCGCGCAACAAGCCCGCCCGCTTGCAATCACGCCACGTCACGGATAGCAGGGGCGCGTCACTTTGGAGGCTTCCATGGATCACCTGCGCGCAACCTATCTGGCCCGTGTCGCCGCCGCTGCCGATGCTGCGGCGCTGGAAGAGGTGCGGCTGGCCGCGCTGGGCAAGAAGGGCGAGATCAGCCTGATGATGCGCGAGCTGGGCAAGATGTCGCCCGAAGAGCGGCTGACCGCCGGTCCGGCGCTCAACCGTCTCAAGGACGAGATCGACAGCGCGCTGCGCGCCCGCAAGCTGGCGATGGAGGATGCCGCCCTAGACGAGCGGCTCAAGGCCGAATGGCTGGACGTGACGCTGCCCGCCCGCCATCGTCCGCGCGGCACCATCCACCCGGTCAGCCATGTGACCGAGGAATGCACGGCGATCTTTGCCGACATGGGTTTTGCCGTCGCCGAGGGGCCGCAGATCGAAACCGATTGGTACAATTTCGACGCCCTGAACATCGCGCCCGAACATCCGGCCCGGCAAGAGCATGACACGTTCTTCATGCACCGCGCTCCGGGCGACAACCGCCCGCCGCATGTGCTGCGCACCCATACCAGCCCGGTGCAGATCCGCGCCATGCAGGACAAGGGCGCGCCGATCCGGGTGATCGCCCCGGGCCGGGTGTACCGGATGGACATGGACCAGACGCATACGCCGATGTTCCACCAGATCGAGGGCATGGCCATCGACCGGGACATTTCCATGGCCAATCTGAAATGGGTGCTGGAGGAATTCTTCACCGCCTATTTCGGCACCAAGGTAAAGACCCGCTTCCGCGCCTCGCATTTCCCCTTCACGGAACCCTCGGCCGAGGTGGACATCCAGTGTTCCTGGGTGAACGGGCAATTGCGCGTCGGCGAGGGCGACGGCTGGCTGGAGGTGCTGGGCTCGGGCATGATGCACCCCAAGGTGCTGCGCGCGGGCGGGATTGATCCCGACCAATGGCAGGGCTTTGCCTTTGGCATGGGCATCGACCGCATGGCGATGCTGAAATACGGCATCCCGGATTTGCGGGCGTTCTTCGAGAGCGACCTGCGCTGGCTGCGGCACTACGGCTTCGGCGCTCTGGAGGCCCCGACGCTGCACGCGGGGTGAAACCTTAGCCGGGGCAGCCCTGCCAGGGGATCAGGTGAGCCGCGAGACGTGCGCGAATGTCGCCGAGTATCCGGTCGCTGGCATAGTAGGCGCGGTCGGGTATTAGGGCTGGTAGCGGACTCGCCAGCGGATAGGGGAAGTCCGTCGGATGGGAAAAGCGTTCGACGACGAGGAGCTGACACAGGTTCGGGTTGCGGGGGCATTCCTCGGCGCAAAAGCGTGCTATCGTGGCGGTGTCCTCGATGGCAGAGATAAGCTGCAGGATGCTGTCTTCGTAACCTGGCAGGGCATCCCAGGCCTCGCCGGACCGAACCGAGTCTGCACGGTTGAAATGCATCCAGATTGTCGCCATGCCATTTGCGGCAAAGGCGGTTTCGGGGGTGCGGCGCGCGCGCAGGAAGGCTGTGAATTCGGCTTGGCTCGTGACACCCTTTGGTGGGCTGATCGGCCCAAAGCCGGCAAGTTGGCCCAGTGCCTGCGCGTAGAGCCATCGGCCGGCTAGGCCGAGAGCGCGCTCATGTTGCTGCGCCAGGGTCATGGCGGCGGCGGTGAGCGACTGATCGATCAGGTCCAGTTCCTCTTGGATTTCCTGAAAGGCGGCTCTGCGGTCACCGCTGGCGATGAAGGCGTCGACATAGCGCGCGATCAGGCTCTCGTCGTCGAGTGTCGGTCGGCTCGCCCAATAGGCCTCGGCCAGCGGGCTATTCTCCGCCGCCGCCTGCATCCAGTCGCGCCCCGAAAGCCCAATCTCCTGCCTGAGCAGCGCGATGCGGGCGCGGCGCTCCATCCCTTCGGTGACATGCGCATGGGTCCAGGTGGCCGTGGCAATCTGCGACAGCAGCATCTGCGCCGCGGTGTTGCCCTCGCGCGCCAGCCCGGCCAGCGCCTGCAGGGCGGGCAGGTCGTCGCCCGCCAGCCACAGCGCCCGCGCTCCGACAAAGCCGGGCGCTTCGGCGCCGGGAATCGGCTGCGCGACCGCGGCGGTGGTAAGGCCGAGAGCCAGAATAACCAAGCGAATCAGACGGATCATTCGTACCCCCACGTTCCTTCAGGACAGTTCACCACCCGGCAGCGCCCCGTGCAAGCGCCCCACGCCGGGCAAGGCCGGTCGGCCCTGCACCTTGCCACGCCCCCTTGACACCCTGCGCCGCTGTGCGACGCTCGACCTTTGGTGTTTGCGAGGAGTTGCGCGTGTCCCCGTCTGTTGCCCGGCATCGCCCCCGCCGCCTGCGCGCCCTCCTGCACCGGCTCGGTGTGGCGCTGGCCCTGCTGATGGCGCTGCCCGCCGGGGCGACCGAGGCCCCGCTGCGCATCGAGCCGCAGATCGTCGGCGGCGCGGCGGTGACGCCGGTGCAATGGCGCAACAATTTCCGCTGGGTCGTGGCGCTGGCCGATGGCACCAGCGGCGAGCAGTTCTGCGGCGGGGCGCTGATCGCGCCGCGCTGGGTGCTGACGGCGGCGCATTGTCTGGCCGGCGTGCGGCCGGACGACCTGCGCATCCGCGCCGGGTCGCGCCTCTGGTCCGAGGGCAGGCTGCTGGCGGTTGACCGGATCGTCACGCATCCCGCCTATGATCCCCGAACCGAAGGCAATGACATCGCGCTGGTCCGGCTGGCCGCGCCGGTCGATCTGCCGCTGGTGCGCCCGGCGACGCCCGCGCAGACCGGGCGGTTCGGCGGGCCCGGCGATCTGGGCCATGCGCTGGGCTGGGGCAATCTGAGCGAGGACGGCCGCGCGCCCGAACGGCTGCACCGGGCGCGCATTCCCTTCACCTCGCTGGCCCGCTGCCGCCGCGATTATCCGGGCGAGACGATCTTGGCCACGATGATCTGCGCCGGGCGCCCGGCGGGCGGTGTCGATACCTGTCAGGGCGATTCCGGCGGCCCCCTGGCGGTGCGCATCGGTGGGGTCTGGGTGCAGATCGGCGTCACGAGCTGGGGTTATGGCTGCGCCCGGCCGGGGCGGCCCGGGGTCTATACCCGGGTGTCCAGCTTCCGGCCCTGGATCGCCGGGGTCATGGCCGACAACCGCTGACGGCGGCGGCGGGGCCCCGCCCGCCCGCCGGGCTTCATCGACAATTGAGCCCTCGGCCCTTGCCAGACCGGGCGGCGCTCCACTAGGTTCGGCGCGTGCCCGCGGGCGCCCGCTATCAGAGGGGAAACCACCGCATGACGTCGTTCCGCACCCGGGTGATCGTCGCCGGGCTTGCCGCCAGTCTCGCCTTGCCTGCCTTCGTCCTGCCCGCCGCGGCGCAGGAACTGAGCGAGGTCATCACCCGCCAATATGCCGACGGCGGCATCTATGAGGGGACATTCCTCGACGGGTTGCAGCACGGGCAGGGCAGCTACCGGCTCCCGAACGGGTTCGAATATACCGGCGCCTGGGTGCAGGGGCAGATCACCGGGCAGGGCACCGCGCGCTATCCCAACGGTTCGGTCTATGAGGGCCAGTTCGAGGACGGCCGCCCGCAGGGCGCCGGGCGGATGATCTTTGCCGATGGTTCCTCGTACGAGGGCAACTGGGAGGCGGGGCGCATCATGGGGCAGGGCGTGCGCCGCTATGTCACGGGCGTGGTCTATACCGGCGAATTCGACGACAGCCAGCCGCATGGCCGCGGCGTGATGGAGCGCCCGGGCGGTCTGCGCTACGAAGGCGACTGGCGCCATGGCCTGCGCGAGGGGCAGGGGACGATCACCTATCCCGACGGCTCGGTCTATACCGGTGCGCTGCACGACGACCAGCGCCATGGCGAGGGGCGGCTGACGCGGCCGGATGGCACAATCTATGACGGCGAATGGTCGGAGGGGATGCTCGACGGCGCCGGGGTGCTGACGCTGCCCGGCGGCGACCGGCGCGAGGGCACCTTCGTGCAGGGCATGCTGCAGGGAACCGGGCGGCTGATCCTGTCGGATGGCGCGATTTATGAGGGCGAGTTCGCCGACGATCTGCGGCAGGGCCGCGGGCGGCTGAATGCCGCCGATGGCCATGTCTATGTCGGCGACTGGGTGGCCGACCGCATCGACGGCCGCGGCGTGATGACCGCGCCCGACGGTGCCCGCTATGACGGCCAGTTCCGCGACGGCGTGCCCGATGGCGAGGGGATCATCACCTATGCCGACGGCACCGGCTATTCCGGCCAATGGTCCGAGGGGCGGATCGAGGGACAGGGGCGGGCCCGGATGGCCGAGGGGCTGATCTATGAGGGCAGCTTCCGTGCCGGCCGACCGCAGGGCGAGGGGCGGATGGAATTCCCCGACGGCCGGGTCTATGTCGGCGCCTTCGTTTCCGGGCTGCGCGAGGGGCAGGGCGTGATGACCTATCCCAACGGCACCCGCTATGAGGGCGGTTTTGTCGCGGGCGAGCGCGAGGGCCAGGGCACGATCACCCTGCCGGACGGCTTCACCTATACCGGCGACTGGCGCGCCGGGCGGATCGAGGGGCGCGGGCGCGCGACCTATGCCACGGGCGATGTCTATGACGGGCAGTTCACCGACGGCCAGCGGGTCGGGCAGGGCGAATTGCGCTATGCCGCCGGGCAGGTGGTTTCCGGGCGCTGGGAGCAGGGCGTGCTGGTCGAGCCCGACGGCGCCGCGACAGAGGCCGCGCCCAGCGACGGGTAGGGGCGGCGCTCGGCCCCCGTCGAGGGGGCCGCGCGCCGCGGCGGGGGCCAGCCCCCGCACCCCCGCCAAGGGGGTTTTCCACCCCCTTGGAACCCCCGAGGATATTTCAGGCGCAAAGTTGAAGCAGAAAAAGACAATTTGAATCAAATTGCCCCTGCCGCCCACCCGCCCCAACTTTGCGCTTCAAATATCCTCAGGGGGGGGGTGAGGACCGCCCTGAACTGTGTCCGGTGGACAAGGGCTCAGGCCCGAACGCCCAAGGCGCAAGCCGAGGGCCGAAGGGGGCGCGAGCGCCCCCCTTTCTGTCACCGCAGCGGCAGCAGGCTGGTGGCGGGCAGGCGGCATTCGCGGCGGGTCAGCGCCGGGCTGCAATCCGTCGGTTCGAGATCGCGCGTCAGGCAGATGCGCAGTTCCACCAGGTCGCCGCCGGGGCAACTGGTGATCATCCGGTCGCGGGTCAGGCCGGGGTTGGCCTCGATGAAGGCGGCCTCGACCACCTGCGGATCGACGCGCAGTTCGCGGCTGACGCCGCCGAACACTTCGGGCAGGGTCACGCTCACCACGGCCTCTTCGACCAGCGCGTAATAGCCCGCCGCCGACAGGCCCGAGCAGCGGCCATGCTTGTTCCACTGGTGCCAGGCGGCGCCCGGCGTGCCGAAGAGCCCGGCTTCGGCGGCGGTTTCGCGGCGCGAGGGGTCGCGTTCGCGGGTCAGGCAATATTCCGGCCAGTCGCCGCCGTCGTTTTGCGGCCAGAGCCCGTGCACCGCCCAGCCGATCCGGCTACCCTCGTCGCAGCGCGGGTCGTTGCGGTCGTCGCCGTCGGTGGCGCAATAGGCCGGGATCCAGCTCAGGGCCAGCAGATACGAATCGAACTCGCCCGCGCGGTCCTGCGCCGAGGCGGGGACGACAGAGGCGAAAATCGGCAAAAGGGCGGCAAAGGCGGGGATCAGGCGCTGCATTTTCTCTTTCCTAAGGTCCACCGCGCGCTTATATACGCTGCATTCCCCGAAATCGAGGATGCGCGGCCCGCGGCCGCGGCCGGACCCCTCCGGCGAGTGCCGCGGTATGCGGTTCTCGCAGGATGAAGGATCTAGGACGATGGCAAAACCCCTGATGGCCAAGGCCACCGCCGTCTGGCTGGTGGACAACACGACGCTCAGCTTCAAGCAGATCGCCGATTTCTGCGGCCTGCACGAGCTGGAGGTGCAGGGCATCGCCGATGGCGATGTCGCCACCGGCGTCAAGGGGTTCGACCCGATCGCCCATAACCAGCTCGACGAGATGGAGATCAAGAAGGGCGAGGCCAGCACCGCCTATGTGCTGAAGCTGAAGTTCAACCCGGCCTCGGTCGGCGAGGAAAAGCGCCGCGGCCCGCGCTATACCCCGCTCAGCAAGCGTCAGGACCGCCCGGCGGCGATCCTGTGGCTGGTCAAGTTCCACCCGGAACTGGCCGATGCGCAGATCCGCAAGCTGGTCGGCACGACGAACCCGTCGATCCAGGCGATCCGCGAGCGCACGCACTGGAACATCCAGAACATCACCCCCATCGATCCGGTGGCGCTGGGTCTGTGCCGTCAGTCGGAGCTGGACAGCGAAGTCCAGAAAGCCGCCAAGAAGCGCGAATCCGAGGGCGTCGTGATGACCGACGACGAGCGCCGCAAGCTGGTGTCCACCGAGCAATCGCTCGACATGCCCGCCGAGCCGCGCAGCCCGCGTCCCGGCGTGCTGGAAGGTTTCACGCTGGGCGGCAGCGCCGAAGAGGCCGAGTCGCACAAGAAGCCGGTCGATTATTCCAACGCCGACAGCTTCTTCAACCTGCCGGATGCCGACGACGAGGATGACGAGGACGACAGCGACGATCCGCGCCGCTGATCCTGTCCGACCCGATGACCGGGCCGGGGCGTCACCAGGTGACGACCCCGGCCCGTGCCATTCTGAGCCCCGCGCCCGAGGCATTGGTGCAGACCAGCCCGCTGCGGGCGGCGAGGCAGGTGAACGGCCCCGCCTGCCAGAAACGGCCATAGGCCAGTACCGGCGCCATCGGCAGGCCCGGCACCTCGCCGCTGGTGATCGGCTGGGGGGCGCCCAGATGGGCCTCCAGCACCACCACCACATAGGCGGGTTCGACGCGGGTGCAGTGCAGTTCCGCGTCTCCGGTGGCGGTGTGATAGACGGCGGTGCCGCCCGCCGGGATATAGGTGCAGCCGACATTGCCCGAGGGCAGGTTGAACGAGATCGTGCCGTCGGGGGCAGGCGCGATCCAGACCTCGTTCGAGGCCTGGGCGGGCGCGGCGGCGAGCGTGGCGATCAGCAGGGCAGGGCGCAGCATCGGTGAACTCCGGGGTTGAGGGGCCGGGTATGGGTCTTGCCGACCCGCCGCGCGGTTCAATTGCCGCCCGGGCCCCGGCGCGGCCAATATTGCACGATCAGCGCCGCGACCAGCGTTTCCAGCAGGCTCAGCGGCACGGCATAGACCAGCAGCGCAAAGGGCAGCACGCCCAGGTTTCCCGTCACCACCCACATCATGGCGAAACCGGCGAACCAGGCGACGGCGACCGCCTCGAACAGCGCGAAACGCCGCAGCACCCACCAGACCAGCAGCGCCAGACACAGCGACCACAGGCCCCAGGCCGCGCCGTTCAGGGGCGCATCGGGAAAGCCGAGGCCCAGTTCGGCGTAATGGCGCTGCCAGTAGGATTTGAACAGGAACTCGTTGCGCAGGAATTCGCTGAGCGCGATCCAGACCGCGGCGACGAGGACGGGGACGACAGGATGCTTCACCGGGATTCTCCTGCGGGGAACCCGGCCAGATTGCGCCACCGCGGCCCGCCTGCCAAGCCTGCCTGCTGCCTTTCCTTGCCCGCCCGGATCGGCTAACACGGCGCCAAACCCCGTATCTGAAGGTCTGGCGATGAAATTCACCCTGTCCTGGCTCAAGGAGCATCTGGAAACCGAGGCCCCGCTCGACGTCATCGTCGAGGCGCTGACCGATCTGGGCCTCGAGGTCGAGGAGGTGGCCGACCCGGTCGCCACGCTGGGCGCCTTCCGCATCGCCCGGATTCTGGAGGCGGTGAAGCATCCCGATGCCGACAAGCTGCGCCTGTGCCGGGTGGAAACCCTGCCGCAGGGGCCGGGCGGCAAGGCCGAAGAGGTGCAGGTGGTCTGCGGCGCGCCCAATGCGCGCACCGGGCTGGTCGGGGTCTTTGCCCCGGTCGGCACGCATATTCCCGGCACCGGGGTCGATCTGAAACCGGGGGTTATCCGGGGTCAGGCCTCGAACGGGATGATGTGTTCCGAGCGCGAGCTGGAACTGTCGGACAACCACGACGGCATCATCGAACTGCCCGAGGATGCGCCGCTGGGCCTGCGCTATATCGATTACGCCGGGCTCAACGATCCGATGATCTATATCAAGATCACGCCGAACCGCCCCGATGCGCTGGGCGTTCGCGGCATCGCCCGCGATCTGGCGGCGCGGGGTCTTGGCACGCTCAAGCCGCTGGATGTGACGCCGGTGCCGGGCGCGTTTCCCAGCCCGCTGAAGGTCAGCATCGACGCGGCGTTGAAGGAAAAAGGCTGCCCGCTGTTCGCCGGTCGCGTGATCCGTGGCGTGAAAAACGGCCCGTCGCCCGCCTGGCTGCAAAAGCGGCTCAAGGCGATCGGGCTGCGGCCGATTTCGGCGCTGGTCGATGTGACCAACTTCTTCACCTTCGCCTATAACCGGCCGCTGCATGTGTTCGACATGGCCAAGGTGGCGGGCGGCGTGCTGCGCATCCATCCGGCGGCGGGCGGCGAGGAAATCCTGGTCCTCGATGGCAAGACCTATGCGCTGCAACCCGGGATGATGGCGATTTCCGACGCGAACGGCGTCGAATCCATCGCCGGGATCATGGGCGGCGAGGCTTCGGGCTGCACCGAGGACACCACCGATGTGTTCCTCGAATCCGCCTATTGGGACCCGATCACCATCGCCACCGCAGGCCGGGCGCTGAAGATCAACTCGGACGCCCGCTATCGGTTCGAGCGTGGCGTGGACCCGGAATTTACCCTGCCGGGGCTGGATCTGGCGACGCGCATGATCCTCGATCTGTGCGGCGGCGCGGCGGGCGAGGTGGTGATGGATGGCGCGGTGCCGCAAACCACACGGCAGTACCGCTTCAACGCCGCGCGCGTGGTCAGTCTGGTGGGCATGGACATCCCCGAGGCCGAGCAGCGCGCCACGTTGCAGGCGCTGGGCTTCCGGCTGGACGGCGATCTGGTCACGCCGCCGAGCTGGCGCCCCGATGTTCTGGATGACGCCGATCTGGTCGAGGAAGTGGCGCGCATCGCCTCGCTGACCCGGCTCGAAGGCAAGCCGATGCCGCGCCCCGCTGCCGGGGTTCCCGCGCCGATCCTGACGCCGATGCAGAAACGCGAGCGTCTGGCGCGGCGCACGCTGGCGGCGCTGGGCTATCATGAATGCGTCACCTACAGCTTCATCGATGCCGAATCGGCGGCGCGCTTTGGCGGCGGTGGCGCGGCGATGGCGCTGGAGAACCCGATCTCCAGCGAGATGACGCATATGCGCCCCGATCTGCTGCCCGGCCTCTTGCAGGCGGCGGCGCGCAATCAGGCGCGCGGCGCGCCGGACATGGCGCTGTTCGAACTGGGCCCGGTGTTCCACGGCGGCGAGCCCGGCGAACAGGCGATCCACGCCACCGGCCTGTTGATCGGCGCGAATGGTCCGCGCGATCCGCACCACGCCCGCCGCCCGGTCGATCTGTTCGACGCCAAGGCCGACGCCGAGGCGGTGCTGGCGGCGATCGGTGCCCCCGCGCGCACCCAGAGCGACCGCAACGTGCCGGGCTGGTTCCATCCGGGCCGCGCCGGTCGGCTGACGCTGGGCAAGAACGCGCTGGCCACCTTTGGCGAGGTGCATCCGCGCATCCTGAAAGCCTATGGCATCAAGGGCGCCGCCGTTGCCTTCACCCTGTCGGTGGCGGCCGCGCCGATGCCGCGCAGCACCACGGCGACCCGCCCGGCGCTGGTACTCAACGACCTGCAGCCGGTGGACCGCGATTTCGCCTTTGTGCTGGATCAGGGCGTCGAATCGCTGGCCGTGGTCAATGCCGCGCAAGGCGCCGACAAGGCGCTGATCGACAGCGTGCGGGTGTTCGACGAATTCACCGGCGACAAGGCCGTGGCGCAGATGGGCGCGGGCAAGAAATCGCTGGCGATCACCGTGCGGCTGCAACCGCAGGGCAAGACCCTGACCGAGGAAGAGATCGAGGCCGTCTCGGCCCGGATCGTCGAGAAGGTGAACAAGGCGACAGGCGGCACTTTGCGCGGCTGAAACGCCTAAAATAACGGCGCGGCGCCCCGGATACGCAGGGGGGCGCCGCAAATCGGGGCGCAGCACGCGACGAACCCGCGCCCCGCGCTATCCTTGACAGGGACTGCCTCCGTCGCGTCGACGGGCCGATCCGGCGGTTTGAACCTGCGTCACCGATGCGCGCGGCCCCTTGGCCCCGTTCCGACGTGAAGCGTCTGAACCTGCGGCGGCGCTTTCGCCAGCCGCGACACCGGGGGTGTGCATGCGAATTCGTCTGGGCTGCCGTTTTCAACTGGATCTGCCGCAGCAGACTCCGATCATCGCACTGCTGAACGTGCATTTCTCGCGCGCGGGGGATCTGGAATATCCCGATCACCTGCGCACCACGCCCTCGGTGCCGCTGACCGCCTATCGGGACGGGTTCGGCAATTGGTGCACGCGGATGGTCGCCCCGGCGGGCCAGTTCACCATCGAGACCGACGCCGTGATCCGCGACAGCGGCCTGCCCGACCCGGTGGTCTCCGGCGCGCGCGAGATCGCGGTCGAGGCCTTGCCCGACGAGACGCTGGTTTACCTGCTGGGCAGCCGCTATTGCGACACCGACCTGTTGTCAGACACCGCCTGGCAATTGTTTCAGAACGTGCCGCCGGGCTGGCAGCGGGTGCAGGCGATCATGGATTTCGCGCATCGGCATATCCGCTTTGACTATCTCGCCGCGCGTTCGACCCGCTCGGCCCGGCAGGCCTATGACGAGGGGGTGGGCGTGTGCCGCGACTATACCCATCTCGCCATTACCCTGTGCCGCTGCATGAATATCCCGGCCCGTTATTGCACCGGCTATCTGGGCGATATCGGCATGCCCAAACCTTGGGCCGCCGGCGATTTCGCCGCCTGGATGGAGGTGTATCTCGATGGCGCCTGGCACACGTTCGATCCGCGCAACAACATGCCGCGTATCGGTCGGGTGCTGATGGCGCGCGGCCGCGACGCCGCCGATGTGCCGATGCTGCAGAGCTTTGGCCAGAACCGGCTGGCGGGGTTCGAGGTCTGGACCGACGAACTGGCCTGATCCGGCGCCGGGCCGCAGGCCGGGGAAATTCCCCGCCGTCTTGCGGCCCGGCGCAACGCCCGTATAAGCTGGCAGCGGTAACACCGGAACGGAACCTGCCATGCCCGCACCCGCCTCCTCTCATCCGGCCCGTGCGGCGTCGGGGCCCGTAGGCCCCTTGCTGGCGCTGATCAGCTTTGCGCTTTACGCCACCCATGACGTGCTGATCCGCATCCTGGGCGAGTCCTATTCCGTCTTTCAGATCATGTTCTACATGGGGCTGCTGAGCTTTCCGTTGCTGGTGGTGATGCTGATCCGCGATCCGCAACCGGGCACCTTGCGGGCGGTGCATCCCTGGTGGTCACTGGCGCGCACCTTCTGCGTCGTCACCTCGGCGGGCGGGGCGTTCCTGGCCTTTACCATGCTGCCGCTGGCGCAGGTCTATGCCGTGCTCTTCGCCTCGCCGCTGCTGGTGACGCTGCTGGCGATCCCGTTGCTGGGCGAACGGGTCGGTCCGCATCGCGGTGCGGCCGTCGCCGTCGGGTTGGCCGGGGTTCTGGTGGTGCTGCGGCCGGGCGGCGGCGAGATCGGCCTCGGCCATGCCGCGGCGCTGGTCTCGGCGCTGACCTCGGCGACCAACAGCGTCATCGTGCGCAAGATCGGCCGGGTCGAGCGCAGCGCGGTGTTGATGCTGTATCCGATGCTGGCCAATGTGCTGGTGATGGCGGCGATCCTGCCCGCGGTCTATGTGCCGATGACCCTGCCGCATCTGGGGGTGGTAGGGGTGATCGCCGCGCTGGCCTTTGCGGCGATGATGCTGTCGATCAGCGCCTATCGGCGGGCCGAGGCGGCATTGGTGGCGCCGATGCAATATTCGCAGATCATCTGGGCCACGCTCTTTGGCGCGCTGCTGTTCAACGAATCCCCCGACCGCTGGACGGTCGTTGGCGCCGGGCTCATCATCGCGTCGGGCCTCTATATCGTGTTCCGCGAATCGCATCGGGACGTGTCGGTCAACCGCCCGGTCCAGCACACCCGTCTGCGCAACGAATCGGTCGCCGCGCCGCGTCCGGTGGTGATGGGCGACGCCGGTGAAAGCCCTGCCGATCCGTCAAAATGAGCCGCGCGAAGCCCCTTGCAAAGCCTCGCGCAGCGGGGTAATCCCCGCCCACGGTCGGAGTGTAGCGCAGCCTGGTAGCGCACCTGCTTCGGGAGCAGGGGGTCGGAGGTTCGAATCCTCTCACTCCGACCAATACGATCCAGCGCCGCTGATCGCCCCCCCCCATCCCCTCTGTCTTGTATCCCGCGCCGCCGCCGTGCAGCCCGTTCGATTGCCTTGGCCCCGAAAACATGGTTCACACGCGGGCAATTCGCCGGAACCGCAAGAACAGGTCGAGACATGCCCACTGATCGCGCCCGCCGCACCCTGATCTTGCATATCGGGCACCACAAGACCGGCTCGACCACGATCCAGGATGCCTTTGCGACCGGGCGCGTCCGGATCGAGGGGCGCTCGATCCTGTATCCGACCATCCTGCAGCACAATTACCTGCGGCCGCATTTCGATGCTTTCGCCCGGTCAGGCGCCATCCTGCCCGCGATCCCGGGCAGGCCCGGTCTGGCCGAGATTTCGCAGGAGATGGCCAAGGGTGAGTATGATTATGCCCTGATTTCAAGCGAGAATTTCGAAGGCGCCGATGCGGGCGGCGTCCAGAGAGTCCTTGAGAAATTCTTTCTTCCGCATGTCGGGGCGCATGCCGTCATCTGCTATCTGCGTCCGCATGCGGGCCGGACCCTGTCGCACTTCGCCGAAGACGTCAAGATCGGCACCTTCACCGGCACCCCGGCGGAATATCACCGACAGGCTCTGCGAGCCGGGCGTTTCCGCTATGCCCGGCGCATGGCGCCCTGGGCCGATGCCTTCGGGGCGCGGCTGCAGGTCAGGCCGCTGGTGCGCGGCGAATTGGCCGGGGGTTCGGCGCTGCGCGATTTCGTGGTCACGGCCTTTGGTGCCGAGGCCCGGGTTCACCTCGACGAGGGACCGGCCGCCAATGAATCGCTCTGCCTCGAGGATCTGATGGTCCTGCGGCTGGTGCAGGAAAGCTTTGCCACCCGTGGCCGCCGGTTGCGCCATGCGCTGGGCTGGGAACTGGCGCGCGCCTTTGGCGCCGAAATCCGCGACGGCCAGCCGGGGACGCGGCTGGCGCTGGACCGCGCGCTGGCCGAGCGTATCCGCACCGATTACCGCGCGGACGCGGTTGCGGCGGACGCCCGGTTTTTCGCGGGCCGCCCGGTGTTGAGCGACGAGTTGGACCGCGCCGTCGATGAGGCCCTGCCCAAGGCGCAATCCTTTGATCCCGCCGATCATTTTTCGGCCGATGCGCGGCGCGGACTGCGGGTCATGGCGGCGTCGCTGGATGCAATGCTGGACAACGAGACGGGCGACTGGCCCGAATTCCTGATGCAGCGCCGGGTGGCAGCGGTGCATGGCCATCCGGTCGGCGAACGCCGGTTGCCGCCGTCCGAAACCGGGCCGGTCGCCACCGATCAAGGCCGCACCCCGGCACCGAGGACGGCGCCCGCGTCATCGTCCATCGGCGCCGTGCCCGACCGGGTGGAGCCCCGGGCGGATGCCGCCGCCGACGCCGAGCCAAAGAAAAAGGCCGTCACCATGGCGGTTGTCGATCGGCTTGTTGCCTCGGCGACCGATGCGGCGGGGGTCGATCAACTGGCGCGGCGGCTGGGCAATATCCTGCTGGAGGTTCCGCGCCACGAGGTTGTGCTGACCGCCAACCAGCTTGTCCGGCGCCTCGACAATCCGGCTCTGGCCCCGGACATCGGCGTCGAGCTGGAAGAATTCCTGCGCTCGCTGTTCTTTCACCATTACGCGGCCGATCTTGCGGGCCCGCTGCGCAACGCGACATTCGGCGAACTGGCGGCGCGGCCCGGCGGGCTGGGGGCGGCCTATTCGCGGCTGCAATTCTCCAGCAGCCCGGTTCCGGCGCTGACCAAGGCCGGTATCCATTATGTGCGCGGCGATTTCGCCGCCGCCTATGACGCCTTCGACCTCGCCCGCCGCGCGCTGCTGAGCGACGGCACCCAGCGCCAGCACAATCGCGGCGTTCTGTCGCTGCGCCCGCTGCCGGTGTTCGCCGAATGGGCGGACAGCCCGGCCGAACCGGCGCTGCCCGCCCTGACCTTTGCCAGCGACCGCCGCTTTGGCACCGATCTGCCGATCGTCGTTGTCAGCATGGACGGCGGTTATTACCAACGCTATGCGCAGCGGCTGGCCGAAACGGCCGTCGGCCGGGCCAACCTGCATTTTCACGTCGCCAATCCGGGCGGCGTTCCCTTGTTGCAGGCCCCGCATCTGCGCCATTCGGTCGAAGAGGCGCCCGGCGCGAACAACGCCTATTTCGCCACGATGCGGTTCCTGCGGCTGGCGGAACTGCTGTTGCATTACGGGCGCCCGCTGATGACCTCGGATGCCGACGCCTATTTTGTCGGCTCGCCGCAGCCGGTGTTCGATCTCGCCCGGAACTTCGACGTGCTGATGACCGGCACCGAGGACATGAAGGCGCGTCGGGCCTCGCTGGCGGGCAGCCCGTGGCGGATCGTCAGCGCGCAGATCTTCGTGGCCGGTCCCGATGACGCCGCTTTCGACTTCCTGACCGTCTATCGGCGGCTGTTTGCCGGGCTCACCGCCGGGGGTGTCGCGCCGCATTGGTGGGTCGATCAGGCGTTGCTGGCGGCAACGGCGGATCTGTTCCGGCATCAGGGCCGCGCGGCACGGATTGAAAAGCAATGGCTTTTCAGACAGAGCGGGATCAAGCAGGGCAAACTTTAGCCCCGGCTTCACGCGTCGGTGTCCGGTTCCATCTTGTCCCGGCGCAGGCGGCAGGCCATCTTGGCGCCATGATCGACGCGCTCAAAGCCCTGTTCCGCCCCGAAGCCCCGCGTACCGACGTCTCGCCGGATCTGGCCGTCGCGGCCCTGCTGGTGGATGCCGCGCGCGCCGATGGCGTCTATGCGCCGGAGGAACGCCGCGCCGTGGCCGCCCTGCTGGCGGCGATGTTCGGCCTCGATCCCGCCGCGGCCGAGGCCTTGCGCAGCCGGGGCGAGGTGGCGCAGGCCGAGGCGCCGGATCTGGTGCGTTTCACCCGCGTGGTGAAATTCGGCCTCGACGAGGAAGCCCGCCTGCAATTGATCGAGGCGCTGTGGTCGGTGGTGCTGACCGATCATCGCCGCGATCCGCACGAAGATGCGCTGCTGCGCCATCTCGCGCCGCTGATCGCGGTCTCTGACCATGACAGTGCCGCCGCGCGGCGCCGGGTGATCGCCCGGCAGGGCTGACACGGGCGTCCGGGCTCGCGATCATCCTGCAGTTGACGAGAAACTGTCTCAATTTGGCCCCGTTTCCTTGCGAGCCTCACCCTGCAGGACAGACGGGCGGGCCCGCTCGGGTTGCCTGCGCACATTCAGGGTTACAGGCGCAGCCATGCGGACAGGCAAGACACTCTCAGGGAATGCGCCGCCGACGACCTGCGCCGAGCGGAGGGCACGATGAAGGAATCATCATTCGACCCCGAGGATTTCCTCGATCTGCAACCCGTCAGGGTGGCGGTGCCCGCGCCGCGCGCTGATCTGCGCGCCGCGCCGCCGCCGGTCGCCGCCCCGATCCAGACACCCGCCGCCACCCCGTCATTGCCCGAGCTCGTGCAGCCGCCGGTCTATGTCCGGCAGGGGGATCGCTGGGTGCAATGCGAGAGCAGGCCGCAGCCCGCCCGCGCCGCTCCGCCGATCTCGCGCCAGCCGCTGCCGCCCGTCGCGCCGCCTCCGCCCGCTGCCGAACCGATGTTCCAGCATCGTCTGGCCGAACCGCCCCGGGCCGCCGCGTCCGCCACGCCGCCTCATCGGGCGCCGAGCGCCGATTACCCGCGGCTGCAACCGGTGCCGGTCGCCCCGGCCAATCGCCCGGCCCCGCCGATGTCGGCGGCGCGTGACCGGCTCGTCCGGCAGGAAGCCCTCAGCCTGCGCGCCCCGCAGGAGGTCTGGACGGAACCCCCGGTCGCGCCGCCCGTGCCGCAGCCCGTCGCCCAGGTGTCCGAGCCTCTGGTAGTGCGCTGGCAGGGGCAGGAACATCCGACCCGCAACTGGAGCGCGCTGGGCTTTACCCTCGAGGTGCCGTTCGACGCCGCCGCCGGGCCGGTGAACGGCCGCGCGCTGGCCGTGGCGCTGCTGATCGGGCACGGCACGACCCGGCTGGAAATGCGCGTCCGCGCCCAGTCGGTGACGGTCGATGATCCGCAGCCGACGCGCTTTGCCTTTGTCGGGCTGGAGCGCGATCAGGCCGATCTGCTGAACGCCATCGCCGAACATCTCAGCGCGCTCGAGGCGGTCGATGTGCCGCATCTGTTTCCGCCGCGTGCGGTTGCCGATGTGCCGGTCGCGCCGCCGCCGATGGCGCCGCAGCCCGCCGCGGCAAAGCCGGTCGCGCCCGAACCCGTCGCCCCGGCGGCGCCGCGCAACGCGCTGCGCCGCTTTGCGGCGCGGGTCCGGTTCGGTCTGACGCTGGCGGTTCTGGCCGCCATCGGGATCGTGGGCTGGGACATGGCCACCACGATGGAATCGCGGCTGGGGGCGGTGACAATCGCCGGGGCGGGCTTTGTCGCGCCGGGATCGGGAACGGTGATGCGGCTCGATCTGCAGCCGGGCATGGTGTTGCGTCAGGGTGAGGCTGTCGGCAGCCTGCTGCCTGACGGTGCCTTTGATGCCTCGACCGCATTGAGCCTGGTGTCTCCCTGCGATTGCACGGTGTTGAGCCGCGAGGTTCAGGTCGGCGACCGGGTCACGGCGGGGGCGTCGCTGGCGCTGTTGTCGGGCGACGCGGCGCCGGTGATTCACGCCCTGATCGCCGACAACGGGCAGGTCATTCAGGCTGGTGCCCGCGCCCGGGTGAGCCTGTCGGACGGCACCCGCGTCAACGGCACAGTCGGCCGGATGATGCGCGGCGCGCAATGGCCCGGTCAGATCGGCCTGCAGCCCGGCGTTTTTGCCGCCGACCGCTATCTGCGCGTCGAAATCACGCCCGATGCGCCGCTGCGGGCGCCGGTCGGCACCTCGGCGGTGGCCCGGTTGCAGCCCAATCCCTGGCTGGCCTGGCTGCGCGGCAGGCTGGGCCTGTAACGTCTGGCTTGCAGGCCGGTGCGCT
>JAANMY010001724.1_pt1 | contig 23287 bp, 21 predicted proteins | sample 7279691 | NCBI WGS metagenome assembly JAANMY01 (sample SAMN14094543, study PRJNA606508) | bioreactor metagenome | isolation source: A lab-scale SPAN reactor treating ammonium-rich wastewater day 388 | place: Ireland: Galway | collected 2018-02-07
GGAGGAATACGGCATCGGCCGGCCGTCGACGTATGCCTCGATCATCGCCACCCTGCTGTTCCGCAAGTACGCGGAACTGGAAGGCCGCGCCTTCAAGCCGACCGACGTCGGGCGCGCGGTGTCCAAGTTCCTGTCCTCGCACTTCACCCAGTACGTTGACTACGACTTCACCGCGAAGATGGAGGACGAACTCGACGCGGTGAGCCGCGGCGAGGAGGACTGGATCCCGCTGATGGAGAAGTTCTGGGGCCCGTTCAAGGAACTGGTCACCGACAAGACCGAAACGCTCGACCGCACCGATGCCGGCAGCGCCCGCGAACTGGGCACCGATCCCGCCAGCGGCAAGCCGGTCAGCGCGCGCATCGGGCGTTTCGGGCCGATGGTGCAGATCGGCACGGTGGACGACGAGGAGAAGCCGAAGTTCGCCTCGCTGCAGCCGGGCCAGAGCATCTATTCGATCTCGCTGGAGCAGGCGCTCAAGCTGTTCGACATGCCGCGCAAGCTGGGCCTGTCCAACGGCGAGGAGGTGAGCGTGGGCGTCGGCCGCTTCGGCCCGTTCGCCAAGCGCGGCAGCACCTATGCCTCGCTCAAGAAGGAGGACGACCCGTACGCCATCGACTTCGACCGTGCGGTCTTCCTGATCGAGGAGAAGGAGGAGATCGCGCGCAACCGCATCATCAGCCAGTGGGAAGGCAGCGACGTGCAGGTGCTGAACGGCCGCTTCGGTCCGTACATCAGCGACGGCGCGATGAACGGCAAGATCCCCAAGGACCGCGACCCGAAGACGCTGACGCTGGAAGAGGCCACGCAGCTGCTGGCCGAGACCGGCAAGCCGGTGCGCAAGGGCTGGGGCAAGAAGGCGGCGAAGAAGGTGGTGGCGAAGAAGGCGCCGGCCACGAAGAAGGCCCCGGCCAAGAAGGCCGCGAGAAAGACCGCCGCGAAGAAAGCCACCAAGAAGGCGGCGAAGAAGACGGTGGCGAAGAAGGCAACCAAGAAGGTCGCGAAGAAGGCCGTCGTTTCCGGCGACGACGCGCCTTTCTGACCCGTTTAACATCGCCGCGCGCATCCTAGGGACTGCGGCGCCGCCGATGGCGCGCCGCTTCCCCCTTCGCAAGGATGAATCATGAAAACCCTCGACAAGGTGCTCTACACCGCGCGCGTCCACACCACCGGCGGCGGCCGCGACGGCGGTGTTTCGAAGAGTGACGACGGCCACCTCGACATCACCCATACCCCGCCGGGCAAGGGCGGCGGCAGCAATCCCGAACAGCTGTTCGCGGCCGGCTATTCCGCCTGCTTCATCGGCGCGATGAAGGCGGTCGCGGCCAAGCAGGGCATCACCCTGCCGGAAGACCTGTCGGTCGATGCCGAGGTGGACCTGGGCCCGGTCGGCCAGGCCTATGGCGTGGCCGTGCGCATGGCCATCCACCTGCCCGGCATGGACCGCGACGCCGCGCAGAAGCTCATCGATGCCGCGCACCAGGTCTGCCCGTATTCCAACGCGACGCGCGACAACATCCCGGTCGAGCTCACGCTTGCCTGAGTCGTCGGCAATGGCGGTGTTGTCGATGGAGGAGGCGGCCGCGTCGCTCGCGCGGGGCGGCATCCTCGCCTACCCGACCGAAGGCGTCTGGGGCCTGGGCTGCGACCCGCGCGACGAGGCGGCGGTGCTGCGCCTGCTCGACATCAAGCAGCGCGATGTCGCCAAGGGGCTGATCCTGATCGCCTCGAGCGAGTCGCAGCTCGCGCCCTTCGTCGACCTGGCCGCGCTCGACGACGCGCGGCGGGCGGACGTGCGCGCCAGCTGGCCGGGCCCGAACACCTGGATCGTGCCGGCATCGCCCGTCGCACCGGCCTGGATCCGTGGCGCGCATGACGGCATCGCGGTGCGGGTGAGCGCGCACCCCGGCGTCATCGCGCTCTGCGAGGCCTTCGGCGGCGCACTGGTCTCGACCAGCGCCAACCTGTCGGGCGCACCGGCGGTGGACCGCCGCGAGGCGCTGGACCCGGCGCTGATCGCCCGCATCGACGGCATCTGCGGGGGCGAAACCGGCGGCCGCCAGGGCCCGAGCGTGATCCGCGACGCCCGCAGCGGCGCCGTGCTGCGCGTCTGAACCCGGCACAACCCGACCCACGCCGTTCACCTGCCCCGACGCCGGCCGACGCATGATTCGGGCATGTTGACGCGGCTTTCCCTGACCCTGCTCGTCCTCGCGCTCTGCGCGGGCTTCGCTGCGCACGCCGCCGCCGAGGACGTGACGATCTATCGCTGCACCGATGCCAAGGGCAAGCTCACGCTCCGCGATTCGCCCTGCAAGCGTGGCGAGAAGCAGCAGACCCAGACCATGCTGCGCCCACGCGACGCCCGGCCTGCGCCGGTGATCCGCAACGCGGGTACGCGCAACGCCACGCCGGCGGAGACCGTGCGCTACGTGGTGCAGGCGTCGCCCCGAACGCTCTACGCCTGCGTCGCGCCCGACGGCCGCGAATACACCAGCGAATCACCCGAGGGCAATCCGCGCTGGGTGCCGCTGTGGACGGTGGATGCGCCCTACTACGGCAGCCATCCCGCGTATCCGCCGACCGTGGGCCGCCATGGCGGCGAGTTCCGCTACCGCGACCGCCACACCTCGGTGCGGATCGGCGGCGGGCGCGAAACCATCGGTGCCCCGGTGACGGGCTATCCGGTCATCGCCGCACCGGTCGCCGGCGGCACCTGGGTGCGCGATGCCTGCGAACCGATGACGGCGTCCGAAAGCTGCGCGGTGATGTCCGACCGCCGCTACGCGATCAGCCGCCGCTACGCCCATGCGATGCCGAGCGAACGCAGCCAGCTGGACCGCGAATCCGCTACGCTCGACAGCCGTTTGCGCCAGGAATGCGGCCAGTGAAGTCCCTGCATCTTCCCCTCGCCATCATCGCGATGTCCGCCGCCGGCGCGCTCGTGATGCCAACGGCACATGCACAGAAGACCAGGACGCCGAAGGCCGGCGCCGGCCAGGTGGTGATCTATCGCTGCACCGATGCCGCCGGCCATCTCACCTTGCAGAACGGCGTGCGCTGCCCGAAGGGCCAGAAGCAGGAGGCGCGCGTGCTGCAGGCGCCCGCCCCGCCCGCGCCCGCGCCGGTGATCGCGCCGGTGCCGACCGTGGCGGCGTCGCCGGCCGTCGCGGCGCCGGTGGTGGATGCGTCCGCGGCGCCGGCATCGCCCCCCGCCGTGGCCGCCGCAGCCGCCGCATCCAACAATCCCGATCTCGCGCCCGGCACCTTGCCGCCTCCGCCGATCTACCGCTGCCACGCGCACAGCGGCAACAGCTACCTGAGCGAAGACGGCGATCCCAAGGACCGCTGCGTCAGCCTGACCGTCACCGACGTGGCCGGCGGCGGCAACCGCAGCGGCGCGGAAGCCTGCGAAGTGCAGCAGGACCGCTGCGAGCGCGTGCCCGACGCACAGCTGTGCGAGGCATGGTCGCAGTACGACAGGCAGGCCGAGTCACTGGTCGCGCTGGACAATCCGGAACTGGCCGGCAAGGCCAACGCGCTCCACGCGCGCACGCGCAAGGTGATGACCGCGACGACCTGCGCCGCGCCCGCGGTGGTCGGCGCTCAGAACCCGTAACGCAAGAAGCCGCCGTCCACGGCGATGCATTCGCCGGTGATGTAGCCCGCCGCCGGCAGGCACAGGAAGGCAACGGCCGCGGCCACTTCCTGCGGCTCGCCGACGCGGCCCATCGGCGTGCGCAGCAGGACTTCGTCGAGGTAGTCGGCATCGGCCAGCTTGGGCGAGGTGCGGCGCGTGCGGATGTACCAGGGCGCGACCGCGTTGACGCGCACGCCATCCTCCGCCCACTCCACCGCCAGGTTGCGGGTCATCTGGTGCATCGCCGCCTTGCTCATGCCGTAGGCCACGCCGGTGCGCACGTGGGTGAGGCCGGACACGCTGCCCACGTTGACGATGCTCGACGACGCATGCCGCGTCAGCAGCGGGTGCGCGTAGCGCGAGAGTTCGAGCGCGCTGAAGGTGTTGACCTCGAAGATGTCGCGCCACTCCTGCTCGCTGTATTCGGTGGCGGCGCGGGTCAGGTTGCCGCCGGCGTTGTTGACGAGGATGTTGAGGTCGCCGCCGAAGTCCTCCACCCAGTCCAGCAGCGCGCGGCGGTCCTCGGCGTTGGCGACGTCGGCGGCGAAGACCTGCGCCTCGCCGCCGGTCTCGGCTTCCAGTTCATCGCGCACGGTCTCCAGCGCGGCCTCGTCGCGCGCCACCATCAGCACCGTCGCGCCGAAGCCCATCAGCTCGGCGGCGATGGCGCGGCCGATGCCGGCGCTGGTGCCGGTGACCAGCGCGAGTTGTCCATCCAGTCGCCAGCGTTGCGTGGCCATGGCTGCATCCTCGTGGGGCTCTGCGCCCGATTGTCGCCGGAAACGCGCCGCGCGGAAAAACGAAACGCCGGGACGGGCCCGGCGTTCGCTTCGATCAGGTGAGGGCGTGGCTTACGGCGCACAGAAGCAGTGCGCCGCGGCGCGCACGCGCGGGCCGTCGCGGTCGTTGGCCTGCGTTTCCAGATAGCGCAGCGGCTCGGCCAGCTTCGGCGAAGCCAGCCCCAGCACGCCGCGCAGCATCGACGATTCCCGCAGCATCGCCATGCCGGCGCGGGCCTGCGCGAAGCGGCCCAGCCAGCTCTCGAACGGCGTCATCGGTTCCTCGACGTAACGCACGGCGTAGCGGTCTTCCTTGCCCAGCTTGGCGCGCGCCGCGGCGTCGGCGATGGCGTCGCGGATGCCGCCGAAGGCATCGACCAACCCGCGCTCCTTCGCCTGCGCGCCGCTCCAGACGCGACCGCGGGCGACGGCGTCGATCGCGGCGACCGGCTGCTTGCGCGCGGCGGCCACCTTGCCGGTGAAGTCGCGGTAGCCCTTGTCGATGACGCTCTGGATCACCCGGCCGACTTCCGGGTCCAGCGGGCGGGTCGGGTCGAAGGCGCCGGCCCAGCGCGTGGTGCCCACGCCGTCGCTGTGCACGCCGAGCTTGCCGAGCGCGCGGGTGAAGTTGGGGATCAGGCCGAAGATGCCGATGGAGCCGGTGATCGTGTTCGGCTCGGCGTAGATGCGGTCGGCGTCCATGCTGATCCAGTAGCCGCCGGACGCGGCGACATCGCCCATCGACACCACCACCGGCTTGCCGGCCTTCTTCAGCGCCACCACCTCGCGGCGGATCTGCTCGGAGGCATAGACCTCGCCGCCGGGGGAGTTCACCCGCAGCACCACCGCCTTGACCTTGTCATCGTCGCGGGCGTCGCGCAGCAGCGCCGCCGTGGTCTCGCCGCCGACCACGCCGCGCGGCTGTTCGCCCGGCATGATCTCGCCCTCGGCCACCACCACGGCGACCTGCGGGCGGGCATCGGCCTCGACCGGCAGCTTGGGCGCGATGTGGCGCAGGTAGTTGGCGAAGGCGATCTGGCGGAAGCCGCCGTCGGCCTTGTCGTCGGCGACGCCGCGCTGGGTCAGCAGCGTCTCGACTTCCTCGCGCGTCTTCAGGCCGTCGACCAGCTTGTGGTCGAGCGCATAGCGGTTGAGGTCGCCCTGCGCGGCCTCGATGCCGGCGGCCATGCCGTCGATGTCGGTGCTGAGCTTCGCCACGTCCAGCTTGCGGCGCGCGGCGATCTCGCCGAGGTAGCGGTTCCAGAGGTCGTTCATCCAGAACAGGTCGGCTTCCTTCGCCTCGGGCGAGGCGGAATCGCGCACGAAGGGTTCGGCGGCGGACTTGTATTCGCCCACCTTGAACAGGTGCATGTCCACGCCGAGCTTGTCCTGCAGGCCCTCGCGGAAATACGGGCGATAGGCCGACAGGCCGGTCATCTCGATGCCGTAGCCGTCGGGGTCCAGGTAGACCTCGTCGGCCTGCGCGGCCAGCAGGTACTGGCCCTGCGACATGCCCCGGCTGAAGGCCACCACCTGCTTGCCGGACGCACGCAGCCGCTGCAGCGCGCGCGCGACTTCGTCGAGCGAGGCGAAGCCGCCGCCCTGCAGCTTGTCGACGTCGAGCAGCACGCGCTCGATGCGCTTGTCCTTGGCGGCGCCGTCGATCGCGCCGACCAGGTCGCGCAGTTGCACCTGCGCGCTGCTGCTGTCGCGGCTGGCGCTGGCCAGCGCGCGGCTCAGCGCATCGCGGCTGTCCTGTTCGACCAGCCGGCCTTCGGGCGCCAGCACCAGCGTGGTGCGCTCGGCCAGGTTGGCGCCCTGCCCGCCACCGATGGCCGCGGCGAACATCGCCAGCAGGACGACCAGCAGGATGAAGAAGAACAGCAGGTTGAGGATCAACCGGCGAGTGAAGTTCATCGCATCCCACACCCCGATGAAGAAACGGGCGATGGGGCCGCGTTGCGGCGGACGGGCGGCGGGCAGCGGTGGCGGCTGCGGGATGGCGTTCATGGGCACACGGTTCCGGAAGTGGCGGACAGGCTAGCGCCGCGGGCGTGACCGGCACATGCACCGAAGGTCATCCCCGGCGCGGGCCGGAACGGTTCAGATGGGGATGCGGCGCGCGCTGGACAAGAAGCGCCGCGCCAGCAGGAAGGCGGCGCAGCACAGGCCGCCGATCAGCCCCAGCCACATGCCGCGCGGGCCCCAGCCCAGGCCCAGTCCCAACCCGGCGCCGAGCGGCATGCCGATGCCCCAGTAGGCCAGCGCGGCCAGCCACATCGGTACCCGGGTGTCCTTGAGCCCGCGCAGCGCACCGGCGGAGAGCACCTGCACGCCGTCCGGGAACTGGAACGCGGCGGCGTACAGCAGCAGGCTGCCGGCCAGCGCCGCGACGGCCGCGTCCTGCGTGTAGCCCCGGGCGATGACATCGTGGCCGGAGACCATCAGCATGCCCGACAGCAGCTGGGTGCCGAGGACGAGCGTGAGCCCCGCCCGCGCCGCGCGCAGGATGCCGGCGCGGTCGCCGCGGCCGAGCGCGTTGCCGACCCGCACCGTGGTCGCCTCGGCGATGCCGAACGGGATCATGAAGCACAGGCTGGCCACGTTGATGGCGATCTGGTGCGCCGCCGCCGGCACTTCGCCCAGCCGGCCGATGAGCAGCGCGGTGACGATGAAGAGGCTGCCTTCCATCGCCACGGTCACGCCGATCGGCAATCCGGTTTTCAGCAGGCCGCCGATGGCCGGGCGCGACGGCGCATCGAAGCGCGAGAACAGCCGCAGGCCGGCGAAGCGCTGCGAGCGCGCCAGGTAGAACGCGAAGCCCGACGCCTGCGCCCACATCATCGCGGCCGAGGCGATGCCCAGTCCGCCCGCGCCGAGTTCGGGGAAGCCCCATCGACCGAAGGCCAGCGCGTAACCGAGCGGCGCCAGCACCAGCAGTCCGCCGAGGCCGAACAGCATCGTCGGCAGCGACCAGTGCAGTCCGTCGCAGAGGTAGCGCATGGCGAGGTAGAGCGTGAGCGCCGGGACGCCCCAGCGGATACCGTGGATGAAGGCGGTCGCGCCCGGCTGGATGCCCGGGGCGATGCCGATCGCGTCCAGCGCCAGCGGGAACAGCGACATCAGCCCGAGCAGCAGCACGCCGAGCGCCAGCGCCAGCCACAGCGCCTGCCGGAACAGCGGCGCGATCTCGTCGCGCCGGCCGGCGCCGTCCATCTGCGAGATGGAAGGCGGCAGCGCCATCAGCGTGCCCATCGGGATCATCATCGGCAGCCAGAACATCGCCGTACCCACCGACACCGCGGCCAGCGTGGCGGTCCCGTGGCGGCCGGCGATCAGGCTGTCGACCAGCCCGATCATGCCCGTGGCCAGATGCCCGGCCGCCAAGGGTGCGGCCAGCCGCGCGGTGCGCGAGAGCTCGCGGCGCCAACCGGGGGAAGTGGAGGGAGGGATGGCAGGCGGCATCGGCGGGACTCGGCGCCGACGCGATGGCGTCCGCGCGAAAGGGCCGGCTATCTTACGTGCGCCACCCCGGAGCGCAGATGACCAAGCCGAACGACCCCATCGAGCCGATCACGACCGGCATGCCACTGGTGCGGCGCGACGCCCACGCCGCCTGCCTCAATTGCGGCAGCGTGCTGCAGGGCAACTACTGCCATGTCTGCGGGCAGCACGCGCACAACCCGCTGAAGAGCTTCAGGCACGCGGTGGAGGACGTCTTCGAGTCGTTCTGGCACCTGGATGGGCGCGTGTTCCGCACCCTGCGAGACCTCTGTGTGCCGGGGCGCGCCATCAATGCGTACCTGGCAGGCCACCGCGTGCGCTACCTCCCGCCGCTGCGGCTCTTCGTGATCCTCTCGCTGTTCACCTTCTTCATCGCGCATTTCGCGATCAGCACCGAAGGCGTCCAAGTCCGCGACAACGACGCGATCGCGCTGAGCACCGACATCCATGAAGTCGAGCGCATCCGTGACGCAGGGTTGGCCCGCATCGAGAAGCAGCGTGCCGAGGCGCTGGCGGCCGGCCTTTCGCGGGCATCCATGACCGGGCTCGATGTCGGCGAGAACATGTTGCGCAATACCGCGGCCGCCCGCATCGCCCAACTCGAAGAAGCCAGGCGCAGCGGCCGGCCGCCGCCGGCAATGCGTGACGAAATCACGCTCCCGAACGGACGCGCATGGGACCCGGTCGACAACCCCGTCACGATCAACGGCGCGCCTGCCTTCCTCAACCAGTGGGCCAATGCGGCGCTCGCCCGCGGCCAGGCCAACCTCAAGCACTTCGCGCAGAACCAGGCGGCATTGAAGGATGCGTGGTTGTCCGCCATTCCCACCGCGCTGTTCTTCCTGGTGCCGGTGTTCGCCCTGATGCTCCGTGTCTTCTATGCGTTTACGCGCTGGACGTACCTGGAGCATCTGGTGGTGGCGCTCTACAGCCACAGTTTCATCCTGCTCGCCAGTGCCGTGATGATGCTGATGGGTCTTGCCGCGAAGGCCATCGGCGCCAGCGGACTGACCTCCGCGGTCGAAGCCGCGACCGGCTTCGGCATGTTCGGCGTCATGGCCTGGCTGTTCATCACGCAACGGCGCGTGTATCGCCAATCGTGGGGGATGACGTCACTCAAGTACGCCGTGATCGGGATGCTCTACACCTTGCTGGTGGGCATGGGCGCGGTCGCGGCGCTGGTCGGCGTGTTCCTGAAATGAGCATGTGGCTCTACGAGGTCGACCTGGAGGTCGATGACGCGCTGCGCGGCGACTACCTGGCGTGGCTGCGCGCGCACATCGGCGAGATGCTTGCCTTCGAGGGCTTCGTCGATGCCAGCTTGGCCGAAGTCACCGAGCCGGCGCCGCCGCACGGCCGCTTCGCGCTGTGCGTGCGCTACCGCGTCCGCGATGCGGCCAGCCTGCAGGCCTATTTCGACCGGCACGCCCCGCGCATGCGCGCCGAGGGCATCGCGCGCTTCGGCGACGGCTTCAGCGCGCGCCGGCGCATCCTCCAGCTGATCGACTGATCAGCGGTCGAGTTCGGTCAGCAGCCAGCGCAGGCGGTCGGGCGCGGGCTGGCGGATCAGCGCTTGGCGCAGGGCGTCGCGTTCGCCGGGCGGCGTCGAGAAGGCCACGCGGCCCAGCACTTCGAGCTCCTGCGGCGGCATCGACTGCAGCACGCGCAGCAGCGGCAGGCGCTCGTCCTCCGGCACATAGGCGATCAGCGGATGCAGGCGCAGGTAATACGGCCCGAGCGCCGCGCCCAGCCGCCAGCCGCGTTGCTGCTCGCCGGGCAGAGCCTCGAACCTGGCGCGCAACGCCGCCTGTTCCTGCGTGGGCAGCGCGGCGAAGGCGGCGGCCGATTCGCGCAACGCGGCCTGCTGCGCCGGCGGCAGCAACAACCATGACTGCATCTGCGCGCGGGCATCGCGACGCGACTGCGGGGTCAGCGCTTCCCAGGCGTCGATGCGCGCTTTCAGCGCGGCGCGCGTCGCCGCATCCAAAGTCGGCGGGGCGGCGGCGGCGACAGCGGCCGCCAGCGCACACATCGCCATGACCCCGTGCAGGCTACGGCGCACCCTGGCCTCCGGTATCGGTCGTCGAGGCGCTGCTTTCCGGCGCCTCGAAGGTCGGCGGCGGCGGTTCGTACTCGCTGGTGCCGAGGCGTTCGGCCTGGTACCAGGCGTAGAAGGCGGTGTCGCGGGCGATGGCGGCATCGGCTTCCGACATCGACAGCAGCACGCGGTCGGGATGGGTGGCGATGGCGGTGCCGGCGTCGAAGCGCGCGGCCGGCGCGGCATCGGCCAGCGGGCGGTTGCGGATGCGCGGCTCGCCGTCCCGCGGCCACCAGACGCTCGCGGCCAGCGCGAGCCCGGTGGCGAGGGCCACGGCGATCAAGGCCGGACGCCGCCATCGGGACGGCGCGGCGTCCGCTTCTTCCCCGTCGCTCCAGCGCGGCGCGTCATCGGGCCGGCTGCGCGCGCTGGCGATGTTGACCAGCCGCGCCGTGGACAGGCCGCGGACCCGGGCGTCCAGCGCCGCCGTCCACGGTTCGCCTCCGCCGGAGTCCAGCAGGGCCGCGGCGCGCGCCAGGGCGGCACGGCAGGCGGCGGGGGTCCGCCCCAGCATCGCGCCCAGTTCGACTTCGCCCAGCCCCGACAGCGCCTTCAGCAGCGCCAGCGCACGCAGCCCCGGCGGCAGCCGCGACAGGCGGTTGAGCGGGGCGGGGACCGCCGGCAGCGGGCCGGCCCGGAGGGATTCCAGCAGGGCCCGCCAGAAGCGCACGCGGAGCGCGTGGTCGGCCAGCCCGGCGTCGGTGCCCTGCCCGCGCATGGCCTCGGCGACCAGGCGGTCACCGGCCAGCGCGTCGCCGGAACACAGCTCGGCGAACACCGCGGCCGGGCGCTCCAGGGTCTGCTGGAGGCGGCGGAAGGCGGCGGTGGAAGAGGTCTCGGCAGGCGTGACGGGCATCAATTTCGGCTTCGCGGCTCGCCCGATGATAGCGGCAGGCCACGCCGCGCCGGAGAATCACAGAAGACGGGGTTTGGCAAGCCCGTTCCGCGCGTTGTGCACAGCCGTCACCGATCCGTCACCTGGTGCGGCCGATGACCGCGTTCAGCTGTGTTTCATGGATGTTTCACGGACAAGTGGCTGATTTTCAAAGAATTCACCTACATGGCACATTTTTGGCCAGTCCATGCCGGACCCTCATTTACAAGGGCATTTCGGATGCGTCCGCAAGGCGTCCACAGAGTTATCCACATGGTGTGTGGATAAGGGGGTTTCCCCAGTGTGGCCAATGACTTGTGCGCCTTTCATGATCCGTACGGACAACTTGCGATGGCAAGTGAAGGCCTCCCCCGTCTCGGCCGCCGCACCCTGCGCCCGTAGAATCGCCGGATGCCCGCACCCGCGCTTCAGCTCGCCCTCCCGGTGCCCCTGCCGCAGCTGTTCGATTACGCCCCGCCGGCCGGGCACGCGCCGTCGGCGGCGGACATCGGGCGACGGCTGCGTGTGCCCTTCGGGCCGCGCGAGCTGATCGGCATCGTCGTCGGCGCCGAGCCGCACGAAGCCCCGCCGGCCGGCCTGCGCGCGGCGCTCGGCTTCCTCGAACCCGAACCCCTGATCGAAGGCGAGCTCGCCGCCTCGCTGAACTGGCTGGCCCGCTACCTGCATGCGCCGCCCGGCGAAGTGCTCGCCACCGCGCTGCCCGCCGCGCTGCGCCGGGGCGAGCCGCTGCCCGACCTGGCCCGCCACGGCTGGCGGCTGACGGAAGCCGGCCGGACCGCGCTGCCCGCGCTGCGTGCCGGCGCGCCGCGACGTCTGGCCGAATGGCTGGCCGCGCAGACGGCCGGCGACATCGAAGAAAGCCTGCTCGACATCCTGCAACCGGACTGGCGCGCGCCGATGCGCAGCCTGGCCAAGCGCGACCTGGTGGAGCGGGTGGCGATGGCGATGTCGCCGCCGACCGCCCTCGGCGTGCCCGGCCCCGCGCTCAACGACGAACAGCGTGCCGCCGCCGACGCGATCCGCGCGGCGCCCGGCTTCGCGCCCTTCCTGCTCGACGGCGTCACCGGCAGCGGCAAGACCGAGGTGTACCTGGATGCGATCGCCGCCTGCCTCGCGCGCGGCCGGCAGGCGCTGGTGCTGGTGCCGGAGATCGGCCTGACGCCGCAGATGCTGGCGCGCTTCCAGCAGCGCCTCGGCGTGCCGGTGCACGCATTGCATTCCGGCCTCAACGACGGCGAACGCGCCCGCGCGTGGTGGGCGGCGGCGACCGGGCAGGCGCGCGTCATCGTCGGCACGCGCTCGGCGGTGTTCGTGCCGCTGCCCGAGGCCGGCCTGGTCGTGGTCGACGAGGAACACGACGGCAGCTACAAGCAGTTCGACGGCATCCGCTACCACGCGCGCGACTTCGCCATCGTCCGCGCGCGCGCGCTCGATGTGCCGGTGGTGCTCGGCAGCGCGACGCCTTCGCTGGAATCGCTGCAGAACGCCTGCGGCGGCCGCTACACGCATCTGCGCCTGACGCGACGTGCCGGTGACGCCAAGCCGCCGCGCGTGCGCGTGCTCGACGTCCGCAAGCGCCCGCTGCAGGCCGGCCTGGCGCCGGAAACACTCGCCGCGATCCGCGCCGCGCTCGATGCCGGCGGCCAGGTGCTGGTGTTCAAGAACCGCCGCGGCTACGCGCCGGTGCTGCAATGCCACGACTGCGGCTGGAGCGCGCACTGCCCGCGTTGCAGCACGCCCGACCATCCCACGCCGATGACCGCGCATGCCGGCGGCCGGCGCCTGCAATGCCACCACTGCGGCACCCGCCGTCCCGCACCGCAGGCCTGCCCGGACTGCGCCAGCCTGGCGCTGCAGCCGCAGGGCAACGGCACCGAACGCATCGAGGAACTGCTGGCCGCGCAGTTCGACGACGTGCCGGTGATCCGCATCGACCGCGGGAGCACGCAGAAGCGCGACGCGCTGCAGGCGCACTTCGACACGCTCGGCACGCGGCCCGGCATCCTCATCGGCACCCAGATGCTGGCCAAGGGCCACGACCTGCCCAACCTCACGCTGGTGGCGGTGGTCGGCATCGACGAAGGCCTGTATTCCGCCGACTTCCGCAGTGGCGAGAAACTCGCGCAGCTGCTGGTACAGGTGGCCGGCCGCGCCGGCCGCGCCGACAAACCGGGCGAGGTGCTGCTGCAGACGCATCATCCCGACCACCCGCTGCTGCACACACTCGTGCAGGGCGGCTACCCCGCCTTCGCCGATGACGAGCTTGTGTTGCGCGAAGCGGCCGCGTTGCCGCCCTTCGCCCACCTCGCGCTGCTGCGTGCCGGGGCCCAACAGGTCGATGCACCGACCCGTTTCCTTGCCGAAGCCCGCCGCCTGCTGGCGGACGCGCAACCCAATGCCGACGCACTGCAGCTGCATGGCCCGTTGCCGGCGCCGATGCCGCGCCGCGCCGGTTACCAGCGCATGCAACTGGTGATCGCCGCGCCGACCCGCGCCCAGCTGCACCACGCGCTCGATGCCGCCGTGCCCGCGCTGCACGCCCTGCCCGACGCCCGGCGCGTCCGCTGGTCGCTGGATGTGGACGCGATGGAGTTGTACTGACCGCGCCGGCTTAAGACTGGCTTAAGTTTCCGGGCCAAGGCTGGAACCACCACACCGGAGGTTCCCGCATGAACATCCCGTTCCCTGCCCGTGCAGCGCTGGCCATCGCCGTCGCCTGTGCCTTGCCCGCCTGCGATCGCGGACCGGCCCCCGCCTCGACCACGGCGACAACGCCGACCGCGACGGCCACGGGCAATCCACCGGCGGCCAGCGCCGGCCCCGCCGCGGATCCGGCCCTGCTCAAGCAGGCCCAGACGCTGTTCAAGCCGATCCCCGAGAAGGCGCCGGACCCGGCCGGCAACCCGGTCACGCCTGAGAAGATCGCGCTCGGCAAGATGTTGTATTTCGACGGGCGGCTGTCGTCGAGCGGCGTGATCAGCTGCAACTCCTGCCACAACCTCGGCATGGGTGGCATCGACGGCGTGCCCACCTCGATCGGGCACGGCTTCCAGAAGGGCCCGCGCAACGCGCCCACCGTCTACAACGCCGTGTTCAACATCGCCCAGTTCTGGGATGGCCGCGCGGAAGACCTGAAGGCGCAGGCGAAAGGCCCGGTGCAGGCCGCGGTGGAAATGAACAACAAGCCGGAAGCGGTCGAGACCGTGCTCAATTCCATGCCGGGCTACGTCGCCGCCTTCAAGGGCGCCTTCCCGGGCGAAGCGAAGCCGGTCAGCTTCGACAACATGGCCAAGGCGATCGAAGCTTTCGAAGCCACGCTGATCACGCCCGGCGCGCCCTTCGACAAGTTCCTGCAGGGTGACGACCGCGCGCTGAGCGCCGACCAGCAGGCCGGCCTCAAGCTCTTCATCGACAAGGGCTGCTCGGCCTGCCATGCCGGCGTGAACCTGGGCGGCCAGGCCTATTTCCCGTTCGGCGTCATCCACAAACCCGCCGACGACGTGCGGCCGATCGGCGACATGGGCCGCTTCAAGGTGACCCAGGCCAAGACCGACGAATACGTGTTCCGTGCCGCGCCGCTGCGCAACGTGGCGGTGACCGCGCCGTATTTCCACAGCGGCAAGGTCTGGAAGCTGCAGGACGCGGTGACGATCATGGGCGACGCGCAACTCGGCGCCACGCTGACGCCCGCCGAGGCCGAGAAGATCCACCTGTTCCTGCACGCGCTCACCGCGCCGATGCCGCAGGTCGCCTATCCGCAGTTGCCGGAGCGCGACGACCGCACGCCCACGCCGCCCGGTTACTGATCCGGCCTTCGCCCAGCTTCCGCACGCGGCCCGCCAGTCGGGCCGCGTTCTTTTCGGGATGGCGGATGCGGATGCCCGTCGCCCCCTAAGGCCGGCTTAAGCCTGGCCGTCCAGCATCGCCCTCACTCCACCCACGAAGGCCACGACCATGCAGGACACCGCCCAAGCCCCTGTTTCCAGGCACCCTCCACTGCAGAAGGTCTGGGACCTGCCCACGCGCCTGTTCCACTGGGCGCTGGTGGCCAGCTTTGCCGGCGCCTGGCTCACCGCCGAGAACGAAGGCCAGGAACTGCTGCACCTGCTGTTCGGCTACAGCCTGTTCGGGCTGATCCTGTTCCGCCTCCTCTGGGGGTTCGTCGGCAGCCGCTATGCGCGCTTCGGCAGCTTCGCCTTCGGCCCGCGCACCACGCTCGGCTACCTGCGGTCCATGTTCCGCCGCACGCCGACGCATTACATCGGCCACAACCCGGTCGGCGCGGTCGCGGTGTGGCTGTTGCTGGCACTCGGCCTGGCCACCGCGATCACCGGCTGGATGATGGCCACCGGGCGCGCCGGTGAATCACTGGAGGAAGTGCACGAAACGATCTCCAACGCGATGTGGGTGCTGGTCGGCCTGCATGTCGTCGGCGTGGTGGTGAGCAGCGTGCTGCACCGGGAAAACCTGCCGCGCGCCATGATCACCGGGCGCAAGCGCATGGCGGATGCGGGCGATGGCATCCCTCGCGACTCGGCCCTGGTCGCGGCCGGCCTGCTGGCGGCGTTGCTGGCCTTCTGGGGGGTGTCGATGCGCGACAACGCGGTGCCCTTCGGCCTCGGCGCGGGCATGGAGCGGGAGGCCGGCGAACAGGCGCGCGGCGAGGCGGCCGGCGAGTCGGACGAAGCCGAAGAAGCACGCGGCCAAGGCGAGCGCGACGACGACTGATGCGGCCAGGCGGGGCATCATCGACAATCCGGTGATCGCGGGAGCAGACGATGCGCGTGCTGGTGGTGGAAGACGATGCCTTGCTGGGCGATGCGCTGTGCATCGGCATGCGCCAGCGCGGGTTCGCGGCGGACTGGGTGCGCGACGGGATCGCCGCCGATGTCGCGCTGCGGACCGAACGCTTCGCGGCACTGGTCCTGGACCTGGGGCTGCCGCGGCTGTCCGGCCTGCAGCTGCTGCGCCAGCGCCGCGCGGCCGGGGACGCCACGCCGGTTCTCATCCTCACCGCGCGCGACGCGATCGCCGAGCGCGTCGAGGGCCTCGATGCCGGCGCCGACGACTACCTGGTGAAGCCGGTCGACCTGGACGAACTCGCCGCCCGCCTGCGCGCGGTGATCCGCCGCGCTGACGGCCACGCGCAACCCGCGCTGCAACTCGGCGCGCTGCGCATCGATCCGGCCGGCCGCCAGGTGCGCTGGCACGACGCGGAGGTGGAACTGTCGCCGCGCGAATTCGACCTGCTGCTGGAACTGGCGCGCTCCGCCGGCCGCTACCTCAGCAAGGAACAACTGGCCGAACGCATCTACGGCTGGAAAGAGGACGTGGAATCGAACGCGCTCGAAGTCCACATCCACCACCTGCGGCGCAAGCTCGATCCGTCGCTCATCGTCACCCAGCGCGGCGTCGGTTACATGCTCAAGGCCGTGGCGTGAACGCACGCGCCGGCTTCTCGCTGCGCACGCGCCTGCTGGCGGCGCTGCTCGCGCTGATCGCGCTGGTCTGGGGTGCGGCCACCCTGGCCAGCTACCGGCAGGCACGGCACGAACTCGGCGAACTGCTGGACGCGCATCTCGCGCAGTCGGCGGCGTTGCTTGTGGCGCAGGCGTCGGAAGAGATCGGCGAGATCGAACTCGAACACCTGCCGGAAGTCGGCGATGCGCACCAGCGCGTGGCGATGCAGGTCTGGGACAACGGCGTATTGCGCGTGCACAGCCGCGCTGCGCCCAACCGGCCGTTGGCTCCGTTCGCGCGCGGCTTCAGCGACACGCGGGTACGGGGCGGCGACTGGCGCGTGTACAGCACGCGCAGCCCGGAAGGCGCCTGGGTGCAGGTCGGCGAACCGGTCTCCGCACGCAACGACATCGCCGACGCCGCCCTGATCCGCCAGGCATGGCCGATGCTGCTCGCCCTGCCGCTGCTCGGTCTTGGCGCATGGCTGGCGATCGGACGCGGACTGCAACCGCTCGAACGCCTGGCCCGCAGCGTCGAAGCGCGCGCGGCGCTGGACACCACGCCGATCCCCGACGAAGGCGCGCCCGCCGAAATCCTGCCGCTGCTGCAGCGCCTCAACGGCCTGTTCGCGCGCACCGGCGAGAGCATCGCGCGCGAACGCCGCTTCATCGGCGACGCCTCGCACGAGCTGCGCACGCCGGTCGCCGCCATCCGCGCGCAGGCGCAGGTGGCGCGAGCCGCGCGCGACGACGCCGAACGCAACCGCGCGCTCGACAGCGTGGTGGCCGGCTGCGACCGCATGGCGCGGCTGACCGAACAGCTGCTCACCCTGTCGCGGCTGGACGCGGGCATGCACGCGGGTGCCACCGCCACCGCGTCGTTGCGCGGCCTCGCCGCCGATGTGCTGGACGAATTGGCACCCTTGCTGCGCACCCGCCGGGCGAGCGTCCGCATCGACATCGATCCCGTCCTGCAGGCCCCGCACGACGCGATGCTCTGGCGCATCGTGCTGCGCAACCTGGTGGAGAACGCGCTGCACTACGGCGGCGATGGCGTGTCCATTGCCGTGCAGGCGACGCGCGAAGCCGGCGCGCTGCAGCTCGACGTCCGCGACGACGGCCCCGGCATCGCGCCCGGCCAACGCGCGCTGGCACTGCAGCGGTTCCAGCGCCTGGACACGCAGGCGGCGGCCGGCGCAGGGCTCGGGCTCGCCATCGTGCAGCGCATCGCCGACGCCTGGCAGGCCCGGCTGGAACTCGGCGACGGACTGCACGGGCGCGGCCTGGGCGTGGCCTTGCGGGTGCCGGTCGCCGCGACGGAGGCGGCGGAAACATCCACCCCGGCCTGAGAAAGAAAACGGCCCGGTTTCCCGGGCCGCTTCGTCTCGAACGCGTGTGGGCTGGATCAGGCCGCGAACAGCGCCTTCATCTTCTTCAGCGCGTTGGCCTCGATCTGGCGGATGCGCTCGGCGCTGACGCCGTATTCGTCGGCCAGTTCCTGCAGCGTCACCTTGCTGTCGGCATCCAGCCAGCGGCGCTTGATGATGTCGCGGCTGCGCGCATCCAGCGTGGCCAGGCTCTCGCGCAGCAGGGACAGTTGGTGGTCCTCGCTGTCGGCGCGCTCGTAGGCCTCGGACGGGTCCTCGTCGTTGGCGGCGAGATAGGCTACCGGCGACGGCGGCGCGTGGTCGTCGTCATCGGATTCCGGCGCATCGAAACCGATGTCGCGGCCCGACAGGCGCGCCTCCATCTCCATCACTTCGGCCAGCGGCACGTTGAGGTCCTGCGCAATGGTCCGCGCCTCCTCGGCATTCATCCAGCCCAGGCGCGTCTTCGACTTGCGCAGGTTGAAGAACAGCTTGCGCTGCGCCTTGGTCGTCGCGACCTTGACGATGCGCCAGTTCTTGATGATGAACTCGTGCATCTCGGCACGGATCCAGTGCACCGCGAAGCTCACCAGGCGCACGCCCATGTCCGGGTCGAAGCGCTTGACCGCCTTCATCAGGCCGACATTGCCTTCCTGGATGAGGTCGCCGAGCTGCAGGCCGTAACCGTTGTAGCCGCGGGCGACATGCACCACGAAGCGCAGGTGGGCGAGGATGAGGTTCTGGGCCGCGCCGAGGTCGTTGTCCTCGCGCAGGCGGCGCGCGAGGTCCTGCTCGTCCTCGACGCTCAATACCGGGATCTGGTGCACCGCGCCGATGTAGGACTCGAGCGAACCGATGGCGCTCGGGACCGGCAGGTTGTTGGGAATCAGCGGGTACGTGGCAACCGTTGCATTCATGCGCGTGATTTTAGCAGTCGTGGGAGGGGAGTGCTAACAGCCTGGGCCGGGGCTTTCCCGTCCGTTCATGCGGCGGTCCGGCCCCCGGGATGGCGATTCAAGCATCCGCCCCGTTAGCAGGAGGTGGGGGCGGGATGACGGGGCTCAAGCCTCGGGGGAGCCCGTTTCGATCCGGGCCGGCAGCGACCAGTCCACCCCCTCCATTCCCCGCCGGCGCAGGTACTCGTTGGCCTGCGAGAAGTGCCGGCAGCCCAGGAAGCCCCGGTGCGCCGACAGCGGCGACGGGTGGGGGGCCTTCAGCACCCGGTGCCGGCGCGGGTCGATGACCTTGCCCTTGGCCTGCGCGTAGCTGCCCCAGAGCAGGAAGACCAGGCCCTCGCGCTCGCGGTTGAGCACGTCGACCACATGGTCGGTGAAGCCTTCCCAGCCCTTGCCCTGGTGGCTGCCGGGGCGGCCGTCCTCGACCGTCAGCACGCTGTTGAGCAGCAGCACGCCACGCCGGGCCCAGGGCATCAGGTAACCGTGGTCGGGCCGGACGAAGCCGACATCGGTCGCCAGTTCCTTGTAGATGTTGACGAGCGACGGCGGCACCGGCACGCCCGGCGGCACCGAGAAGCACAGCCCGTGCGCCTGCCCGCGGCCGTGGTACGGGTCCTGGCCCAGGATCACCACCTTGACCGCATCGAAGGGGGTGGCGTCGAAGGCGGCGAAGATGTTGCCCGGCGCGGGATGGATGGCGGCACCGGCCGCGCGCCGCTGGCGCAGGAAGGCGGACAGCGCCTGCATGTCATCGCGGGCGAACCAGTCGCCCACGCGCGCCTTCCACGACGGCTCCAGGCGCAGGTCGCGCGCATCGCTCATGCCGTGGCGCGCCGGGCGGCCTCCGGCATCGCCGCCAGCCGCAGCTGGAACAGCGCCTTGGTCACCAGCAGGCGTTCCTCGATGGGTTTCAGCACCAGGTCGTTGGCGCCGGACTGGATCAGTTCGCGCTGGTTCTTGGCGTTCTCGTCGCCGGTCATCACCAGCACGGGCAGCCGGCGCTTGCCGTAGCCCATGCGTTCGCGCACATGCGCCAGCACGTCCTTGCCGGTGAGCTGGCCGGTCAGGTAGAGGTCGGTGAGGACGAGGTCGCAGCCGGGCGCATCGCCTTCGGCGGCGCACGCGTCGAGCCAGGCGATGGCGTCCTCGGCGCTGGCGACGTGGCTCACCTTCAGCTGCTGCGATTCCAGCATGCGCTTGGTGGCGAGCGCGACGACGCGGCTGTCCTCGACATACAGCACGTGCGCGCCGGGCACCGTCTTCGGGCAGACGTAGCCGCGGATGAAGGTGGCCAGCGCGCCCATGCCGAGCGACTTGTCGAAGTAGTCGGTGACTTCCTCGCCCAGGGTGCGGGCTTCGAGCCGCGCCTGCGCCTCGCCGGAGACCACGATCACCGGCACGTAGGCCTGCCCCGCCGATGCACGCACGGCATCGGCGATCGCCAGCCCGTCACCATCGGGCAGGGCCAGCGAGGTGGTGACCAGGTCGACATCGCCCGTCGCCAGCTGCGTGCGTGCGGACGCCACGCTGTCGCAGCCGAACACGGTGGCGTTCGGCAGCTCCTTCGCCAGCACGTCGCCGATCAGCTTGCGCACCAGCTTCGAGCCGTCCACCACCATCACGCGGGGCGCGTCCGACACCACATGGCGGAGGTCGTGGCGGGTCATCAGCGTTCCGGGCGCGTCTGGCGCAGGTAATGGCCGGTGACCAGGCCGCCACCGAGCCAGCCCAGCAGGCCAGCGCCGGCCACCACGACCAGTGCCTGCAGCGGGTTGAAGCCCTGCAGCGCGAAGCGGCTGCCGTAGCTTGCCGCCAGTTTCGCCAGCGGCGGCGCCAGATAATGGTTGGCGGCGGTCAGCAGCGCCAGGGCGACCACGCCGGCGGCGAGCCCGTACCACGCGCCGAGATAGAGGAAGGGGCGGCGGATGAAGCCGTCGGTGGCGCCGAGCAGCTGCAGCACGCCGATCTCCTCCTTGCGCGACTGGATGTCCAGCCGCACGGTGTTGCCGACCACCAGCACCGCACCGAGTCCGAGCAGCAGCGCCAGCACCCAGGCCAGCCGGCTGCCGAACTGCAGCCACTGGTCGAGGCGCTGGCGCCAGACGGCGTCGTGCTGCACCTGTTCGGCTTCGGGCAGGGCGCGCAGCCGTTCGGCCAGCGCCAGTTCGTCGGCCTTGGGCGTGACGATGTAGAGATGCGGCAACGGATTGCCGTCGAGCTGGTCGATGGCGTCGCCCAGCGCGCTGTTCCTGCGGAAGTCGGCCAGGCCCTCGTCCGGCGTCTTCCAGACCAGGTTGGCGATGTCGGCGCGGCCGCGCAGTTCATCGGCCAGCGCGCGCGCGCGGTCGAGCGAGGTGTCCTGCTTCAGGAACACGCTGATCTCGCGACTGGCCTGCACGCTGCCGGCGAAGCGCTCCACGTTCTGCAGGATCAGGCCCAGCCCGACCGGCAGCGACAGTGCCACCGCCATCACGCCGATGGTCAGCAGCGTGGCCCATGGCTTGCGCACCGCGCGGCCCAGGCTCGCCATCAGCGAATACAGGTGGTGGTCGAACCAGGTGCCGAGGCCGGACCGGGTGGCGGAGACCTGCGGCTTATTCATCGGCCAGGTCCTCGGGGAAGATGTCGTCCACCAGCCTGCCGTGGTCGAGCACCAGCACGCGTTTCTTCATCCGCTTGACCAGGCCCAGGTCATGGCTGGCCACCAGCACGCTGGTGCCACGCTCGGGCAGGCGGGCGAAAAGATCCATGATCTCGGCCGAGAGGGTCGGGTCCAGGTTGCCGGTCGGCTCGTCGGCCACCAGCAGGCGCGGCTCGCCGACCAGCGCGCGCGCGATGCCGACGCGCTGCTGTTCGCCGGCGGACAGCTGCGTGGGCAGCGCCTTCTCGCGCCCGCCCAGGCCCATGCGCTCCACCATCACCCGCACCCGCTTGGCGATCTCACCGCGGCGCATGCCACGCAGGATCAGCGGCAGCGCCACGTTCTCGAACACACTGCGGTCGGTCAGCAGCTGGTGGTTCTGGTAGACCACGCCCACCTCGCGCCGGTGCAGCGCGATCCTGCGCCCGCGTACCTTCAACAAATTCTTGTCGTCGAACAGCACCGCGCCGCGGCTGGGCCGTTCGGCCAGCTGGATCAGCTTCAGCAGCGTGCTCTTGCCCGCGCCGGAATGGCCGGTGACGAAGATCATCTCGCCCGGCTCCACGCCGAAGCTCACTTCGCTCAACGCTTCCTGCCCGCCGGCATAGCGCTTGCTCACATTGTCGAAGCGGAGGATGGCCATGCGTGGATTATGCCTGCCGGACAGCAGGGGCGACGGCGCGGCGGGGGCCGGCCGTCGCACGCGTTTCAGTGCTGGCGCGAAGGCCCGCGTGTCACCAGCGACTTCAGCCCGCGCCCGATCCGCGAGATCAGCGAGTCCTTGCCCGCCGCCGTGACGGCGGCCGGTGCCGTCGTTTCCAGCGCACGCTTGGCCTGCGCCACCGCCTGCACGTTGGAGGCGTTGGCCGACGCGTTCGCCGTGGCGCCCTCGACCGGCTTGCCGCTGCGGCGGCGACGGCGCTTGCGCGGCGGCTTGTCCACGCCTTCGGCGGCGACGGCAGCGGGGATGGACGAGGCGGCTTCGGTGCCCGCTTCGACCGGGCGCGGCGCACGCGGCCTGCGCTCGCCGCGCGGGGCATCGCCTTCGCGGCGCGGACCGCGGCGTTCGCCGTCGCGGCCGCGGCCGCCACCCGCTCCACTGCGTGGCTTGATGCCGCGCTTGGCGTCGTCGGCGGCCTTCTGCTCGCGCGCCTCGCGGAAGATCTCGCCGATCGACTCGCCCTCGGCCGCATCGACCTCCACGCCTTCGCGCGGCTTGCGCGGCAGCGCGGTCAGCAGCTCGGCGGTGACCGGCTCGGACGGGATCTTCTGCTCGATGTAGGCCTCGATGTCGGGCAGACCCATCGCATAGCGCTCGCAGGCGAAGCTGATCGCGTCGCCCTCGGCGCCCAGCCGCGCGGTGCGGCCGATGCGGTGCACGTAGTCCTCGGCATCGAACGGCAGGTCGTAGTTGTAGACGTGCGAGACACCGTCGATGTGCAGCCCGCGCGCGGCGACGTCGGTGGCGACCAGAATCTCGAGTTGCCCGGCCTGGAACTTCTTCAGCAGGCTTTCGCGCTTCTTCTGCGGCACGTCGCCCGACAGCACGCCGACGCGGTAGCCGGCGCGTTCCAGCGCCCGCGCCACGCGCTCCACGAACGCCTTGGTGTTGACGAAGACCATGGTCCGCGCGCCCTCGGAACGCGAGAGCAGGCCCAGCAGCAGCGGCAGCTTTTCCTCGTCGGCCGGGTAGTAGAGCTTCTGGCGGACCTTGGCGGCGGTGATGTGCTCGGTCTCGACGACCAGCTTCTCCGGCTCGTTCATGTGCTCGTACGCCAGTTCCAGCACGCGGTGGCTGAGCGTGGCCGAGAAAAGCAGGGTCTGGCGCTCGGTGCGCACCGGCATGCGGCGCAGCAGGAAGCGGATGTCCTTGATGAAGCCGAGGTCGAACATGCGGTCGGCCTCGTCCAGGATGCAGACCTCGCAGGCGTGCAGGCTGACCACCTTG
>JAANMY010001731.1_pt1 | contig 23216 bp, 20 predicted proteins | sample 7279691 | NCBI WGS metagenome assembly JAANMY01 (sample SAMN14094543, study PRJNA606508) | bioreactor metagenome | isolation source: A lab-scale SPAN reactor treating ammonium-rich wastewater day 388 | place: Ireland: Galway | collected 2018-02-07
GCGCGGCTCACGGCGCTGGACGCGTCACTGGCCACGCGTTTCGATGCGGGCGAGGCGGCCTACCGGTTGTCCCGCGCGCGTTCGGATGGGGTCGATGCGCTGATCCTTGAAGCGTGGGCGCAGTGCATGCCCGCCGATGCCGCGCTGTCGCTGTTCGCGGTCGGCGGCTACGGGCGCCGCAGCCTGTACCCGCAGTCCGACGTCGACCTGCTGGTCGTCGGCGGGGAGGCCGTGCAGCGCGCCCATGGCGAGGCGATCGCCGCTTTCATCGCGATGCTGTGGGATGCCGGCGTGCAGGTGTCGCACGCGGTGCGCTCGCTGGCCGCCACGCGGGAAGCCGCCGCCGCCGACATCGCCACCCAGACCGCGTTGATGGACGCGCGCATCCTTCATGGCGATGCGGAGGCGGAAGCCGCCTTGCACGATGCCATCGCGCCCGGCGCGGCCTGGCCGCCGCGCGACTACTACCACGCCAAGCGCGAGGAACTGCGGCGCCGCCACGCGCGTTTCGGCGATACCGCCGACAACCTGGAACCCAACATCAAGGAAGGCCCGGGTGGCCTGCGCGACCTGCAGACGCTGCGCTGGATGGCGATGCGCGTCTACGGCATCGGCGGGCTGGCCGCGCTGGAGGCGATGGGCAAGATCGGCCACGACGAGCGCGAGACCATGCTGCGCGCCGCAAGTGAACTGCAGCAGCTGCGCTGGGGCCTGCATCTGGTCGCCGGCAAGCGCGAGGAACGCCTGCGCTTCGATTACCAACGGCTGCTGGCGGCGCGCCTCAACGGGCTGGAAGAGGCCGGCAACGGCGACGTCGAGCGGATGATGCAGGGCTTCTACCGCAGCGCCGCGCTGGTGCTGCGGATCGGCGAGCGCCTGCTGCAGCGTTTCGAGGAGGAACTGGAGGGCGAGGCGGCCCCCATGCCGCTGGGCGACGGTTTCGAATTGCGTGGACACTGGCTGGCGGCGGCCGATCCGGTCTGGCCGCATGGCGATCCGGCGCGCGTCTTCGCGCTGTTCTCCACCTGGGCCGAACTGCCCGAAGCCAACGGCCTGCATTCGGGCACCGCGCGCGCGCTGGCCGAAGCGCTGCCGCAGGTGCCGGCCTTCCACGATGCCGACGAAGCGCTGCGCGGCCGTTTCATGCACTTGCTGCAGCATCCCCATGCCGTGCAGATACTCAGGCGGATGTCGCAGCTGGGCGTGCTGGCGCGCTGGATCCCCGCATTCGCGCGGGTGACCGGGCGCATGCAGTTCGATCTCTTCCACGTCTACACGGTCGACCAGCACACGCTGGCGCTGCTGGGCAACTTCGCGCTGTTCCAGCAGGGCGCGGACACCGAGCGCTTCTCGATGGCGCACGAAGTCTGGCCGCGCTTGCGCAAGCCGGAACTGCTGCTGCTCGCCGGCCTTTTCCACGACATCGCCAAGGGCCGCGGCGGCGATCATTCCGAACTCGGCGCGGTCGATGCGCGCGAATTCTGCCTCGCGCATGGCCTGTCGGATGCCGATACCGAGCTGGTGGCATGGCTGGTGCTCAAGCACCTGCTGATGTCGGTCACCGCGCAGAAGCAGGACATCGCCGACCCCGAGGTCGTGCAGCGCTTCGCCGAGACCGTCGCCGACCGCGAGCATCTCGATCTTCTCTACCTGCTCACCTGCGCCGACATCGCCGCCACCTCGCCCAAACTGTGGAACGCGTGGAAGGACCGGCTGCTGGCCGATCTCTACGTGGCCACGCGTCTGGCGCTGCGGCGCGGCCTGGAGAACCCGGTGGCCGCTGCCGAGCGCATCGCCGAGACGCGCGCCAGCACGCGTGAACTGCTGCGCGTGCATGGCGTCACCGAAACGCAGGCCGACGCGCTGTTCCTGACCATGCCCGAGGAAAGCTTCCTGCGCGGGCACTCGGAACAGGTGGCGTGGCAGGCCGGGGTGCTGGCGCGCGAACCCGCTGCCGACAAGCACGTCGCCGCGCGCGCGCTGGCCGGCGACGAAGCCGGCGTGCTGGAAGTGTTCGTGCGCTCGCCCGACCGCGACGGCCTGTTCGCCGCCATCGTCGCCACGCTCGATCGCGCCGGGCTGGCCATCCAGCAGGCGCGGCTGCTGCACGGACCGGGCGGCAACGTCTTCGATACCTTCCAGTGCATGCCCATCGACGCGCAGCGCCCGGTGGTGGCGTCGCTGGTGGAACAGCGGCTGCGCGAGGCCTTGTCGAAGGCCGACCTTTCCGACGTGCGCCCGCCGCGCCGCACCCAGCCGCGCCACCTGCAGCATTTCCGCATCCGTCCGCAGGTGGCGTTCGTCGATGCCGACCACGGACGCCGCACGCTGATGAGCCTGGTCTGCACCGACCGGCCCGGCCTGCTCGCCGAGGTCGCGCAGGTGCTGCGCGGGCAACGACTGCGCGTGCACGATGCGCGCATCGCCACCTTCGGCGAACGCGCCGAGGACGTCTTCCAGCTCACCGACGAGCGCGACCTGCCGCTCGACGAATCCCGCCAACAGGCGCTGCGCGAAGCCCTGCTCGCCAGCAATACCGGAGAAGCCCCGCCATGACCGACACCGCCCACGCCGCGCTCCGCGGCCACATCGAAACCGCCTTCGAGCGCCGCGCCGAACTGGATGCCGCATCGCTGGCCGCGCTGCATCCCGATGTCGAGGCTGCCATCGACCTGCTCGAATCCGGCAGCGCGCGCGTGGCCGAGCCGGTGGACGGCGGCTGGCAGGTCAACGAATGGCTGAAGAAGGCGGTGCTGCTGTACTTCCGCACCCACGAGATGCAGGTGATGGCAGGTGCGCCGGCGCCTTACTGGGACAAGATCCCGCTGCGTTTCGACGGCTACGACGGCGATGCGTTCAAGCGCGACGGCGTGCGCGTGGTGCCGGGCACGGTGGCGCGGCGCGGCTGCCACATCGGCCGCGACGTGGTGCTGATGCCGAGCTTCGTCAACATCGGCGCGCATGTCGGCGAGGGCACGATGGTCGACACCTGGGCCACCGTCGGCAGCTGCGCGCAGGTCGGGAAGCACTGCCACATCAGCGGCGGCGCCGGCATCGGCGGCGTGCTGGAGCCGCTGCAGGCCTCGCCCACCATCATCGAGGACCATTGCTTCATCGGCGCGCGTTCGGAGGTGGTGGAGGGCGTGGTCGTCGGCCACCACAGCGTGATCGGCATGGGCGTGTTCCTCGGCCAGTCCACCCGCATCTACAACCGCGAGACGAAGGAGATCAGCTACGGCGTGGTGCCGCCGGGCAGCGTGGTGGTATCGGGCTCGCTGCCGGCCGCCGATGGCTCGCATTCGCTGTATTGCGCGGTGATCGTCAAGCAGGTGGACGAGAAGACCCGCAGCAAGACCTCGGTCAACGAGCTGCTGCGCGGTCTGGCCAGCTGAATACCGCCCGGGCGTGACCTTTGGCAGGGGGCCGCCGTCGGCCCGCCTGCGAACAATGCGGGATTGCCGAAGGGGAGTCCTGCCATGCGTGTCGTTCCGTCCTTCCGCCGCGCGGCTTTGCCGCTGGCACTGACCCTGGCCGTGGCCGGTTGCGCGCAGCAGCCGGTGCGTCCTTCGCGCGTCGAACCCGTGGCGCAGGCCGCCCCGAGGCCGGACGCCGGTCCCGCCGCCGATGCGCAACGGCGCGCCGCCTACATCAAGGACCATTACGCCAAGGCCGAATACGACATCGCCATGCGCGACGGCATCAAGCTGCACACGGTGGTCTATTCGCCGAAGGATGCCGGCAACGGCAGGACGTATCCCGTGCTGATGCAGCGCACGCCGTATTCGTGCGACCCGTATGGCGAAGGCTACGAGGAGCGCCTCGCGCCGATGGAGGACTACGAGCGCGACGGTTTCATCTTCGTCTGCCAGGACGTACGTGGGAAGTACCTGTCCGAAGGCGAGTACGTCAACATGCGCCCGGTCGAGGGCGCGGTGAACGACAACACCGACACCTGGGACACCGTGGACTGGCTGGTGAAGCAGCTGCCCGGCAACAACGGCAAGGTCGGCCAGTACGGCATTTCCTATCCCGGTTACTACAGCGCGGTGGCGGCGATCGACACGCATCCCGCGCTGGTCGCGATCTCGCCGCAGGCGCCGATCGCCAACTGGTTCCTGGGCGACGACATGCACCGCAATGGCGCGTTCACGCTGAACATGGCCTACGGCTTCTTCCACGGCATGGGCTTCGGGCATCCGCGCCCGCAGCCGACCGCCGAATCACCCAGGCGCTACGACTTCGGCACGCCCGACGGCTACGACTACTACCTGCGCCTCGGCGCGCTGTCGAACGCGCCCAAGCGCTTCCGTGCGCCCATCGCGTTCTGGGACGACGTGGTCAACCATCCCAACTACGACGCCTTCTGGAAGGCGCGCGACCTGCCTTCGCGGATGAAGAACGTGCGTGCGGCGGTGATGATCGTCGGCGGCTGGTTCGACACCGAGGACCTGTACGGCCCGCTGCATCTCTACCAGGCCATCGAGAAGAACAATCCCGGCATCCAGAACACGCTGGTCATGGGGCCGTGGACGCACGGCGGGTGGTCGCGCGGCAAGGGCGACCGGGTGGGCGATGCGGACTTCGGGCGCGAGACGTCGGTCGATTACCGCCCGGTCGAGTACGCCTTCTTCAGGCAGCACCTCAAGGGCGAAGGCGACGCGAACCTGCCGGAAGCCTGGATGTTCCGCACCGGCGCCAACCAGTGGGAACGCTACGCCAGCTGGCCGCCGAAGAATCTGGCCACGCGCACGCTGTACTTCCAGCCGCAGGGCGGATTGCGTTTCGATGCGAAGCCGGTGGCCGCCAAGGGGTTCGCCGAATACATCAGCGATCCCGCCAAGCCGGTGCCGTACACCAGCGAGATCATGACCGGCTGGAGCCGCGATTACATCGCCGCCGACCAGCGCTTCGCCGCCTCGCGTCCCGACGTGCTGGTCTACCAGACCGAACCGCTGGCCGAGGACATCACCCTCGCCGGGCCGATCAACGCGAAGCTCTGGGTCTCGACCACCGGCACCGACGCCGACTTCGTGGTCAAGCTGATCGACGTGTATCCGGACGACCTGCCGACCTCGCCGGAGGACCGGGCCGCCGGCCGCAGGCCGCGCGGCGGCCTGCAGCAGCTGGTGCGTGGCGAGCCGATGCGCGCGCGCTTCCGCAACAGTTTCGAGAAACCCGAGCCGATGGTGCCCGGCAAGCCGACGGCGGTGAACTACCGCCTCAACGACGTGCTGCACACCTTCAGGAAGGGCCATCGCATCATGGTGCAGGTGCAGTCGAGCTGGTTCCCCTTCATCGACCGCAATCCGCAGAAGTACGTGCCCAACATCTACAAGGCGACCGACGCCGACTTCATCAAGGCCACGCACCGGCTCTACCAGAACGCGCAGTACCCGACCGCGCTGGAAGTGGGTGTGCTGCCGCAGGGGTGATGCGTCATCGCGGCTGAAACCGGAACGGGCACCCGAAGGTGCCCGTTTCTGCGTGCGATGCCGATGCGGCGATCAGCGAAGCGCGTAGCGGTAGCCGCGACGCTGGCAATCCAGCTTGCCGTAGCGTGCGAGGCATTGCGCCGCCGTCATCCGGCGCTGGTGCGACTGGCGGATGGAAGCGCGATGGCGCGCATGGTCCCCGCGCAGCACGCGCTTGTGGCGCTCGTGCGCGCCGCGGAAGTTGCCGTTCTTCAGGTCGCGGACGTCCTGCTTCACGTTGGAGGTGACACTGCGGAAGTCCGCCTTGATGTTCTGCTTGAGGCTCTGCACCTGCGCGCCGGGCGTGTTCTGCGCCATGGCCGGCACGGTGGCCAGGCCCAGGGCGAGCAGTGCGGTGGCGAGCGAAGTCTTGATGGCGAAACGCTTCATCGCGTTCTCCTTGTCATGTGCGATGCGGCCATGCTGGAGCGGCGTGGATGAATCGCGTCCGTACCCGTGCCCCTTGACCCGGTTGACGTTCAGCCATGTCGTGGTGGCGTGGCCGGGCATGACTCGCGACAATGCGGCATTCCGCATGGATTCCCGCGCATGACCACGCTGCATGGCCTGAAGAACTGCGACACCTGCCGCAAGGCGCAGAACTGGCTGAAACGCTTCGAGATCCCGTACCGGTTCGTCGATGTGCGCGAAGCGCCGCCTTCGCCCGACGCGTTGCTGGGCTGGAAGGACGCGGTCGGCGGCTGGGACGCGCTGGTCAACAAGTCCTCGACCACCTGGCGCCAATTGCCGCCGAACCGCAAGACGCCGGGCAGCGATGCCGAATGGAAACTGCTGCTGCGCGAACACCCGGCGCTCATCAAGCGCCCATTGGTGCTGATGGACGATGGTCGGGTCAGCCAGGGCTTCAGCGACAACGGCTTCAAGAAGCTGTTCGGTGTCGGCTGAGGCGGCGATGAGCGACGTCCTCGACCTCACCCTTGACCTCATCGCGCGGCCCTCGGTCACGCCGGACGATGCCGGCTGCCAGGCCCTGATCGGCGCGCGTCTGCAACGCGCCGGCTTCGCCATCGAACAGCTGCGCTTCGGCGACGTCGACAACCTGTGGGCCACGCACGGCGAAGGCGGTCCGGTGCTGGTGCTGCTCGGGCACACCGACGTGGTGCCGCCGGGTCCGCTCGCGTCATGGGCCAGCGATCCGTTCGTGCCGGAGATCCGCGACGGCGTGCTCTACGGGCGCGGCGCGGCGGACATGAAAGGCAGCGTCGCGGCCTTCGTGGTGGCGCTGGAAGGCTTCGTGGCCGCGCATCCCGATCACGCCGGCACGGTCGCGTTGCTGCTGACCTCCGACGAAGAGGGCGATGCGATCGACGGCGTGCGCAAGGTGGCCGATGTGTTCCGCGAACGCGGCCAGCGCATCGACTGGTGCATCACCGGAGAACCTTCGTCGAAGGAGCGGCTCGGCGACCTGCTGCGCGTCGGGCGGCGCGGTTCGCTCTCGGCGCGGCTCATGGTGAGGGGCGTGCAGGGCCACGTCGCGTATCCGGAGAAGGCGCGCAATCCCATCCACCAGGCGCTGCCCGCGTTGGCGGAACTCGCCGCGCGGCGCTGGGACGAGGGCTACGAAACCTTCCCGCCCACGTCCTTGCAGATCACCGACACCCACGCCGGCCAGCACGCCAACAACGTCATCCCCGGCGCGCTCGAGGTGCTGTTCAACCTGCGCTACAACCCGCATTGGGATGCGGCGAAGCTGGAAGCCGCCTGCGAAGGCATCCTGCGTGCGCACGGCCTGGACTATCGCATCCACTGGCATCGCAGCGGCGAGCCGTTCTACACCGCCGAAGGCCCGTTGCGGGCCGCCGCACGCGATGTGCTGACGGCGGTCTCGGGCAGCACGCCGGAGGAAAGCACCGGCGGCGGCACCTCGGATGCGCGCTTCATCGCGCCGCTCGGCGCCGAGTGCATCGAGATCGGGCCGGTCAACGCCAGCATCCACAAGGTGGACGAGCATGTCCGCGTGGCCGATCTGGAGGCGCTGCCCGGGTTGTACCGGCGGCTGATGGAACGCTTGTTGCTACGGGCCTGAATACCGTCAGGCCCTTGCATCGCCATCGAAAGCGGGTGCACACTCGGCCAATGATGAACCCGCGCGCCCTCGCACACGCCTTCGCCGCCCTTGCCGCGGCCGCGCCTGCGTGCGTCGCCGCCAACGCCAACAACCGCAATAACGCCAGCCTCCCGCGGGCCAGCGGTTAGCGCGTCGTCTCCACGCCAACCTTCCTGAAAGCCCGCCCTCCCAGGCGGGCTTTTTCGTTTCCGTCTTCCAAGCCCACCACCCACGACAAGGAGTCAGCCATGTGTTCCATCCTTTCCGTCATCGACCTCCGCCCCGGCAGCGACCTCGCGGTGCTGCGTCCGCTCGCGCTGTCGCTCTCCGCGCGGCAACGCCACCGTGGCCCCGACTGGAGCGGCGTCTACCAGCATCCGAACGCCTTGCTGGTGCACGAGCGGCTGGCGATCGTCGATCCCGCCGGCGGCGCGCAACCCTTGCTCTCGGGCGACGATCGACTCGCGCTTGCGGTCAACGGCGAGATCTACAACCACCGCGAACTGCGGGCGACGCTGGAGGACGGCTACGACTTCCAGAGCGGCTCCGACTGCGAGGTGATCAACGCGCTCTACGCCGCCGATGCCGAGGGTGATGCCGGCGCCTGGCTCGACCGGCTCAACGGCATGTTCGCCTTCGTGCTGTGGGATGCGGCGCAGGGCCGCGCGATCATCGCCCGCGACCACATCGGCATCTGCCCGCTGTACTGGGGGCACGATGTCGAAGGCCGGCTGTGGGTGGCTTCGGAGATGAAGGCGATCGCGCGGCTGTGCGATGACGTCGCGCAGTTCCCGCCGGGCCACTGGTTCGACACCCGCAGCGGCGTGCTGCATCGCTACTACGACCGGCCATGGCGTGATGTCGCCGCCACCGAAGGCGTGCAGGTGACGAAGGCCGCCCTGCGCGAGGCGTTCGAAGCCGCCGTGCATCGCCAGCTGATGAGCGACGTGCCCTACGGCGTGCTGCTGTCGGGCGGGCTGGATTCTTCGCTGGTGGCGGCCTGTGCCGCCAAGTTCGCCCGCCAGCGCATCGAGGACGATGACGCGTCGGAAGCGTGGTGGCCGCGCCTGCATTCCTTCGCCATCGGGCTGGACGGTTCGCCCGACCTGAAGGCCGCGCAGGTCGCCGCCGATGCGCTCGGCACCGTGCACCACGGCTTCACCTATACATTCGAGGAAGGGCTCGATGCGATCCCCGACGTCATCCGCCATGTCGAGACCTACGACGTCACCACCATCCGCGCGTCCACGCCGATGTACCTGCTGGCGCGGCGGATCAAGGCGATGGGGGTGAAGATGGTGCTGTCGGGCGAGGGCAGCGACGAACTGTTCGGCGGCTATCTGTATTTCCACAAGGCGCCGGACGCGCGCGCCTTCCACGAGGAGCTGGTCCGCAAGCTCGATGCACTGCACCAGTACGACTGCCTGCGCGCCAACAAATCGATGATGGCCTGGGGCGTGGAGCCGCGCGTGCCGTTCCTGGACCGTGAGTTCATCGAGGCGGCGATGGCGATGGATGCCGACGCGAAGATGGTCAAGGATGGCCGCATCGAGAAGCACGTGCTGCGCGCGGCGTTCGAAGGCGCGCTGCCCGACGAGATCCTGTGGCGGCAGAAGGAGCAGTTCAGCGACGGCGTCGGCTATGGCTGGATCGACGGCCTGAAGGCGCATGCCGAAGCGCAGGTGGGCGATGCCGAATTCGCGGCGGCCGCGCAACGCTTCCCGCACAACCCGCCGCAGAGCAAGGAGGCCTACTTCTACCGGCGCCTGTTCGAGCGCGAATTCCCCGGCGAAGGCTGCGCGCGCACGGTGCCGGGCGGCAAATCGATCGCCTGCTCGTCACCGGCGGCGATCGCGTGGGATGCGGCGTTTTCAGCGGCGGCGGATCCTTCGGGGCGCGCGGTGGCCGGGGTGCACAACGCGACGGCGGCCGCGTGAGTCGCGGCCAGGGTCAGCGCTTGTCGAGCCGGTAGACAGCGGTGTGCAGGGCCGTCACGCCTTCGGCGACGAGGGCGGGCTGCTGCGCAAGGATGTCGCGCCGTTCCAGCAGCGTGACGTCCCATGCCGGCGAGAACAGCGCGCGCACTTCGTCTTCGTTGACGGAGAAGGGCGGTCCGGCCTTCTCGTGCTGCGGATATTCCAGCGTGATCAGCAGGCCGCGGGAGCCCGCAGGCAGCCGGGCGTACAGCGTGTCGGCATAGCGGCGGCGCAGCTCCGGCGGCAGCGCGATCATCGCGGCGCGGTCATAGACATGGCGGAAGCCGGCGAGCGTGTCGGCCTCGACCTCGAACACATCGGCTTCGAGGATGTCGATGGCACCCGCGCGATGCAGCCGTCCGGCCGGTGTGTCGACCGCGTCATCGCGCACGCCCTGTTCCGCGAAGAACGCCGCGATGCCTTCCGCCGCGACTTCGATACCCAACACATCATGCCCCTGCGCGGCGAGCCAGGGCATGTCCAGCGACTTGCCGCAGAGCGGCACCACCACGCGTGCGCCGGGGAGCGGTGCGATGGCCGGCCAATGCTTCTGCAGCAGCGGCATCACCTCCGCGCGGTGCCAGCCGGTCTCGCCGCGTTGCCATCGCTCCTGCCAGTAGCCGGGTTCCATGCGTCGCCTACATCCCGGCGGCGGGCTGCCAGAGTTCGATCTTGTTGCCTTCGGGATCGAGCACCCAGCCGAACTTGCCCTGTTCGGAGGTCTCGGTCTTGTCGATGACGTTGCAGCCTTCCTCGCGCAAGGCGACCAGCAATGCGTCGAGATCATCGACGCGGAAATTGACCATGAAAGGCGACGTGCTGGGCTGCATGTAATCGGTGTCGGCCGCGAACGGGCTCCACACGGTGAGGCCGGCTTCGGAGCCTTCGCCGCCCCATTTGATGATCGCGCCGCCCCATTCGGTGACATCGAGACCCAGATGATCGCGATACCAGGCCGACAGCGCCTTCGGATCGTTCGCCTTGAAGAAGATGCCGCCGATGCCGGTCACGCGTTTCATCCGATCACTCCCGGGTTGGAAAACTCGATGTCTACGTTTCGATGCGCCGCCTCGGCCCGGGATCAGCCTTCGGCGGCGAGCGCATCCACCTTCTGCCAGCCGCGCGGCAACAGGCTGCCGCGCGAGGCACGCGCGCCGAGGTATTCGTCCAGCTCCTTCCACGACAGCGTCATCGTGCGCGCGCCGGACTTCACCTGCAGCTTGCCGCCCTCCGGGATCACCGCGACCGCGACGACCTTCTCGGTGCCGCGCTTGGCCTTCGGGATCTCGATCAATTTGTTGCCCTTGCCCTTGTCGAGCTCCGGCAGGTCGGCCAGCGGGAAAGCGAGTACATGGCCGGCGCTGGTCGCGATGACGATACGGTCGCTCTCCACCTTCGTCGCCGGCGCGGGCTGCAGCACGTCGGCGCCGTTGCCGAGCGAGATCATCGCCTTGCCGGCCTTGTTGCGGCCGGTCAGGTTCTCGAAGCGGGTGACGAAGCCATAGCCCTCGCTCGACGCCAGCACCAGGCGCATGTCGTTGTCGCCGCTGGCCAGCGCACGGAACGACGCACCCGATGCCGGCGAGAAGCGCCCGGTCAGCGGCTCGCCGTTGCCGCGCGCCGAGGGCAGCGTGTGCGCGGCGGTCGAATAGCTGCGCCCGGCGGAATCGAGGAACGCCACCTGCTGGTTGCTGCGGCCCTTGACCGCGGCGAGCAGGCCGTCGCCATCGCGGTAGGACAGCGCGGCGGCATCGACATCGTGGCCTTTCGCCGCGCGCACCCAGCCCTTCTCGGACAGCACCACGGTGACCGGTTCGCTGGCGACCAGTTCGGTTTCGTCGAGTGCCTGCGCCGCCTCGCGCGCGACCAGCGGGGAGCGCCGCGCATCGCCGAATTTCTTCGCATCGGCCAGCAATTCGTCCTTGATCAGCTTCTTCAGCTTGGCAGGGCTGCCGAGCGTGGCGATCAGGCGGTCGCGCTCGCTGTCGAGCTGGTCCTGTTCGCCGCGGATCTTCATTTCCTCCAGCCGCGCGAGCTGGCGGAGCTTGGTGTCGAGGATGTAGTCGGCCTGGTCATCGCTCAGCCCGAACCGCGCCATCAGCACCGGCTTCGGCTCGTCCTCGCTGCGGATGATGCGGATCACCTCGTCCAGGTTGAGGAAGGCGGTCAGCAGGCCTTCCAGCAGGTGCAGGCGGCGCTCGACCTTGTCGAGGCGATGCTTGAGGCGGCGGGTCACCGTGTCCTGGCGGAACTGCAGCCACTCCGACAGCAGCATCTTCAGGTTCTTCACCTGCGGACGGCCGTCGAGCCCGATCACATTCATGTTGACGCGATAGCTCTTCTCCAGGTCCGTGGTGGCGAAGAGGTGGCCCATCAGCTGGTCGATGTCGACGCGGTTGCTGCGCGGCACCAGCGCGATGCGCACCGGCGTGGCGTGGTCGGATTCGTCGCGGATGTCCTCCAGCCAGGGCAGCTTCTTCGCGCGCATCTGCTGCGCGATCTGCTCGATCACCTTCGACGGCGACACCTGGTAGGGCAGCGCGGTGATGATGATGTTGCCGTTCTCCTTCGCATAGGTCGCGCGCACGCGCACGCCGCCGTTGCCGGTCTCGTAGATCGCGCGCAGGTCGGCGACCGGGGTGATGATCTCGGCCGTGGTCGGGTAGTCCGGCCCGAGGATATGCTCGCAGAGGTCCGCGACCGAGGCATCGGGATCATCCAACAGCCGGATGCAGGCGCTCACCACCTCGTTGAGATTGTGCGGCGGCACATCGGTGGCCATGCCGACCGCGATGCCGGTGGTGCCGTTGAGCAGCAGGTGCGGCAGGCGCGCCGGCATCCACGTGGGTTCCTCCAGCGTGCCGTCGAAGTTCGGGTCCCAGTCGACCGTGCCCTGGCCCAGTTCGCCCAGCAGCACTTCGGCGATCGGGGTGAGCTTGGACTCGGTGTAGCGCATCGCCGCGAAGGACTTCGGGTCGTCCGGCGAACCGAAATTGCCCTGGCCCTCGATCAGCGGATAGCGGTAGGAGAACGGTTGCGCCATCAACACCAGCGCTTCGTAGCAGGCGCTGTCGCCGTGCGGATGGTATTTGCCGATGACGTCGCCGACGGTGCGCGCGGACTTCTTGGGCTTGGCCCCGGCGTTGAGGCCGAGTTCGCTCATCGAATAGATGATGCGGCGCTGCACCGGCTTCAGCCCGTCGCCGATGAAGGGCAGGGCGCGGTCAAGCACGACGTACATCGAATAGTCGAGGTAGGCGCGTTCGGCGTACTCGCGCAGGGGGATCTGCTCGAAACCGTGGAAGGCGGGGCGGGTCAGGTCGTTGCTCATCGTTGCTGGCGTGGAAGACAGTCGATGATTCTAGGCGGTGCCGTCCCGACACGGACGCCGGGAGCGCATGGCCGGGCCACCCGGTGTCGCGTGGCGGCAGATCGACCGTTGACATCCGCGCGGCCAACAAGCAAGATACGCGCCCACCTGCCCAGGTGGCGGAATTGGTAGACGCACTAGTTTCAGGTACTAGCGGGTAAAACCGTGGAGGTTCGAGTCCTCTCCTGGGCACCAAGACATGAGAAACCCCCGAGCGATCGGGGGTTTCTTTTTGTGCGGTCTCCGCGGAGCGCTCACCCGGCCTGTGCCACGATGGCGGGATGAAGAAAACCCCAAGCAAGGGCCCGCGTTCGCCGGGCAGCAGTACCGGCAAGCCCGGCCATCGCACCCCCAAGGCCGGCAACACCGGCGGTTCCCCGGCAGCCGGCGCCAAGCGCAAGCCCGCGAAGGCGGCGGCGCCGTGGTTGCCGGAACATCTGGCCAAGCCCACGCGGGGCGGCGGATCGGGAAAATCAGGCAGCGGCGCGCCAGCCAAGGCGGCCAAGGGCACGAAAGCACCGGCGCGCAAGGGCTGGGCGCCGGGCGACGTGGGGCAGGGCAAGCGCCCGATGCATGACCCCAACCACCACCGTGAGGCCCAGCGCTACGCCGAGCCGATCGCCAGCCGCGATTTCATCCTGCAGGTGCTGGCCGACGCCGATGGCCCGATGGCCGCCGACGCGCTGGCGCAGCACCTCGGCCTGACCGCGCCCGACCGCCGCGAAGCACTCGACCGCCGCCTCGGCGCGATGGTGCGCGACGGCCAGTTGCTGCAGAACCGTCGCGGGGCGTTCGCGCCGGCCGCGCAGCTCGACCTGATGCCGGGCACGGTCATCGCCAACCCCGAAGGTTTCGGCTTCCTGCGCCCGGATGCGGGCGGTGGCGAGGACCTGTTCCTGCCACCGGCCGAGATGCGCAAGGTGATGCATGGCGACCGGGTGCTGGCCAGCGTCACCGGCATGGATCGGCGCGGTCGCCGCGAAGGCGCCATCGTCGAGGTGCTGGAGCGCCGCGTCACCCGACTGGTCGGCCGCTACGACGAGGAGGCCGGCGTCGGGTTCGTGGTGCCGGACGATGCCCGCATCCAGCGCAACGTGATGGTCCCCGAGGCCGAGCGCAACAACGCGCGGCGCGGCCAGCTGGTCGTGGCCGAGATCACCCAGGCCCAGGACGCGCGCCGGCCGCCGATCGGTCGCATCGTCGCGGTGCTGGGCGACAAGCTGACGCCGTCCCTGGTGGTGGAGGCGGCGATCCATGGCCACGACATCCCGCACGAATTCCCGCAGGAAGTGCTGGAGGAAGCCGCCGCCGTGCCGCTGGAAGTGCCGGCCGCCGTCGCCGCGACCCGCGTGGACTTGCGCGCCATGCCGCTGGTCACCATCGACGGCGAGGACGCGAAGGACTTCGACGACGCCGTCTACTGCGAGCGCACCCGCGGCGGCTGGCGCCTGGTGGTGGCGATCGCCGATGTCTCGCATTACGTCCGGCCCGGCACACCGCTGGACGACGAGGCGCAGAAGCGCGCGACCTCGGTGTACTTCCCCGGCTTCGTGGTGCCGATGCTGCCGGAGACCCTGTCCAACGGCATCTGCTCGCTCAACCCGAAGGTGGACCGGCTCTGCTTCGTCTGCGACATGCAGCTGGACAACCACGGGGTCGCGAAGTCCGCGGAGTTCTACGAAGCGGTGATGAACTCGCATGCCCGCCTCACCTACACCGAAGTGTGGAATGCAGTGGGCGAGGGCATCCCGGACGAGGATCGCGCCGCGGCGGAGGCCAGGATCGGCCCGTTGCTCGGCCATGTGCGGCATCTCCACCAGCTGTACCAGCAGATGGCGAAGGCGCGCGAGGCGCGCGGCGCGATCGAGTTCGAGTCAGGCGAAGTGCGCTTCGTCCTCGACAACCGCGGCGAAGTCACCCAGGCCGGCATGCTCCAGCGCAACGATGCGCACAAGTTGATCGAGGAATGCATGATCGCGGCCAACGTGCAGGCGGCGGAATTCCTGCTGGCGCGCGGCATCCCCTCGCCCTTCCGCATCCACGAGCGGCCGCCGGAGCAGAAGTACGCCGACCTGCAGGAGTTCCTGAAGGAATTCAAGTTGTCGATGCCGCCGTGGGCCAAGGTGCATCCGCGCGACTTCACCGCGCTCATCCACAAGGTGCGCGAACGCGCCGATGCGGCGCTGATCGAGTCGGTGCTGCTGCGCAGCCAGTCGCTGGCGGTGTATTCGCCGGCGAATGTCGGGCACTTCGGCCTGGCGCTGGAGAGCTACGCGCACTTCACCTCGCCGATCCGCCGCTACCCAGACCTGCTGGTGCACCGCGCGATCAAGCATGCGTTGAAGGGCGGCCATGCCGACGACTACCGCTACAGCGCGCGGGAGATGGACCAGCTCGCGCTGCAGAGTTCGGAACGCGGGCGGCGCGCCGACGAAGCGGAGCGCGAAGTCGACGAGCGTTACCGCGCGGCTTGGATGGAGAAGCACGTCGGCGGCGAGTTCGACGGCGTGATCAGCGGTGTCACCAGCTTCGGGCTGTTCGTCGAGCTGGACGATTCCAAGGTCAACGGGCTGGTCCACGTGACCCAGCTGCCGCACGACTTCTACCACTTCGATGCGATCCGCAAGACGCTGACCGGCGAGCGTCGCGGCCGCCAGTTCCGCCTCGGCGACCGCGTGCGCATCGTGGTGCTGAAGGCGAGCCTGGAGGAACGCAAGATCGACTTCCGCCTGGTCGAGGATGACGATGCCGCGCCGGCACGCCCGCCGCGAGGCCAACCGGCCAAGCGGCCCAAGCAGAAGTATTGAGCGAAGGGGCTCCGGCCAGCCCCTACAATGCCGGCATGAGCAAAGCTTCCCAATGGATCGCCGGCATCAACGCCGTGACCTCGGCCCTTGAGCACGACGCGGACAACGTCCGCGAAGTGCTGGTGGAGTCGGGCGGCAGGAACACCCGCCTGACCGACATCGAGACCCAGGCGCGCCGGCTCGGCATCGACGTGCGCCGCGTGGCGCAGCAGGCGCTGGAAGGCGTGGCCGGCGGCCTTCGCCACCAGGGCGTGGTCGCGCGCTACCAGGCGGCGAAGACCTGGGACGAACACGAGCTGGCCGGGCTCGTCGAGCAAGCCGAAGGCCGCGCGCTCGTGCTGGTCCTCGACGGCGTGCAGGACCCGCACAACCTCGGCGCCTGCCTGCGCTCGGCGGCGGCGGCGGGCGCGACCGCGGTGGTGATCCCGCGCGACAAGGCGGTGCAGGTCAATGCGACCGTGCGCAAGACCTCGGCGGGTGCGGCGGACCGCATCCCGGTCATCGCTGCGACCAATCTCTCGCGTTGCCTGCGCGACCTGCAGAAGCAGGGCGTGTGGATCTACGGGCTGGCCGGCGAGACCGAGGCTTCCCTCTACGGCATCGACTTGAAGGGCAATGTCGCGCTGGTGCTGGGCAGCGAGGGCGAAGGCCTGCGTCGCCTGACCCGCGAGAACTGCGACGCGCTGGTGCGCATCCCGATGCCGGGTGAGATGGAAAGCCTCAATGTCTCCGTCGCGAGCGGCATCGCGCTGTTCGAGGCCGTGCGCCAGCGGCAGGCCTGAGTTCCGGAGGGGAAAGCGATGGGGTTTGAACTCGCGTGGTACGACTGGGTGGGGCTGCTCGGCACGGCGACCATCCTGTTCGGCTTCTTCCTGCTGCAGGCCGGGCGACTGCAGGGCACGGGCCTGCTCTACCAGCTGCTCAACCTGTTCGGGGCGGGCGGCGTGCTGGTCTCGCTGGCCGGCAAGTTCAACCTGTCGGTGTTCGTGCTCGAAGGCATCTGGATGCTGATCAGCCTGTATGGCATCGCGCGGACGCTCAGGTCGCGTCGTCGGCCATCTCCACCGCCGCGCTGACCGGCAGCTGCATCGGCCATGCATTGGCGATGCGGCAGAACAATTCGGCGGTGATCTCCGCGTCGTACACCGCCGAATGCGCATCCGCCGCGTTCCACGTCAGCCCGGCCGCCTGCACCGCACGCGCCAGCACGGTCTGGCCGTAGGCGAGGCCTGCCATAGTCACCGTGTCGAATACGCTGAAGGGGTGGAACGGATTGCGCTTGTGCTTGCTGCGCGCCACCGCCGCGTTGAGGAAGTTGAGGTCGAAGTGGGCGTTGTGCCCGACCAGGATCGCGCGCTGGCAACCCTGCCGCTTCACCGCTTCGCGGACGGGCGCGAAGACGTGCTCCAGCCCTTCCTTCTCTTCCTTCGCCAGCCGGAACGGGTGGTCGAGCTGGATGCCGGTGACGGCGAGCGACTTGGGGTCGATGTCGGTGCCGGGCGCGGGATGCAGGTGAGCGCAGGCTGTCTTGCCCGGATATAGGCGCCCGTCTTCGTCCATCTCCAGCGGGATCGCGGCGATCTCCAGCAACGCATGGCGGTTCCAGTCGAAGCCGCCGGTCTCCACATCGACCACCACCGGCAGGAAGCCACGGAAGCGGCGGGCCATGGTCATGGGGGCGTGGGGATGCGGCGCGTCGGGCATGCGCGCAGTCTAACGGCTGCGGGTACCGATCACCGTGCCCTCGTCGCGCAGCCGCCGCAGCATCGCGCGGGCATCGTGGACGAAGCCGGCGTCAGCGGGCAGGCCGGCTTCTTCCGCCAGTGCGTCGATCAACGCCTGGCCACTGCGGCCTTCATCCGCTTCGATCATCTGCAGCAGCCGGAACGCGAGCGGTGAGAGTCTGGCGAAATGCACCTGCATCGCCGCATCGCGCCGCACCAGTACGAGCGTGGGTTCGGCGGGGGGCGTGGAGGGCTGCAGTGAGGGCCCGATGCGATCCACCGGCCACGCATACGCAAGTGGCCAGGCCTGCGGTGACAGGATCGGCACGTCGCCCAGCAGGTCGCCGTGGGGATCATGGGGCGGCAGTGGCGCATCGTCGATCTGCGCGCGCAGTTCCATCCATTCGTAGTGCGCGAGTTCCGGCAGCCATGGCGGATGACGTTCGGGCGTGTCGGCCAGCCAGCCGATGAACTCCGGCGCGATCTCGGTGAAAAGCGGCGTCGTGCAGCGGTGTTCGCGATGGAAGTCAGCGACGAGCGCTGTCCACGCGTCATCACCCAGCGTCTTGCGGATGACCGGGAAATTGGCCGTCAGCAGCGAGTCCAGCGTGGCGCGGAACAACTCGCGATAGACCGCCATGCGGCGTGGCTCGATGCCGGGCGGCGGCGGATTCGCGGCATCGCGCAGGTGGGCGGCGAAGGCGAACTGTCGCGTGCGCAGGTCGTCGGGCATGTTCATGCGTGCGCCGCCTGCAACCTGCGGATGCGCGAGAGTTCGCGTTGCAGTTCAGGCCACGCGGGGTAGTTGAAGTCGCGTTCGAGCAGGGTCGGCTGCACGCCGTGTCGCGCGTAGGCGTGGCCGAGCAGGGCCCAGACGTCGTCCTTCACCGGCGCGCCGTGGGTGTCGATCTTGAGGTCGTCGGCTTCGTCGTAATGACCGGCGACGTGGTAACCGGCGATGCGCGCGCTGGGCATCGCGTCGATGAAGGCGCACGCGCTGTAATGGTGGTTGATGGCGTTGACGAAGACGTTGTTGACGTCGAGCAGCAGGTTGCAGTCGGTGGATTCGAGCACCGCGTTGACGAAATCCGCCTCCGGCATGCGCTGCCAGGGCGCGGCGTAGTAGCTGACGTTCTCGATGGCGATGCGCCGGCCCAGTCGTTGCTGCACACGGTCGATGCGCGCGGCGACATGGGCGACGGTGGCTTGGTCGAAGGCCAACGGCATCAGGTCGTAGAGATGGCCGTCGTCGGCGCTGTAGCTCAGGTGTTCGCTGTAGTGGAGGATGCCGTGCCGCTGCATGAAGCCGGCGATGCCGTCGAGCAGGGCGTCATCCAGCGGCCCGGTGCCCCCGAGCGACAGCGACAGTCCGTGCAGGGTGACCGGAAAACGCGCGGCCAACGCATCGAAACGCGCGCCGAGCGCACCGCCGACACCGATCCAGTTCTCCGGCGCGCATTCGAGGAAATCGAAATCACCCGCGGGCGCACTTTCGATCGCATCCAGCAGGCCGCGGCGCAGTCCCAGCCCGACCATCGATCGGTGGTCGTTCGCGTGCGTCACCGGCACCCCCCAATGCGAAGGGCGCCCCGCGAGGCGCCCTCCATCATGCGAAGCGTGCGACTCAGAGGCTGCCGCCGCACTTGCCCTCGCCACACTTGCCTTCACCGCATTTGCCCTCGCTGGCCTTGGCATCCTTGGCGGCGGGCTTGTCGGGCGCGCTGCCACCGCACTTGCCTTCGCCACACTTGCCCTCACCGCATTTGCCCTCGCTGGCCTTGGCATCCTTCTTCTGGTCCATCGCGGCGTGCGCCTTGTCCATCTCGGCCACGGTGATGAAACCGTCGCCATCCAGATCATGGGCGGCGAACTTGTCGGTCTTGCCGCCATGGGCCGCCGCGAATTCGGTCTTCGACAACTTGCCGTCGCCGTCGGTGTCCATCTGCTTCAGGTGATCCGCGGCACTGGCGTGTTCGTGCGCGTCGTTCTGCTGCATGTAGCCGGACGCCATCGGGCTGATGGCGAACGCGGCTCCGGACAGGGCGATGCCGCCGGCCAGGGTGCCGAGGGCGAGGGTCTTGCTGCGCTTGGGGTTCATCGGACGCATCCAATCAGGGAGTGCGTGGATGGTAGCGCCGCGACGCCGATCAAGGGTAAAGAAAGCGCTATCGGTCCTGAACGGAGAAGCCCGCTGGAGGGCGGGCTTCGAGTACGCGCGATGCCTGTTCAGGCGCGGCTGATCGCGCTGCTGTCGTCACGCTTCTCGCGCGGCGGCAGCGGACGCTGGTCGCCATGCACCCGGAACCAGATGTTCTCCGCGATGTTGGTCGCGTGGTCGCCGATGCGCTCCATGTTCTTCGCCATGAACAGCAGGTGCGTGCAGGGCGTGATGTTGCGCGGGTCTTCCATCATGTAGGTCAGCAGCTCGCGGAACAGCGCGGTGTACTGCAGGTCCAGCTCGGTGTCGCGTTCGCGCACGCGCTGCGCGGCGTCGGCGTCGAGGTCCCTGTAGGCCTTCAGCACATCGCGCATCTGCTCGGCGGCGAGACGACCCAGCGCATGCAGGCCACCGGTGTGCGGCACCGGCGGCACGGTGTTGAGGACCATCGAGCGCTTGGCCATGTTGGCAGCGTAATCACCCACGCGCTCGATGTCGGAGGCAATCCGCAACGCCGCCAGGATGATGCGCAGGTCGCTGGCCATCGGGCCACGGAGCGCCAGCTTCATCACGTCCTGGCTGACCTCGTGCTCGAGCGCGTCGATGGCCTCGTCGTTGGCGATGATGCGTTCGGCGGCGTTGTCGTCGCGGCGCTCCATCACGTCCAGCGCGGCCTCCAGCTGCGCCACCGCCATCGCGCCCATGCGCTGGATTTCATGGGTGAGCCGCTGCTGCTCCTCGTCGTGGCTCCTGACGATGTGGTCGTGTTCGTTCGGCATGTGCGTGGTCCTTGGATTCGAAGCGGAAGCGGCGCGTGGCTCAGCCGAACCGGCCGGTGATGTAGTCCTCGGTCTGCTGCTTCGACGGGTTGGAGAAGATGGTCGAAGTGGCGTCGTGCTCGATCAGGTCGCCCAGGTACATGAAGGCGGTGTAGTCGGAGACGCGCGCCGCCTGCTGCATGTTGTGGGTGACGATGACGATGGTGTAGTCGTGCTTGAGTTCCTCGACCAGCTGCTCGATGCGGCTGGTGGAGATCGGGTCGAGCGCGGAGGTGGGTTCGTCGAGCAGCAGCACGTCCGGGCGCAGCGCCACCGCACGCGCGATGCACAGGCGCTGCTGCTGGCCGCCGGAGAGGCCCAGCGCGCTCTGGCCCAGCTTGTCCTTCACCTCGTCCCACAGTGCGCCCTGGCGCAGCGCGTGCTCGACGCGGTCGTTCATCTCGGCCTTGCCGATCTTCTCGTGGTGGCGGATGCCGTAGGCCACGTTCTCGTAGATCGTCATCGGGAACGGCACCGGCTTCTGGAACACCATGCCCACCTTGGAACGCAGGCGGTTCATCGGGTACTTCGGGTCCAGCACGTTCTCGCCGTCCAGCAGCACCTCGCCCTTCGCCTCCAGCTTGGGATACAGCGCGTAGATGCGGTTGTACACGCGCAGCAGGGTGGACTTGCCGCAGCCCGACGGGCCGATCAGCGCGGTCACGCGCTTCTCAGGGATGTCCAGGTCGATGCCCTTCAGCGCATGGAACTTGTCGTAGAAGAAATCCAGGCCGCGCGTGGAGATCTTCACCGGCGCGGGCGCGGCGGCCTGGCCTTCGCGGACCTGCATGTGCATGGCGGGGCGTGCGTCGTTCATTTCGAGCGTCCGGTATGTGAGGTTAGTCATGGGAAATCTTGTTGCGCAGCAGGATGGCGCGTGCGAACAGGCTGACGGAGAGCACGAACAGGGTGATGACGAGGGCACCGGCCCAGGCGATCTTTTCCCAGTTCTCGAAGCCCGAGCCGGCGAACTTGTACATCACCAGCGGCACCGCCGACATCGCGCCGGTTGGGTCCAGGCTGAAGAACTCGTTGCCGAAGGCGGTGAACAGCAGCGGCGCGGTTTCGCCGCTGATGCGCGCCAGCGCCAGCAGGATGCCGGTGACGATGCCGGGCAGCGCCGAGCGGTAGAGCACCTGCATCGTCACCTTCCACTGCGGCACGCCGAGCGACAGCGCGGCCTCGCGCATCGTCACCGGCACCAGCCGCAGCATCTCGTCGGTGGTGCGCACGACCACCGGCAGCACGATGAAGGCCAGTGCCAGCGCGCCGGCGATGGCGGAGAAGCGTCCGCCGGTCTGCATCACGAACATCGCGTAGACGAACAGGCCCAGCACGATCGACGGCGCCGACAGCAGGATGTCGTTGACGAAGCGCACCGCCGTGCCCAGCTTGCTGCGGTTGCCGTACTCGGCCAGCCAGGTGCCCGCGGCGATGCCGAGCGGCGTGCCGATCGCCACGCCCATCGCGCACATCATCAGGCTGCCGACGATCGCGTTGCGCATGCCGCCGCGTTCCATCGGCGGTGGCTGGTCCAGGGTGAAGAGGTCGAGGTTGAGGCTGGCGAGTCCCTTCGACAGCAGCGTCCACAGGATCCAGCCGAGGAAGAGCAGGCCGAACAACGCGGCCAGGTTGGCCAGTGCCACCGCGATCAGGTTGACGAACTTGCGGCGGCGGAACAGGGCGTCTGCGCGTTCGAAGTCCTTGGGCTGCAAGGTGCGGGTGTTCATCAGTTGCCCTCCTTGCGCGCCAGCTTCATCAGCATCAGCCGGGCCAGCGCCAGCACGATGAAGGTCACGATGAACAGCACGAAGCCGAGCAGCAGCAGTGCGGAGCGGTAGGTCTCGGTCGCCTCGCCGAAGTCGTTGGCGATCAGCGCGGCGATGGTGGTGGACGGTTCCAGCAGCGACGCGGTGAACTGCACCGAGTTGCCGATGACGAAAGCCACCGCCATCGTCTCGCCGAGCGCGCGGCCCAGGCCGAGGAAGATGCCGCCGATCACCGCCGAGCGCGTGTAGGGCAGCACGATGTCCCAGCTCACTTCCCACTTGGTCGAGCCGAGCGCGTAGGCCGATTCCTTCAGCCGCGACGGCACGGTCAGGAACACTTCGCGCATCACCGAGGAGATGAAGGGGATCACCATGATCGACAGCACGATGCCCGAAGTCAGCATGCCGGCGCCGATCGGCGGCCCTTGGAACAGGCGGCCGATGACCGGCAGCGCGCCCATGTGTTCGTCCATCCACGGGATGATGCTTTCACGCATCACCGGCATCAGCACGAAGAAGCCCCACATGCCGTAGATGATCGAGGGAATGCCGGCGAGCAGTTCGATCGCCGTGCCGACCGGGCCGCGCAGCCAGCGCGGCGCCACTTCGGTCAGGAAGAAGGCGATGCCGAAGCTCACCGGCACCGCGATCAGCATGGCGATGATGGCGGTGACGATGGTGCCGTAGATCGGCACCAGCGCGCCGTACTTGTCCTCGACCGGGTTCCAGTCTGAGGAGGTGAAGAAGGACAGGCCTTCGCTCTGCAGCACGCTGCGGCCGCCCCAGAGCATGGACAGCGCGGCGGCGGCCAGGGTGAACAGCACGAAGATCGCGGTCGCCGCCAGGATCCAGCGGAAGAGCCGGTCGTTGCGGGTGTCGCGGGTGTTGCGCGCGCCGGGCGCGGGCAGGACGGCTGCATTCATCGAAGAGGCTCGAAGCGTGGAAAGCGGGCCGCGGGGCCCGTCACGGACAAGCGCGAGGCGGCACCGCCGCCCCGCGCATGCATCGCGGGATTACTTGAGCGAAGCCCAGTAGGCCTCGACCTGGGTGACCAG
>JAANMY010001733.1_pt1 | contig 23205 bp, 21 predicted proteins | sample 7279691 | NCBI WGS metagenome assembly JAANMY01 (sample SAMN14094543, study PRJNA606508) | bioreactor metagenome | isolation source: A lab-scale SPAN reactor treating ammonium-rich wastewater day 388 | place: Ireland: Galway | collected 2018-02-07
CCCGCGACCCGCAATCCCCCAGCCCCAAACCAGCCCCCCTTTCCCCAGAAAACGCAGGAACAAAAACACGAGAATCAAACCAAATAACAACAAAGGCCACGATTCCCATACCTTCAGCGCCCAGAGCCAATGCACCGCCGCCAGAATCGCCGCCGGATAGATCAGCCGGTGCAATTGCCGCCAGCGCGCGCCCATGCGGCGGATCGAGAATCGGTTCGACGTCACCGCCAGCGCCAGCAGCATGACGAAGGCCAGCATGCCGAAGACCAGATAGGGCCGCTTCACCACGTCCCTGAGCATCTGCGCCCAGAGGAAGGCCATGTCGAAGACCACCCAGGCCGCCAGGTGGCAGGCGACATAGGCAAAGCAGATCAGCCCAAGCGCCTGGCGAAAGCGCATCAGGTTCAGCCGGGTCAGCCGCAGCAGCGGCGTCACCGCCAGGGTCGCCAGCAGGAAATAGATCGCGGTGCGGCCCAGGCGGTGCTCGATGTCGCGCACCGGATCGACGCCCAGATTGCCCTGGAGCGTGTCCCAGACCAGCAGGCCCAGCGGGATCAGCCCCGCCAGCCAGACTGCCCAGACCGGGACATGCCGCAGCCAGCGATTGAGGTGCTGCACCATCAGTAATGCTTTGCCAGGTCCATGCCCGCGTAGAGCCCGGCCACCTGTTCGCCATAGCCGTTGAACATCAGCGTATCCTGCCGGCCGCCGAAAAGACCGCGGCCGATCCGCCTTTCGGTGGCCTGCGACCAGCGCGGGTGGTCCACCTGCGGGTTCACATTGGCGTAGAACCCGTATTCGCCGGGCTGCATCATCTGCCAGCTGCAGGGCGGCTGCGTGTCGGTCACGGTGATCGCCACCACCGACTTGATCGACTTGAAGCCGTATTTCCACGGCACCACCAGCCGGATCGGCGCGCCGTTCTGGTTGGGCAGCACGCGCCCGTAAAGCCCGGTCGCCAGGATGGTCAGCGGGTGCATGGCCTCGTCCAGCCGCAGCCCCTCGCGATAGGGCCAGTCGAGGATGCGGGCACGCTGGCCGGGCATCTGCTCGGGGTCGTGGAGGGTGCGGAAGGCGACGAATTTCGCGCCGGGCTGCACGCCCACCTTGTCCAGCACCGCCGCCAGCGGCACGCCCAGCCAAGGGATGACCATCGACCAGGCCTCGACGCAGCGCAGGCGATAGATACGCTCTTCCAGCGCCGATTCGGGGGCCAGATCCTCGACGCCGTAGCTGCCGGGCCGGTCCACCATGCCGTCGACCGCCACCGACCAGGGCGAGGTCTTCAGGCTGCCGGAATATTGCGCCGGATCACTCTTGCCGGTGCCGAATTCGTAGAAGTTGTTGTAATGCGCGATGTCCTCCAGGCTGTTCGGCGTCTCGTCGGTCGAGAAGGCCGAAGGCCGCCCCTGCAGCCCCAGGGCGGGCGTCGCCAGCGCCGCGATGCCCGCGGCCAGAAAGGCGCGGCGGTTCAGATAGTCCGCCTCGGGCGTCACATCGGACCATTTCAGCTTCATGGCGCTTCTCTCCCTGTCGCCCGCATATCATGCCACCCGGCGCGCAGGATGCCGATGAAACTCGGCGTGATTTCCGCGCGAGCGCCGGGCAGGAAAAAGGGGCGGATGCGTGGCATCCGCCCCTTTCGCGTCTCAGTGCAGCGGCACCCGCGGCCCGCTTTCATCCGCCGAGCCCAGGTGGGCCGAGGAGACGCGGTTGCCGACGACCAGCCCCTCAGGCCCGGCGGTGACATGGACGGTATGGCCGTCCAGAACCTCGCCGGCCAGGATCATCTCGGCCAGGGGGTTCTGCAGGCTGCGCTGCATCACCCGCTTCAGCGGCCGGGCGCCGAAGACCGGGTCATAGCCTTCGTCGGCCAGCCATTTCAGCGCCGCCTCGTCCAGGTCCAGCCCGATCTTGTGCTGGGCCAGCCGGCCTTCCAGCTGCGCAAGCTGGATGCGGACGATGGCGTCCATGTTCTCGCGCGTCAGCCGGTGGAAGATGACGATCTCGTCCAGCCGGTTCAGGAACTCGGGCCGGAAATGCGCCCGGACCGCGTCCATCACCTGCGTCCGCGCCTGGCCCGAATCGGCCCCTTCCGGCAGGGCCGACAGCGCCTGCGCCCCGAGGTTCGAGGTCAGCACGATCAGCGTCTGCTTGAAGTCCACCGTCCGGCCCTGACCGTCGGTCAGCTGGCCGTCGTCCAGAACCTGCAGCAGCACGTTGAACACGTCCGGGTGCGCCTTTTCGACCTCGTCGAACAGGATCACCTGATAGGGGCGGCGCCGCACCGCCTCGGTCAGCACGCCGCCCTCGTCATAGCCGACATAGCCGGGGGGCGCGCCGATCAGCCGCGCGACCGAATGCTTCTCCATGAACTCGGACATGTCGATGCGGACCATGGCCGAGTCGTCGTCGAACAGGTATTCGGCGATGGCCTTGGTCAGCTCGGTCTTGCCGACGCCGGTCGGGCCGAGGAAGAGGAAGCTGCCCAGGGGCCGCTTGGGGTCGTTCAGCCCCGCCCGCGCCCGGCGCACGGCGTTCGACACGGCCGTCACCGCCTCGGACTGGCCGATGACGCGGCGGCCCAGCACGTCCTCCATCTTCAACAGCTTCTCGCGCTCGCCCTCCAGCATCTTGCTGGTGGGGATGCCGGTCCAGCGTTCCACCACCTCGGCGATCTGCTCGGGGCGGACGGTCTCCTCGACCAGCAGGCCGTCGTTATGGCCCTCTGCCTCGGCCAGCTGCCGCTCGAGTCCGGGGATGATGCCATAGCTCAGCTCGCCGGCGCGGGCCAGGTTGCCCTCGCGCTTAGCCTGGTCCAGTTCGGCGCGGGCGCGGTCAAGCTGCTCCTTCAGCGTGCGCGAGCCTTCCAGCTTGTCGCGCTCGGCCTGCCAGCGGGCGGTCAGCGAGGCGGATTTCTCCTGCAATTCCGACAGCTGCTTTTCCAGCTTCTCCAGCCGGTCCTTGGAGGCGGCGTCGTCTTCCTTCTTCAGCGCCTCGGCCTCGATCTGCATCTGCAGGATCTGCCGGTCCAGCTGGTCCAGCTCTTCGGGCTTGCTGTCCACCTCCATGCGCAGCCGGCTCGCGGCCTCGTCCACCAGGTCGATGGCCTTGTCGGGCAGGAAGCGGTCGGTGATGTAGCGATGCGACAGCGTCGCGGCAGCCACCAATGCGGCATCGCTGATGCGGACGCCGTGGTGCAGCTCGTACTTCTCCTTGATGCCGCGCAGGATGCTGATGGTGTCCTCGACCGTCGGCTCCTCGACCATGACCGGCTGGAAGCGCCGGGCCAGGGCCGCATCCTTTTCGATATACTTGCGGTATTCGTCCAGCGTGGTCGCGCCGACGCAATGCAGCTCGCCCCGCGCCAGAGCCGGCTTGATCAGGTTCGCGGCATCCATGGCGCCGTCGGTCTTGCCCGCGCCGACCAGCACGTGCAGCTCGTCGATGAACAGCACGACCTCGCCGGCGGCGTTCTCGATCTCCTTCAGGACGGATTTCAGCCGCTCCTCGAACTCGCCGCGGTATTTCGCGCCGGCGATCAGCGCGCCCATGTCCAGCGCCCAAAGCTGCTTGTTGCGCAGCGATTCGGGCACGTCGCCATCGACGATGCGCAGCGCCAGCCCCTCGGCGATGGCGGTCTTGCCCACGCCGGGCTCGCCGATCAGCACCGGGTTGTTCTTGGTGCGCCGCGACAGCACCTGCATGGCGCGGCGGATTTCCTCGTCCCGGCCGATGATCGGGTCGATCTTGCCCTCGGCCGCGGCCTCGGTCAGGTTGCGGGCGTATTTCGACAGCGCCTCGTAGCTGTCCTCGGCGCTGGCGGTGTCGGCCGTGCGCCCCTTGCGGATGTCGTTGATCGCCGAATTCAGCCCCTGGGCCGTCACCTTGCCGGCTGCCAGCGCGTCGCGCGCATTGGTGTTGACGACGGCCAGCGCGGTCAGCACCCGCTCGGCCGGGACGAAACTGTCGCCGGCCTTCTTGGCCAGCTTCTCGGCCTCGTCCAGTACGCGCACCAGCGAGGGGTCGACATAGACCTGCCCCTGCCCGCCGCTGACCTTGGGCTGTTTCGCCACCGCCTGGTCGACGGCCTGGCGCACGGCCTGGGCATCGCCCCCGGCCCGCGCGATCAGGTTGCTGGCAAAGCCCTGCTCGTCGTCCATCAGCGCCTTGAGCAGATGTTCGGGCATCACGCGCTGGTTTTCCTCGCGGATGGCGATGGTCTGCGCCGCTTGCAGGAAGCCCCGCGACCGTTCCGTGAACTTTTCCATATCCATATGAAAATCCTTTCCTCAGCCCCCGCTTTGGATCGCCCGCATTGGCACGATCCGGCTCGGGTCTTGCCAGTCACATGGGCAGGAACAAACGGGGTTTCAAGACAGAGGGTTCCCGCCTATAAGCGGCCCGTTTGTCGCAGGGGCCGAGGGAAAACATGGACGACCGTCTGATCGTGGCGCTGGACGTGCCGAACGCGCTGGCCGGGCTGGAACTGGCCGAAAGGATCGGCGATGCCGCCAGCTTCTACAAGATCGGCCTGGGCATGCTGACCGGCGGCGGCCTCGCGCTCGCCAACGAGCTGAAGCAGGAACACGGCAAGCGCATCTTCCTGGACATGAAGTTCTTCGACATCGGCGCCACGGTCGAGGCGGCGGTGAAAGGCATTGCGCAATACGACCTGGATTTCCTGACCGTGCATGGCGACCCGCATGTGGTCAGGGCGGCGAAACAGGGGGCAAGCGGCTCGGGGCTGAAGATCCTGGCCGTGACCATCCTGACCTCGCTGGACCGCGCCGACCTGGATGCCGGGCTGATCGTGCCGGGCGACCTGGCCGAGATCGTGGCGACCCGCGCCGCCCGCGCCTTCGAGGCCGGGGCGGACGGCGTCATCGCCAGCCCGCGCGAGGCAGCGCTGATCCGCGCCCTGCCCGAGGCGGCGGGCCGGCTGATCGTCACCCCCGGCGTGCGCCCGGCCGGCAGCGATGCCGGCGACCAGAAGCGGATCGAGACGCCGGCCACCGCCATCGCCCAAGGCGCGGACCATATCGTCGTCGGCCGGCCGATCTGGCAGGCGGCCGACCCGCGCGCCGCGGCGCAAGCGATCCAGGCGGAACTGGCCGGGGCGTAATCAGCCGAAATTGCGCTGCATGACCGGCGCCAGATCCTCCCGCGCCGCCGTGGCGCGGGCGATGGACCAGACCTTGGGCGCATGGCGCTCGAACCATTCCGGGCCGGGCTTCCAGTTGGTCATCGCCGCCAGGTAGATGTCCAGCGCCGAGAACCGCTCGCCCAGAAACCAGGGCGCGCCCACCACGCCCTCCACCACGGTCCAAAGCTCCTGCAACCGCGCCGTGGTGGCCTCGCCCAGCTCCTTCTGCGCCGCCGGGTCGGTCAGGAACCGCGCCGGATCGTCGCCAAAGGTGAAGCAGGGATAGACCTGCGCCACCAGGAAGATCAGCCAGCGCAGGAAGCGCGGCCGCTCGGCGGCCCCGGCCTCGGGCACCAGGTCGTCCCGTTCGGTCATGTCGGCCAGGTGCAGCGTGATCGCCGCGCTTTCCGACATGACCCGGCCGTCGGGCAGGATCAGCACCGGGATCTGCCCTGCCGGGCTGATCCGCATCAGTTCGCGCCTGGCGGCCGGGTCCAGGAACAGGTCCGCGACCTCGATCCCCTCGGCCTTCAGCCCGTAATGCGCCAGCTGGGCCTCGACGATGGCCGAACCCCAGCCGTTGCGACGATAAAGCTGCATGCGGGACATGGATGCCTCCTTGCTGCGATGGGCCGATCATGCACGCCGCGGGGCGATTCTCAAATCCCGCAGCCCGCGCCGGCAAGGACCAGCCGCACGCGGTCGCGAAAATGCGGCACGGCGCGCGGATGGGCGACGAATTCGGCAACCGGCATCATGCGCCATTCCTGCCCCTCGTCGCCAAAGCGGATCGCCGCGATCTCGGCCGCGGTGATGGTGCCGCAAAACAGCCAGGACAGGCGGCCAGGGTCCAGGACCGAGGGAAAGGCCTGCCCCGCCAGCCGCCCTTCCGGCAGACGCAGCCCGAATTCCTCGTCCAGTTCGCGCAGGGCGCATTCGACCGGCGTCTCGCCCGGCTCGGCCCCGCCGCCGGGCAGGTCCCAATGCGCCGGAAAGGGGATCCAGTCGTAATCGTCGCGCAGGCAGGTCAAAAGGCCCGCGCCATGGGTCAGCACCAGCTTGGCGCCGGCAAAGCCTAGTTGTCGTTGATGTCGCGGGTCCAGCGCCGCACCTCGCCCCGCTTGGCGCCGAAGATGCGCCGCAACGCCAGCCAGATCACGCCGGTCAGCACCGCCGTGACCACCAGCGCCATCGGCAGCCCGCCCGGCCACAGGCCCAGAAGCAGCGCCAGCCCCATCAGCAGCACCGCGCCGGCCAGGCCCAGGAAGAACCAGCCCGGCAGCGCCAGCTCCACCGCCGCCAGGATCAGCGCCGCGATGATCCAGATCCAGCCGTTCGCCCAGCTCATTTGCCACCCCGCAGCATGCGGAAGGCATCGCCAAGCGCCTCGACGGCCGAGGCCGGGACAATCACCGTCTGCTTGCCTTGGCCCTTGCCGACCTCGGCCAGCACCTCGACTTGGCGCATGGCGACCTGGTATTGCGCCGCCTCGATCCCGCCCTCGCGGATCGCGGTGGCGATGGCCGCGGTGGCATAGGCCTCGGCATCGGCCAGCATGCGCTTGGCCTTGGCCTGCTGCTCGGCGGCGTAAAGGTCGCCGTCGGCCGCCAGTTCCACGGCACGGCGGCGGCCCTCGGCCTCGGTCACCTGGGCGCGGCGGGCGCGTTCGGCGTTCAGCTGTTGCAGCATGGCGGCCCGCGTCGCCTCGTCCAGGTTGACGTCCAGGATCTCGGCCCGCGTCACCTCGATGCCCCAGTCGTCGACGATATTGGCCAGCGATTCGCGGATGCGCTCGATCAGGGGCGCGCGGTTCGACTGCACCTGGTCCAGTTCCATCGTGCCGATTTCCGAGCGCACGATCCCCGCCACCGTGGTGGTGATCGCCGCATCCACGTCGCGGATGCGATAGACGGTCTTTTCCGGCTCGATGATGCGATAGAAGACGCTGGTTTCCACCTGCACCAGCACGTTGTCCGCCGTGATCGCATCCTGGCGCGAGGTCGGCAGCTGGCGTTCCAGGATGGAGATCCGATGCGCCACCCGGTCAAGGAAGGGGACGATGAAATTGATCCCCGGCCCCAGCACCGCATGCAGCCGGCCGAAGCGCTCGACGACGTATTTCTCGGATTGGGGAACGATGCGGACGGCGCGGCTGACGGCGAACAGGATCACCAGCGCCAGCACCATCAGGGCGATGTTCTGGCCGATCATCTCGGCGATTTCGGGCGGCATCGCATTTCCTTTCCTTGGTCACTCGGCGGCGAAGGCCGCGTCGCTGGCATCCGGGCGCAGCCGCGCCAGCCGGGCGACGACGCGGGCGAAACGGGCGCGGAACAGCTCGAAGTCCGGGCGCGGCTCGATCCGGCCCTCGTCCATGTAGAGCGAGCGGTCCAGTTCCAGCTGCACGACATGGACATTGTTGCGCGGCCGGCCATAGGTCTGGGTGATATAGGCGCCGGAAAAGGGCGAGTTGCGCCGCAGCCGGAAACCCTCGGCCGCCACCGCCTCGGCCACGCCGGCGCTGATCCGCGGCGCGGCCGAGACCCCGTTGCGGTCGCCCAGCACCATGTCGGGGCGCGGGCGCGGCAGATGGGTCAGCGCATCGCGCGGCATGGAATGCATGTCGATCAGGATGGCGCCGCCGAACTGCGCCACCGCCTCGCCGATCAGTGCCGAAAGCGCGCGGTGATAGGGATGCCACAGCCGGGCGATGCGGCTTTCGGCCTCGGCTCGCGGGATCGGCCGGTCATGGATGGCGCGCCCCTGCGAGACGACGCGGGGAATCACCCCCAGCCCTGCCATGATGCGCGGATTGCTGACCGCCGGCGTGGCACCAGAGACCACCAGCGGGTCGATTTCCTCGGGGCCGCGGTTCAGGTCCACCACGCAGCGCGGCACCCGCGCGGTCAGCACCACGGCGCCATGGTCCAGCGCCGGCTGGATCAGCCGGTCCACGAAGGCATCCTCGGACGAGCGCAGCTGCTGCGGGTCCAGGCGCGATTCGGCCAGGAACCAGTCGGGATAGGCGCGGCCCGAATGCGGCGAGGCAAAGATCACCCCGCCCAGCCACGATTGCGGCCGCATCAGATCGAAAGTCGGCTCTTCCCTGGTCATCCTGGCTTTCCCCGGCGGCGCAGAGGGCGCCATTCTGGACGGTCGAGACAGGAAGATTTATAAACCATGTTCGAGGAAGGCCAATAGCCGTCGATTGAGGGCTTGAAACCCCTGGGCGAGGTGGCTATAGACACGCCGATCCAGGCGATCTGGCGGCGCAGGCCGGCAGAATCACCTGACGGGGGGCGGTTAGCTCAGCGGTAGAGCACTACGTTGACATCGTAGTGGCCACTGGTTCGATCCCAGTACCGCCCACCATTCATTTCGCGCCCCCGAGGCTTTTTCGGGGGTATTTCGTTTTCAAGGCGCGACCTAGCGATGCGCCGCGATAGGAGAAGACCGATGAAGGTTCGCAATTCGCTCCGCTCGCTCAAGAGCCGCCACCGTGACTGCCAAGTCGTGCGCCGCAAGGGCCGCATCTACATCATCAACAAGACCAACCCGCGCTTTAAGGCCCGCCAGGGCTGAGAACCGGCGGTCAGCCGAGTTGAGGAACGCCCGCAGGCCCCGTGCCGCGGGCGTTTTCGCATTGCGCGGTTGGTGCGCAGCAGGTGGGGGCTGACTGCCCCCACACCCCCGTGGATATTTCCACACGGAAGAAAATCGGAAGCAGGACAGGGCCGCGCGGCGAGGATTCGGGCGAGATCCTTGGGCGGCCGAAGCGGCCCGGCAGGATCGCCGCAGCGGCCTGGCCCAGGGCGAGCCCGCAAATCGCGGCCGGGGTGCCGGGGCGCGGCAGGCTTCAAGCCATGGTCCAGGGAAGGCGGCACGCGCGGCGCGCGCCCAGCCGAGCGAGGCGGCATGCGCAAGGGCGCGGCCCTGGCCGATGGCGGCGGCCGAGGGCACAAGCAACACGAAAGGGATCATCGCTGCCAGCGCGCTTGGCACGCGTTGAGAGGCGTCTGCATCGCGATGCAGACCCCGCCGGCATGACGAAGAGGACGCCGAGACGTCGTCCCGCCGGGGCTAGCGCAGGACATCCGCCAGCAGGCCCGAGACCGTCTGCCGGGTGACATAGCCGGTGACGCGCAGATTGCGCGCCGCCTGGTAGCGGCGCAGCGCCGCGCGGGTTTCCTCGGTGAATTCGCCGTCGGCCGGGCCCGGCTGCATGCCGGCGATGCGCAGCCGCTCTTCGATCAGGCGGCGGGTCGAGGGGGCCAGGCCAAGCCCCGCCTCTTCGCGCCGCGCCGCCTCGATGCCGGCGCGCAGGGTGGCCAGGCGGTCGCGCGCGGCAGGCGCATGGGTGCCGGCCGGGAAGCGTTCCAGATAGGTTTCGTAAGCCGCGGCCGAGCCCTGTCGGCGGGCCCAGCGCCAGGTCGCCTCGTCGCCCTGGGGGGTGTCGCGGCCGGCATTGGCCAGCTGGCGCCGGGCCGCTTCGGCATGGATGCCCTGGGGATAGCGGTCGAGATAGGCGCGCAGCCCCTCGGCTTCGCCGGCCGCGCCGCTTTGCTGCCAGAAGGCGCGGTCCTGGGCGGCGGTATCGGTCGCGCTGCCTTCCGCCTGGGCGGCGAGCATCCGCACCTGCGGCCCGGTCAGGTGCCCGGTCGCCGTCAGCCCGTTGGCGCGCTGCCAAGCCGCGATCGCCAGGCGCGTGCGCGGGCCGAAGACGCCGTCGGCCGGGCCTGGCTGCCGGCCGAGCCGCGACAGCTGGCGCTGGATGGCGGCGCGCCCGGCCGGGCCGAGCGAAAGCGCCTGTTCGGCCGCCACCGCCGGCGAGGGTTGCGATGCGGGCCTTGCCGGCGGGGCGGGGCGCAATTCGGCCAGCCGCTTGCGCGCCGCTCCGGCATGGCGTCCGACGGGAAACTCTTTCAGATAGGTCGCATAGGCTGCGGCCGTATCGGCCGCGACGGCCTGGCTCCAGGCGGCACGGTCGGCATAGCGCACGCCCGGCGCGCGGCCGATCTGCGCCAGCCGTTCGCGCGCATCCGCGGCATAGATCCCTTGCGGATAGCGCGCCAGATAGTCGCGGTAGGCCGGGGCGCCGTCCGCCACCGCGGCTTCGGCCCAGGCATCGCGGTCGTCGGCCAGCGCATCGGCGGTATTGCGGGATGGCACCGGGCGCAGGTTGCCCGCATCCTCGGGCAGCAGGGCAAGTGCCCGGCCAGCGGTGGCCTGGGCCAGCGTCGCCCCACCGAGCAGTCCGGCCAGGGCGCGGGCCCCGGCCTCGGGCGGGCCGGTGACGACCGAGACCCCGGCCGGCGGCCGAAGCGCGCCGATGCCGTTTTCCAGCCCCGGCCGGTGCGGCATCTGCTGCGCATCGGTGCCCAGGATCAGCACCGAGCCCGGCTCGCCCCCCGCCATCAGCCGCATCACCAGCGACAGCGGCACGCCCTGCACCCCGGCCGCCGCCGGGCCGGGCGCATCGGCATCGGTGCCCATGAACCAGGTCTCGTCCGCGTCATGCAGAAAGCGGCCGTTCAGCGCCACGATGCGCGCGCCGGGATCGGCATCGGCACGGGCCAGCGCCTCGAGCAGCCGGCGCAGCGGCCGCGCCTCCAGGTCGACGCCCTGCTGGGTGGTGAAGCCCGCCTCGCGCAGCGCCTTCGCCAGGGCCATGGTGTCCGAGCCGGCCAGGTCGGGGGCGCTGCGATAATCGGCATTGCCGATGATGACGGCGCGATTCTCGGCCCAGGCGGGCACGGCCCCGACCAGGGCAGCAAGCAGGACGACGGCGATGCGCATCGGGCGACCTCATTCCGGGGGGCCGGAATCAGTCGTAGCTGCGTCGGTCCTCGATCACCTTGCCGTCGTTCGGCAGCGAGCCCGGCGCAACCAGTTCCACCCGGCCGCGAAGTTTCAGTGTATCCAACACCGTTCCTTCGTATCTTGCCGCATCCTCGGCCCCGGTTTCCAGCAGCACCGTCATCACATCCATGTCCCCGGACCGGTCCGCGACAACACGAGCGCGTGAGATTTCCGGGTGGCGGGCAACCAGCGCCGCCACCTGCTCGGGGCGCACGAACATGCCCTTGATCTTGGTGGTCTGGTCGGCGCGGCCCATCCAGCCCTTGATGCGCATGTTGGTGCGCCCGCAGGGGCTGGCCCCCGGCAACACCGCGGAAAGATCCCCGGTGGCAAAGCGCAGCAGCGGATAGTCCGGGTTCAGCGTGGTGACGACGACCTCGCCCACCTCGCCATCCGGGACCGGGGTGCCGGTGCCGGGACGGACGATCTCGACGATCACCCGCTCGTCCACGATCATCCCCTCCATGGCGGGGGATTCATAGGCGATCAGGCCCAGGTCGGCGGTGGCATAGCATTGCGTCGTGGCGATGCCGCGATCCGCATAGGCCTGGCGCAGGCTGGGAAACAGCGCCCCGCCCGAGACGGCGGCGCGGGTGAAGCGCAACCGCTCGCCCAGTTCCCCGGCCTTGTCGAGCATGATCTTCAGGTAATCCGGCGTCCCGGCATAGACGGTGGTGCCGATATCGACGGCAGCGCGGACCTGCAATTCGGTCTGGCCGGTGCCGGCCGGCAGGGTCGCGGCCCCGACCGCGCGGGCGGCACTTTCGAACATCATTCCCGCCGGGGTCAGGTGATAGCCGAAGCAATTGTGGACGATGTCGCCCCGCCCCACGCCCGCCGCATGCAGGAAGCGGCCCAGCCGCCACCAGTCGTCGCCGCGCCGGCCCGGCTCATAGATCGGGCCGGGGCTCTGGAAGACGTTCTCGAAATCCGGCGCCGGCCGGGTGGTGAAGCCGCCGAAGGGCGGAGACGCCTTCTGTGCGGCCGAGAGTTCGGACTTGCGGATCACCGGCAGCCGGGCCAGCGCCTCGCGCGTGGCGATCCGCTCGGGCTCGACATCGCCCAGAAGGCGCGCCAGCCCCGGCGCCGTGCGGGCGCGGGCGACGGCGGCGGGCAATTCGGCCGCCAGCCACGAGGCCCGCTCGTCGGCGCTGCGGGTTTCAAGCTTGTCATAGAATGTCATGGGGGTGCCTTTCTGCCCTCAGGCCAGCCAGCGCTTGCGCCGGCGATAGGACCGCACGTCGCGAAAGCTCTTGCGGCCCTGGTCGGACATGCCGAGATAGAATTCCTTGACGTCCGGGTTCTCGCGCAGCGCATCCGCCGGCCCGTCCATCACCACGCGGCCGCTTTCCAGGATATAGCCGTAATGGGCATAGCGCAGCGCGACATTGGTGTTCTGCTCGGCCAGCAGGAAGGTCACGCCCTCGCCCTCGTTCACCGCCTTGACGATCTCGAAGATCTGCTCGACCAGCTGCGGCGCCAGGCCCATCGAGGGCTCGTCCAGCAGGATCATCTCGGGGCGCGACATCAGCGCGCGGCCCATGGCGCACATCTGCTGCTCGCCGCCCGAGGTATAGCCGGCCTGGCTTTTCCGGCGCTCCTTGAGGCGGGGGAAATAGGAATAGACCATCTCGAGGTCGCGGGCGATGGCGGCGCGCCCGTCGCCGCGGGTATAGGCGCCGGTCAGCAGGTTCTCCTCGATGGTCAGGTGCTCGAAGCAATGGCGCCCCTCCATCACCTGGATCACGCCCTTCTTGACCAGGCTGGCCGGGTCCAGCTCCTGCACCCGCTCGCCGCGATAGCTGATCGCGCCCTTGGTGACTTCGCCGCGCTCGGAATGCAGCAGGTTCGAGATCGCCTTCAGCGTCGTGGTCTTGCCCGCGCCATTGCCGCCCAGAAGCGCGGTGATGCCGCCCTTGGGCACCGACAGGCTGACGCCCTTCAGCACCAGGATGACGTGATTGTAGATCACCTCGATATTGTTGACCTCGAGCAGGGTCTCGCGTTGCGGCGCGGCGTCGAACATGGACTTTCCCTCCAGGCGCGGGTGAAAGGCCCCCGGCGGCGGACCGCCGGGGAAAAGCGGCTCAGCAGCGCGGCGAGATGCCGGCTTCCTTGGCATAGGCCTCGCTGTCCTCGAGGATCAGCGGGTCCAGCACTTCCTGGTCCGGCTCGGTGAAATCGGTGATCAGGCTCCACTTGCCGGCCGAGGCATCCCATTGCTGCAGGCGCGCCATGCCGCTGCCGCCATGGTTGTCGCAGGTCATCTTGATCTCGGGGCCGAAGTCCGGCAGGCCCAACTCGGCCAGCCGTTCAGGCGTGATGTCCAGCGCCTCGAACCCGTCGCGCAGCTGCGTAGCGTTGATCTGCGCCGTGCCGGCCAGCTCCTGCGCCTTCGCGATCGCCTCGGCGATCACCACCGCCGCATACATGCCGCGCGAATACAGCACCGAGCCGACATATTGCCCGCCCTGCGAGGCCTTGCCCGGATCGATGACATGTTTCTTCATGTCCTCGTAGATCGGATAGTCCATGCCCACGCCGTGGAAGGTCAGCGCCTTGTAGCCGTTGGCGCCGGCGCCCACCGGCTTCACGTCCACTTCCGAGCCCGACCAGTAGGTGCCGATGAAATTCTCCATCGGGAAGCGGATGTTGGCGGCTTCCTGGATGGCGGTCTGGTTCATCACGCCCCAGCCCCACATCAGCACGTAGTCGGGCTTGTCGCGGCGGATCTGCAGCCACTGGCTTTTCTGTTCCTGGCCGGGCGGGTCGACCGGCAGTTCGGTCAGGGTGAAGCCGTGCTTCTTGGACAGTTCCTGCAAGGTGCGGATCGGCTCCTTGCCATAGGCCGAGTTGTGATAGACCAGCGCGATCTTCTTGCCGTTCAGGTCGCCGCCGTTCTGGTCCAGCAGATACTTGATGGCGACGCTGGCACCGTCCCAATAGTTCGCCGGCGCGTTGAACACCCATTCGAAGACCTTGCCGTTCTTGGCCGAGGTCCGGCCGTAGCCGGGGGTATAAAGCGGGATCTTGTCGGCCGAGACCTTGGGGATCAGCTGATAGGTGATGCCGGTGGACAGCGGGTTGTAGACCAGCGCGCCCGAGCCCTTGGTCGCCTCGTAGCACTCGACGCCCTTCTCGGTGTTATAGGCGGTCTCGCATTCCGGGGTCTGGATCTTCTCGCCGCCGATGCCGCCGTCGCGCTCGTTGAGCAGCGTGAAGTAATCGTTGAACCCATCGGCATATTGCGTGCCGTTCGCACCATAAGGCCCGGTGCGATAGCTGAGGTTGGGCACCACCAGGTCGGCCATGGCCGGCGCCGCCGCCATGACGGCGCCCAGTGCGACAGTTGCAAGCTTCAGTTTCATCTTGGTCTCCTCCCCAAGGTTTTGATTGTGCCGGTTGTCCGGTCGTTAATGCGGGAACGGCCAGAGCCGCAGTTTTTCCTTCGTCAGCGCCCAGAGCCGCGCCAGCCCATGCGGCTCGACGATCAGGAAGAACACGATCAGCGCGCCGACGATCATCAGCTCGATGTGGGCGGCCAGGTCGGTGGGCCACCCGAACTGCGCCACCAGCACATTCTTCAGCAGCACCGGCAGCAGCACCAGGAAGGCGGCGCCGGCAAAGCTGCCGAAGATGCTGCCAAGCCCGCCGATGATGATCATGAACAGCACCAGGAAGCTCTTGTTGATGCCGAAGGCCTCGCTGGCCTCGGCCGCACCCAGGTAGACCGAGAACAGCAGCGCCCCCGCGATGCCGACGAAGAAGCTGGAGACGGCGAAGGCCGACAGCTTGGCGGTCAGCGGGTTCACCCCGATGATCTCGGCCGCGATGTCCATGTCGCGGATCGCCATCCACTTGCGCCCCACGCTGCCGCGGGTCAGGTTGCGCGCGACCCAGGCCAGCACGACGGCAAAGACGAGGCAGATCAGGTATTTCGCCGAGGCCGTGGTGGCGGGCCCGGTCACCGCCCAACCCAGGATGGTGCGCTCGGGCGCGTTGATCTGGCCCGAGGCGGAATAGTTGTAGAACCACGGCACCTTGTTGAAGAGCCAGACCAGGAAGAACTGCGCGGCCAGCGTCGCCACGGCCAGGTAGAAGCCCTTGATGCGCAGGCTGGGCAGGCCGAAAAGCACGCCGACGACGGCGGTGATCGCCCCGGCCAGGACGATATGGACGACGATCGGCACGCCCGGAAAGCTCGTCATCAGCTTGTAGACCGCATAGGCGCCCACCGCCATGAAACCGCCTGTGCCCAGGCTGACCTGGCCGGCATAGCCGGTCAGGATGTTCAGCCCGATGGCGGCGATGGCATAGATCAGGAAGGGCACCAGAACCGCATTGGCCCAGTAGCTGTCGATGACGAAGGGCACGACCAGGAAGGCCACCGCCAGGATCGCGTAATAGCCCCAGCGATCCAGCCGGATCGGAAAGGTCTGGCCATCGTCGCGATAGCTCGTCTTGAAATCACCCGCCTCGCGGTAAAACATCCGTTCCTCCCAGCGTCACGCCTTGCCCGTGGGGGCTTCGCGCCCCCACACCCCCGCGGGATATTTCTCCACGGAAGAACGCAAGATTCCGCGCTTCTTTCGTGTCCAAATATCCCCGCCGGAGGCATAGAATCTTTTCATCCTCAGACCCGCTCGATGATGCGCTCGCCGAACAGCCCCTGCGGCCGGAAGACGAGGAAGATCAGCGCCAGCACATAGGCGAACCAGTTCTCGGTCGCCCCGCCGACCATGGAGCCGACGAAATATTCAAACAGCTTCTCGCCCATGCCGATGATCAGCCCGCCGACGATGGCACCGGGGATCGAGGTGAAACCCCCCAGCATCAGCACCGGCAGCGCCTTGAGCGCGATCAGCGAGAGCGAGAACTGCACCCCCGATTTCGTGCCCCACATGATGCCCGCGACCAGCGCCACGAACCCGGCGATCGACCAGACCATGATCCAGATGAACTGCAGGCTGATGCCCACCGACAGCGCCGCCTGATGGTCGTCGGCCACGGCGCGCATCGCCCTGCCCTGCTTGGTATATTGCGAGAACCCGACCAGGGCCGCGACCAGGGCCGCCGCGATCATCGCCGCCCAGATGTCCAGCCGGTCGATGAAGAAGCCGTAGCCCAGCCAGTCGTTGGTCATCGTCTCGACCGTCTCGGAAATGCCTTGCGGCAGGCCCACGTCCAGCACCTTCACGTCGGCGCCCCACATCACGTCGCCAAGCCCTTCCAGGAACCAGGCAAGGCCGATGGTGGCCATGAACAGGATGATCGGTTCCTGCCCGACCAGGTGCTTGAGCACCAGCTTTTCGATGGCGATGGCCAGGCCCACCATGATCAGCGCGGTAAGCAGGATGGCGAACAGTCCCGGCACCGTCCAGCCGAAGCTCGACACATGCACGCCGAAGGCCGCGTTGATCAGATGGGCGAAGGGCACCCTGCCCTCCATGATGCCGACCAGCGTCATGGCGGCGAAGAGCGCCATCACCCCCTGGGCATAGTTGAAGACGCCCGAGGCCTTGTAGATCAGCACGAAGCCCAGCGCGACCAGCGAATACATCACCCCGGCCATCAGGCCGTTCGCCAGGACTTCGCTTGCGTAGAGAAATTCCATCCCCGCCCCCTTACTCGTGCGCCACGCCAAGATAGGCGCTGATGACCTCGGGATTGCTGCGCACCTCGTCGGGGGTGCCGTCGCCGATCTTGCGGCCGTAATCCATCACCACCACCCGGTCCGACAGGTCCATGACCACGCCCATGTCGTGTTCGATCAGGGCGATGGTCGTGCCGAATTCGTCGTTCACGTCCAGGATGAAGCGGCACATGTCCTCCTTCTCCTCGACGTTCATGCCGGCCATCGGCTCGTCGAGCAGCAGGATCCGCGGCTCGGCCGCCAGCGCGCGGGCCAGTTCGACGCGCTTCTTCAAGCCGTAAGGCAGCCGGCCGACCGGCGTCTTGCGGATGTTCTGGATTTCCAGGAAGTCGATGATCTTCTCGACCTGCTCGCGGTTCTCGACCTCTTCGCGCTCGGCGCGGCCCCACCACAGCGCCTGGCTCCAGATCGGCGCCTTCATCATGTTCAGCCGCCCGGTCATGATGTTGTCCAGCACCGACATGCCGTCGAACAGCGCGATGTTCTGGAAGGTGCGGGCCAGCCCCAGCCGCGCCACCTCATAGGGTTTCATCGGCGGGCGACGCTTGCCCTCGAACCAGATCTCGCCCTCTTGCGGGACATAGAAGCCCGAGATCACGTTCAGCATCGAGGATTTCCCGGCGCCGTTCGGGCCGATGATGGCGCGGATCTCGCCCTCGCGGATGTCGAAGCTGATGTCCTTGATCGCCGTCACGCCGCCGAAGCGCAGGGTGATGTTGCGAAGATCCATCAGCACCCCGCCGATCTGGCGGCCGTCGGCGGTGGTATAGCCTTCTTGCATGGTCATTCCGCGGCCACCTTCTGCATGGTCTGGGTCGGGAAGGTCCGGGCGTCCTCGATCTTCAGCGTGGCGCGGATCTCGCCCTTGCGGCCGTCCTCGTAGGTCACCTCGGTGCGGGTGCTGACCGTGTCGCGGCCGTTATAGAGCGCCTCGATCAGGTCGGCATATTTCTCGGCGATGATGTTGCGGCGCACCTTGCGGGTGCGCGTCATCTCGCCGTCGTCGGGGTCGAGTTCCTTGTGCAGCACCAGGAAGCGGCTGATCTGGCAGCCCGAGAGCATCGGGTCGGCGGCGACGGATTCGTTCACCGCCTCGACATGCTGCTTGATCGTCGCATAGACCTGCGGATGGCCGGCCAGTTCCTGGTAGCTGGCATAGGCGATGTTGTTGCGCTCGGCCCAGTTGCCGACCGCGGTCAGGTCGATGTTGATGAAGGCCGTGCACATGTCGCGGCCGGCGCCGAAGACCACCGCCTCCAGGATGTTCGGATAGAACTTCAGCTTGTTCTCGACATATTTCGGCGCGAACATCCGGCCATCGGCCATGCGGCCCACATCCTTGGCGCGGTCGATGATGCGCAGGTGTCCGCTCGCCTCCTCGAAGAAGCCGGCGTCGCCGGTCGCCACCCAGCCCTCGGCATCCTTGGTCGAGGCGGTGCTGTCGGGATTGTTGTAATATTCGACGAAGGTGCCGGGCGAGCGATAGAAGACCTCGCCGCTTTCGGCGATCTTCAGCTCGACGCCGGGCGAGGGCACGCCGACCGTGTCCGAGCGCACCTGCCCGTCCGGCTGCTGGGTGATGAAGACGCTGGCCTCGGTCTGGCCGTAGAGCTGTTTCAGGTTGATGCCCAGCGAACGGTAGAAATCGAAGATCTCGGGCCCGATCGCCTCGCCCGCGGTATAGCCGACGCGGATGCGGGAATAGCCCAGCGTGTTCTTCAGCGGCCCATAGACCAGCAGGTTGCCCAGGCCGTAGCGCAGCCGGTCCAACGCACCGACCGGCTTGCCGTCCAGAAGCGCCGGGCCGACGCGGCGGGCGATCTCCATGTAATGCCGGAACAGCCAGCGCTTGAAGCGGCCGGCATCCTCCATGCGGATCATCACCGAGGTCAGCTGGCCTTCGAAGACGCGGGGCGGGGCGAAGAAATAGGTCGGCCCGATCTCGCGCAGGTCGGTCATCATCGTATGCGCGCCCTCGGGGCAGTTCACGGTGAAGCCGGCCCAATAGGCCTGCCCGACCGAAAAGATGAAGTCGCCGACCCAGGCCATGGGCAGATAGGCCAGCACTTCCTCGCGCGCGGTCAGGTGGTCGAAGGAGGCGGTGTTCTTGCCGGTCTCGATGATGTTGCGATTGGACAGAACCACGCCCTTGGGCTTGCCGGTGGTGCCCGAGGTATACAGCATCACGCAGGTATCGTCATAGCCCAGTTCGGCGATGCGCGCGTCCAGTTCGTGCCCCAGTCGCTGCTGGGCGGCGCGGCCCTCGGCCTGGACATCGGCCAGCGCGTTCATGCGGGAATGGTCGTATTTCCGCATCCCGCGCTTGTCGGTATAGACCACATGCTCGACCGAAGGGGCACGGGCGCCGACCTCCAGCACCTTGTCCACCTGTTCCTGGTCGCCGCAGACGACGAAGCGGGCGCCGCAATGGTCCAGCACATAGGCCATCTCCTCGGCCACCGCGTCCTGATACAGCGGCACCGGCACCGCGCCGCACATCTGCGCCGCGACCATGGCCCAGTAATGCGCCGGGCGGTTGCGGCCGATGATGGCGACATGATCGCCGCGGTTCAGCCCCAGCACCAGGAAACCCAGCGCCAGGGCGCGGATCTCGTCCGCGGCCTCGGCCCAGGTCCAGCTTTGCCAGATCCCGAATTCCTTTTCCCGATAGGCGGGCCGGTTGCCGAAGCGTTCGGCATTGCGCGCCAGCAACGCTGGAATCGACTGCAAACCGGCCTGGGCCGCCTCAGCGTTCTGCATGGTTCCTCCCCTTGCCGTCAGGGCTCCTCTTCCCTCTGGCAATCGCAGCTTACTGCGGCAATTCTTGCGTCAGTTTTTCCTGAATCCTACGAATTGTTACAGGGACCGCGCAATGCCAGGAATGGTCATGCCCACGAACGACCGGCACGCCGAACTGACCCGCTCGGGGCTGAACCTGATCCAGCAGGCGATCTCGATCTTCGACGCCGACCTGCGGCTGGCGGTCTGCAACCGCCCCTATCAGGCGATGTTCGGCCTGCCGGACGAGCTGACCCGCACCGGCGCCACCTTCCAGGATACGATCCGCTACCTGGTCCATCGCGGCGAATACGGCCCCCAGGACGACCCCGAGGCCGCGATTCGCGAGCGCGTCGACCAGGCCCGCACCTTCCAGCCGCATTACATGGAACGAAAGCGCGCCGACGGCCGCTGGATCTCGGTCGAGGGGGCGCCGCTCAGCCAGGGCGGCTGGATCGCGGTCTATACCGACATCACCCATATCAAGCGGCAAGAAGCGCTGCTGCGCGCCCGGTCCGAGGAACTCTCGGAACTGGTGCTGGAGAATGCCGAGCGGCTGTCGGCCGCGAACCGGGCGCTGGCCGCGACCAATGCCGCGCTGGAGGAGGCCAAGCGCATCCTGACCGAATCCGAGGCCCGCACCCGCCATGTCACCGCCATGGTCCCGGCGCATATCGCGCATATGGACCGCGACTATCGCTATACCTTCTCGAACAACCAGATCTCGATGGTGTTTCCCGGGGCGAATCGCTCGATCATCGGGTGCGAATGCGAAACGGTGCTGGGCGCCGAGACCTTCGCCCGCATCCGCCCGCACCTGGACCGCGCCATCGCCGGCCAGCCGCAGGTGTTCGAGATCACGCACCCGCCCTCGGGTCGGCGCATCCGCATCGCGCTGACCCCCGACCAGAACGGGCGCGGCGTCTATATCCTGTCCACCGACGTCACCGCCGAGGTGCAGGCGCGCGAGGCGCTGACCCATGCCGCCAAGCGCGCGGTGGCGGCGCAGATGACCTCGGGGCTGGCGCATGACTTCGGCAACCTGCTGACCATCATCCTGGGCCTTCAGGGCCGGCTGGCCCGCGCCGGACTGCCGCCCGAACAGGCCGAGGACGTGCAGGCCACGCTGGCCGCCGCCCGGCGCGGGGTGCGGCTGCTCGACGGCATCTCGGCGCTGACCGGCCGGCGCGAACACCAGCCGCAGCCGGTCGGGCTGCGCGCCATGCTGGACGACCTGGCGGCGATGACCCGGCCGACGCTGGGCGCGGGCGTCACGCTGGACACCCGGATCGGCGATCTGCCGGCGCGGGTGATGCTGGACCCCGGCGTGCTTCAGGACGTGCTGCTCAACCTGATCCTGAACGCGCGCGACGCCATGCGGGGCCGCGGGCGCATCGGCGTCACCGTCCGGCCCGCCGGCCGCTGGCTGGAGATCGCGGTCGCCGATACCGGCCCCGGCTTTTCCGACGAGGCGCTGGCGCGCGCGACCGAGCCCTTCTTCACCACCAAGGGCAGCCAGGGCACCGGCCTCGGCCTGTCGATGGTCTATGACCAGATCAAGCTGGCGGGCGGCACCCTGCGGCTGGGCAATGCCGAGGGCGGCGGCGCGCAAGTGACCATCCGCCTGCCGCTGCGCGCCGCCCGCCCGCAACTGGTGCTGCTGGTCGAGGATGACGACGCCATCCGCGCCCATATCCGCGAGATGCTGACCGCCCAGGGCCATTCGGTGATCGAGGCCGGCTCGCTGGCCGAGGCGCGCGGGTTGACCGACCTGGCCGGGCTGACCATGATCCTCTCCGACCTGCAACTGGGCGACGGTTCGGGGGCGGATCTGCGGGGCCGCGGCCTGCCGCTGGTGCTGATGACGGCGCTGCCGCCGGGCGATCCGCGCAGATCGGGGCTTGACTGCCCGGTCCTGACCAAGCCCTTTGGCGACACCGAACTGGCCGTGGCCATGGCAGAGACAGATGACTGACGCCCCCCTGATCGCCATTCTCGACGACGAGCCCGAAATCCGCCGCCTGCTGTCCTCGGCGCTGGAGGAGGCGGGCTTTCGCACCATAGGCTTCGCCCGCGCCACCGAGTTCGAGGCGGCGCTGCGCCGCATCCAGCCCGATGCCTGCCTGATCGACCTGGGCCTGCCCGACCGCGACGGGCTGGCGCTGGTCCACCGGCTGGCCAGCGAATCCGGCGCGGCGATCATCATCATCTCGGGCCGGGCGCAGGTGCAGGACCGCGTGACCGGGCTGGAGCTTGGCGCCGACGACTACATCATCAAGCCCTTCGAGCCGGCCGAGGTCGTGGCCCGCATCCGCGCCCGGCTGCGCAAGCCCCAGCGCGAAACCGGGCCCGGCCGCCAGCAGGTCCGCTTTGCCGGCTGGTCGGCCGATTTCGACCGCTACACGCTCATCTCGCCCGAAGGCGCCGAGACCCCGATCAGCCATGCCGAGGCCGAGGTCTTGCGCCTGTTCCTGGACAACCCGCGCCGGCTGATCTCGCGCGCGCAGATGCTGGAAACGCTGGGCGGCACGGCGGGGGAAAGCTTCGACCGGGCGATGGACGTGCGCATCTCGCGCCTGCGCACCAAGCTGGGCGAGGATCCCAAGAACCCGCGCCTGATCAAGACGATCTACGGCGCGGGCTATATCTTTCTGGCCGAACTGGGCTAGATTGCCCCCGATCTGCCGGAGAACGCCATGCCCACCGTCTATGTCCTGAACGGCCCGAACCTGAACCTCCTGGGCCAGCGCCAGCCCGAGATCTATGGCAGCACCACGCTGGCCGACGTGGAGCGCGACTGCCGGGCGCTGGGGGCCGAGCTTGGTCTGGAGATCGCCTTCCACCAGTCGAACCACGAGGGCGCGATCATCGACCTGATCCACGAGGCGCGGCGATCGGCCCAGGCCATCGTCATCAACCCGGCCGCCTTCACCCACACCTCGGTCGCGATCCTGGATGCGCTGAACACCTTCGACGGTCCGGTGATCGAGGTGCATATCTCGAACGTCCACAAGCGCGAGAGCTTCCGGCACCATTCCTATGTCAGCCTGCGCGCCGAGGGCGTGATCGCCGGCCTGGGCATCCACGGCTACCTGCTGGCGCTGCGCCATGTGGCGAAGCTGGTGGGATAGGTGGGCTGGGGCGGTGGTTTGAGCCCGAAGCGGACGGCCGAACCGTAGCCGCACTACCTAGACGCACGTTCAACCTCCTGGAATTCAAAGCGTTGTTTGCGACTCACGAGGAAAACGCAGCAATCTGTATCGTGAACCCATTCAGAACATTTGAGGCGTGAATATGTATCACCCGCTGACCCGGAAGTACTTGTACAGCGCAACGAGGGTTTCTATGTATTTTGACGAATACGGTAACGAGAAGTCTGCTTCCGGTACGGCATTTTTCCTAAGGACAAGCGCCGGAAAGTTGTATCTTGTATCAAACAGGCATGTCTTCGATGCAAGCTACAGTGACCCCCGCAAGAAAAATTGGGCTTTGAGAAAGGTAGTCGCTGCGGGATATTGTGACGGAAATCTGCTGCCGTTTGATTTTTCCTTTAGCCCACCACAGATTCTGTTTCCAAAAAATGAGAAGGAAGATGTTGCCGCGGTTGATCTGAGCAATGTCAGAATTGACGGAGCGTTGCCAGGCAGCGTGGTACCGATTGAGGAAAGCTACTTAGGGTCAGGATTCATAACCAATAGATGACGAGAGCCGCGAGGGCGATGGCTGAGAGGAACACCTTGGGGCATCGGTCATAGCGGGTCGCGACGCG
>JAANMY010001736.1_pt1 | contig 23153 bp, 20 predicted proteins | sample 7279691 | NCBI WGS metagenome assembly JAANMY01 (sample SAMN14094543, study PRJNA606508) | bioreactor metagenome | isolation source: A lab-scale SPAN reactor treating ammonium-rich wastewater day 388 | place: Ireland: Galway | collected 2018-02-07
TCAGAGGTCGAAGTAAGAGCATCTTGAACTTGGAAACCGGAGAGTAGTAGGAAGAGATTTTTTCATCAGAAGATTTCTTGAAGAGGGAACGAGAAAGGGGCACATGAGGATTTTCTTCAAGGATGAAGTTCAGGAAAGAGAAGTCAAAGAATGCGAGGATGGCCAGGGGGTAATGTTTTGGAGTTGTTTGGGAGAACGGAAGAACTGTCTGAACCATTCATTGATTGTCTTATCAGATTTCAAATCAGACAGAGAATTATACATTGGTTTGTGAACGTCTCTGGTAAAGAGCATAGGGAAAGGTCTCCTTAAGATTTTATAGGAAAAAATACTGAAGGTATTGTACAGGATGTAAGGAGGATTTTAAAAAGAAAAATAGCTGGAATATGGCTATTTGCAATGCTTTTCAAGCCTTGCAAGACACTCTACATAAGTATAGGAGTTTAAATAACTAAAAAGTAGTATTGAAACAATTGAGGTAATCAAAACTGTACTCGAATAACAAGTAGCATCCGGCCCATATTACTTACAATTCCTCTTGCAATTTTAAATTCTGCACAAAATCGAATACATGGCATTTTCAGGTTTGACATTTACTTTTGGAAAAATTTTGATAGGCTTATGAAATGAGGCTTGAAGGTTTTTAAGCTTTTTTCGGATTAAGCCCGATAATAAAATTCATTACACGAACAATTATGAAAAATGACAGTACGAAGATAAATCAAATTTTGAATCAAGCCCTGGATTCTGCAGGCAAAGGGATAATGATACAAGATGTAAACCGGAAGGTGGTGTTCTTTAATCATGCCTGTGAAGAAATTACCCGATGGTCAAAAGAGAAGATTGTTGGGAAGGATTGCGGGGATATTTTTCAGTGCCATACTTCTACCGGTATGTGTTTGACAGAGAAATTTTGTCCTGGTGTAGATATTTTTCAGGGCAAATTTTCTAAAACTTCCAGAGAACTCATGATTACAAGGGGTGACGGTAGTGAATCATGGATAGAGGCAAACGCATCGGCTATTAGAGATGCAGAAGGAAGGGTAACGCATATCGTTACTATTATGGAAGATATTCGCGAAAGAAAAAAATTTGCAGATGAGATTCTCAAGTCAAAGACCTTATCCACCCTCGGTACGTTTGCTGCAGAATTGGCGCATGAGATTAAAAACCCTTTAAATGCCATGAATATTCAAATGTTAGTGCTCGAACGTGAAATACAGGATACCCACAAGCTAAGCAGTAAGTCGAAAAAAGAATTCCTTGAAATAGTTTCGATAGTTCAGAAAGAAGTCATCCGTTTAAGCGGATTTGTTGAGGAGTGTTTGCAATTTTCCAGAACAGGAGAACTGAACAAAAGCCTTGTCAATATAGGCGAGATGCTGAATGAGATTACTTCTTTACTTTTGCCTCAGGCTCAATTAAATGGTATTTATGTGGAATTAGATGTTATGCATGCGCTGCCGAAAGTAAAGGTGGATAAGGATAAGATGAAGCAGGCGATTCTGAACATTCTGATTAACGGTATCGAAGCAATGCCGGATGGGGGAGAAATGCGGGTGGGTGTGCATTATAGCCATGACGGAATATTGATTTCTTGTCAGGATACAGGTCCTGGAATTCCTGATGAGATTCAGGATAAAATATTTAACTTATTTTATACTACGAAAAACGGAGGTACCGGAATAGGTCTTTCCTTTGCCCAAAATATTGTCCAGGCCCATGGAGGAACGATACGATTGGAGCAAACCCCGAAAGGGAGTAAATTTATTATTGCGATTCCGGTTAACGAAAATAATTATTGAGTCTTAATTTTACAGGTAACCATAAAATTTTTGTGACAAAACCAAACCTGTTGTTGGTAGACGATGATAAGAATACCCTTGATGGATTAGTGAAGATATTGATGCATGACGGATATACGGTTTCCGGCGCCGTATCCGGTTATGACGCCCTAAATCTTCTCTCCAGGAAGAATTTCGATATTATCGTAACCGATATGAAGTTGCCGGGAATGGGTGGGATATCGCTGATTCATGAGATACGGAAAAGGGAAGAATCGGCGGCGATTGTGGTTATTACCGCATATAGTTCGGTAAAAACGGCCGTGGAAGCTATAAAATGCGGGGCAGATGACTACCTGACAAAGCCAATAAATATAGAAGAGTTAAAGGTGGTATTGGAAAAGTTATGGGAAAAGCAGCAATTGATTGCCCAAAATCGTATATTGAAGGAGAAGTTGAAAGACAGGTATAAATTTTCTGAACTCGTTGGCAGCACCTCTCAGATGCAACAGATATTTCATATGATAGAAGATGTCGCCCCCAGTACAGCTTCAATCCTGATTTTAGGTGAAACAGGAACCGGAAAAGAGCTTGTAGCCAATGCCATCCATTATCAGAGCGACAGGTCTGCCAGGCCTTTTATCGCCTTGCATTGTGCTGCACTATCGGAAGGGGTACTGGAAAGCGAGCTGTTTGGACATGAAAAAGGGGCGTTTACCGGCGCTATTCAGACCAGAAAAGGCCGGTTTGAAATGGCGGATGGCGGCACACTCTTTCTTGATGAGGTGGGCGAGATGAGTTTGAAGGTACAGGTAAAACTGCTTCGGGTTCTGGAGAAAGGTGAGTTTGAGCGTGTTGGCGGTGAAAAAACCTTAAAGGTGGATGTTCGTTTTATTGCAGCAACCAATCGGCACCTGGAACGAGAAGTTTCTGAGGGAAGGTTTCGGGAAGACCTGTTTTATCGCTTGAATGTTATTACCATCAATTTACCGCCATTAAGAGAGAGAAGGGATGATATTCCTATTCTCTCTAATTTTTTCGTTATTAAATATACGAAAAAGTATAAAAAGGAGATTAAGGGTTTTACCCCCGAGGCGATGGATGCGTTATGCGCTTATCACTGGCCGGGGAATGTTAGAGAGTTGGAAAATGTCATTGAACGGGCCATTGTACTTTGTAAAAAAAATACGCTCTCTGTTGATCATTTACCAGGAAATGTTATTCCAAATAAGGACGATATATCAGTAATCAAGATTCCACTGGGTATTTCATTAAAAGAGGCTGAAAAAGAGATTATCCAAAAGACACTCCTGATGGCACAGGGAAGCAAAAAAGAGGCTGCAAAAATACTCGGGATATCACATAGAAAAATTGAGTATAAAGTAAAAGAGTGGGGTTAATAACGAAATTTTTTCAAGCTTTTTTGTGTTTCACACCGTATTCCCGCAAATTTTTCGCTAAAAAGCATCTTTTTGCTCAGTAACTTCCTGACACACACCCCTGATAAAAAATATAACCATTCCTAACACACAACACACATAGCACTTATAACAAAGAATATAATTATCTGAGGTTTATTGGTATGCAAGTTGTTTATTACAATGAGCAACTTACATGAATTTATTTTGATGATTGTAATGCTCTTTCATCAAGTAGTTGTGTAGGTTGTAAATAATAAAAATTACGTGTAATGGATAAAATTTCTATACTTTTTAAGAGGAGGACCAACAGATGAGTTCAGTTATGGCAAATGCATACTTGAAGATGTTTCCTATGGAGGGAGAGAAGAAGATATCGGCGGGTAAGCGTAATCCGGTTTTGGACATTCCCGAATTTAACAGGGCATGGAACCTTCATAGAGAAACCAGTTTAGATATAATGAAACGTTACGAGTATATGTCTCAGTGTTTAAATTTTACCGATAAAGATACAGAGGCTATTAAGGAATCGAAAGAGATTTTAGCGCCGCATCTTGAGGCGATTCTGGATCACATCTATTGGGAAAAGCTTATAAATGATCCTTGGTTATCGAGGTGGTTCAGAGACGAGACGGGCAAGATTGCTAAGGAGTACGTTACTATCAGAAGGGCGAGGCAGAGAAGGTTCCTGCTTAAGATATTAGAGTGTAAATGGGATGAAGAATTTTGGAATTTCGTTCGTTGGGTTGGCGCTGTACATGTACCTGTCTTTGGTTTTGAAGACCTTTACATACCCATGAGGCTGAACCTTGCTCTGTGGGGTTATATACACCAGTACTTGTTTAATTTCCTTGCCGAGCAACTGAAGGATGATCCTGAAAAGTTGCGCAGGATTACTACCGCCTGGACGAAGCTCTTCTGGATGATTATCGATGTTTACCATATCGATTATTTTGCAGCATGGATGTAATTATCTATCATTCAGGTAGAGTTCTTTGAGAATGTATAATCACCCCTTTTCCTGTCAACAAAGGATAAAGGGGTGATCTTCAAAATAATCCTGGGTAATCATGGAGATATAGGTTTGAAAAGAAGGCGAATATGGAATTTCAAGGCAGAAGATTATCAGGAAGTGCGATTTTAAAAAGTAGATCTTAGCCATTCACTTTTGGTTTAAGTGGGTGTGAAGGTTGTGTTTTAAGAAGGAGGTAGTTGGAATGGGGACAAATATCATTCAGTTTGAGGGTAATTGTATTAAGTGTGTAATGTGTATTGAAGAGGCAAAGAAGGTTTTTGATTACTCAGAAGAGACAGGACCTTTGGTAAGGCATGGTGTAGATATTGCTTCTCATGGTGAAGATGTAAAGAGGGCTGTTCTTGTTTGCCCTACACAAAGAATAAAATACCATCCGTGATCCAAGTCGCACATGGTTTACGTATTCGTTGGAGATATTTTCTATGAAAGGATTATAAGAAAACAAATCCTGTGCGGCGATGGAGAGAAAAAGGAAATTCGAAAGGTAATGGATTTGTGTAATGAGACAGGGAATAAAGATAATGCTAAATTTTTCTAAACAATTTCTCTTATGACAAAGCCAAGATTATTGCTGGTAGATGATGACAAAACTACGCTTGATGGCTTGGTAAGGATTTTAACTCGTGATGAATATCCTGTTTCCGGCGTCCTTTCTGGCTCCGATGCATTAAGCCTTTTATCCAGGAAAAGTTTTGACATCATTATAACAGATCTGAATATGCCGGGGATGAATGGATTAGCCCTGATCAATGAAGTAAAAAAAAGGCATGCATCTATGATAATCGTGGTTATCACCGCATGCAGTTCTCTTAAAGCAGTTGAGGATATTCTAAAAACTGCATCCTGTGATTATTATTTGATAAAGCCTGTCGATATCAAGGAGTTAAAGGTGGTATTAAAGGATTTGTGGGAGGGGAGACAAGTGATTACCTGAAACCGGATATTAAAAAGAAATTAGGCGGTGATTTTGTATTTTGTTTAACTTGTTTAGAGAAAGGGGAAGGCGATGGGTATTGTAAAGCTAATAGGGTGGTGGACGGTTGGAGTATTCTTGAGTATTACAACCTGTGTAACAATATCGAACGTGCTTGGCGAAGAGGTAAAACAAACTGCGGCTTGGAGTCTTAGCCCGGAAGAACAGGAACTGATCAGTGTAACGAATGGGGATATTTTGGGTGAACGTGATAAGAATGGTGTTTGGGATTTTCACCTGTATACTACAGACGGTTATATAGAAATGGCTAATGGTGAACTAGTATGGGTCTTCGGATATACCCATGCTAAGGGTAGTTTTAAAGATGTAGGAGAAGTGACTACGAAAGAGCAAGTAGAACAGCTCTTAGAGCCTGTTAAAGTACCGAGTGACCCTATACACCTTTTTGTTGGTGAAAAGGCAAGGATTACCTTGCATAATACGGGTATGCATTGTGCGGATCCGAATTCAGGGATTAATCATGTAGCGCATACGATTCATTTTCATGGTTTGGATTTAACCCCTTCGGTTGACGGTGTACCCTCTTTACCAGTAGACCCAGTGCTGGAACATAAATCATTTACTTATGAATTAACGCCGCAGTATGAAGGCTCTTTTATGGGGCACTGCCATGTAGATAGTTTTAACCATATCCTTGCCGGGATGTATTTCCCTATTATTATTCATCAGGATAGGACGAAAACGGCTTACGGGTATAAGTATGACAGGGACTATACGTTGTTTTTCAGTGAGCTGTCTGCTACTGCAAATGAGCAATTACAGGAGGCAGGTGTTGTTCATGGTTTGCAGGACTGGAAGGCTGATTATTTCTTGATCAATGGGAGGACTTTTACCGATAATCTGTACCATCCTTGTTCCGTAATAAATGATCCGCGTTCAAGGATTGTAGCGTATGAGGATGAAACGGTTCTCTTACGTTTTATGGCTATCGGGGCTGATCATGTTTTTGCAATCCATCCGCATGGATACCATATGGAGGTAGTTGCGCTGGATGGAAGGAAATTAAAAAGTAGCTATGAGAAAGATACCCTTTGTATCACAAGTGGTGAGAGGATTGATGTGCTGGTAAAGATACCTCACTTCGCGAGTCAAAGGAAATGCTTGTCATGCAATTTAGGCGCAGGGGTAACAATTATGCATGATCATAACTTGCGTGGGATGGTATCGACCGGCAAGTATCCTTTAGGCGCACTGACTATCTTTGATGTGAGAAGCAAAGAGAAGGTCGCGAAGCCGGATGTTCCTTTAACAGAAGGAAAACCGTATAATCCTTTAGAACATTAAGGTAAATTTTATACTTCCATCTTCTGCAAATCTGATTTGGGATTCTCATATAATACAGTAAATTACGTCTGATAGTTTTCCTGATTTAAAATGAACTATTTTTTGGGGTAATTATGAAAGTATTCATAATTACCCCATATTTTTTTAGTTGATATAAAATTACCGCATGTTAAACTTATTTAGCTATACTACAGTATAAATTTTCAAATAGTGTGTGGAAGAAAAGTATCTTAACCCATAATAAATTCAGCTAAATGCGGGCGTTTAAATTTCATACTTTATTTAGGAATATTCGTTGATGAAAAAATGTAAGATTGTTGTTTTTCTTATCATGATGGGTTTTTATGCCACGGCGAATGGAGATACACTAACTTTAAAGAATATTAGTAAAGGTATTGATCTTAAAGTGATAGGTGTTGCGGATGAATGTATAAAAGCGATAATCTTGAAAAATGACGTAAAATCCTTAAGTATGCAATTTTCAGATACGAAAAATTATTCCGATGTGATCTTTTTGGATATTTCAAATGTGGCAATAGAATGTAAAGTTAAAGAGGTTACTAACGATTCTATACAAGTATTGATCCCTACCACATTAATTTCCGCACTCCAGATGTCTTTTCAATCCCAAGATAAACAGATCGATACGGCGCTTGCCGAAATTGAACATAAGCCAAAAATCGTAATGGACCAGATTGCCGAAGAAAAGAAATCAGAACAAATCACAGAAGGAAAGAAAGCAGAATTTCCTATAAGCGATAGTCTTGAAGAGAAGGCAATCGCTGATGAGATAAGGATGGATCAAGATAAAGTGGGTGCAGAAAAGCATTACAGGCTAAAAACAAAAAAGACAAAAAAAGAAAATCCGGCAGAAGAAGATAACTTATCAGAAATTGAGACCAAAAGTGTATTACTAGATAGCGAAATATCAGACTCGAATAGAGATGAAAAGCTGTCACAAGAAGGTGGTAAGACTTCTGGGTTGGAAGAAGAATTAAGCGAGGGTTTGACAGATAATGAAATGGATAAAGGATTGGAGAAACCAGAGGAAGAACATCTGTTAAAGGGAGATTCCATTCCGTCAACAGTACGTTTCGGCAGTGTTGAAGGGAAGATATTGCATGGCGCAAAGCCGCTTCCGGATTGTCAGGTAAAATTACAAATATTAGAAAAGATTGGTTTGTTAACAAAGGGGTACCGTCCGGTAGAAGGATCTGTGGAGTTTGAGACTGTTACGGATAAAGATGGAGTATATCATTTTATGAATATACCTCCCGGGTTGTATAAGGTGTATTGGAAACCTCTTTCTGATACTGATTGGGTAAGGCGATTTAAGATGGAGCCGGATGTAATTGTGGAGCCAGGCAAGTTAACGAACCCTAAAACCATTGAAACATTGAGAAGAACATTAAACTAAAAAAAATTTTTACTTAGTATTTAGTGTATCTGAATAATTCTGTAATCTTAAATTTGAAACTATTATTTCAACCATGAAATCTCGTATTAATGAATTAAAGTTTGATAAATATTTTTAATATCAGGGTGTATTTAAAATAAGAACTTAATAGTTAATAACTTACGTAGATTTTTTTAATTTTTTTACTTTTTAAATAAAAAGGTATGGATATTGTTAATTCTAGAAACCGTTAAAAGACTGTAAAATAAATTTTACTTGAAAGATTATAGTGGATTTCTTTAGGGGCTGAGATTCTGATTGACAAATTTACTATACAATTATAGGATAAATGTTTTATTTTACACACATAAACGCTTATTATTTTTAGATTAATTTAGGATTTTAAAATCCATAGTAACTTTTGAAAGGTTGATGGAGGTTATAATGGTAAAAAGTTTGCGACTGATGATTATCGGTGGTCTGATGTTTAGTACAATGGGTGGTATGTTAGGGATAAACCATGCTACTATGGCGGCAGAGAAAGCGCCGGCTTACCAGGAGGTTGAGGTAACTGATGGTGGAGTAATTGTTGGCACTGTTAAGTTTGATGGTGATATTCCAGCAGCAAAAGCGTTAAAAGTAGACAAGGATGAGCAGACGTGTGGTCATGATAATAAGCAATCGGAGGAGTTGGTTATTAATGGAGAATCAAAAGGCATTAAAAATGTTGTTGTTTCCTTAGTTGATATTGCTGCTGGAAAAAAGGCAGAGGTAACGACAGCCGTGTTGGATCAGAAGGAGTGTTTATTTATTCCTCATGTACTTGCGGTATCTGTCGGAAGTAGTGTCGATTTGCTCAACAGCGATAATGTAATGCATAATCTTCATTCCTGGTCTATTAAGAATCCTGGTTTCAACGAGGGTGTATCGGGCGGCGGGAAAATGACGAAAAAATTCGATATTCCGGAAATGGTAAAGATAACGTGTGATGTGCACAAATGGATGAGTGCTTTTATTGTAGTAAAGGCTAATCCATATTTTGCCGTTACTGATGAAAATGGAAGTTTTAAAATCGAGAATATCCCCGCTGGATCTTACAAAATTGAGGCGTGGCAGGAGAAACTTGGAAAAAAGACCAGTGATGTTGCTGTAAAATCGAAAGAAGAAGCTGTGGTAGATTTTGCTTTTACAAAGAAATAACAGTGATCAATAGGTTATGGTTTGTGTAAATTACTTGTTTAAAAAGGCGCACTGATAATGAATAAATTTAAGATATTACTGCAGTTTACAAGAAGAAGTTTTTTTGCTGTTGTTTTGTTGTTTCTTACATTGTTTTTTTCATCCATCTCATCTCTTGATGCATTTACACCAGATGTTTTTGCGCAAACGGTGAAAGAGGGTGAGAGTGCTGCGTCAGGTGTCGAATTACCGCAATTTGAAGCGGGAAGTCAGCCGTCAGCTCCTCTCCAAGTACCTGAAGGGGAAGCTGCGGCGGGAGCTGGAACAACAACTGCTGCGGAGGAAGAAGAAGTAGGTCCTGTTCAATACCGTCCATTTTTTGGAATAGATTCCCGCGTGGTGGTCTGGGTTGTATCGGAATTGCATCTTATGTTCGCGGCATTTGTGCTTGGCGTCCCTATTTTTGCGGTTATTGTTGAAATTGTCGGTTTTAAAGGTGGCGATGTTAAGTATGATAAGATGGCAAAAGAGTTTACCAAGCTATTGTCTGCGGCATTTGCTACAACTGCATCATTGGGTGGTTTGCTTGGATTCTGCTTGTTTGGTTTATATCCGGAATTCATGGGTCATATGACAAATGTCTTTGCACCGACTATGTATGTCTATGCATTGATGTTTTTTGGTGAGGCGTTTACGCTCTATGGCTACTATTACTCATGGGAGATCCTTAAAGGCACTGCTGCAAAGAAATGGTTCCATATAACATTAGGTGTTTTGTTGAATCTTTTTGGCACAGGACTGATGTTTTTAACAAACTCATGGGCAACCTACATGATGAGCCCTGCTGGTATTGTCCCGTCTACGGGCAAACTAGTGAGTTTATATCATGCTATATATAATCCGCTCTGGATGCCGGTAAACATTCATCGGTTAATTGCTAATGTCTGTTTTGGCGGCTTTGTGGTTGGGGCATATGCGGCAGTAAAATTCCTTGGTGCAAAGACGGAAGAAGAAAGAGCCCACTATGATTGGATGGGTTATGTGGGAAACTTTATAGGGGTTGGGGCGCTTATTCCTCTTCCGTTTGCTGGTTATTGGTTAGGAAGGGAAGTCTATAGTTCTAGTCCGGTAATGGGTAATATTATGATGGGTGGTGCTTTCTCATGGACATTTATTATCCAGGCCATCTTGATTGGTATGCTCTTTATTGGTGCAAATTATTATTTATGGCTTGGAATGGGAAGAATTAAAGGCTCGGAGCGATATACCAAGTTTATTAAATATCTCATATTTGTTATCTTTATGTGTTTTGCTGTGTGGTTAACCCCTCACAATCTTCCTTTGAGTGGTGAAGAAAGGGCTATGATCGGTGAACAGTATCATCCATTCTCTAAATACTTTGGGGTCATGGCAGCAAAAAATGCTGTTGTTAACCTGATCATTCTCGCGACTTTTTTTTCATTCCTGATCTATCGTCGAAGCAACAAGGGAGAGATTATCCCGTTTTCCGAACAGGGAAAGGCTGGTAAGATTGGGATATTCTCGGCATTGATTTTCTGTTTATTGATGTTGGTCTCCTATGCGATTTCACTCAATTTTGTTGAGCTGGAGGCTAATATAAAAGTCTTTGTGAAGCCGTTGATAGGTGCGCTTTATATCCAGTCTTTCTTTGTGTGTCTGGCTGCTTTCCTGACTTTTAAGAACAAAGGAAAGTTAGGGCAGGCTATATTATTTGCCGTGACAGCATGTATTGCAGTGCTCTACTTCTGGTATTATGGTTTCCAGGTTATGCAGAAAGCAAACCTGGTATTGCGATACTTATCGGTAACGCAGGTTGCCATTGTGATGAGTTGCTTGATCATGAATGCTATTACAGACGTCTTTATTTTCCGCAAAGCGAAACTTGTGGGAGGTATTGTATGGGGAAAAATGCCGGTCAGATCTCAATATGCCCTGATACTTTTGTGTGTGGTTATTGTTATTCTGATGGGTTTAATGGGTTTCATACGTTCAGGTTTGCGGATGGATTGGCATATTTACGGTGTTTTACAAGATACATCGCAATGGGCGTACACTCCGACTCTGGCATATATGGGAAGAATTGTCGGTTTGATCGTAGCTCTATTCCTGGGTTTGGTTGCTTTCGTGTTCTGGTTGGCTAATTTGGGAGATAAAAAAGAGAAGGAAAAAGTGAAGGATTATGAGTATGAGAGTAAGCCAGAAGGAATAGCGGCTGGATATACCGATACTCATTAAACTGTATGGTGGATTATGGCTGCAATCGAGTGCAATGTAAACGTTGTGAATTAAGAACGTAGAAGATTTATCTGGTAAAATCTTAAGATGTTAAAATGAAGGCATAGAGAACTTATGAATAAAAGCATGTTAAAAATTACGGCTTTTGGAGTAGCGGTTATAGGGTTTTATATTTATATCACGATATATGTGGCCGGACTTTCTGGTACAGGGGGAGGGGAGTCCGCAGGCGGTGTCAGCCCTGAGGCAGGAGAAAAGATATTTTGGGGGGATGGACAATGTAGTACGTGTCATAAGATAGGAACAAGCGGAAGCGCTACGAGAGGGCCTGATCAGGATGGCCTGGCATCGAGGGCAGAAGAACGCGCAAAGGAATTGGGAATGGCTTCTGGATTGGATTATCTTATAGAATCCATTGTTGACCCGGAAAAGTATATTGTAAAGGGTTATGATAAAATTATGCCCAAGGTATTCGATCCGCCTATTATGCTCTCACGCGAGAAAATACTTGCGGTAATTGCATATCTTCAAACTTTAGGCGGGGAGGCAGACATCGGTGCTCTTATGAAGTATAAGGATAAAATACCTGAAGCATCAAAAAAGAAGGTAAAGCCATGGGTGCCTCCGATGGTTGTCGATGCGAAAGAAGGGGAAAAGGTATTTTTCGATGAAACACGTCCTGTTACCTGCGGAAAGTGCCACGTTGTGAATGGAAAAGGGAAGAAGGTCGGACCTGAGCTTACCGGTATAGGTGCAATTCAAACACCGGAGTATTTTTTAGAGTCCATTTTAACGCCTAGCGCGAAGATTGTAAAGGGGTACGAGACTATGTACGTGATAACAACCGATGGAATTCCCTATAATGGATTAATAAAAAGTGAGACGGATACGGAGCTTGTATTATTGAAGGAAGAAAGTGGCGAGATCGAAGAAGTAGTAATCCCGAAGGGTGATATTGAGGAAATGAAAAAACAGGAGGTTTCGATCATGCCAGGAAACATCAGTGAATTGTTGAGCGTTAAGGATTTTTACGGGGTTGTATCCTATTTACAGAGTCTAAAATAGATCAAAGACGTTGTCGTATATGCGAAGGAATAATAGTTAGGAGTATTATGAATGGCTAAAAAACGTAGTGCATTTTTGATGATATGGGTAATCCTGGCTGTCATCTGTTTGTTCATGTTTCTCAAATATGCTTCACCAAAAGTCTTTCAGATTTTGATGGCAAAAAGTCATCCAATGCCCACGCCAAGTACCTTGATGATGTGGTATATGATAATGGGTGTTTTGGCCGGACTGGTGTACGCAACTACCAGTAATCAGAAGTTTGCTGATTTTTTAAGTTTTCTCCTGCCAAGTCGTGGGCCGATAATAAAATCGTTGCTGCAGAAATTATTGTTTGTTTCATTTCCGGTTCTTGTAGGTTGGTTTGTGTATTCCTGGTCAATTCCCGGCGCTGCCTCTCCTGTAGAATTAAGGATCCAGCATCCGACATTGCCTCAGGAATTTGAAAAACTTGAAAATCCATTTCGGCAAAAGGATGCTGATACTCAGAGGAAAAGTATCGAAGAAGGAAAAATACTTTTTCAGACATATTGCCGTCCCTGTCATGGTTCAAAAGCTGACGGTAACGGTCCGTTTGCTAATTCGTTTCGGCTGAGGCCTATTAATTTCCAGGATCCGGGAACCATTGCAACCGTAGTAGATAATTATCTTTTCTGGCGTATTAAAGAAGGCGCTCCTGGTCTTCCTTCGGAATCTACACCGTGGGACTCTGCGATGCCTTCGTGGAAAGATGATTTAAAGGATGATGAAATTTGGATGATTATTATGGGTGAATACGATACCGCAGGCGTTATGCCTCGGCAAAGAGAAAAGCTTGAGTAAAGCGAGTTTGGTTAAATTAATTTAATCTAAACAGTAATGAGAGCATTATTTAAAAACAGTAAGGGAAGAAGAGCAAATAAATACTATGATAAAAGCATGTAAAAAAGTATTAGTTGGTTTTGGGTTAATTGGAATATGCACAATTGTCTTTGGGACTGCTTCAGATGTATTTGCTCAGGCATCGCATTTGTTTAGAACGTATAAACACGAAGTACCTCCCAAATTACCTGAGACGCCAGATGCTACCGCTGAAGGAAAAAAGATTTATGAAAAAAGATGCTGGTATTGCCATGGGATTGAGGGTAAAGGCGATGGGCCTGCCGCTAAAACAATGTTTCCAAAACCAAGGAATTTTACCAGGAATGAGTACAAGGTTCGCTCCACCGCTTTTGGTTCGGTTCCAACTGATGAAGATTTATTTCGAATTATTACAAGCGGTATAGAAGGAACTGCTATGCCCTTTTGGTATACTATTAGTGAGACAGAGCGCTGGCAAGTTCTTTATTACATTAAGACATTTAATGATCAGTTTAGAAAAAGTGATGCAATCAAAACGGTATCTGTTGGAAGTGTTGCATCAACGCCTGAAAGTGTAGCGAGAGGGCAAGAGTTGTTTAAAGAGATGAGGTGTTTTGAATGCCATGGAGAAGATGGGAGAGGGAACGGACCATTAACTGTTGCTTTGCAATCGGAATGGAATTTACCCTATCGGGCCAGGGATTTAACCAAGGGGTGGCTCTTCAAAGGTGGTAATACAATAGAAGATATTTATCGTACGGTCTCAACCGGCTTCAATGAAACTCCCATGGGCTCTTATTTAGAAAAACTTGCTGATGAAGATCGTTGGCATGTTGCCCATTATGTGAAAAGTATAGCAAAAGACATGGTTTCGGACGTAGTAATTAAAGCAAAATTAGTAGAAGATGATCAGTTACCAGTTGATGCTTCAGACAATTATTGGGACAAGGCAACCCCAGTTGAGATTCCATTAGCTGGACAAATTATTGCAACTCCCCGGTTATGGACACCCTCAATCGATGCAATTAACGTTAGGGCGATGTATAACAAGGATGAAATCATGTTTTTGCTTGAATGGGATGATGCTACGAATAAGCAGGAGGATGTTTTTCGTGATGGGGTTTCTGTGCAATTTCCAACGAAAATCCCTGAATCATTAAAGAAACCCTATTTTGCAATGGGGGATTCCAGTGGGGCAGTGAATTTGTGGTCATGGAAGGCGTACTGGCATGAGGGTTTTGGCGCTATTATTGAGGCCCCGGAAACAGAATCTGGAGAAGTAAGCGAGTTAAATGCCAAGAGTTTTAAAAATGTAACAACTCAGCCACCTGAGAGTCAAAATGTAAGTGGAAAAGGTGTTTATCAGAATGGAAGATGGAAGGTTGTCTTGAAAAGGTCTCTTAAAACAGATGATGTAAAGGGGGATATTCAATTTGAGACTGGCAAATTGATTCCTGTGGCATTAGCGGCGTGGGATGGTTCTAATAGTGATACCGGTGCTCAAAAATCCGTCTCAGCATGGTATTATGTTTTGCTGGAAAAACCTGTACCGAGGACCATTTTTGTTTATGTATTAGTTGCTATCATCATGGGAGCAAGTGTTGAACTCTGGTTTATTGCTAGGTTACGTAGGTTTCCACCAAAACTAGAAGAAAATGAATAAATTGAAATGAAGATGAATTCTAAAGTTAAGAATCACTCAGAGATAATATTTCTTGTTAAGGAGTTTGTATGAGAATAAGATCAATGGTCTGCTTACCCCGGAGAACAATGCTGGCTTCCCTTGCTATGGTTGGCCTGTCATTGATGGCATTTCTAAGTAATTCTTTTGGACAAGAGCGAAAAATAGATCAGATCTATTTAGATTTAGACAAAAAATACCGGATTCCAGAGCAATGGACGGTTCTTCCCTTTGAGCTTGAAGACCCTTATAAGAGGATTAAAAATGGGCCGCCACTGGTAAATGTTGTGAATAAGGCTAAGGTGGAATGGATATCCCGGTGGATTGCTAATCCAAAAAAAGTAGTACCAAATGCAAAAATGCCGGATCTTGGTTTAAACTTTGAGGAAATTAAGGCTGTTATTGTTTATTTGAGTAGTATTGCAGATAAAGAGGTTCCACAGGTGGCCTGGGATGCATTTTTGCTGAAAAAGGATGACGAACTTTCAGATGACGAATATGATAAGATGGACAAGATTTATAATAGTGGAAAAGGTGTGTGGGGCCGTGCTCGGTGTACGATTTGTCATCCTATTAAAAGTGTTGGCGGCAATGTGGGTGTAGGACCAGATTTAGGTGAGATTACAACAAAGATAAACAGAAATTGGTTGTATGACTGGCTGAAAAACACGAAGAGTCATTTCCCGGATACTATGATGGCGCAATTCCGATTTTCTGATAGCGAGATAAGAGATATTGTTGAATTTATTATGCGTGATACCCAGTTTATGCCTGAAGAAGCAGATGAAGAAGAGACTACAGAGGCGAAACCAGAACAGCAGGAGATTCAGGTGTTAACGGAAAAGGAGTTTAGTAGCATAAGAAAAGATAATGCGCTGGCTGAAAAAGGAAGGGATATAGTTGAAAAAGCCAGATGTTTTGTTTGTCATGATGTAAAAGGTATCCCGGAATTGATGCCGGTTGTGGAAAAGAAACGGGATAATTTGGCAGGCTTTGAAAAACTTCTCTATGAAATACGTTGTTTGGCTTGCCACAGGATACAGGAAAAGGGCGGAACGTATGCCCCTAATTTAACGTTCGTTGGTAATAAGATTAAAATGGGGTGGGAACAAGAATTTTTACAAGCGCCGGATATTATACGCCCTTTAAGTCAGCAAATGCCAAAGTTTAACTTAATCGAAGAAGATGCGAAAGTTGCTACTGAATTTATGGATAAGTATTTACTTAATAAAGAGCTTCCACAGGATGTTTTTAAGGGTGAGGCGCCTTCTCCGGAAATAGTTTCCATGGGTGAAAAATTATTTTATGATAAGGGTTGTAATACCTGTCATGCTGAAGGAACTAAAGGAGGTGGGGTGGTTGGTCCAAACCTTGCTACTGTTGGAGATCGATTACAACCAGCGTATATATTAAGTCACATAAAAAATCCGCAGCAAGCAAATCCACAAGCTTTAGAACCGAACTTTAATTTATCTGAAGATGAATTAAAGGCTATGGTAGGTTTTTTAGTGGACCACGTGAAGAAGAAAGAGGAAGGTAAATAATGGGATATTTTTCATTTGGTAAAAAGATTATGATTTTACCGGTATTTGTTGTAAGTGTGGTGATTAGTGCATATAACATTGCAAATGGTTTGGATGTTTCACCGCGAGACCAGGTGTTTTTGCTTTCACCAAAAAAAACCTTTGAATATTATTGTTCGCCCTGTCATGGAACGAAAGGGAAAGGTGATGGGACATTTTTTACCATAGATTTAAAACCTAAACCGAGAAATTTAACAGATCTCGATTATATGAGCAAAAGGACAGATGACCAACTTATAAAGTCTATTACGGATGGATCTAAATCTGTCGATAAATCAAATCTTTGTCCTCCCTGGGGCCATACTTTAACTGAAAAAAGGATTAAGGAATTGGTGGCTTATATACGAAGTCTCTCTACGCAAACAACGGAGAAACCCGTTGTTGCTGCAAAGGAACAGATTGTTGAAGAAGCAAAAGATACTATTTTTAAGACATCGGTTCGATGGGCATTTGTGGGCGTGGTCACTATTGCATTAGCTATAGGGGCTATTAGTGAGTTGAAAAAACTCAAGAGTGAAACAGTATAATTTTTAAAACTCAAAGAAACATTTTTATGTATAAGAAAATATTTATTGCAATTGATAATTCATGTCATTCAAATTTTTGTATCGATTTGGGAATTGACCTTTCGAGAAAACTTCATTCTCATTTAATCGGATGTCATGTCTATGATGCTTCTCTGCATCAAAAGCGATTCCGCGATATGGAGAAGGGTTTACCACAGCAATATCAAGACGAAAAAGTTCTTCACCGGCAAAGAGAGCTTCATACTTCGTTGATTAATATGGGGCTGAAGTTGATTTCTGAATCGTATCTTGATGTATTTAAAAATAAGTGCCTCAAAGCTTCGGTGACTCATGAAGAACTCTTGCTGGAAGGCAAAAATTACTATGAGATTAGTAAAGAGGTACAGAAAGGTTGTTATGATTTACTTATTCTGGGGGCTCTGGGTTTAGCAGCAGTAGATACTAGCGTAGTTGGTAGTGTTTGTGAACGTGTTATCAGGCGTGCCAAAACAGATATTCTTGTGGTGAAAAATAAACGTTTGGAAGGAAAGGTTGTAGTTGCGGTTGATGGTAGCCCCGCATCTTTTTCTGGTGTTAAAGCCGCACTCACGTTTGCTCAAATGTTCGATCTCACTATTGATGCCGTATCTGTTTTTGATCCGCATTATCATCGTGTTGCTTTTGAGAGTATTGCAAAGGTGCTTTCAAAAGAGGCAGGCCAAATTTTCAGATTTAAGGAACAGGAAACGCTCCATGAAGAGATTATCGACAAGGGATTAGCAAAAATATATCAGAATCATCTGGATCAGGCAAAATGTATAGCAGAAGGTCGTGGCGTGAAGATCAATACAATACTTATGGATGGTAAGCCGTATGATCAGATAATAAAGTATATCCATAATGAAAAGCCCTCACTGTTAATTTTAGGACGTACTGGTATCCACAATACGAATGGCTTGGATATTGGTGGTACTACTGAAAATCTGTTAAGGTTGGCGCCATGTAATATATTACTTATAGGTGAGAATGCAGGGGTAAAATCAGAAAACGCAATGAATTTTTCAGATAGTAGGATTGTGCCTGAGAAAGAGAATGTTTTTGCTATGAGTTCCTATAATCTACCAATGGAAGAAAATGGTGAGTTAAAATCGATTGACAGAGATCAGGAGCTTTGTACAGAATCTGTTGGAAAGGGGCATAAATTAGTAATTTGGACAGATGAGGCTCAAGAGCAAACAGAACGTATCCCTCCCTTTATCAGAGGAGTTGTCAGAAAGAAAATTGAGGAATTTGCGCAGGAGAAGGGATATTGTGAAATAACTGTGGAGGTTGTCAATAAGGCGAAAGCCGGGCTTATGGGCGACAGTATGTTACATAAGACTTAGTAAGATACTACCTGGTGTAAAATGAACCAGTTTTAATTCAGGAAGTGTTGATTTTTTTGGATATAAATATAGCTATCAGCTAACCATCGTTTATATCTACCTCGAGATGTGTGCGTTATTATGTCCTCATTGGTTTCCAATCCACTAGTTGATATGGAAGTTAATACTAAACATCAAGATGAACTATCACCAAATAGATATAGCAAAATTAGAAAAGATTGTGAATCTCTTGTTCGTTTCAATTTCTTAATCTATATTTCAGTTATGCATTATTTATTTCAGTAAGAGGTGGTTTTATTATGGAATTTTTTAAATAGCAAGAATAGTTAATATGTTTATACTGAAATAACATAGTAAAGGTGCTTTACTTAAGGATGTGTTGGTTTTAGGAAATGGAACATATTTTGCTGCATTAATGAATTTTGTCTAAACCTGTAAAAATTTTTGATTTATCAAAATTTAATTACAGTAGTGGGAAGGAGGAAAGTGGAATTAATGTGATTTCTTTTCGTAACGTACTCAATAAGAGAAATGAAGATATAAATCTATTTAAAAATAGTTGAAAATGAAGTTTTTAGAGGAGGAGAGGGAAATGATGAAAGGTTATAGGATGTTAAAGAGATATGGTTTAACCCTCCTAAGCTGTGCTTTGCTTAGCGCTACGGTATACGCAGCTGAGGAAACAGCGCCAGGGGTTAAAGGGATGAGCGAAGAAGAATTTACTCCTGCAAAGGATGTTTTGACCGTAAAGTATGTGCCGGTGGAAAAACCGTATCATATGGATGTTGAATCGCTAAGAGGTTCGTTCAAAGAAGCTTCGGGAGTTAATATTGGGTTGCAAATACAAGATAAGGCATTTCCAAATGGTGGAGGTTCTATAAATAGCGCAGAGGTAAAGGCAATTCATGATGGGATGATGATTTACTTTCAAATTACGTGGAGCGATCCAACAAAGAATGCAAGGGCGATTGCTGCTCAGGAATTCAGAGACGCCGTTGCTTTGATGTTTCCTTTGGGCGCTGTAGAAATAACACCGGCAGAACATTTTAGTCCGAGGATGGGAGATAGAGAGAAACCGACAAATCTTTGGCACTGGAAATCGGACTGGGATGCTGATTTACTTGTGAAGGGTGAATTAGAGGATGTTGAGGCGCAATATCCGAATATGCATGATGATTTTAATACTAATCCATACAGTGTATATTACCACAGGGACTTAATAACCAGTGTTGCAGTTTTGTCCGGTGGTAGGGCAGCACACAATTTGCTCTCTCAGCCTGGAAGGGGAAGATCCGTAGAGGATTTGAATGCAGAAGGCTTTGGTACCCTTACCACTCAGGACCATCAGGATGTAAATGGATGTAGTAAATACGAAGATGGTGTATGGACTGTAATTATGTATCGTCCGTTGATAACAGAAGATCCTCATGATGTGCAATTTGTTCCTGGTGGAAAAACCTTTTTTAACATGGCTGTATGGAATGGTGCGGAAAAGGATAGGAACGGACAAAAAAACATATCTACTCAATGGCATCCTGCAACGCTGGAAAAGGTTGCTTGGCAATAGTTTACTCTGTGGAAAATAAAGTTAAGGAGGATTAAAAAAATGACACTAGTACATAACTGGCATCTAGGGAGACGTATGGAGTATCCCTATTTTGAATCCAGACCAAAAAAGCAGTTTGCAGCAATATTTAACATCAATAGGTGTATTGCCTGTCAGACTTGTACCATGGCTTGTAAGAGCGCATGGACGTATAATAAGGGACAGGAATACATGTGGTGGAACAATGTGGAAACGAAGCCATACGGTGGATACCCCCAATCATGGGATGTTAAGACGTTAAAGCTCATCGATAACGGTGAAAATACCTGGTATACCGATGAGAAAGATGAGAAATTATCCCCGTACGGTGTGTATGAAGGTGATACTATTTTTGAGGCATCTGCAAAGAAGAACCTGAATCAATGGGCGGTAGGGTATATTCCTGAGGATAAAGAATGGAGAGCGCCCAATTTTGGTGAAGATGTAGCAAAGAGTAATAATAAGCCAGATGAATACTCTTCATTGCCGGAGCATAGCCGATGGTTTTTCTATATTCAGAGGCTTTGTAATCATTGTACGTATCCTGGCTGCTTAGCTGCCTGTCCGAGAAAGGCAATTTATAAAAGAAAAGAGGACGGAATCGTTCTCATTGACCAAAAAAGGTGCAGGGGATACCGAAAGTGTGTTGAGCAGTGTCCCTATAAGAAACCGATGTATAGAGGTTTGACCAGGGTAAGCGAAAAATGTATTGCCTGTTATCCTAGGATTGAGGGGAAAGACCCCTTAACGAAGGGACGTCCTATGGAAACCCGGTGTATGTCTGCCTGTGTAGGGCAAATTCGGTTACAGGGATTTTTAGATGATAATCCGAAAAACCCAGTAACTTGGCTAATCAGACATCATAAGGTAGCACTACCGTTGTATCCGCAGTTTGGAACGGAACCGAATATCTATTACATACCACCGAGATGGGCGCCAAGATCATATTTAAGGCAGATGTTTGGTCCTGGTGTAGACGAAGCAGTTGAGAAATTTATGGTACCCTCAAGAGAGTTATTGGCAGTTATGTCTTTATTCAGGATGACACAAACAATTGTATTTGAATACAAGATTGAGGAAGGCCCTAAGGTATTTGAGACGGTAATTCATGGGAAGAAATTTGAGATGTTCAACGATACTGTTATTGGCTTTGGTGAGGATGGTCAGGAGATTGTGAGAACAACGGTAGAAGAACCTCTGTATATTAGAGACCCAAAGCATTACAATTCAATTTAGGATTGAGGTTTATTATGGAAGTAAAAAGTAGTAATCTTTTGGATCAACATGTTCCACCTGGTGTAGAGAATATGCTGACGCGTAGTATTATGTATCATATTCTTTCTGCGTGTTATCTCTATCCAATAGAAAAGAATCTTTCGATTTTTAAGAGTTCTGATTTTGAAGAATACAAAAAAAACCTGGAGCTCTGTTATAAGGAAATTGACGATGTGAGTGAGTTGCGCAGATGTTTGGATGCAGTACATCAGTTGCATGATAATACCCCTATTGCAACCTTGCAGAAGGTATATCAGCGCATTGTTGGTCATACGATATCGAAAGAGTGTCCATTGTATGAAACCCAATATGGTTCTGCGCACATATATCAACAAACGCATGAACTAGCAGATATTCAGGGTTTTTATACTGCCTTTGGATTGGAAATATCTGATGTAGAGAAAGAACGAGGCGATCATGTTAGTGTAGAACTGGAATTCATGCATTTTTTGTTGTATAAGCAAGCTTATGCGCAAGAAAATGATGGAGAAGAAAAGGCGCAAATATGCGTAGATGCACAAAAGAAGTTTCTCAAGGAACATATTGGGAAATGGGTGCCGCTTTTTGCGATTTTGTTTGGCAGAAGGGCAGAAGAAGGTTTTTATCATGCATTAGCTGTATTAACAAAAGAGTTTATGAGATTAGAGATGAAGTTGATGAATGTGAAAACTGAGATGTTTAAAGAATCTGATCTAAATCAAGACATGGTAGCTGGCGCTCCGGATGAGTGTTTATCCTGTGCTTCTTCAGAAGATAGTAATTTAGATTAAATGGAGTTTGTATTGTATGAAAATTGAATTTGATCCAAATTTAATCGAAGAAGCGATTTTCCGGGAATTAAAGGTAAAAGAGGAAAAAGGTGATTATACTCTTACGAATGAATATCACGCTCTTACTGACCCTGTCTACGAGAATTTTCCTTTGGATGAAAGGCCGGCGCAATTTAAAAAGATTGAGTGGGATTTTTTTAAGAAACTTGGCTTTTTTAACTTGATTAAAGAATCTTTCGATGAGTTTCCCGATCTTGAAGGAAAAGTTATCGGTGGGGTGATAACAAAGGCAAAAAATCCTTTTGATGAAGGCTCTAGTCTTATGAAAGGGCCAGGTGAAGGAACTGAGCAAAAACGGATTATTATAAAATTGTTAATTGACCGCTTTCAGGAAATTGCATATCTAAAAAAATTGATTCGTCATGAATTAATGCATGTTTCCGATATGCTCAGCGAATCTTTTGATTATAAGGATGAACGTCTCGGTTGTAATCCTATGGAAGAGAGTATTATTACGGAAAGATATAGTATCTTTTGGGATATCTTTGTAGATAGCAGGTTGATAAGAAAAGAGAAGGAAACCATTTCAGATAAAGAAGGACGATATGCAGAGTTTGAATCACTGTATAAAAAGATTCCAACAGAAATAAAAGCTGCAATTTTTAATGTTCTCTGGCAAGACGAATGCTTAACACATAATAAGATATTAGAGTTGGCGAAAGATGTAAATAAGGTGATCAAGATTTCAGAAGGATTGCCAATAAAGCACGTTCAAAAAATGAAAAAAACACTCTTGCCTGGAGCACAATGTCCTTTGTGTCAATTTCGTACCTATAATTGGGTTGAAAATCTCAATCATGATTCTTATATCATAGATAATATTAAGAGAGATTTCCCTGATTGGGAGCCTGACGATGGTGTTTGCGAGAGATGTATAGAGGTGTATAAGGTACGGAGTTCCGTTTGTTAATTATAGGGCTTTAATAGTTAAAATTTTTATATAAATGTTTTTATTTGAGAAAGGAGTAGGAAGTATGAAACTTACGAGGAGGACTTTCCTACAGGTGACAGGCGCAACGGGTGCGACCTTTACCCTTGCCAATAAGGCAATGGCGT
>JAANMY010001738.1_pt1 | contig 23143 bp, 27 predicted proteins | sample 7279691 | NCBI WGS metagenome assembly JAANMY01 (sample SAMN14094543, study PRJNA606508) | bioreactor metagenome | isolation source: A lab-scale SPAN reactor treating ammonium-rich wastewater day 388 | place: Ireland: Galway | collected 2018-02-07
TCTCCGATAACCGGTACGTTACCTTCCGAAGTTCTGAATTCATAAAGTGGCGACCTTTTCAAATCCACCACTTCGTCCCTGATTTTTTTCATTTGTTCAGACCGTTCTTCTTTTGAGGGTTTGATCATAGATAATCTTTATTTTTCTTCTTGAAGTTAGGCCACTGGGAATGCATGGGATCAGGGAATTTTTCCAAAGCAAACCACCCTATCTCATCAAATTTATGTGGCTCATTATTTTTTACATTGTTCTTGTTGATGTGGACCTTGAAATCAAGACCAATCCAGTGCGTAGGACCTTCTTCAGTTTTTCTGTGAATGTCTCGGAATCCCATGAATTCAATCTTCAAGACACTTGTATCAAATTCTTCTCGTATTTCTTTTCTTATTGTTTCTTCTACTGTATAACCCATCTCTACCGCTCCTCCACAAAGATCCCATCCCCCATGCTCATCACGGCAATTTTTTCCTCTTTTGTTTAACAAATAGTTCCCATCGCCATCATGTAAAAGACAGCACACGGTTATAGCTGGATAATCGACACCTTTTTTCAGAACGAGATTTTGTGTGTGATTCATATTGCTCTTTCTACTTTCAATTTTTTAACTTTTAACTTCTTACCTCGGTTATATTCCCCGATTTCGCTATTAGATTTTATCACCCGGTGGCACGGAATTTTTGGGTCGTAGTTTTTATTCAAAATGTTGCCAACAGCCCGAAATGCTTTCGGACTGCCGGCCTTTTCCGCCACTTCTTTATAGCTCAAAGTTTTGCCTTTCGGAATTTTTAAAACCACATTTAAAACTCGATCCTTAAATTTCATATTTCTCTCTACTACTATACTATATAGTATAGTAGTAGGTTAAAAATCGTTAAAAAAGAGTTTGTCCTTTAAGGTTGGGTTTAATCTCGGCGTCTTTTTCCTGTATTTCCGGCTTTTTCTTTGTTTCAACGTTCTTTTCATACAAATTTTTGATAGCTAAAGCCGAATTTTGCCGATAGACGCAATGCTCGCAAAGTTCGCCCGGCTCCGGTAATTTTTCTTGCTTGAGAAGCTGTTCAATATCTAAAATTGCCTGCTCCACCCAACTTTCGTTTCCTTTGTAAGCAATAATATCCACATCAAACTCCAACCGGCCGTCAAAGGCCTCTTCATCTTTCCGGCCGTTGACATAAACAAAGTATCCGGTGTCTGAAACTTTAAAATTATTTTGCCTGAAAAGCCATTGGTAAATTTCCATCTGTCTTTTATAGGCCTGTTGCCACCTGCCTTCCAAATTCGGCTTCTCACTCTTACTTGTTGCTTTGTAATCAACGATGTGGAGTTCTTTTGTCTCGTCGTTAATCCAAACATCATCAATCGCTCCGAAAACCAAAAAACCGGTTTTCGGATGCAGATATTGAATACCAGTAAAATTGTGTCGCCATTTTTCCATTTCCGAGTGCTCAAAGGGAATGGCTTTAATACCGTATTTTTCCATCAGTGGGTGAGCTTGTTTTCCGGCGCGATGAATGTCAAATTCTTTTTTTAAAAGATGGTCGACCGCGCTGTTTAAGGTGAAAGCCGGCATTCCAGGCCTTTTAACTTTGAGTTTTTGGTCTAGATAAAAACACCTCTGACACTCTATAAAAAGGTCGATTTTTGACCGGCTTAATTTTTTCTGGTTTCTAGTCGGCACTTTTTAAAGTTATATTTCTGGCCCTTGATAGTCGGATGCATTTTTCTGAATTGTCTTTCTGAATTTGTCCTCAACAAACCACATTAAGGTAAAGGTCAAAAATGCCAAGAAAGCGGCAAAAACAGCCAATCCGAAAAGCTTAAAACCAACAGCAATTCCGATACCGCAAGACACCCAAAGTCCGGCGGCAGTGGTTAGACCTTCAAGCTTGTTTTCTTTGAGAATAATAAGTCCGGCGCCGATAAAACCGATGCCGGTTATAATGCCGGCGGCAAGACGCATTGGGTCAAAATTTGTTATGCCGATAAAGTTTTGGTTTACCAAGACAGACGAGATGATTAAAAGACAGGCGCCCATTGAAACCAAACCGAAAGTTCTAACACCGGCGACCTTGCCGGCAAAAGTTCTCTCTAACCCCAAAATAACGCCAAGGGCTAAAGCCAGAATTAGCTGAAGATAAGGCATGTATTCTTGTAATAACTCCATATTGATTTTTAAATTTCACAAACTAAATTTATTTCTCTTTTTACTTCATCCATTTTTTCGCTACTGATGCCTATAGATTTTAACAACCCCTCGTTATTATGCAATTTTTTGCACAAAACCTCTCCGCTTTTTAGGGCTTCTATTTTTTGCTTTTGACTTAGGGTTGTAAGGCAAGTCAGGGGGTGAAGACCGGAATCTTCTATCATGTCTTGCAGATTGCCCTCTTTGGGATAATTCCAGCCGATCATTGTCATACCTTTGCACTTTCCGTATTTAAAAGCGCTTGAAGTAAATTTGGTGTTTGTGATGAGCCAATTTTCATTGAATTTTCTTTTCCCTCCATAATCGTATTCTTTCTGCAATAGGTCTTCAAAGCGGGCTTGAACATAGAGTGCCACCTTTAAATCGCTTCTGATCCCGTGTTCATTGTGAAATTTTGCCTCTATCGCAATAAGTTTGTTTTCATTGAACGCCAGAACATCAAGCTCGTGTTCGGCACATTGGCCAGTGACAATTTCTCCAACCAGAGTTTGATAACCTTTTTCTTTTAAAATTTCAGCGATGAATTTTTCAAAAGGAAACCCAGACGGTCCGAGCGCTAACACTGCGTTTTTTAAAGAATAACTGACGGCTACTTTTTTCGAATGTTTCTCTAATAAAAATGCCGAGTGTTTGGCGATTTGGTCGGAACTCATTCCGTCTTTCAGCTCTCTTTGTATGTGTTCTGCTATTTCTACAGCGAGATCTTGGTTGGCGCCGGAATTGATCAAAGAATTAATTAACTTTTCTTTGTCAAAATCTTCTAATTGCTTGTCTGCTTTTAAAATTTTTGTCATTTTAAATTATTGTAAATTTAAATATTTTCTTTTGTTTAGAACATGTTCTTCATGAGTCGCAGCGTAATACATGTTACCGAGTCTGTCAGACAAGAAGTACAAGAATTTTGTCTCAACCGGTTCAATTGCCGCCAAAATCGCGTCGATGCTGGGGTTGGCAATCGGGGTCGGTGGTAGACCGGCGTAGACATAAGTGTTGTATGGTGAATCTATCTTTAAATCCTCGCTTGTCAGTTGGTAAGTATTTTTTCCGTTTATATATTTGAAGGTCACATCGACTTGAAGTGGCATGCCGATTTCAAGTCGGCGCCAAAGTATACCGGAAATGATACGCCGAGTTTCCGGATCTCTGGCCTCGGTCTCTACTATCGAGGCCAAGCTGATGATTTCCTCTATCGGCTTGCCGAAATCTTTTAGCATATCTTCTATCTTTGAAATTCTTTGCTGAAAATTTCTTTGCATTACGTCTATTATCAACTCAACTTTTGCATTTGGCGGTAAAAAATAGGTATCCGGAAATAAAAACCCCTCACTTTCTTGTGCTGTTTTTACGAAATGGTGTTTATCAAATTCTGGAAGTTCTGTGGCCAGAATTTCTGCTATTTCAAAAACATTTAACCCTTCGGGAATCGTAATTCTGATTGGTGATAATCCGAAGTCCCCGTCTCTTAATCTTTTTGCAACCTCAAAAGCGTTTTCTGGCTGGTTGAAAAAGTATTCGCCGGATTTAATTCCTCTCTCCCCCCTTAATAGGATCGCGGCGTTTCTAAACCAAAAAGCTGATTTGACAATGTTTTCTTCTTGAAGACCAAAAGATATTCGGTTTAAAGTTTCGCCACCTTGAACAGAAAAAATTGATGACTCTGGAAAGTTTGTTGGTGCGGCAAAAAAAGCATTGAAGAAAAATAAAAAAGCGACCAAAGCCAAAATACCAAAATGCACCATGACGAATTTTGTTTTCTTTTTTCGCCAAGCAGAAAAATATCGATTTAAAAAGTTTTTAATAGATAATTTCACTCTCTCTTTTAATTGTTTGAGATTGTTTATTCGCATCTTAGACTGGCAAATTTGGTGGCGGTTTGGCTTTACGTGAGCCAATTCTTGATAAGGTTGGGGTGGAAGCGATTTTGCCTGGGAAATGATATATGGTTGCGAGTTCTTCGGTTGTTAGGATAAATGGCTTGGTGCGGTAATTTTTATATGGAGGTTGGAAAAACGATCTCATCTTATATGCTTCAAGCATTTGGTATTCCAGTTTTGACCTCCTTTTGTCCATCATTTTATTTAAAGGCGGAAAAAAAATACTTCCAATATTTATCCAATCTTTTTCATTGTCGGTGTGGTCGGTATATAGCCCGAGCTGAAAGCCGTTCAGGTTGTTTGAATTATATTGCCTTATGCTACCTATGAGACCGGGTATTGCAATTTCGTTAAAGGACTCTTTTTTACTGATGTAAAAAGCTCTCATCATGCAGTCAAAGGCAAATTTACCCAAACTTCTTTCAATTGCCGTTATCTTTTCTTTTTCCATCTCCGTCATCATTCTCATGTGAGCCGAATCAAGCATCATGTCTGCTTGTATTTTTTGTATCTCTTTTTGGGCCTCATTTTTCCAATTCTGTTTTTTAAATAATCGCCCCTCTCTCAAGCCCTCTTTTTTGTGAGCTTGGATTAAAATCTGAATCCACACCTGTTCTCCCTCTTTCATTGAGCCGAGATATTCTATGACTGAAGCAAATGGGTCAACTTTGTATTCTTCTTCTTTTGTCTCTTTTTCCAATCCGTAGTCAATATAAGTTTTTATCGGATAGACATCCTTTTCTTTAAGATTGTAATAAGTCCCCCACATTATCATATCCTTTGGATCATGTTTGACAGCGGCTGTGTAGTCGTTGGCTTCATATATCTCTACATCTTGATATTGGGCGTAAATCTGGGTTTCAATCAGATTCTTGTATTTTGCCTGCGCCCAGATGAAAAATCTGACTTCCCCACCTTGTGAAATAATTTCCAGCGAAAACCACGGCTTTACCTTGCCGAGGATGTAAGTATCGGTATAGGTTACCGCTCCCGTTTGGTAAAGGGACATCAAAAATATCTCCATTGCTACCGGAGACTTGATTATTTCTCTTGGCATTTTTATTTCAAGGAGCACGTATTCTTGTTTAAAAATATAACGAGTCCGTATGTATCTAAGCCAAGTGCTGAAAAAAAGAAAGCCTAAAAGAAAAGGGCTTGCAATAACCAACGCGAAAAACGCTATTTTTATAGATTGTGAAAATACGAGAGAGAATTGGTTAAAAATTTCAACCATGAGCTATATTTTAGCCCAACATGTTTATTTCGCCAATACCGTTTAAACAACAGAGTATCTTCCTTCTTTATCTTTTCTGAAAAACTTTGGATTTTGTAGATTTACTAATACGGTGTTTGGTTGAACGTGTCTTTTTTCTAAGACTTTTTCTATAACTTCTTTCCTTGGTAGGGGGCCCTCTTTTTCTATAACTTCTTTTATTACATCTCGGACAATGCCCGGGGTGTATCCCCACTCGGTTAAGGCATAAAGTCCCCTGCCGACTAGGACAAATCTTTTATCTTTTATAAGTTCGTTGTGGGTTGTAGCGGCATGAGCTTTTTTCTTGAAAGTTTCTTCTATCAATTTGGCAACTTCCCTGAAATGGAGAGGTGAGCCGTGTTTCCTGACCACAAGATAAGCATAATCTTTTATGCCTTTTGTTCTGATGTTTGAGGAACTGGCTTTGCCCCAATCACCCAACATATTTTTGCCAATTTTCTTTGAAAGTGTGAGCCACCTTTTGGCAATTTCTTCGTTCTTGTATTCCTCGGATACATCTTGGATGTGTTCAAGGAACATTTTTACAATCTCTGATTCAGGAACTATTTTTTCATCTTCTAGATTTTCATATAACTTCTTTAGGGCGTTGTGGATTTTGTCGGCTAATTCCGGCTCAATATGCCAACGGTGGTGAAATTCTTCGTCCTCTTTCATCTTTTTGAAATGATGAGATATCACAAGCATAAAATGGACATGGTTTTGGACGCTCTTGTCTTTGGAGATGTGTTCTAGAAAATCATTTTCCTTGACAATTCCACCGAATGATTTAAGCGCTTTTTTCAGCTCTTCATAGGCCGATGCCTCATTCTCGTATTCTTTTGATTTTCTGATGAATTTTAATGAGTATTCTTCAACCTGCCTGACCCTTTCTCTAGTAATGTCATATTTTTGGCCAATAGATTCGAGAGTCAACTTTTTAGGGCTTTTTCCAAGACCAAATCTTAGGGTCAGAATATTAGCCGCTCTTTTGGGCATAATGGCCAAGAGTTTTTGATTCAACTCTTTCGGGTCAAAGCTAAGCGTATTATTTGTATGACTTGTTTGTGTTGGCATAATCTAAAAAATATTATCAAATTATGAACGATACTTTAGCACCTTTGGTTTTTTAAGTCAATACAATACTCAAAATCTTGCCTTTGATATAAATTATTTTTTTGACTTCTCTATTCGCCAGCCACTTTTTTACTGCCTCCGACTCAAGGGCTTTTGATTTTATCTCATCTTCTGAAGCATCATTCTCTACTTCCAGAATGTCTCTTATTTTTCCGTCAATTTGGATACCGATTTTTGTTTTACTCCCCTGTATTTTGGACTGATCGTATTTTGGCCATAAGGTCAGATGGATAGAACGTGGATTGCCAAGTTTATGCCACAATTCTTCAGTCAAATGCGGAGCGAATGGCGCAAGTAGTAAGAGTAGGATTTCGAATTCTTTTCTGAAAATTTTTTCCTGTTTTGTTAAAGCGTTTACAAAAATCATAAGTTGACTTACAGCGGTGTTCATTTTTAAGCTCTCAATATCTTCCCCAACTTTTTTGATTGTCTGATGCATTAAATTTTCAATTTCTGGATTTGCTTTTTTTTGTGTTTTGTCATTTGTCATTTGTAATTTGTTTTTTAAATTCCAAACTTTTTCCAAAAACCTGCGGACGCCGACAATTCCGTCTGTTGACCATGGGAAAGAGCCGACTTCATTAAATGGACCGATGAAAGCCAGGTACATTCTGATAGTGTCCGCGCCAAGATTTCGCACTATTTCGTCCGGATCAACGACATTGCCTTTTGATTTGCTCATTTTGTTGCCGTCCGGCCCTAGAATCAGCCCACGGTTCATGCGCATTTTGTATGGCTCTTCGTCCTTTACTAAACCAGAATCATACAAAGCTTTTTGCCAAAAACGTGAATACAGAAGATGCATTGTGTTGTGTTCCGCCCCGCCGGAATAGAAATCAACCGGCATCCAATTTTCCATTTTCTTTTTTGAAGCGAATTCTTTTTTGTTTTTTGGATCAGTGTAACGGAGGAAGTACCACGAAGAATCAACAAAAGTATCAAGCGTGTCAGTTTCCCTTTCCGCTTTTCCTTTGCATTTCGGGCATTTTGTCTTGACCCACTTCTCTGCCTTTGCGAGCGGCGATTTGCCGTCGTCCCTAGGCAGATAATCTTTTATTTCTGGAAGTTTTACCGGCAGATCTTTGTCTGGCACCGGAACTTGACCGCATTTTTCGCAGTGAATAATTGGAATCGGCACGCCCCAATATCTTTGGCGGGACACTCCCCAATCTCGGAGTTTGTAAGTGGTTTTTTTAGTGCCTCCGACGAATTTTATAATTTCATTTTTGGCCTCTTCAGAATCAAGACTGTTAAATTTTCCAGAATTAGTTAACAAACCAGTATTGCTATAGATAATTCCTTTCAGACTTTTTATCGCCTGTTGGTGAGCTATGGCAGTTAAAAAACTTTCTAACTTTTCCAATGTCATCCAAACAGGTTCATGTCTGTTTTTTTCTAATTCATCAACTTCAACACATTCACCGTCTTGTAACTCAACATAAAAAACATCTGCATGCACAAATTTATTTATTTTTTTAGGACCATGATAAAATTTAACATGAGTTTTTCCTAAATCTAATATCTTTTTAAAATTTTTATAGCCGGTTTCTTCTAGAACTTCTTTTCTTGCTGTTTCTTCTGCGGTCATTCCTTCTTCAATTCCTCCTGTCAAGAGTGTTCCCCAATCTGGTGCTTCTCGCCAGCGTAAGCCGAGATATTTATCTTCACTCCAATGTTTAATAATGACAATCACACTGTTCCCTTCTACAAAATTTTCTCCTTGTTTGAATGCCGATGAACCAGCAGTTTGTATCAAAGATGGCTCAATAACCTGTCTTATCGGTAAATTGTATTTTTTGGCAAACTGAAAATCTCTCTCATCATGTGCCGGCACGGCCATGATCGCTCCAGTGCCGTATTGCGGCAGGACATGGTCAGCTATCCAAACCGGAATTTCCTCATTGCTCGCCGGATTTACTGCTTTAATACCCTTTAGCTCAACTCCAGTTTTTACTTTTCCTTCTGCTGTTCTTTCTATCTCAGTTTTTTTCTTCGTCTGTTCTGTGTATTTCCGGACTTCTTCATAATTCATAATTCTTAATTCCGAATTCTCTCGTAATTTCTCCTGGAATTTTTCAGGAGAAATTACGAGATACGTTGCTCCAAAAATCGTATCCGGACGTGTTGTAAAGACTTTTATAGCTGCTAGCTTTTGGCTTTTAGCTTTTAGTTTGGAATCTTTCTGAAAGCTAAAAGCTAACAGCTGAAATTCTATTTCAGCGCCGTCGCTTTTTCCTATCCAATTTCTTTGCGAATTTTTTATTGGCTCCGGCCAAGACAAGTTATCTAAACCACTTAAAAGTCTTTCCGCGTAATCAGTAATTTTTAAATTCCATTGCAGAATTTCTTTTTTTTCAACTTTACTGTCACAGCGTTCGCATTTTCCATCCACCACTTGCTCGTTAGCGAGCACAGTTTTACAACTCGGGCACCAATTTGCTGGAGTTTTCTTTTGATAAGCCAATCCGTTTTTGAAAAATTGGTTGAACATCCATTGTGTAAAGCGATAATACTCCGGATCAGCTGTAACAACTTTTCGTGACCAATCAAAAGAAGCACCCATGCTTTGGAGCTGGTTTTCCATGTATTTGATATTGTCGTAAGTCCACTTTCGCGGGTTCAATCCTTTTTTTATCGCCGCATTTTCTGCCGGAAGACCGAAAGCGTCAAACCCTATCGGAAACATGACATTTTCGCCCGACATTCTTTTGTAGCGAGCGAAAATATCTGGCACCGAAAAGGCATACCAGTGCCCGACATGAAGATTGCCTGAAGGATATGGAATTTCTACTAGAGTATAAAAATTTTTCTTGCCCTTATTTTTATCGGTGGTTTTATAAATTTTACTTTTAGCCCATTCTCTCTGCCATTTTTTCTCTATTTTCTTGTGGTTGTATTCTTTCATATAACTTTTGAAAATAATACAAGAGAAACAAACTATTAGCAAAAAAACTTTTTTCCAAGGACTCCCCTTGCCAGCATGGCAAGGGGAGTCCTTGACATGTTTTTATCTTTTCGAATAAAGTTCGGGGTCAATCGTCCGTTCAAAGCAATAACGGCCCGCTTCGTGAGTCCAGACATCTTCCTTTACTCCGATAGCTTCAGGCATTAACGGACGCATCGCGATCGTGTTTACCCCATTTTTTCTTGAGGATAAATTAAATTCGGCGCAAAGCTCAAAAGACAAAGGTTTGTTCAAAATACGATATTCGTATTCTTCCCCGCTTTGTGGGTCTTTCGGCACGACAAAACCGGAAATCGGGTCAGACAAATCGGCAAGAGCTTCCGGTAGCTCTCCTTTTTGTTGCCAGAAATTTACAATCTGCCACTGAATATTTTGCAAGTCATTAACTTTATTTTGGTCAATTCTCAAAAGACGCTGGGTTCTAGGCGAGCCCATAATGGAAAATCCGGCAACAATCAAAGCCAGAATAATCAAACCGGAAATCCAAGCAAACACTTTGTTTCTTTTCGGTGTAGTTTTGTCGCGCAGGTCAGATATGTAATAGCCGAAAACTGCCAAAGCCACAAAAAGCACCGACAGAGCTTTCAATATAAATCCTAGAGTTATTATTTCCCCGCCCAAGAAAGCAATCAGGACAACAATCAAGTCCACAATGATGACAATGCCGGCGACAAAGAGGGTGATATAAACCAGCCATTTTCTAATCCAAGAATTTCTTTTTTCTGGCGCATTTTTGTATTCTCTATTTAAAAGCCAAGACAGAATTATAAAAATCGGAAAGACGACAATCAAAGTTGCGACTGGTCCGCTCAAACTTGATTCATAAAATCCATAATAAAAATCTTCTCGCGGGAAAAGGTGGTCAATGACTCTCCAGGCCAGATTAATAAAAGCGACTGCCATGGCGTAAAGCGTCGCAATAACGCCAAGATGCAAAAAGAAATCTTTTGGTGAGGTTTTCATATTTCCAATTCTAGCATTTTTTGGTAAAATTTACACAATTATGGAAGATTTTTTAGGGAATAGTTGGAGAAAACTGCATCGCGAGCAAACTCAAACTGTCGGTCTTGAGGAGCTTGGCAAAGAAGCCAAAATATACGAGGATTTGAAAAGTTGTATAAAAAACCTGCCCGATTCCCTTTCCGAACAGACCCGCGAGGATATAGAGGATAATTTTCAAGCTCTTCAAGAAAGTATTGCGAACTATATTCAAACTGTTTTTGCTTTTAATAAAACAAATGAGGAAACTCCAAAAGATGTGATGTTGAGATTGGACGAGAGCCGCAGTTTTGCCCACAACGCTTTAATTGATCAGCTAAATATTCTAGCCCGCCTTATGAAAAATTCAGAACTTGACACATCGTGGAGAGATATGATAGGATATAATAGGACTGATGTCCAAAAGTGGGCTCAAGAAGTTGATAGACACGTAAACATCAAAGAAGGAGAGAACTAATGAGCGAGAATGAAGTTGATTGGTCCGTGGTGTTGAAGAACCTAAAGGATGAGTGCTTTAGGAGGCCGGCGGTTTTAAAGCCACTTTGGGAGAAGATGTTTGATTCGGCGATCATGCTTTGTGCAGGCCGATCCCGCAGGGCTTGGGACAAAGAGATAGGCGCCAGAGAGCTTCCAGAGTCTGACAAGAAGCTAGAAGATCAATTCCAGGCCAACTTCAATGAAGCCAAGAGGAGGTTGATTGAAAAATGCAAAGAGTTCGGCCTGGATCCTCGGGATTTTCAGGCCTCCGACATTTACGAGACCTTCGCCCGCTGACCCCCGCCCAGAGAGGTGGGGGTTTTTCATTTTTGTTTTAAACCCTAAACTCTATCGCACCACCATCTTTATTTAACAGAAAACCCACCTCTCGCGACGTGAATTTTCCGTGTCGAGATGGTGGGTTGAATTACTGGTAATCAACGGTGATTCCGAGGGTGGGTTGGTGACCCATGATGAGGGCGGCAACGGCTTCGCTCATGGAGTCTCCAACTCCCCAGATCTCTGGCCTACCTTCGGGGTAAGCCTTGAACTTTCCCGTTTCGTTTCCAGACTCCGCCCTTTCCTTGGTAACGACAATCTTCACGACAATCTTCATGGAATACTCCTTTCGTTTTTCGTTCAGGTCAGGGATTATCATTACGTCCTACTTTTTATAGTATAGCATATTGGTATTAAATTGTCAATCAAAATACTTGACAAATTACTTATTTCTTGATAAGCTAATAATAGAGCGAGTTCCTTGTTGTGGACTTGCTGATACATACACGGCCTTAGGCCGAGGAGTAGAAAAATGACGAAGTCAGAACCCGCAACGCTGAAAGGCGACCATCTCCTCCATCTGGTGGAACCGCAGAAGGTGAACGCTACGGATGTGAAGGGATGCGTCGAGATTCTGATGTGTGCCCACAACGTCAGCAACCCCCTCTTTTGGGAGGGGAATCAAGAACAGCAGTTCATGAATCCACACGAACTCATGGACCGGCTGATCGACAAGGGGTGGAAGGTCATCACTGTCGCCTACAAGCGAAAGGACGGTACGCCCAACTTCGGCCACGAACCCACGATCAACCACGTTCTGGTGGCTGTCCTGATCAAGGTCTGAAGCACAAGCTTTCATCGATATGCTTTGACGATGAGCCCCGATTTCGGTCGGGGTTTTTCATTTTTGTTTTTAACCTTAAACTCTATAGCACCACCATCTTGAACTAAGTATTGTTTTCTAATTAAGGGATGTCTGACATCCCTTAATTGAATTTTTATATCTTAAACTCAATCACCCCATACCAAAGCAGACCGCAGTAGCAGAGCGAAGCTCGCTACACGGTATGGCTTGGTACGGGGCCAGGCATCCCATCAAATTTTAAATTCTACGACATCTCCGTCTTGAACTATGTATTGCTTTCCTTCAGTACGAATAAGTCCTTTTTCTCGAGCGGCGGCATAGGAACCGACTTCCAACAGCTTTTGCCAATTTATAACTTCGGCGCGAATAAATTTATCGCGGAAGTCGCTGTGGATGGCCGCGCCGGCGATTGGCGCAGTTGAATCTTGTTTTATGGTCCAAGCGCGGGTCTCGTCTTCGCCCGTTGTGAAAAAAGTGATTAGCTTCAATAGCTCATAGCTTTTTTTAATAAATTCGTCCAAACCTTTGCCGAAAATCGCGTCAATTTCCAGATATTCTCCGGGAATTTTAGACAGATCAGAGAGCGACCTATCTCCAGCTTCCGAAACGTTTAAAACATAAAGCGTCGGTTTGATTGAAAGCAGATGAAGACCTTTGATTGCTGATTTTTCTTTTTCATTTAATTCAATTTGTCTTGCTGCTTTCCCCTGTTCAAGATCAGCTTTCAATTTCAACAAAATTTCTTTTTCAAAAATTACTTCTTTTAACCGACTGGCGGATCCTGTTTTCGCTTCCCTTTCAATATTGCTTAATCGTTTATTGACCGTTTCAAGGTCGGCCATAACAAGTTCTAAATTTATGATTTCAATGTCGGAGAGCGGTTCAATCTTGCCTTCCACGTGAGTTATTTTATCGTCTTTAAAGTTTCTGACGACCTGGGCAATAGCGTCCACCTCGCGGATGTGCGATAAAAACTTATTCCCCAGCCCTTCACCGACAGAGGCGCCTTTGACTAGGCCGGCAATATCAACAAATTCAACGGCAGCAGGAATTGTCTTTTTTGATTTTGAGAATTCTGAAAGTTTGTCCAGTCGCCCGTCAGGCACGGCAACTACGCCGACCGAAGGGTCAATGGTGCAAAAGGGATAATTCTCAGCCGGTACCGATTTTTTGGTCAAGGCGTTAAAAAGCGTGCTTTTCCCTACATTTGGAAGACCGACAATTCCGATTTTCATAAAAGTTTTAAAATTTTGGAAGTGAGAAAGCCGGCATCGTCTATTTGGACGTTACCGGCTTGTGTTCCCCTCTTGACCGACTTTCTTGCAAGTCGCCATCACGAGCCCTCCCCTGTTATCTTGGTTGCCTTGACCGGGTCTGAACGAAAGACTCTGTTGAGCCGTGTGCACTCCTCGTGCAGATTTCTGATTGCAAGCTCGGCCATTCTGATTTGCGTCTGGAGCTCTTGAGTGTTGTCCTCGTCAGCTTCTGCAAGCTCTACCTTGAGAGACTCAAGCGCTCTTTCCTTGGCCTCACGCTCTCTTCTGCATTCCGCGAGCTCCTTCAGAGCTCTACACACATCTCCATTCTCGTTCATAATTTTTACCTCCTTTCTTTGTGGGCGGGTTTTGGGTTGGGGGACACTTTCTTCTACTTTTAAAATAATATATCAGCCGAAAAAGTCAAGGTTTTTGTCAAGTAAATTTAGAGCGCCGTAAAGCCCGCCGAAATCACCGAGAGCGGCTTTTTTGAGCGGTGGTAGTTTGGGCAGAACCTTGTTTGTTTTTTTAAGTTCCTGTTCAATGCCTTTAATCGGTATTGCTGGGTTGCCGGTTATCATTGAACCGCCTAAAACCACGACGTCCGGCATCCAGTGTAAAATTGAATTATAAATACCGACAGAAAGCGGCTGGCACAAATCGCGCCACACCTTAGGCGATAGGACTTCTTTCGGCTCTTTTTTGTATTTTTTTATTATGGCGGTGCCGGAAGCGATGTCTTCTAATTTTATTTTTTTTCTCCAGTCAATAATTTGATTGCCTGGTTCAAAACCAAAAGCTGATTTGGCAATTTGGCTATCCACAATCCGTGTTCCGCCGATGCCACTTGAGACCGTGATGTATTGGACGATTGAAAAATTCTTGCCAGCACCAAAGTTGGCTTCGCCCAATCCAACCAAAGCCGAGTCATTGGTGATTAAGGCGCGCCTGTCGGTTTTTTTCTTAAGAAGTGAAGCGGTTTTTTCTCCCCGGCTTTTGTCTAAGACGGCTGTTACCCCGCCGGCAAAACCTTCTATTTTTTTGCCTTTTGAAATTTTTTCTGATTCTTCAATAATCAAATCCACCGCCTTTTCCAAGGTCTTTGGACTTTTTAAAATTTTCTGGCCGAAAAACTTCTTCTTGTCCGAAGTTCCAGCGACTCTTAAATTGGTTTTCCCGAGGTCAAAGAGAATATACATGATAGATTTCTAATAACTTATAACTAAATTACAAACTGATTAATTTTATGTTGAACGTTAATTGTTATTTGTTAAAAGTTTCTTGAATTTTTCCACCATTGGCACTTGCTCTGGCTCGGCGTTATAGAGGCGGGCAATATTAAGCGCTGTCCAATCGGCGAGCAAAAGCGAATTGAAAATTGCCACAGGCCTTGATTCTTGGATTTGGTGTTCATTTATAGACAACTTTCTGTCTTTGAGCATTTTTGCCGTTATCTCCATCCTCTTTTGGATTCGCGGGTGGTCGTCGCCGTCTTTTATAAAAATGAAGAAAAAATTTTCGGAAAGTTCTCGGTTTTCAGGAGTGTAATCAAAGCTCGTCATTTCGTTATGATTTAATTCGGGAAAAATATTGAAGAAAGCCGGAATTTTTGCCGTTTCGTTAAATTTTATTTTCCAAATTTCGGCAATTGCTATGTTTTTCTCCGAAGCATAAATTATTGGTATTTTGCCTTTTATCTTTTCCGCCAATTCTTCACCTTGGTCTTCAAAATTGAGTGGATTTAAAATTCTGGCTAATTCTTTTAATTCTGGTAATAGGTTAGGACTGGTCAGTTTCAAGAGAGCCATTAAAGACCACCCCAGAGCCATTCTCGGCTGAATGTCGGAATCCGGCAATTTTATGAAAGGCAATTTTTTCTGCAGAGCAATTTCCAAAAGTCGGCCACCCTTAGTGATGACTGCCGTGTTTAATTTTTGCGCAAGAGCTTTCTCCAGAAAATCTATCGTCTCTTCGGTATTGCCGGAAAAGGAACTTGCGATAAATAAAATTTCTTCTGGATTTTTGTTGGCGAATAACGGCAGGCCGTAATTTTTATGGATAGTTATGTCCAAATTTTCGGAAATCGCTTTTAAAATTTCTGCTGACAGGCGCGAGCCCCCCATACCGCCGACTACAAAACTTTTAGCCGGTTTTAGATTATCGGAATTTTCAATTGTCGGCTCAAAGTTAAATTGCTCGGCAAAATTTCTTATTGATTCTTGCATGATAATAGCATACCATTTGAAAAGCATATTTTTAAGTTAGATGTCTCAAATAAACAATAAAATATTTAAAACTTACGATATTCGAGGTGTTTATCCGTCTGAATTAGACGAAAAAACCGCTTTTGTTATTGGCCAAACCTGCGCTAAGTATTTTGCAAGCGGAACTTTTGTTGTTGCTTACGACGCGCGTTTAAGCTCGAAGAAGCTATTCAAGAGTTTTCTTAATGGGTTCCAAAAAACGACAACGCAGACCAAAAAAAAATTTAAGATTGAAATAGTGGGGCTCTCTACTACGCCGATGTATTATTTTTTAGTTAATTATTTCAAAGCGGTTGGCGGTGCGATGGTTACAGCTTCTCACAATCCAAAAGAATACGGTGGTTTTAAAATTGTCGGCAAAAAAGCCAGAATGATTGGGGGAAAAGATTTTGAAAAACTGATTAAATTAACCTAATTTATAATTAACCTAATTTATCTAAACAAATTTCAGTTATCTTAAAGTTCTAAACTCTAAACTCTAAGTTCTAATCAAACTCAAAGCTTAAAGGACAAAACTCTAAAATAAAATTTGGAACTTTGATCTTGGAACTTTAAACTTGATTAGGGTTTAGAGTTTAGAACTTAGAGTTTTTAAAATATTTTGAAACGATTAGAGCATGGGGCACTTAGACCAACTAGAATGATTAGGACAATTTGAAAAACTATGACTTACTTGCAACTTTACGTAAAATTTTTAAAGAAACACTTAAAAGTAAATCGGCCTCTAAAGGTGGTTTGCGACGCTTCGAACGGCACTGCTGGACCGATTTTAAGAGAAACTTTTAAAAATAATTCGAAAATAAAATTAATTCTTATAAACCAAAAGCCCGACGGTAATTTTCCAGCTCATGGTCCGAATCCATTGGCGCAAGGCGCGATGGAAGAAGCTTCTAAACGAGTTTTGAAAGAAAAAGCCGATCTGGGCGCGGTTTTCGACGCCGACGCCGATCGAATATTTTTTATAGACGACAAAGGCCAGACGCTTCCCTCCTATTTAACTTCGATAGTCTTATTCAAGGCCTCTAGACCGCCTTTTGTGGCTGATGAACTAGTTTATCAATCTCTCCGACTTCTTAAAATTTTTTCGAGCAAAGATTTACTGCCTTCAAAAGTCGGTTCTTATTACGTGAAAACGGAAATGCAAAAACACAAGGCCAATGTTTCGGCCGAATACTCCGGTCACTTTTATTTCAAAGATTTCTTTTATGCTGATTCCGGTATGTTGGCTTTGATAAAAATGTGTAATTTTATTTCTCAAAATGGGTTATTGTCTGAATTTCTAAAAAGCTTGCCTGTTTTTTCAATCCAAGCGATTGAAATTAAAAATGCCGATTTCAAAATCTATGAGCAGGAAGCTAAAAAAATTGCAATAATCAAAAAAGCAAAAATTGAGAGAAGAGATGGAATAAGTTTGGTTTTTAAGGACAGTTTTATCAACTTACGAGCTTCAAATACCGAACCATTAATTCGATTAACCGCTGGTGCCGAGAACAAAGTAGGTTGTTTGAAGTTGTTAAATTTCGTTAAGTCAAATAGTTAAAAAGAAGGCGCAGGTTTGTTTTTACCTGCGCCTCGATCGTTCTATGTGTTCAGCACCTTTTCAAGGTGCATCCCCGGTGTCCACTCCCCCTTTTGTATGGCCTTGATCTCCTGTTGGATTCCTGTTGGGAAGTTCCTCATGATTTTGTTTGAGACCGGATTCCCTCTCTCAAGCGAATTCAACAACTGGTTTTTTCTGGATTCAGCGTGTCCGCCGGCGTTGTGCAAGCCCATGTATCCGGCCCAGGTTTTTTCCAGAATCACCAAGATTCTGTTCCACTCTGGCGAATCTTTCTCCACTTTGACTAGACCCCTACCCCCATTCCCTGGTTTGTTTTTCCTCGACTTCCTTTTGGTCGGCCTGCTTCCCCTTTCCATCTGGGCATTGAATCTGTTTGCGATCTTGATCATTTCTGCTGTCGGGCGCCCCACAGAATCCTCCCTTCTTTGCCTTCAGGCAAACAAAAGTTCCTTTGGCATTATTACACAAATTAAATTTTTGTCAAAAAACGGGAGGCGCTAGCGCCTCCCGTCGTGGGAACGAATGACCCTACTTCTTCTTCTTGCGCTGACCGCTCTGGCCGCTCTGGCCGCTCTGGAACTCACTGATCTTGTCCCAGATCTCCTTGGCGTCTCTTCTCATCCTTTGTGCCAGATGGGCGTTGATGGTCCGGCCCTCGGAGAGGCCTCTCTCAATCAAGACCACCTCGTTGTTCGAGAGGATGAACCCGGCCGTGTTCAGAGCTTTCATGATCTCCTTGATCTGGGTCTCGTCCATCTGTTTCCGTCTCTGCACCTTCCCCCTTCTCTCCCTCGGGATTCTCCGACCGGTCGCCGCCATCACGCTTCCAGTTCTTCCAGCCACGATTTTTCTCCGAGTCTTCTGGAGGATCTGTTCTCGCCCCCACACTAGGAGCGAATCTGGATTAGAAGTTTTCCATAATTCGTTTTTATTGTCAATTTTTTGAATTTTTAAAATTGTGGATAAAAGATTGTCGACATACTTTTATTGTGATATATTTAACATATGGAAGAAAAAGTTATCGGATATTGTGTTAAGTGTAAAGACAAGCGTGAGATGAAGGACGTCCAGAAGGTTGAAATAAAACCGGGGCGCCCAGCCGCTAAAGGCACTTGCACTACTTGTAGCACAGGGATGTACAAGATTTTGCCGAAAAGCTAAGTTTCGGTTTTAATCAAGTCTTTTTTAACTCTCTTATTTTGGGGGTTTTTATTCGTGACGTAGAGCGAGAGAAATGGGAAAGCAAAGCTTTCACATTTCCGAGCCAACTTTGTCTGGCCAAAGGCCGACTCCATCGTGCCGACGACCGACTTCGTCTGGCCAAAGGCCGACTTTGTCTGGCCAAAGGCCGACTCCATCGTGCCGACGGCCGAGGAGCTAATATAGGTTCAATACTGCGCGGCTCTGTTGCGCGAATGGACGAGTAAAGCGAGTTCCGATAATACCCTATGGCTTTGCCCCGGGGAACCTTTATTCTATCACCTCTTTCTTTTGGAGTCTCTGACTTAAAATATTTATTGTTATTGGCGCGATAATACTTGTGGTTATAGTTAGGGCGACTATTGAGGAGAGAAGTTCTTGGCTGATTATCCCATAACCAAAACCCAAGAAAGCCACCGCAAGAGACGTAGAAAGTTGTGGCGTTACGGCGACACCAAGAAACACGCTTTCCCGATTGTTAAATTTAGAGATTTTTCCAGCCAGAAATCCGCTGATGAATTTGGAAATTAGAAGCCCCAAAATTATACTTGTGGCTAAAAACAAAGAACTATAATTCCCTTTTTCCCAAAAAACTGAAATATTGGTGTTGGCTCCGACAACGACAAAAAAGACCGGCACGAAAAAACCGTAGCCGACGGCGTGCAGTTTGGCTTTTAACAAGCGACTTTGCATTGCTCTTGATAGAATCAATCCGGCAAAAAATCCGGCAACAATCGCATGTAGTCCAACCAACTCAAAGAAGACTACAGAACCGATTAGAATCAGTATTACAAACCTTAATTCTTTTTCGAACAAGTCTTGTTCTTCTGGATAATCTTCAGAAAATGTTAGCCACCTGATTTTCGGCACTATATGAAAAAATCCGGCAAAAGCCAGTAAAAGTAATGGGTAGATAATTAAATTCCAGAAATTTAAAGTATCGTTTATTGATTGAAGAAAAATTGAGAGCAAGATCAGACTTATGGCATCAATAATGATTGCGGCATTTACTATTGTTTTCCCGAGGTCTGTCCCGATTATTTTTTGAGATTGGAATTGAGGAATAAGCAGGGCAATCGCTGAAGACATAAAGATAATCCCAATCAAAATTGAAGCTGACCATTCTGCTCCGGAATAGAATCCTATTCCTATTCCAACCAATGTCGGAAACAATCCTATAAATATCGCGATTAAAATAATTTTACTTTTTATTCCGGCAGTGTCTGAAAAGCGTGACTCAAGGCCGGCCATAAACATCAAAAAAATCAGTCCGATTTGAGCTAGAAAACTTATCGTTGCGTCAAGTTCAAAAAGACCAAGACCGCTCGGCCCTATTGCCATTCCGCCCACAATAAGAGCAACTACCCACGGTATTCTCATTTTTGAAAAAAGCTGTGAGAAAACTACCGCCACCAGAAGAATTATGAAAAAAGAGAAAAAAGTCGGCATTGCTGAATTATACCAGTCATAAGAAAAATTGTTTTTTGTTTTTCTGGTTTATCCACAGTCAAGATTTTATTTTTTTGGAAATCGTGTAAGATTGCTGTTGTTGTGTTTTACAGACACGGCAGATAATAACAGATAAAAGGGCGTCACGCTTCTTTTTTATTTAATTTTTCTGAAGAAAATACCTTTATTTTTAACCCTGCCTTTGCTTTTGCTTCTCTTCCCTCTTGTTTCTTTGGCTGCTGCCGGGAATGGAGAAATTACTGTTGTTTTTTTAATGATCGCTGTTATTTTGGTTGCCGCTAAAGTTTCAGCTATGGTTGAGAAGTTTGGTCAACCGTCAGTCTTGGGTGAACTTGTGATGGGTGTTGTTCTGGGAAACCTGGTTCTTTTGGGTATAACCATCTTTGAACCAATAAAAGAAAACGGAATAATAAAATTTTTGGCAGAACTTGGCGTTGTGATACTCCTTTTCCAAGTTGGTCTTGAATCTAATATCCAGAAGATGAAAAAGGTCGGAGTCAGAGCTTTTGCTGTGGCGATTATCGGTGTTGTCTTGCCATTTGTTCTTGGAACTTATTTTGCCGGTCCTCTGCTTTTGCCCGGACAACCAACTATTGCCTATCTTTTCTTGGGCGCCGCTTTGACTGCTACTTCTGTTGGTATTACTGCCAGGGTTTTTAAGGATTTGGGTAAATTACAATTACCAGCCGCCCAAGTAGTTTTAGGTGCAGCTGTTATAGACGACGTATTGGGCCTGATTATCTTGGCAGTGATTTCTGCTATAGCAACCGTGGGCGCGGTATCGCTCGGAGTTATCTCTTGGATTATCGCCAAGGCCATTTTGTTTTTAATTGGTTCTATTGTTGTTGGTCAGATTTCTGCTCCGTATATTGGTCGGATGTTTTCAAAAATCCATAATGGAGTCAGCATGAAATTTTCTTTAGCTTTCGGTTTTTGTTTGTTTTTTGCCTACGCCGCCAATCAGATTGGTTTGGCGCCGATTATAGGCGCTTTTGCAGCCGGCTTGGTTTTGGACCCGGTGCATTTCAAATCATTTAAAGATCCCTTGATTGTTGATGACATGAAAAAAGCGATTGAAAACGCTCCTGAAAGTGATTTGAAAAATAAGATTTCAGAAAATATACACACTCATGCTCATCGGCATGTTGAAGAATTAATGGAACCAATCGCCCACTTTTTAGTCCCTATTTTTTTCATTATGGTTGGAATGGGGGTTAGACTTGAGACTCTTTTTGACACTAAAATACTTTTGGTCGCTTTAGCGATAACCGTGATTGCTTTTGTCGGTAAAATTATGGCTGGTTTGGCGGCTGAAAAAGGTAGTCGGATGCTTGTTGGTTGGGGTATGGTGCCACGCGGTGAGGTTGGCTTGATTTTTGCCTCGATCGGTTTGTCGCTCGGGGTTATTTCTGATTCTATTTTCTCGGTGATAGTTATTATGGTTATTTTGACTACCCTTGTTGTTCCTTCAATCTTGACTAAGTTATTGAAGAAACAAAACTCCGCTGTTTAGGCGGCTCCCGCAAAATCACTCCGCTTCTTTAATTCCGAACAAGTTTTGTTTGGTAGTGTTATTCTAGTATTTGCTCGAACTTTTTTTGAACGGAACTTCTGATGCGCCCCGCCACTATTTTTCTGGGGCAAAGGAGGCGGGGCGACGGACTTGCCCACGCGGAGGAGCGAGGTCTCGGGGAGGAATCCGCGCGGGCTTCGGCTTTCTTTTTTGAAAAAATTGGCGGCTATCTGATAAATCCTCCGTGTATCAAACAGCGATATACAACTTTTGATTTTAGCAAAATCTCCTCTTGGCCAGCAAAGTTTTCTAACCCACCTTTTGCCGTAAATTGATATATCCATTCGCCATCAGAAAACTTTGCTGGTCCTCGAACTGGGATAATATCTTCGTATTCTTGCATGAGCGCACGGCGCAGGAAATCGTATACATCTTTTTCGCTGATATTTTCATCTAGTACGAAACCAAAATAATTTGCTCCCCATATTGGTTTCTCATTTTCGTATACGATTTCCTCGCCGATAAAGTCGCGCCCACCAAAATAAGTATCGTGGTATATCAACCCGGCTTTTTCAAAATGATAATCTTCTGACTTCAAACGAGAGGGTGCGACTTTTGGTACGCTCTTGTTTGCGTATGTCGCTTTGTTTGCTTCGTTTAGAAATTTTGCAAGAGTTTCTGTGCTCATAATGTTTTTTCCCATTCGCGGACAATCGCCAGCGATTCTTCCTCTAATTGGGCGAAATGGACTAATTCGATCGGGCGGGTTAGTTCTGCGTTGACAGCAGACGGCTTGTAATGCCCGCCGTAGTATTCAGCCGATACTTTGTCTTTCGGGCATGCAAAAACAATTTTTGGTATCGCGCCCCACATAGATGCACCTAGACACATCAGGCAGGGTTGCATGGACGCATACAGCACCGAGCCCGACAAATCGGAAGTGTTGAGGTTTTTGCATGCCGCCCGAATTGAAGCCATTTCGCCGTGGCTTGTCGGGTCGTTCAATTTGTTGCCGACAGAAACTCCCTCGCCAACAATTTCTCCATTTTTGACGACAATCGCACCGGCAGGAAAACCACCCTGTTCGACAGATTCTTTCGCCATTTCTATTGCTCGTTGAAGAAATTGTTTGTCGTTCATAGTTTTAATCAGCTAAATGTGCATGGTCATTGTATATCCATAAACGCCATACTGGTTTTTCTTCAAAGCCCTCGCGGTATTGCAAAACAGTAAGTCCAGTATTTTCCATAGCCGCTGTTCTCTGTATATTTCTAAATGCCTCGCCTGAAAGTAAATCGCCGAGCAGAACACGCGCAACAATCGTTCGTAGAAAATATCCGTGCGTTACGACAACAAGCGATTTTTCAGTTCTGTTTTTCAGAAAAGTGAGAGCCTTGTCTGCTCGCGCGATAAGGTCGTCAAAGTTTTCGCCGTCCTCGGCACGCATATTGGGTGTATATAAACTCTTTTCCCACTCTCGCCAAAGATTATTTGCCTTTTCGTCTGTATAAGGTTTGCCATTGATGTAGCTCGGCTTGACCCGCTCAACAAAGAGGTCGGAATACTCTGCTTTTTTGCCTGTGACTTTTGCAATCGCTTCTGTTGTCTGTTTCGCTCGTTCAAACGGACTCGCAATAAGCGCATCGAACGAAAGTCTAGAAACTCTTTGCGCGATACTTTCTGCTTGTCTTTTACCTTTCTCATTCAAAGGCGAGTCTGGCGACTGAAAAACCGGAGCAACATTGTCTTTACTCTGTCCGTGGCGGATAAAATATACAATTTTTTGAATTTTATTATCCATAGCTATTTCAAAAACTCATCAACA